>Ga0265324_10000870_pt1 | contig 19341 bp, 13 predicted proteins | sample 41419metaG_FD_198634 | JGI IMG/M metagenome (GOLD analysis project Ga0265324, IMG submission 198634) | Rhizosphere microbial communities from Carex aquatilis grown in University of Washington, Seatle, WA, United States - 4-14-19 metaG | ecosystem: Host-associated > Plants > Roots > Rhizosphere...
CCGGCCCGTGCGGCGTCTTGAGCAGGGCGGAGAAGAGCTCGTGGTCCTGCCAGGCGAGGGCCTCGAGCTCCAGCGGGCAGAGCATGATCTGCCGGCCAGAGCTCGGCACGGAAATGCGCAGCCGCGTCCCGTTGCGGGTCCGCACTCGTTCCACCACGACCTCGGTGAACTCGTTGGCCAGCCGGATAACGGGCTCCTCTGCCGCGGGAGCGCCGCCCTCGGGAACCCGGGTCAAAGGAACCCCGGTCACAGGAACATCGGTCACAGGAACATCGGTCACAAAAACACCGCCAGGTTCTGGGTGCGCAGCACCGCCTCGTCCACCAGGATCTCCCGCCTGGCGAGCCGCAGCCCCGCCGCGGTCTCCCGCAGCACGTCGGTGCGGCCCGCGGAGACCAGGTCGGCCTCGCGGGTGTCGCCCCGGCTGCGGAACAACAGGACGGCCGACTCGACGAGGAACTCCGCGCCATCGCTGCGGAAGGCACTGCTGCGGAAAGTCCGCACGTTGGTGACGAAATGCCTGGTCCGCGACGGCGGGTCCTCCGTCCAGGCGTGGTCGGTGGCCAGCCGTTGCACCCGCTTGCGCAGCGCGTAGAGGTCCTCGTCGAAGTGGGCCATGTCGGCCAGCGTGTCGAAGCCCGCGCCGCGGGCGGTCGTCACCCGGACCGGCATCAGGTAGCGGATGTCGTCGCACAGCAGGCCGAGCCAGCCGGCGTAGTCGGCCGCGTCGAGCAGCGCGGCCTCCTCGACGAGGAACTGGTGCGCGGCCTGGTGCGCCGGGTCGGAGTAGGGGAGCGGCCGGCCAGGGTTTCCGTGACCGGCGGTCACCGGGCACCGCCCAGGTCGACGCGCTCATCAACCGCTCGCTCATCAACCGCTCGCTCATCAACCGCTCGCTCATCAACCGCTCGCTCATCAACCACGGGGGCCGCGGCGGACGGCTCGCGTTCCAGGTGGTCGGTCCACTGGCGCAGCCAGTGCCGCTGGTTGAACTCGCCGAACCCCTGGTAAGCGACGCCCGGGCCCGCGAACGCGGCGAGCGGCGGCTTGATCGGCTGGCCGGCGGAATCCAGCCCCATCCGGCTGTTCAGGTTGAGCCGCCGCGCCATCGACCCGCCCGCCATCTCGGTGATGGACACCCAGTTCTCCACGTCGTCCTGCTCGAACATGCCGGAGCTGCCGAAGCACATCAGGTACGCCTTGTAGGAGTTCCGCTTGAACTCCTCCGGCGCCGCGGCGTCGACCGCGAACCAGGAGAGCACCTCGGTCTCGGTCGCGGTGACCGGCTGCCACTGGCGCAGCGAGATGAACGGGGCGACGGTGCCGCGCTCGTCGATCTGCGGCCAGTTGTGCACCAGGCTCAGGTTGGGGAACAGCGTCGCCGCCGACACCATGAAGCCGCTCTCTTCCACCAGCGCCCGCTGCTCGGCCGACCACGTTTCCGCCATCGCCTGGATCATCACGTCCGGGTAGCCGACGTAGCGCAGCTGGGCGGCGAAGTCACCGCCGGGCGGCAGCTTGTAGGTGGTGCCCGCGCCCGGGCCGGCCATGTACAGCGCGCCCTCCTTGCGCTTACTCGCCTTGGGCTCGCGGAACAGGCCGATGTCCACCACGCTGGCGTGGGTGTGCGGCGTGTGGTAGCTGTCGCCGGCGAAGTTCTCCGCGCCGATCTTCCAGTTCGCCTTGACCCGCCACCGCTGCGGGCCGCGCAGCTCGATCCCCGCTGGGCTCTGCCGGGTGTAGAAGTCCAGGTAGAACGCGAAGTCGCCGAGGTAGTCGAGCAGCGGCGGCGCGCCGGGGTCGAGGCTGATGAAGATCAGTCCGTTGTGGACGGCCAGGGACGGGGCGGGCAGCAGGGACTGGTTCTGCCGGGGGAAGCCGTCCTCGCCGCCGTAGGCCTCGCCGTGGAACGGCAGGCCGGCCAGCCGGCCGTCGTTGCGGTATGTCCAGGCGTGGTAGGGGCAGCGGAAGTGCGAGGCGTTGCCCATCTCGGCCCGGCACACCTGCATGCCGCGGTGCAGGCACATGTTGAACATGACCCGGACCTCACCCGACTCGTCCCGGGCCACGATGAACGAGTCGGCCAGCACCCGGCGGACCACGTAGTCGCCCCGGTCGGGTATCTCCGACTCGTGCGCGAGGAACACCCACGACCGTGCGAACAGCCGGTCTCGTTCGGCGGCGAAGATCTCCGGGTCGCTGTACACGTAGGCCGGGATCATGCCGCGGCGCACGTCCGCGAGGACCCCGGCCAGCTGGTCCGCAAAATTCATAGCCGGAAGTCTGTCCTACAGAAGTCGTTTCTGCAACGATACGTCCTTATGCAGAGCTTCATCCACGTCCTCGACTGGCGCGCGAACGTGCACCCGCAGGTGACCGCGCTGGCCGACGACCGCGGGGTGGCGTACAGCTACGCGGAGCTGCGCGCCGAGGTGGAACGCCGGGCCGGGGGATGGGCCGGGCTCGGCGTGCGACCCGGGGACGTCGTCGCGATCCTGGCCAAGAACAGCGCGGACTTCCTGGTGCACGCCTTCGCGGTGATGCGGGCGGGCGCGACGCCGGCGTTCGTCAACTGGCGGCTGTCGGCCCGCGAACTGAAGGAGGTGCTCGCCCTGGTCCAGCCGGTCGCCATCGCCGCCGACGCCGAGTTCACCGGCCTCGCCGACGCGGCCCTGCTCGATTCAACACTGCCAGGCGCCAGGTCCTCCGGTGAAGCGCCGGACCGGGCCGTCATCGGAGGGGGGCCCGTGGTTGGCGGCACCGTACCGCCCGGGTGGCGTGACGGCGCGACGCTGGCCGGGCTGGTGCCGCCGCGGCCCGCCCTGACCGGCGACACCGTGCTGGCGCTCGTGCACACCAGCGGGACCACCGGCCGGGCCAAGGCGATTCCGCTGCGGCACGGCGCGCTGATGATGAGCGTCGCCGACTTCGCCATCGAGGTCGGCGACCAGGTCGCCGGGTCGCGTCACCTGCAGATCCTGCCGCTGTTCCACCTCGGCGGCTTCGGTCAGTGCATGCAGGCGCTGCTCACCGCGGGGACGGTCTACATCCACACGGCCTTCAATCCCGCGGCGGTCATCGACGCCATCGAGGGGATGAGGATCGAGTTCTTCACCGCCGGGCCGTCGCTCATCGACATGCTTGTCGCTGAGGTCCGCCGCCGCGGCCCAGCCGAGTTGTCCAGCGTCGACCTGTCGAGCCTGCGCGAGATCGCCTACGGCACGGCGCCGATCACCCCGTCCTCGCTGACGGCGGCGACCCGGACGTTCGGCTGCCGGTTCCGGCAGATCTACGGCAACACCGAGAGCCAGTCCATGATCAGCCTGCTGCCGCCGCAGGACCACCAGCCGGGCCACCCGCGGCTGGACAGCGCCGGGAAGGTCTCGTTCGGCTGGGAGGTACGGATCGTTAGCCCGAACGGGCGCGTGCTGCCGCCTGACACGCCGGGCGAGCTCCTCATCCGCGGCGAGACCCTGTTCTCCGGCTACTGGCGCGACCCCGACGCGACCGCCGCGGCGTTCGCCGAAGGCGGCTGGTACCGGACCGGCGACATCGCCAGGCTGACCGCCGACGGCTACCTCTACATCCTCGACCGGGCCAAGGACATGATCATCAGCGGCGGGGAGAACATCTACCCCGCCGAGGTCGAGGCCGTGCTTGCCGGGCACCCGGCGGTCGCCGACGTGGCGGTGATCGGCCGCCCGGATGCCACGTGGGGCGAGGCCGTGCACGCGGTGATCATCCCGGAGGCGGGCCAGGCGGGCGCCGTGTCCGCGCAGGAGGTCATCGGCTGGTGCCGGGAGCGGCTCGCGCACTTCAAGTGCCCCAAGAGCGTTGAGTTCACCACCTCGTTCCCGCGGACCACCACGGGCAAGGTGCTCAAGCGGGAACTACGGGCCCAGCTTGCTGAGCAGGACTAGGGGGAGGAGCCGCGTTCATGAGCATGCCCCTGGCCCTGTCCATCGCCTCGCACAGCGGGCTGCCGCCCGCCGCCGTCGGCGCGGTGGCGCAGGCCGCCGAGCTGGCCGGCTTCGGGGCGGTGTTCGTCGCGGAGGGGCACGGCGACGCGCTCGCCTTGTGTCACCCGGTGGCCGCCGCGACCCGGCAGGCCCGGATCGGCACCGCCATCACCAACGCCGCGCTGCGCTCGCCGGTGCTCGCCGCCAAGACCGCCGCGCAGCTCGATCTCGCGAGCGGCGGGCGCTTCATCCTCGGCCTCGGCGTCGCCAACACCGTCATGAACACGCGCTTCGGCATCGCGCCGTTCCCGCCGCTGACGATGATCGAGGAGTACACGGCGGTGGTGCGCGCTGTGCTCGGCGGGAGCGAGGACGGGTACGACGGCCAGGTGTTCCGCACGGGGATGGTGCCGCTTGACAGCCCGCCGGTGCGCGCCGCGCTGCCGGTCTACCTGGCCGCGCTCGGCCCGCGGATGCTTGAGCTGGCGGGGCGGGTCGCCGACGGCGTGATACTCAACCTGATGACGCCGGACCAGGCGGGCGCGGCCGCGCGGGTCGTCCGCGCGGCCGCGCGGGCCGCGGGAAGGGACCCGGCGTCGGTCGAGGTCGCCTGCGTGGTGCACTGCTGCCTGTCCGACGACCGCGCGGCCGCGGCCGCGGCGGCCCGGGCGGTGGTACCCCGCTACGTTCTGCATCCCGCCGCGCCGCGGCTGTTCGGCGAGCTCGACGGCGGTCCGAGCCTGCGCGGCGTACGGGAGCGGGTGCTCGCCGGCGACCGCGCCGGCGCGGCGGACCTGGTGCCGCAGCAGGCGGCCGACGGGTTCGTGGCCCGCGGCGGCCCGGACGAGTGCCTCGCCCGGGCCGGCCAGTACCTGGCGGCGGGCGTGGACCTGCCGGTCCTGTTCCCGATGCCCGTTGGCGGCGACTGGGGATTCGAGAAGACGATCGCCGCGCTGGGCGGCGCGGGAATAGGAGCACCGCAATGAGCGAGCTTAGATGCGAATCAGTAAGCACTGCGCGTCCGCGCATGCGGACTCCGAGCGTCAGCGAGGTGGCCGTGTGAGCGAGGAACTCGTCGTGGCTTTCTTCGCCGCCCTGGAGGCCGGCGACATCGAGACGCTGCGCGAGATCTACGCGCCGGACGCCGTCATCTGGCACAACGACGACCTGGTCGAGCAGCCCGTCGAGGAGAACCTCAAGGTCCTCGCGGGCCTGCACCGCGTGGTGTCCGGGCTGCGCTACGACGTCACCCGGCGGGTACCCGCGCCCGACGGCGTGCTGCAGCAGCACGTGCTGCGCGGCACGCTGCCGAACGGCGCCGCCGTGGAACTGCACGCCGCGATGTACCTGCAGGTACGCGACGGGCGCATCACCCGCATCGAGGAGTACCTGGACTCAGGCAAGCGGGCGACGATCAAGGCCGCCCGCGAGGCGGCGGCAGGCGAAGGATAAACCGGCCAGAGAATGACTCAAATGAAAATTTCGGCAATTCGAAATATTTCGGCAACGAAATCATAAGAGCGTCAGGACCGAAAGAGCAGTTTATTTGAATCGAAAAAGTTTAGAAACACTTGCCGACGGTCACCTGTTGTCCTTCAATCATTGTTAGTTATCGCAAATCACCGATAACTTTCGATGATGAGGAGGGCCATAAAGATGTGGCGATCCCGCTCGGCTCCCGACGCGACCACGCCGCCTGGCGGCGCGTCACGGCGCCGGATGTTTGCAATCGGAGCCTCGGCCGCGGTGGTGGCCGCCATGGCGCCGCTGGCGATCGGAGGCACCGCCCAGGCGGCGCTGGCGCCAGGTACCCCGCTGAAGACGCTCGCCCAGGCCGCGGGCGGCCGGTACTTCGGCAGTGACATGACCGCAGACCTGCTGTCCAACTCGACGGTGACCCAGCTTCAGGCCCAGCAGTTCAGCATGCTCACGCCGGGCAACGAGATGAAGTGGGACACCACCGAGCCGTCCAACGGCACGTTCAACTTCAGCCCGGGCGACCAGATCGTCAACTATGCCACGTCGAACAGCGAGCGGGTGCGCTGTCACAACCTGGTCTGGCACAGCCAGCTCCCGTCCTGGGTGAGCAGCCTGCCGTCCAATCAGGTGCAGGCGGCTATGGAGACCCACATCACCACCGAGGCCACTCACTTCAAGGGCAAGTGCTACGCGTGGGACGTAGTGAACGAGCCGTTCAACGATGATGCCACTGCCACCCCCCGCGCGGATGTCTTCTTCAACGCGATGGGCATCGGCTACATCGCCGACGCGCTGCGGACCGCGCACGCCGCCGACCCGAACGCGAAGCTCTACCTGAACGACTACAACATCGAGGGCGAGAACGCCAAGAGCAACGCCATGTTCAGCCTCGCCCAGTCGCTGCTCGCGCAGGGCGTGCCGCTGAACGGCATCGGCTTCGAGAGCCACTTCGTCCTCGGCGGGATCCCGAGCGACATGCAGGCGAACATGCAGCGGTTCGCCAACCTCGGCCTGGATGTCGCGGTCACCGAGCTTGACGACCGCATCACGCTCCCGGCCAGCAGCGCCAACCTCACCCAGCAGGCCAGCGAGTTCTCCGCCGTGGTCAAGGACTGCCTGAACGTCTCCCGCTGCGTCGGCGTGACCCAGTGGGCCGTCGGCGACGCCGACTCCTGGGTCCCTGGCGCGTTCTCTGGCCAGGGCGCCGCGACCATGTTCGACCAGAACTACAACCCTAAGCCCGCCTTCACCTCCGTCCAGAGCACGCTCGCCGCCGCGGGCGGTGGTGGCGGCGGCGGGAACACCGTGACGGTGACCAACCCGGGCACGCGGACCGGGACCGTCGGCACCGCCGCCAGTCTCCAGATCCAGGCCACCGACTCGGCCTCCGGGCAGACGCTGTCCTACTCGGCGGCCGGCCTGCCCGCCGGGCTGGCGATCAACGCCTCCACCGGCCTGATCTCCGGCACGCCCACCGCGTCGGGCAACAACACCGCCACCGTGACCGTCAAGGACACGACGGGCGCCACTGGCTCCGCCAGTTTCGCCTGGAACATCAGCGGCAGCGGCGGCGGGGGCACCTGCCACGTCACCTACACCAAGAACAGTGAATGGGCCGGCGGCTTCACCGCCCAGGTAGCCATCCAGAACACCGGCACGACCACGATCAACGGATGGTCGCTGACCTTCACCTTCCCGGGCGACCAGAAGATCACCAGCAACTTCAACGGCGGCTTCTCCCAGACCGGCGAGAAAGCGACGCTCACCAACGCCAGCTACAACGGCACCATCGCGGCGGGCGCCAGCATCACGGACGGCTTCCAGGGCACCTGGACGAGCAACGACACCAACCCGGCCAGCTTCTCCGTCAACGGCACCACGTGCGGCTAAGTCAGTGAGGACTTAACCGCGGCCCGTCCCGCTGGCGGCGGGCACCAGCCGCCGCCAGCGGGGCGTTCAACGCCACCGATGTCCATCCGACGTCGGTCAAGCATCTTTTCGGTCCTCGCTAAATCCAGGCTGATAGCTTCCTGAATGTGTACAGACCGGCAGAGATCGGCTACGACTCCCCGCCGCCCGGCCAGAGCCGCACGCGGCCGGCCAGGCTAGCGCGCCGCCTCATCCTCGCGCTCGTCGTGGGATTCCTCGCGGGTGCGGCGATCATGCTTCAGGTCAAGGGCTGGGGGACGCTCATCAGCGAGGCGGGCGGCTCCTGCGGCACGAGCAGTCAGGGCGTTTCCTACGGCGCGTGCCCGCGTGGCATCGCCCCGGCGCTCGTGACCTCGTTCATCATCGGGCTCCCGTCCGTGCCCGCGGCCATCGCGCTGCTGTTCAGGAAGGGCTGGACCCGGCGCGGTTTCGTGGCCGTCGGCATGGCTGGCGGTCTGTTCGCCGGGCAGTCGCTCTTCGGCATCTGGCACGGCACGGACCTGGCCGTCGCCTGGACCGCGCCCCACGACGGGTCGTCTCAGCTCACCACCGTCGCGGCCTGGGCCAGCGGGGAGTCCCTGATCCGGGTGCGGGCCGATGAGGCCGTCAGCTACGACGCCGCGACCGGCGCTCAGCGATGGACGCTCACGGTGCCTGGGACAGACGTGGCGTGCGGCGTGAGCGGGACGAGCTCGAGCAGCGCCATCGGGCTCATCGCCTACGGCCAGGACTCGACGAGCTGCGATCACGTGATGGCCGTCAACCTCGCCACCGGCCGCATGATCTGGTCGCACCCGGTGCAGAATCCCTACCGCGGTAACGCCCCCACCGGCGCGCTCGCCATCGCGCAGGACACGGCGGTCGTGCTGACCGACGACGGGATCGCGGGGGTGAGCGCCGCGGCGGGCGCGCAGCGGTGGACCGCCGTGCCGCCGGCCAACTGCAGCTTCCAGCAACTCGCGGCGTCCGGGGCCAGCCTCGTTGCGCTGGCCGCCTGCAATGGCAGCTTCGTCATCGTGAGCATCGACCCCTCGACCGGCAAGGCCGCCTGGCAGCACCACGTCACCGAGCCGTCCGACAGCTACCAGTTCCAGATCCTGTCGGCGAGCCCGGTGGTGATCAACGATGACCTGACCGGCCCGCGCGGCACGTCCACGGTCCGGGTGTTCGGCCTTGACGGCGCTGTGACCTCAACCTTCAGCGTCGCGGGCATCCCGCTGGGCGGCGGGACGGTGGCACTCAACACCGCGTCGACCGACGGCTTCGGCGTCCCGGTGGTGGTGACCGACGGCATGCTGGCCGGCGTGACGGAAGTCAACGGCCCAGGGGACGCGATCGTGGGTTACCGGCTGGCCGACGGCACGCGACAGTGGCTTGTGCGCACCCCTGACGAGGTGCATGACGTGGCGCTGAGCGGCGGCGAGCTTGTCTTCGTCGACGAGTCCGACCCGGCGTACTCGCTGGAGGAAGTCGGCGTAGCGACGGGCGCGCAGCGCTCGCTCGGCTACTTCACCCGGGGGATACTCCAGACCGACGAGTCCGGCCTGTACGCGTTCAGCGGGGACTGCCTCGTCGTCAACTCGAACGGCAGCAGCTTCAGCCAGCCGCCGGTCGCGGCCATCAAGGCCCAGGCGGTTCCCGCCCAGGCGTAGGCGGGGCCAGCGCCGCGAACTCGCCGTCGCAGTGGACGAGCGGCCGGGCGGTCCCGGCCGCGGCGTGCCATGACGCGACCACATGACCGGCAGTCGCAATGAGACGATGAAGGTGCTGCGGGCAATCCCGTGCGCCCGCAGGACCGTATAAAAGAAACGTAGAACTTCTGATGTTCCGGGGCCTGGCTGTCAGCGGGAGGTAGTCGGGTGACGCTAGTCCTCATCGGCCTGGTCGGCGGGATCATCACGGGCGTGTCCCCGTGCGTGCTGCCGGTGCTTCCCGTCGTGCTGCTCGGCGGCGGCAGTGCGGAGCCCGACGCGCAGTACGCGCGCCGCAGGCCGTACCTGGTCGTCCTCGGGCTGATGCTGAGCTTCGCGGTGTTCACGCTGTTCGGCACCCTCATCCTGGCCAGCCTGCACCTGCCGGACGACGCCGTCCGGTGGGCCGGCCTCGCGCTGCTCGTGCTGGTCGGGCTCGGGCTGCTCGTGCCGCCGCTCGGGCACCTGCTTGAGCGGCCCTTCTACCGCTTCCCGCAGCGCGTCAGCGGTACCGGCGGCAGCGGCTTCGCGCTCGGGCTCGCGCTCGGCGCGGTGTTCGTGCCGTGCGCGGGGCCGGTGCTCGCCGCCATCACCGTGGCGGGCGCGACCGATCACATCGGCTGGCGGACGATCGGCCTCACCCTGGGCTTCGCGGTCGGCACCGCGATCCCGCTGCTCGCCTTCGCCCTCGCGGGCCGCGGCATGGCCACCCGGATCGGCGCGTTCCGGCGTCACCAAGGCGCCTTCCGCGCGGTCAGCGGCGTGGTGATGATCGTCCTCGCGGTCGCGCTGACGTTCAACATCTCCGACATCATCCAGCGCGACATACCGAACTACACGTCGGCGGCGGGCAACTCCCTGGAGAAGGGCGCCGCGGCGCCCGCGGCCGTCGGCGTGTCGCTGCAGGACTGCCAGACGGCGGCCCTGTCCGGGGTGCTCGGGTCAGGGTTTGAGCAGTGCGGCGCCGCGCCCGCCTTCAGCGGCATACAGCAGTGGCTGAACACCCCCGGCGGGCAGCCGGAGAGCATGACCGCGCTGCGTGGCAAGGTGGCCCTCGTCGACTTCTGGGCCTACTCCTGCATCAACTGCCAGCGCGAGTTGCCGCACGTCGAGGCGTGGTACAAGGACTACGCCGCCGACGGGTTCACGGTGATCGGGGTGCACACGCCCGAGTACGCCTTCGAGCACGTGCCGTCCAACGTCGCGGCGGGCACGCGCCGGATCGGCCTCACCTTCCCCGTCGCGCTCGACAACTCTTACGACACGTGGAACGCCTACGACAACCAGTCATGGCCGGCGGCCTACCTGATCGACGCAAGCGGGCAGATCCGGCACATCTCCATCGGCGAGGGCGATTACCCCGGCGAGGAGCAGCTCATCAGGCAGCTGCTGACGGCCGCGCACCCCGGGATCACCCTGCCGAAGGCGACCGGCCTCCCCGACACCACGCCCACCGACCAGGACCAGTCGCCGGAGACCTACCTCGGATCCGAGCGCGTGCAGTACTACGGCGGCGGCGCCAGCTACGCGACCGGCCAGTTCACGGCGCCCGCCGCGCTTCCCGCCGGCTCCTTCGGCCTGTCCGGCGGCTGGACGATCGGCCAGGAGGCGATCACCGCGGGCCAGGGCGCCGGGATCGAGCTGGCCTACCACGCCTCCTACGTCTACCTCGACGTCGGCGGCACCGGCACGCTGACCGTCACCGCCGACGGCACGGGCGGTGCGGGCGGGGCGGGCGGGACAAGAAAGGTCATCCCGGTCTCCGGTGCCCCCGACATCTACACCGTGGCCAGCCAGCCGAGCCCGCGGGACGGCACGGTGAGCATCAAGCTGTCGCCGGGCCTGACGGCCTACTCGTTCACCTTCGGCTGACTCTCCACCAGGACCTGAGCCAGGCAGCGTCCCACCCTGACGACGAGCGGCGGGCAGCGGGCAGCGGCGCACGGAAAGCAAGCTCAGCCGCACGGCGCGGCAGGCCATCGGCAGGTCATCAACTCAACTGCGTTTCAGCAGGTCACCGTAGGTATCACGAAGGTGATGCCTGGCATATCGAGCAAGTATTTCCGCATTCGACGCCGCGCTCTTAGTGTCTGCGGCATGACTTCCGCCCCGTACGCGCCCGGCGCCTTCCGCCGCCCGGCCGCCGCCCCCCTTCCGGGAGGAGACGGTAACGACCGCAGGCACGTGGTGGACATCGTGATGGCGGAGCGGGCCGCCATACCCCAGGAAGCCACCCGATGACCGAGTCCCTGATCACCCACCTGCGCCACGTCGACCTGGCGGTCCCCGACTTCGAGCGCCAGCTCGCCTTCTACACGCGCACCTGGGGCCTGACCACGGTCGCCAGCGACCGGGACATCGCCTTCCTCGCCGCCGAGGGCTCGCCTGAGCGTTACGTCATCCGGCTGCGCAAGGACCCGGCCAAGCGACTCGACCTGGTCTCCTTCGGCACGGCGAGCGCCGCGGACGTGGACGACCTGGCCGGGCAGCTCATCCGCAAGGGCATCACGCTCGCCGCCGAGCCCGGCCGCCTCCGCACCGAGGGCGGCGGCTACGGGCTGCGCTTCTTCGACGTCGACGGGCGCACGGTCGAGGTCAGCGCGGACGTGGCGACCCGGGCGCACCGCAAGATCGAGGAGCAGGAATCGGTCCCGGTCCGCCTGTCCCACGTGGTACTCAACGCCACCGACCCGGACGCGACCGCCCGCTGGTACACCGACACGCTGGGCTTCCGGCTATCGGACACCCTCGCCGGCGCCGAGCTGGGCACCGTGATGAACTTCATGCGCTGCAACCCCAGGCACCACTCGGTGGCCTTCGCCCGCGGTCCGCACGTCTCGCTGCACCACGTCTCGTTCGAGCTGCGCGGCATCGACGAATTCATGCGCGGCACCGGGCGCGTGCTCCGCTCAGGCACCCGCATGGTCTGGGGCCCCGGCCGTCACCTGGCCGGCGCCAACACCTTCGCCTACTTCCTCGACCCGGGCAGCAACACCATCGAGTACACCACCGAGCTCGCCGAGCTCGACGAGGACGCCTGGCACCCGCACGTCTACGACATGCACGACGAGCAGGTGCAGGACCAGTGGGGCACGGCGAACCCGATGAACGAACTGGTCGCCAAGGAGTCATTCAACGATCCGGACCCGGGGCTGTTCACCGCCCCGCCGGTCTGAGCCCTCAAGAGAAGAAATTCACAAGCTATCCAGAACGGGTGCGGCTATCCCTCAGGTCCACCCGGACACCCATGCCCGGGGCGGGCTCGGCCTCCTCGTGCCCGCCCCGGGCATGCCACATACCGCGACAAATCACGTAAAACACGCCGCCGTTCGGCGATACTCAACCTCACCCGAAACAAACGTTAGCAACCGCAACAACAGTGTCGAAGGAGACCTTTATGAGAGCTGTGCAGACGGGTGGCTTCGCCGCCCTCGCCCTCGCCGCGGGCCTCGGCCTGGCGGCCTGCTCATCGGGCTCGTCCAGCTCTTCGAGCTCGGCGCCCACGTCGAGCGCCGCCGGCGGCTCCGCCAGCGCCGCGAGCTCGGCGGCCGCGAGCTCCACGGCCGGCTCGTCAAGCACGGGCGCGGCCGCGTGCGGCACCATCCCGACCTCGCTGCCGTCCGACCCGGACGGAGTGCTCGCCGCGCTGCCGGCCAGCGTCCGCAGCCTGTACAACGGGTACCCGGTGCCGGTGTACAAGAGCGCGTTCGCCAGCTGGAAGCCCAAGGACGCGTCGAGCAAGACGATCGGCTTCCTGCTGTCGGAGACCAACAACGGCTACCAGCTGGCGCTGCAGTCGATCCTGTCCGGCATGCTCAAGTCCGCCGGGTACACCGTGGACCAGGTGACCTCCTCCGACCAGGTGACCGACCAGGTCGCCGACTTCAACCAGATGGTGGAGAAGAAGGTCGCGGCCATCATCTACGAGCCGCTGTCCTCAAGCGCGTTCACCACCGCGGTCGCCAACGCGCAGGCGGCGGGCATCCCGTCGATCTCCGTGCTCAACTCGGTCGCCTCCGCCGACACGATCTCGGTCGGCGCCAACGACTGGCTGCAGGGCGCCATGATGGCCGCCCAGGTCGCCACGGACATCGGCGGCAGCGGCAAGGTCCTCGACGTGCACGGCATCTCCGGCGTGGCGATCGACACCGCTACCTACGCGGGCGTGAAGGCCGTCTTCGCGCAGTGCTCAGGCATCAGCACCGACGACACGATCTACACCCAGTTCGCCGACTCCACGGCCAAGAGCGAGGTGCAGACCTACCTGGAGACCCACCCGCAGAAGATCGCCGCCGCGATCACCTCCGGGTCCGGCGCGACCGGCGTGATGGAGGGCTTCCAGGCGGCGGGCAAGGCCACACCGGAGATCGCCAACGACTCCATGGAGGACGGCGAGATCGCCTACTGGAACCAGAACAAGGCGACCTTCAAAGGCGTCGGCATCACCACCACCCCGCCGCAGCTCGCCTCGGCCACCCTCACGGTGCTGCAGGCGCTGATGCAGGGCAAGGGCGTCAACGTTTCCGCGGTCGTGCTGAACACCCCGCTGGTGACCAACGCTGACGTCGCCCAGTGGTACACGTCCGACATGACCACCTCCTCGACCGGAAACGCCGGCGGCCCTGCGAGCCTCAACGTGCTCCCGGCCGACGAGCTGTCCGCCGTCCTCGGTTAACCGGCCTATGACGCAGTCACCCGTACTGCTGCGGATCGAGCAGGTGACCAAGGCCTTCGGCCCCACCGTCGCGCTGCGCGACTGCTCGCTCGAGCTGCGCGCGGGCGAAGTCCACGCGCTGATGGGGGAGAACGGCTCGGGCAAGTCCACCCTGGTGAAGATCCTTTCCGGGGTGCACAGGCCCGATTCCGGCCGGGTGCTGACCGGGCAGTCACCGCCGCGCGCGGCCAGCCCGCGCGCGGCGGCGGCGGCCGGGGTCAGCACGGTGTTCCAGGAAGTGCTGTCCGTGCCTGGCCAGTCGGTCCTCGACAACCTCTGGCTGGGTACGGACGGGATGCTGCGTCGCGCCAAAGCCGGCACCGCGGGCCCTGGCGCGTCGTCTGGTGACCGGCGGGACCGGGCGCGTTCCGTGCTCGCCGAGCTGCTCGGTGAGGGCTCGGACGGGCTGCTTGCCACCCCGGCCGGCACGTTGTCGCTGAGCCAGCGTCAGGCCGTGGCCATCGGCCGGGCGCTGCTGCGCATCCCCAAGGTGCTCATACTCGACGAGGCGACCTCGGCACTTGACGTCGCCACCCGGATGAGGCTGTTCACGGTGGTCCGGCGGCTGACCGCGGCCGGCGCCGCGGTGCTGTTCATCTCGCACCGGATGGACGAGGTCAGCGAGATCGCCGACCGGGTCACCGTGCTCCGTTCCGGCGAGTCGGTGGCCACCCTGGACCGTGACCAGGCGACCCTCGGCCGGCTCGTCTCGCTGATGACCGGCGGCGAGCACCTCGTCCAGGACGAGGCGCGCGCCGCCGCCACGGCGGGGGAGGTCGTGCTCACCCGCGACCACGGCCTGACGTTGCGCGCCGGGGAGATCGTCGGCCTGGCCGGGCTGGAGGGCCAGGGCCAGGACGAGTACCTCAAGGGCTTGCGCTTCTCGGCCGGCCAGGGCCGCGCCGCCGTCAAGGTCGCCTACGTGGCCAGGGACCGGCGCGAGGAGTCGATCTTCCCGCCGCTGTCGGTCCGGGAGAACTTCACCGCCGCGACCCTGGCGCGTGACGCACGCGGCGGCCTGATCTCCGCGCGGGCCGCCGCCGCCCGGTTCGCCGGCTACGCCAGCCAGCTCAAGATCCGGCTCGGCCGCGACACCGACGCGATCACCACGCTGTCCGGCGGCAACCAGCAGAAGGTGGTCATCGCCCGGGCGCTGGCGTCCGACCCCCAGGTGCTACTGCTCAACGACCCCACCCGGGGCGTCGATATCGGGGCCAAACGCGACATCTACGCGCTGCTTCGCGGGCTCGCCGCCTCCGGAATGGCCATCGTCATGCTGTCTACCGAGGTCGATGAGCACCTTGAGCTGATGGACCGGGTGCTCGTCTTCCGTGACGGCGCGCCCGCCGCCGAGCTTGACCGGGCCGACCTGTCCCGCGCCGCGATCGTCCGCGAGTTCTTTGGCCCGGTGTCAGCTAGCACCGTGTCAGCTAGCACCGTGTCAGCTAGCACTGTTACGTCAGCGGGTACTGATACACCGGGGGCTGAGACGCCTGGCGACCAGGACGCTGCGCCGTCCGCCGGCGCCGGCGCCGCCACCGCCCCGGCCGTGACCGGGGCGGCCATGGCCGGGGCGGCCGGCGGGACAGCGGGCCGCGCTCGCCGTGACCGCGCATGGGAGCTGCCCGCCCTGCTCGCCGTGGCGCTGCTCATCGCGAACTTCATCGCGCAGCACTCGCTGCTGTCCTGGTCGGCGTGGCCGGTCACCTTCGCTGAGCTCGCCACCCCGGCGCTGCTCGCCATGGCCTCGACCCCCGCGATCCTCGGCGGCGGCATCGACATCTCCATCGCGCCGTTGTTCACCCTGGTCAGCGTGGTGATCGAGGTGATGCTGCTCGGCCACGGCGTCACCAGCGCGTTCGTGGTCATCCCGGCCGCGGTCGCGGCGGGCGCGGCGGTCGGCGCGGTTAACGGGGTCCTGGTGAACTACGGCCGCTACCAGGCCGTGGTCGCCACCTTGTGCATGAACTTCATCCTGTCCGGCTTCGCGCTCGGCTACGCGCCCTCTCCGGTGTCCGGCACCGCGGGCTGGCTCACCTCGCTCGGCTCCACCTGGGCCGGGCTGCCCGGCGGGCTCATCCTGATCGCCGTGCCGCTGCTCGCCTGGTGGGGGCTGAGCCGCACCCCGTTCGTCAAGACGCTGCTCGCCGTCGGCGGCAGCGAGACCACCGCCTACACCGCCGGGGTAAACGTCGCCGGGGTGCGGACCCTCGCGTACACCGTCGGCGGTGCGATCGCGGGCCTGGCGGGCGTCGCCATCGTCGCGCAACTGCACCAGGCCGAGGCCGACGCGGGCTTTGTCACCCCGTTCATCCTGCTCGCGCTCGCCGCGGTGGCCCTCGGCGGCACCTCGATGACCGGCGGGCGGGGCAGCCTGCTCGGCGCGCTGCTCGGCGCCGCGGTCATCTTCCTCATCGAGAACCTGCTCGGCGCCCTCGGCCTGTCCTCGTTCTGGTCCCAGGCCGTGTACGGCGCCACGCTCATCGTCGCCGTGGTGTTCGCCGCGCTGAGCCTGTCCCGCGCCCGCGCCGCCCGCGCCACGGGATCCACCGCCCGCCGCGCCGCCAGCGCCACTGCCCGGGATAACAGCAACAAGCGCGATAGCGCAACCGAACCTGAGGGCAAGGAGGCCGGACAGTGACCAGTCTCGCTTCGTCACCGGCGGCACCCGCCGGGCCGGGCGGCGCCGTCGCCGGGGCAGGCCGGCGGGTCGCCGGGATCCAGCGCCGCGTCCCGGTGCTCCAGGTCCTGGTGCTCGTCGCCCTCGTGCTGTACGTCGGCGCCAAGGACGGCGACTACACCTGGGGCGACCTGTGGGCGCCGATCCTGCTCCAGGCGTCGTTCCTCGGCATCGCCGCCGCCGGGCAGACCCTGGCGATCCTGGTCGGCGGCCTGGACTTCTCCATCGCCGCGTACATCGTCGCGGGCAACCTGCTCACCACGCACCTGACCGGGCTTGAGCACGGGAACTTCGTACTGTGCGCGCTGCTCGTGCTCGCCGTCTGCCTCATCGGCGGCGGGCTTTCCGGCTACCTGTGCCACCGGTTCGGCCTGGAACCGCTCGTCGTCACGCTCGGCATGAGCTCCGTGGTGGTCGGCGCGCTGCTCGGCACCGACCGCACCCTGGTCAACGGGGCTGGGCCGGGCTGGCTGCAGTCATTCACCGCGCAGGCGTCGAAGTCCTTCGGCCTGCCGGTGCCGCCGATCATCACCGCCTGGGTCATCCTGGCGGTGATCATCACCGTGATCCTCGCCAAGACCCCCCTAGGACGGCGGCTCTACCTGGCGGGCTCCGGCCCGCGCGCCGCGGAGATCGCGGGCATCTCCACCCGGCGGGTGTGGACCGGCGTGTACGCGGCGAGCGCCGTGCTGGCGGGCCTGGCCGGCATCCTGCTCGCCGGGTTCAGCACCGGCGGCGACACCAACATCGGCAACAACTACCTGTTCCCCGGCCTGGCCGCGGTGATCGTCGGCGGCACGATGATGGGCGGCCGCGGCGACTACCTGCGTACCTGCCTCGGCGCGCTGATAATCACGGCGCTCAACTTCGTGATCTCCGTCTCAAACGTCAACGCGGCCGCGGCGCAGGTCGTCTTCGGCGCGCTCATCCTCGCCACCGTGGCCCTCTACGGCCGGGAGAGAAGGCTCCGTGACCGCGTGTGACCCGCCCCCGTTCCGCCCTCCCGCCCCACGACGGCACTCGCCGCCACGGCCCGACCTTGCTGAGGACCTCACGATGAGAATGCACCACGCCGGGATCAGCGTCCCCGACCTGGACCGCGCGCTCGCCTGGTACTGCGCGGCGCTCGGCCTGCGGCCCGGGTACCGGTTCGAGGTGCCGCCCCTGGCGCTGCGCGGCGGGTTCGCGCTCGGCGATGACGACGCCGGCGTGGAACTGATCGAGCTGGCCGGCTCGGTGCCCGGGGTGCCGAAGAGCGACCCGCCGTCCGCCAACGCGGTGCACGGCTTCAACCACGTCTGCTTCCGCGTCGCCGACCTCGAGGCCGCTTACGCCAGGCTCCTCGAGCACGGGGCGGGCGCGGTCTGGGGCCCGCGCGCAGCCCCGGAGCCCGGCGTCCGGATGGCCTACGTAACCGACCCGGACGGCAACCTCATCGAGCTTGTCGCGTCCGCCGCGAGCGAGGACGGCTGATGCCTCACTCGTTCACCGGGCAGCTGCTGCGCCGCGCCGACGCCGGCTTCGGCGAAGCGGCCGTCAGCCGGATCTTCAACGAGCGGCGGGCGGCGCGCCGGCCCGCCGCGGTGCTGCGCGCCGCGGACGTCGCGGACGTGGCGGCCGGGGTGCGGCTCGCCGCCGCCGAGGGGCTGCGGGTCGCGGTCCGGTCCGGCGGGCACAGCTGGGCGGCCTGGTCGCTGCGTGAGGACACGCTGCTCATCGACCTGGCCGCGTTCACCGGCATGGACTACGACGAGGCCACGGGGAGCGTCACCGTTGGCCCCGCGGCGCGGGGCGGCCTGGACCTCGACCCGTTCCTCGCGCAGCGGGGCCGGTTCTTCGCCGGCGGCCACTGCCCGTCGGTCGGGCTCGGCGGCTTCCTGCTGCAGGGCGGCATGGGCTGGAACTGCCGCGGCTGGGGCTGGGCGGCGGAGTCGATCGACGCGATCCAGGTGGTGACCGCCTCCGGCGACGTCGCGTGGTGCTCGGAGCAGGAGAACGCCGACCTGTTCTGGGCGGCCCGCGGGTCCGGGCCGGGGTTCTTCGGCGTGGTCACCGCGTTCCGGCTGCGCACCAGGGAGCGGTACAGGGAGCTCACCCAGACCACCTACGTGTACCCGTCGTCGGTGGCGGGCGAGGTGCTGCACTGGCTGCACGCGGCGCGGCAGGACGTGCCGCCGTCGGTCGAGCTGGTCGCGGTCGGCATCACCCCGCCCCAGGATCCGTCAACACAGGCTCAAGAACTCGGGCACGACGGCCCCGCGCTCGTGGTGGACGGGGTGAGCTTCGACGGCGGCCCCGCGGCGCTGCGCGCGCTCGACGGCTGCCCGGTCGCGGACCGGGCCCTGGTGGCGAAGGTCGCCCAGCCCGTTAGCATCGCGGAGCTGCGGGCCGAGCAGATCCGCGCCAACCCGGAGGGGCACCGGTACACGGTCGACAACGCCTACCTGACCGGGCCGGCCGACGCGCTCATCCCCGCCATGACGCCCGCGTTTACCGCCCGGCCGACGGCGAAGTCGTTCTCGCTCTGGTTCGACCTGGCGCACCTGCCCGCCCGGCCGGTGTCAGCGGACGGGGTCCCCGACATGGCGCTGTCCGTGCAGAGCGACATCTACTTCGCCACGTACGTCGTCGGCGAGACGCCGCAGGAGGACGCCGCGTGCCGCTCCTGGGTGACGGACACGATGGACCGCCTCGCGCCCTTCTCGGCGGGCTGCTACCTGGGTGACAGCGACTTCGCCGTGCGGCATGACCAGTTCATGAGCGACGCGGCGTGGCGCCGCTTCGGCGAGGTCCGCGCGGACCGCGACCCCGGCGGGCTGTTCTGCGGCTACGACTGCGCCGATCCCGCCCAGCTGAACGGGCCGGCCGGCCGCCGGCCAGCCAACCGAT
>Ga0265324_10000876_pt1 | contig 19268 bp, 14 predicted proteins | sample 41419metaG_FD_198634 | JGI IMG/M metagenome (GOLD analysis project Ga0265324, IMG submission 198634) | Rhizosphere microbial communities from Carex aquatilis grown in University of Washington, Seatle, WA, United States - 4-14-19 metaG | ecosystem: Host-associated > Plants > Roots > Rhizosphere...
CACACGGTATGCCGGACGGCAATCAATTCCAGCGGACGCGCCGGCAGCAGGCTTGCGAGATGCCCTCCATAGCCGAGCAGGTTCCCTTTCAAGGCTCCGTGAAAGGTGACGTGGGCATGGCGGCAGGCAGCGTCGATAAGGGCCGAGTCCACCAGGGCGACGCCGAAGCCGGCAGTGAGTTCGTTAAGGCCCTTGGCCGCGACGGCTTTCCGCACCGTCGGTTCGGCCACCTTATGGAGGAACCACACCGGAGCGGCGTCAAGCTTCATGTATTCGTCCAAGGCCAGGCGCAGGGAGACGGAAAGATCCTGGATGTTGTCCGCATGCGTCTTGCCCGCCGCCTTGTCGAACCACAGGGGCGGGATGCCGCAAGCGCTGGCTCCGTCGATCAGCGCGCCGTTGGCGGATTCCAGCGTAAGCCGTAAATGCAGAACCGGCATCTGGGTCATCGTGGCCCGCCCGAACCGGAAGGGCATCCGGGTTTTCACTTGGCGGGAGAAGACCGAGGCTTCGCGAAGCCGGAATTGGGGGGAACTTGTCATAACGCTATCCGATTTTACTACTCCAGTAAAATCCAGGCTTGGGATATTTGAATCTTTTTCCGTCACCTTAATTTGCTTCTATGATAGATATCGAGACTAAAGATAGTGTTAAGGATAAAATATAAGGTGCGAATTTCCTTTCGTGTTATATTATTTCAGAAAAATCGGTCGAGAGAAGATGCAGCCGGATATTAAAAGAATTACGTCGATCAAGTCCCCCGCCTCATTCCGGGAACGGATGGCGGAGCTGGGATTGGACCTGCCCATCGAGGATTCCATCCTCAAGGCCCCGGATTCGCCCCTGGCCCAAAGCATGGAAGTGGCAGGGTTCCACATAGGCAACCGTTGGGCCATCCATCCGATGGAAGGTTGGGACGCGACCTCGAACGGGCGTCCTACTCCAGAGCTGATCCGCCGCTGGCGCCGCTTCGGAGAGTCGGGCGCCAAATTATTGTGGGGCATGGAAGCCATCGCGATCCGCGCCGACGGGCGCGCGAATCCCAACCAATTGCTGGCGAACCCAGGCACCATGGGCGAGCTGGCCGAAGTCGCCCAAGAAGCTCTGGAGGCGCACGCCCGGTCCTTCGGCACCGCTTCCGACGTGCTCTGGGGCTTCCAGCTTACCCATTCAGGCCGCTTTTGCCGCCCCCGCCATAAAGAGAAGCTCGAACCCAAACTGGCCTATGCCCATCCCATTCTGAATCCGAAGTTCGGCTTGCCCATGGATTATCCCGTCCTGTCCGATGACGAGGTTCAGGATCTGATCGAGCATTACGTACAAGCGGCCAGGTTGGCCGATCAGGCCGGCGTGCCCTTCGTGGATATCAAGCAATGCCACGGTTACCTGGGCCATGAATTCCTTTCCGCCTTTACCCGCAAGGGCAAATACGGGGGCGAGACCCTGGAAGAGCGGTCCACCTTCGCTCGTGAAATCATCGCCGGCATCCGCCAGGTGGCGCCCCGGCTCATCATCGGGGTGCGCCTTTCTGCTTTCGACTTCGTGCCTTACAAGCCCGACCCGCTATTGGCCAACGGGGGCAACCTGGGGCCGGGCACGCCTGAGGATTATTCCGCTTGCCTTCCCTATAAGTACGGCTTCGGGGTAGATCGGGAAAACCCCGTCCAATACGATCTCGCGGAGACCGCGCAATACCTTACCCTGCTTAAGTCCTGGGGCGTGGCCATAGTCAACGTTTCCGCCGGTTCGCCCTATTACAATCCGCATATCCAGCGCCCGGCCCTTTTCCCGCCTTCCGACGGGTACCAGCCCGCGGAGGATCCCATCATCAACGTGGAGCGGCAAATCCAAGTGGTGCGCAAGCTCAAGGCCGCCGTTCCGGCAATGCCTTTGGTCAGCTCGGGGCTAACCTATTTGCAGGAATACATGCCGCAGGTGGCCCAGGCCCTGGTCCGCCAGGGTTGGACCGACTTCGCGGGGATGGGCCGCATGGTCCTATCCTACCCGCGCATCATCGCCGATTCCCTGGAAAAGGGTAGCCTCGACACCAAGGGCATTTGCCGCACCTTCTCGGATTGCACCACCGCGCCGCGCAATGGCATCAAATCGGGCTGCTACCCGTTGGACGAGTATTATCGCAAGCGCGACGAGGGCGAGCAGGTGCGGAAGTTAAAGAAGGACCTGAAGGAAAAGTTCAAGCAGGTCCAGGAACCCAAGGAATTGGCTTAGAGGGTACGTAAGCGGGATCACGCGTCCGTGGTACCACGCAGAATGGTTCTTGACCCGCGTCCGGGAATGCCGTATCTTGATCTCAGATAGCCTGCCGGGGCGGTAAAGTCCGGGAAACCGGAGTCCGCTTGATAGTCGGGGCTAGTGGGGGGGCGGATCCGATGGGTCCGCCCCTTTTTTATTCGCCTCCGCGAGGTCGAAGGCTAAAGCGTTTCCTTGATCCTCGCCCCGCCGATCAGCCTGTCCCCGTCGTAGAATACCGCCGATTGCCCCGGGCTCACGCAATAGCCGGGTTCCTTCAGGGTTACCGTAATCCACCCGTTACCTTCGTCCCTTACGACGGCCGGTTTCGCCGGGGACCGGTAGCGGTACTGCGCCAGGCATTCCTTTTCCCCTTCGAAGGGCTCGAAGAAATTGGCCCGGTCCGCGCGGAAGCCGAAGCAATCCAACTCCGACTTCTTCCCCAAGAGCAAGGTATTGGTCGCCCGGTCCAGCTTCTTCACGTACAGGGGCTCGGTATCGGGTCCCGTCGCCGCGGCGGTCGCCGCGCCCAGGCCCTTACGCTGCCCGATGGTGTAGAAAGGCAAGCCTTGGTGCGGGCCTAAGTCCTTTCCATCGGGCCCGCGCATGCGGCCGGGCGCAATGCCCGTGCCTTGGGCTTGCGCGCGTTCGCCCACGAAACGCCGGTAATCGCCGTCCGGGATGAAGCAAATGTCCATGCTTTCGCGCTTCTGCGCCGTACGCAAGGCGGCCTCGGCCGCCAGCTTCCGTACCTCGGGCTTGGACAGGTTGGCCAGGGGGAAAAGGGTCTTCTCCAGGGTAACCGGCGGGATACCCCAGAGGAAATAGCTTTGATCCTTGGCCGCATCGCCCCGCACGATGAAGGCGCGGCCATCGACGGCGGCGGTTTTGGCGTAATGGCCGGTGGCGATGTAATCCGCTCCCACGGCTCTGGCGCGTTTCCACAACGCGTCCCATTTCACGAAGCTGTTGCAATTCACGCAGGGGTTGGGCGTCTCGCCGGCCAGGTAGGCTTGGTAGAAGGGCTGAATTACCCGCTCCTCGAATTCTTCCCGCATATCCAGGGTAAAATGGGGGATGCCGATCTGATCGCAGACGCGCTTGGCGTCCATGGCGCTATCGGCGGTGCAGCAGGTTTTTTCGCCCCCTTCGGTTTCGCAAGCGTCCGCGGAGGCCGCATCCTTGGCGTCCGGGCTCCACAATTTCATGGTGATGCCCACGGCGCGGTATCCGGCTTTTTGGATCAGCAAGGCCGCGACGGACGAATCGACGCCGCCGCTCATGGCGACGGCCACCAGGGCGCCTTTGGGCGCATGCATCGGGTCGCGTTCGATCATCTTGGCGGATTCCGGCCGCTAGGCCGCATCGCGGCGGTCCCCGGGGACTTTCCCGGGATCGGCATCATGCCAAGATAAACGTTTCCTGCCGGCACCGGCAACCTTCCGGGCCGACGGGCCATGGCCTGCCACGCGGCGCGGAGGCGGCCCGGCCCGGATTCGCGTATGGTTCCCAGGGGTTTACCCGTCCCTCGAATTCGTGTATCATTCTGGTCTGTTATCATGGACTTCTCTTTCGACACCATCACCAACTGGCTTACGGCGGGTAAAAACCAGGTTCCGGAGCGCGGCAGCGAATACCTGGAGGTCTACCGCCAGGCGGTCGAGGTCGACTTCAAGGCCTACGATCCCGGCCTTAGCCTGGGCAAATGGCTGGGCTCGGGCGGTTTTTGCGACGTCTTCCTGATTCCCCTGGTGAATGTGCACGGCAAGGGCCCGCAGACCGTGGTGCTGCGCGTGTTGCGGCCGTCGCTGTACCGCACCCCGGATACCATGGCCAACAATCGCGTGGTGAAAACCTTCCTGGCCGAGATCTTCTACAACACCTATCTCACTTCCCAGAACGTGCGCAACGTGGTAAAGATTTTCGATTTCGGGAATCTGCACAACAAGCACTACTTCACGATGATGGACTACGTGGATGGCCCGAACTTCTCCGACCTCATCAAGCGCGGGCCGAAGAACGTGCAGGAACTGATGCGGCGCATCATCTTCATCAACGCCGTAGCGGGAGTGGTGGGAGAACTGCATTTCCGGGGCATCATCCACCGCGATCTCAAGCCCAGCAACATCATCGTGAAAGGATGGGAACCGTACCTTTCCGATTTGGGGGCCGCGCGTTGGATGCACGTGAAGGACGATGTGGGCGACGAGCAGCAGACGGTACTGGGGACGCCTTCGCACATGTCCTTCGAACAACTCGATGGCGATTTCTACAAGGTGGATCATCGCACAGACATCTTCTCCCTGGGGGCCATGGCCGCCTATGCCTTCACCGGCGTGTATCCCTTCGCGAAGCGCGAGGAGATCAATTACCGCGAGGAGGGCATCTCGTCCCTTTCCAAGGTCGAGCCCGAGCTGCCGGAGATCCCGTTCCGCAAAGGCGAGGTGCTTCGCAACGTGCTCATGCGCTGCATGCACCGCGACATTGAGCAGCGCCCCAAGTCGGTGGTAGAATTCCAGCATGCCCTCAGCACCTGGATCCTGGAACTGTAAGTGATCATCGCGGTCGATTTCGACGGCACCATCGTCGATCACAAGTACCCGAAGATCGGAGCCCTGAAGCCGGGGGCCAAGGAAGCCATGCGCGCCTTCCGGGCCGCGGGCCATAAGATCATCGTCTGGACCTGCCGGGCGGGCCAGGAGGAGAAGGACGTGCGCGCCTTCCTGCAAGCCAACGATATCCCGTTCGATACGGTGAATAATCCCATCATGGGCGCCGACCTCGGCACCCGCAAGGTCTACGCCGACCTTTACATCGACGATAAAGGCGTGCAGTTCGACGAGAACTGGGACGAGATTCGCCGCGTCATCACCGGCCCGTGAGGTAGGGCGCGCGAAGCCGCATCCGCCCGGCCGGCGAACCTCGGTTAACCGGCGCATTAACTAAATTCCCTTTCCTATGCTCCGGCGGACATTTCTGGCACTCCTCATCGCCGCATGCGCGGCGGGGGCTGCCGCCCCGCCCTTCCTGCCGGGCGCCGGCCCTACGCCTCCGCCCACCGCTCCCGATTCCACCCATCCCGGGCGCAAGCCCATTACCGATAGCGCTTCGGCGCGCGCGGCGACATCCGCGGCGCCGGTCCTACTCGACTCCGCGCACCGCGCCGGTCCGGTAGGGCTCCGCGATTCGGCAGCCCTCGCCAAGGACACCGCCCGGCCGGTCTACCGTTGGACCGCCCCGAACGATTACGATACCTGCCGTATCGCCCAAGGGGCATTGCCTTGTTGGCGCGGGGCTCGTGACGTGGCCAACCAGGAAATCGGGTTCCCGGGCCCGCGGGCCTGGTCCTTGTCCCTCACCCATTGGCGGCCCCTGCCGCAATCCTCCCCCTATTTCCCTTTCTGGAAGGATTCGCCCTATCTTTCCGGCGGCCTGGCGCCGCCCGAGCGCTTCGCCCTGCACCGCACCGGCGGCGACCTCGACGGCCTCGAAGAGGCCTGGACGCCAGTCATGCCTTTGGATACTCCCGTGACGCGCCTTACATGGACGCGGGGCGCGCTTACCATGAACCAATTCGATCTGCGCCTCAATCGCATGCTGTCGCCGCGCGCCTACTTGGGCTTCGAATACTACACGTCCACGGCGGATTCCGCGACTTACGATTACCAATTCAACGTGCATCAACCTTACTTGGGCGGATGGGGCTTTCTCGGCAAGTTGTATAAACCCATCGATCGCGATAGCGCCTCCTTGGTGCTGGCGGGAACTTCGCACGCCATCCATGCCCTGACGATAAGGCCGCGCATCGGATTCTGGCTCGATAGCAATCGCGTGCTGGAGGCCTTCCTCGATGAAACGCGCAATTCCTCCAGCCTCACCTATCCCACCGGCCTGCCGCATCCGGCCACGACGACCATTCCCAACGGCCCCGACAGCATGCAGGCCCTGATGCCCTCGCACTTTTCCGCCCTCACCGAGGGCCTGCTTTACGGGGAGACCCATGCGGATTGGACCGGCCAATTCGAAGCCGCGCATGGAAGCGCGGATGAGAGTGAAACGCGGGGACGGGGCGCGGATGCGGCCAGGGACGCGCTCGGCGGCGAACTCTTTCGCCTGCGCGCGATGGCCCGGGCAGATAGCCTGCCCGGAAAGCCTTCCCTCTCCGCGCAGGCCCGGAGCGAGTATTGGACCGGTGACCCTGTCCTGGGCGGGGCCGGAATCGGCACGAGCGGCTGGGGCGACGATGAGGAGGCGGAGGCGCGGGTGGCCCCGGAGTTCGGGCCCTTGAGCCTGGACGGTTCGGCGGGAATGGGCCGCGCCAGCCGCATGGCGGACCAGGTGAAATGGCTGCCCCGCTATGGGGCCGAGGCGCATCTGCGTTTGCCTTTGGGCCTCTCGGTGACTGCCTCGGGTTCTTCGCGTGCGGAAGATCCTACTTGGGAAATGTTGTACCGCACCAATCCGGCCCGCTTCCGTTACGCCAATCCCGGGCTCGGCCCGCGCACCGATCGCACCTATCGGGGCGCGGCGGCCTGGTCCTGGTCCCGCTACTCCCTCGAACTCGGTTTCGATCGCTATGCCGGCAAGGACGTTTGGCTGCCGCGGGTGCTGCCCGGACGCGAGGCCTGCGGGGCTTTGGCGGATTCGTCTTATACCAAGCTCATCGGAACCACGTGTTCGGAGGCGTCGGGGACTTCGGGGACGACGAGCGCGGCCGATGGCTCGGGCTCTACCTCCGGATCCGCCGCGGCCCCGGAACCGAGCGTGCCCGACTCCCTGGCCTTGGCCTTGCGTAATTATTCGCAAGAAACCATCGACGCTTGGCATCTCGGTCTCGGCTTAGGGCTGGGGAATTGGAGCCTGGATTTACGCGAACGTTTCGTCCTGTCGCGCCAAGTCGAAGATCCCGATCTGAAGGGCCGCTTCACGGATCGTTCCGTTCCCGAACGCGTCTTCCAAGGCCGCCTGGCCTGGAAGCGCAGCCTGGTGGAGGATCGCCTCAAGGTCGATTTCGCCTGGAACTGGGAATGGTTCTCGACGCGCTACGCTTGGGCGCCCGATTTATCCGGGGCCTCCACCCTTACCAAGCTCGACGAATACCTGGTTCTCGACTTCGAGGCCCATATGAAGATTAAGACCTTCCTCCTCTACTTCGATGCCATGAATCTCAACCATGATCGATACGCCACCGAGCCCGGGGTGCATCCGCCCGGACTCAATTTCCGCTTCGGGGTGGACTGGACGCTTTGGAATTGATGGCCGGGACGCGATGGTCCCGGCGAATGCCGCAGGTGCGGATCTATTTCCCGAGCAAGGCTTTCATGTCACGCACGGCGCGTTCGAAGCCCACCAGCACGGCCCGGCCCACGATGGAATGGCCGATGTTCAGTTCCCAGATCCCCTTGATCTCGGAGATGGGCCCCACGTTGCGATAGTTGAGGCCGTGGCCGGCATTGACCATCAGGCCGCTCTTCTGGGCCACCTGGGACATGTTGTCCAGCTTCACCAGCTCTTCTTCCCACTCGTTGCCTTCGCCGAAATCGTACGCGCTCGCGTATTGGCCGGTATGCAGTTCGATGAAACGGGCGCCGGTGCGCACGGCCGCCTTGATCTGGTGCAGCTCCGCATCCACGAAGAGGGAGACCGAAACGTCATGCTTGTGGAGTGAGTTGACCATCTTCATGATTTCGTCCACGCGGGCCGCCACGTCCAGGCCGCCCTCGGTGGTCAACTCTTCCCGCTTCTCGGGAACCAGGGTCACCATATCGGGCAACACGTCGATGGCGAATTGCAGCATCTCGGGGGTGGGCGCCATCTCCAGGTTCAGATGGGTGGTTACGGTTTGCCGCAAGAGGCGGATGTCCCGCTCCTGCATATGGCGGCGGTCCTCGCGCAGATGGGCGGTGATGCCGTCGGCCCCGGCCAGCTCGCAGATGATGGCGGCCGCGATGGGATCGGGCTCGCGGATCTTGCGCGCCTCGCGGATGGTGGCGACATGGTCGATGTTCACGCCCAGCTTCGGCATAACTTCCTCGTTTCCCGCCGGCCCGTCGCGGACCGGACCCAATAAATAGCTAACCACGCGGCCGTTTTCACTTGGGAACCGCGCTCTCGTCGTGCGATATGCGCTTTTTCTTCGGCCGCGCAGCGGTCGCTCCCGCGGAGGACTTGGCCGGCGGCTTCGCTCCGGCAGGCTTCCCGGACGCTTTCGGGGACGCCTTCGGGGACGATTTAGCCGGCAACTTCGATCCACTGGCTGGTTTCGCGGCCGCAGCCGTTGACTTCGCTCCCGCGGTCGCCACCGCTTTAGGCCCCGCGATGCTCCCCGCGGACGGCAGCGTATCCGGCGCGGACAAGGACGCCAAATCCACCAGCTCCATTCCCATCTCGTTGAAGCGCGGCGTTTCCGCCGCGATGGCTTTGGACAACCTGCGGAAGCCTGGCTCGCTAAAAGGCAAGACCAGCACGGCTTCGCCGGACTTCTGCGCGAAGGCGGTTTTACGGGCCAACTCTTCCTCGACATGGGCGCTATCGCGGAAAGGGGACAAGGTGCGGCTGCGCGCCCCTTGGGCCGCCGCGGCCTGGCGCGCCAGGCTGCGCTGCGATCCCGTCAGGTCCAGGAAGACCAGCTTACGACGGGCGGTGAACTGGAATAGCTTGTCGAGCAAGGGCTGGTTCTCGATTGCGCGATCCCCGTAACGACTCGCGAAACCTTCCGCCTTCGGCAAGCTGTCCATGGCCCTTCCCAGGATGCGATCCACATCCTCCTTGCCATGATGGATGTAGAGGGCGTTCTTCCCGGGATCGACATAAGGATAGGCCGAGGGTTCCATGGGCAATTCGGCCAGGATCCCGTCGCGGCCATCCCCGTCGCGCAACGCGCGCAGGGCGGGATTGGGATTGTACGGATCAATCACCAGGGTCTTGCCCCAATCGGCATCCTTCAGGGACTGGGCCTGGGATAGGGAAAGGGAATCCAATCCGATGAAGACCACGGCCAGCCGCGCGGCGCCCGCCCGGACCGGTCCGCCCAAGCTGGCGCGCAGTTTGATGCGCTGCCCGTTGGACTCCAGCACGTACTCCACGCTCCGCCCGGAGGGCCGTCCTTCGGCGCCTTGCACCACCGTGATGCCGCGCGCGCGGCAGGTTTTCTCGATGTCCAGGGCATACTCGTAGAGGGGCTTGCCCTTGGGAAGGATGATTTCAAAGTAGCCGGGCTTGCGTTTAAGGCTCTTTGGGCCCAATCCATTGGCGTGCTCCAAAGGATCGAAAAGCCGTTCGTGCCAACGACCGCCGCTGGTGTCGGCCGCGACGGCGGGAAGCCCATTGCCGGAGTCCCGCGCGGATCCGGCGGGGCCGTCGCTCTCCGCGGGGGACCGGGAACCGATGGAGGGCATGAGGGAATGGGGTAGAACACGTCCCGCCAGCCGGCCCAGGGCGATGAGGCCCGCGGTAAGGACGATGAAGATCAGGAGTTTTCGGACAACGCCCATCGCAGGTCCCGCCAAGATAGAAATTCCGGTCCGGTGAACTATCATTATCGCATGCTCATAGCCGCGCTGTGCGGCGCCACCGCGGTCGGAAAGTCCGCCGTGGCCCTGCGCCTGGCCCGGGCCAACGGGTTCGAAATCATCTCCGCCGACTCGCGCCAGATCTACCGCGGCCTTGCCATCGGAACCGGCGCGCCTTCGGAGGAGGAGCGCGCCTCCGTCCCGCATCATCTGCTCGGCATCCTCGATCCCTCGCAAGCCTTTTCGCCGCGCGCCTTCCCGCCGCTGGTCCATGCGCTTTTGGAGTCGCGTCCCGAGGCGCGCTTCCTCATCGTGGGGGGCACCGGCTTGTATCTCAAGGAACTGTTCTTCCCGTCCCCCTTCGATCGCGGGCCCACGCCCGAAGCGGTCAAGAACGAGGTGCAGGAGCGGCTGCGGGTCCAAGGCGCGCCCGCATTGCACGCCCAATTGGCCGCGGTCGATCCCGAAGCCGCCGCCGCCGTGCATCCCAACGACGCTTACCGCATCGCCAAGCGTTGGGAAAACCTGATCCTGATGGGGGAGAGTTATACGAGCCTGGCCGGCCCGGTCCTACGCGATGCGCGCCTTGCGGATATCCCGCTCATCTGTCTCGATCGCGAGCGCGAGGATTTGTACCGGCGCATCGACGCGCGCGTGGAAGACATGCTGCGCGCGGGCTGGATGGAAGAAGCCCGGGCCCTCTCCGCCGATCCCGCCTGGAGCGCTTCGCCCGCCTCCAGCTCCCTCGGTTACGCCGAAATGACGGAGGTGGCGGCCGGACGCCTGGCCCCGTTGGCGGCATTGGCGGCGATCCAAAAGCGCACGCGGAACTACGCGAAGCGGCAGCGCACTTTTTTCCGCCGCCAATTACCGGGCACCCTCCAGTGGGAGGCCCAAGCGTTCGAGGCCTTGTGCGAAAGCTGCGGATGGCTGTGGGAATCGGTGGCGGCCCGCCTGGGAACCGCCCCAAACAGCGGAGAATCAGGCCTTTGAGGCGGCCCGTCCCTTGACGCGGGACCTGGGCCAAGCTACTTTTGCACCCCTGTTTCGGGTCCGTAGCTCAGTTGGTTAGAGCATCGCTCTGATAAGGCGGGGGTCGGCAGTTCAAGTCTGCCCGGGCCCACCATCTTGGCTCCCCGATCTTCTGAAATCGCGAGGTTTCGGAAGATTGAGGGAGGCCAGATGTCCCCCTCTCTCAAAGTCTTCCCATAGCTTCGGCTTTTGTGACCTGAGACATATTCTGTCCTCTCGGAACGCATAGATTCGTCTACCGTGTCCCGATTCGTTCCGGAGGATCCTCATGTTCCATTTTGCCCCCAAACCATTTGCGCATGCAAATCCCGTTCAAGACTGGCCAGCCTTCTGGAAGCGCAAGCTGAAACATGCCTTGGATCTGAGAAACTATTCTCCCGAAACCTGGAAGAATTACGGGCGCGCCCTCACGGATTTTCTCTCCAATCATTCCGGCCATCCCGGCCGATGGAAGCAAAGAGACATCGAAGCCCATCTTCTGGACCTGAAAGAAAAACGCGGGCTTTCCGCTTCGACGGTTAACCTCCACCGGGATGGATTGGCCTTCTTCTACACGCATGTGCTGGGTTCCAAGGAGCCAGTCGAGAACATACCCCGCCTTAAGGAAGACCAGAAGCTGCCCTCCGTTTTAAACGCGAGCCAAGTCGAAGCCCTCCTGAGCGCGAGTTCCAATCCCAAGCATCGCTTGGCTCTGTCTTTGGCCTATGGTTGCGGTTTGCGTCTGGCGGAATTAACAAACCTAGAAATCGCCGACATCGATTTCACCCGCCAAGTCATTCTCGTCCGCAAAGGCAAAGGCTCAAAAGACCGAGTAGTGATGCTGCCCAGCCAGTTGGATTCCGGAATCCACGAGTATCTCGACCTATGCCGACCCGTAAAATATCTCTTTGAAAACAGCCAATCCGGCCAGCGTTTAACCCGAAGAACTTTTGAAGCCGTATTTGAATCCGCGTGCCGGAAGGCGGGCCTGAAGCACCGGGGCGGGATTCACTCCTTGCGGCATTCTTTCGCTACCCATCTGTTAGAAAACGGTACCGACCTACGCTATATCCAAGCTTTGTTGGGGCATAGTAGCTCAAAAACTACTGAGCGTTACACGCATGTGGCGGTACACCATCTAACGCAGATCCTGAGCCCGCTTGATCGGCTCTGGGTTGGAGGGAAATCGAGTAAGGTGTGTAATGGAAAGGGGGACGGTGCAGGTATTGGGAGCTAGTATGAAATGATTGTGCATACTAGTGCTAGTTATACGCAAATTTACCTCGAAGTGTTGCCTACCGAGCTTATCAGCTCGTCCGGCAATTTTTAGAGAATAATTTCTTGGGGGGTGGGGAAGGGAAGAAATTACGAAAGAAAAGACGCGCACCGGAAAGGGAATTGCAAATAAAAGATCTTTTCAATACCTTGTAATACTGTTGAAAAGGAGAAAAGATGCGAGCCATCGGCAACTTGATTTGGTTTATTTTTGGGGGCCTAATAATGGGTCTTGCTTGGTGCTTTGTTGGCTTGTTGGCGTTTGTATCAATAGTAGGTATTCCTTGGGCGAAAGCTTGCTTTGTTATGGGTCAGTTTACGTTTTTTCCTTTTGGAAAGGAGGCGATTAGCCGAAGCCACCTTAACGAAAAAGATGATATTGGAACTGGTTCATTGGGAACTTTAGGTAATATTATTTGGTTTATAGTAGCTGGATTCTGGCTCGCAATTGGACATGTTATTTCTACAATTTTATGCTTTATCACAATTATAGGAATTCCTTTCGGGATACAGCATTTGAAACTTGCGGGCATCAGTATCGCTCCAATTGGAAAAACAATTGTCTCAAAAGAAATTGCGATAGCTGCAAGAAAGGCGAATGCGGAAGGAATTATAAAAGCAGTAAGAGCTAGTGCCTAAAAGGGCGCGAACAAAGCTTGGTCTACACCCCGTCGATACTTTATGCTCTTTTACATTGCTTCGTGGCGTTAAAAGAAAAAAGTAAAAGGACTAGTTTATGATTATCAAAGGGACAAAATGCGATTAAGAGCAATACTTTGTATCACAGCATTTATCCTCGCTGACTCTCATTCGGCGGCACGTAAAACTTACAAAGGTCCAATAGGATTATATTGGGGCTTGTCTCAAATACAATCTGATAGTATCGTGGCTAGCAGTGATTTTAAATTTCTAGATAGTGTTGTCGAAACACCAAATAGTGACACGCTAAAGACCTTAAGATATACTGGCACTTTTCACGGTTTTTCGAATTCGGAAATCAACATATCCCTGAGACATGGAAGACTCAAATTAGTTGCAATAGGGGTTCCCAAGCAAGGCGAACTCGCTATTTCGAAAACGTGGGAAGCATCGGTCAAAGAATTTCAAGAAAAATATGGTAAACCTGATAGTATCTCAAAAGTGCCTTCAACTCCAAACTGGTTAAAGAGAAAAATTCAGAGCTCGTGTGATTCGCCCAATAAAAAATCAAAGCTTTTAACACTGGAATGTTCCTCACCAGAAGAAATAAGCGATTATCAATATTGGGACGAAAAAATTATCAAAGGGGAATATTTCCCGAAGGCTACCTGGGTATTTGATAATACACATGTATCTATAATGGTCATATTATCAGATTCCGATAGCACCGCGTTACGGAATGCAACCATCGACTGGTTTTTTATTGATAATTATCTTTGGAAGGAGTGGAAGGAAAGAGGAGTTAATTGGAACCCTGGTCGCCCTCCAGATTTTTAGTTAAACGTTTATCTTCAAATTGCTCACAAACGTCGCATGGTGAAATGCTAAGACACTTCACCATGCCTGAAGAATGTATTGACTTCAATTATGTGAAGAGCGGGGCCCCAACCCCGCAATGCGAATACAAAACCGGTGCGCGAAGAGAAGAGAAATGCAAACCCACCCCCCAAGAAATTTCGAGGTAAAACAACGTATAACACGGCCCAGCCAGGGGCCGCGAACATGCTTCGCATTGCGGCCCCCAAATGGCCTGGAAAGGCTGCGCGGCAATTCAGAATACGCTTCGGGCGCTAACTTTCTTCGTTGTCTTCGCCGGTTGGCTACGTTAGCGCCTCAGCGTTTCTTCATTGCTTGCTGCGGGCGCGCGCTCCGGGGTCGGCACTCCCCACTCCGCGCGCATCCTCGCAAATCGCGCATGCCTTCCCAGGCCACTTCTGGCTGGGCCAACGTTGGGCTAAATGGGCCAAGAGAAATGTTGGCCTTGCTGGTAATCGTGCAAGGCCAAGTAAAATGATTATTTTTTGGGGGCGGGAAAACGAAGAAATTTAAAGACGAAGGTTAAAATTGAAAAGTATAAAAGACCATAAAAAATGGTAAACCGCCGCATAACAACGTGGTCAAACTGACCAATTTTGTCAGGCACGCCGCTTGCGAAACGCAACCGTCGCGCCTGAACCGCGAAGTCTGCCGGTTTCCACCGTCAGACTTCGCTCAAAATTGGCAGCTTACCACGGCGTTATGAACTGTGTCATTCGTCAAGCCCCCATGGATAGTTTTTCATCGAAGAGCTGATCGTTTTTGATCATGGCTGCTGCTTGCCTCAGTAACTTAGCGGCTACTGCGATTAACGCTACCTTTGCCGGCTTTCCTTTTCCTCGCAGCCGCTCATAAAATATTTTGCATGCGGGATTCGAGCGAATCGCTGTTAATGTGCACATGTATATTTTATGTCGCACATTGCGACTTCCCATTTTGGTGATATGCCCCCGTCCTCGTACCGTTGTTCCCGACTGGAATGGGCGGGGGGCAATTCCCACATAGGAACACAGGGCCCGTCCGTTGGGCGTCTCCCGGAATCCCTTCGTCGCGACCAATAACGCTTGCGCGGTTTTGATGCCCATGCCCGGTATGGACTCCAATATTTCTATTTCGCGGGCATAGTAGGCCTTGCCAATTTCCCTTAAAAGCTTCCTAATTTTCCGAAGCTCCTTTTCAATTCCATTGACCAGACTGCGGATGCTATTTAACGCGGTCTGTGAGGCAAATGGATTATGGGTAAAGGCCTCTTGCTCATTCAACAGCATGCCCGTTTGCACGATTAACTGCTCTTCCAGGGTGCATAATTGCTGCATTTCCAGGATTTTGGCATCCGGCACCGTCCAGGTTGGCGGCTGTTGAGAGGCCGCGAACCCCGCAATAATGGCGGAGTCATACTTGTCCGTTTTAGCTCGGGCAAGCTTCATTTGCGCGTACCGCTTGATCGAGATGGGGTTGATCACGGACAAGGGAATATTTTGGTTCAAAAGGAAATGGGCCAATCGAAGGTAGTAGGCTCCCGTGGCCTCCATGACCAAATGAGGATTTTCGGGCAATTGGAGAAGAAGTTCCCGGTAGCCCTGAGAATCATTGGAAATTTTAAGGTACGTAGGGTTTCCGTTGCTGAACCAGCAAATATCTAAGGTCAATTTGGAAACGTCGACACCAACCCATGTTTTCATATCGCCTCCCGGTATTTATATTCAGATGAGAAATTACCGTATCTTTTCCATCCTAAATTCGGGCTCGAAGCCCAACGAACTGTTCAAGATTAGAGTAATCCAGTGGGAGGGAAACCATCATAACGCACAGACTCCGGATCGTATACGGACGTCGGGTTTTCCCTCCCACTCTCATCGAATGGGAAAATAATCATTGGGGTATATGATAGGATACGGCCGAAAAAAATGGAGGAAAAATGGGCTCACCGTTAGATTACTTCTACAATAAGACAACGGAAAATCCGACCGCACACGGTGCAAATGAGATAACGGTCGCTGATTCAAGCGTAAAGGTTCCTGTCCATTTTTACCAAAACTTTGAATTTGGATCAATCTACCTTAGCTTTTACCTTCCACCCTCTTCCACCGCTTATACTGATTGCATCAGCCTACTTTCCAGGGAATCCATTTCTTACGTGTTGAATTTGCAACCCGGAATTGCTCTGCAAGAAGGATTCTATGGTGGACCGCCGATCCGATCGGATTCTCTCAAATTTTGCGGGCGCGTCTATATTTATACAGACAACGAATTTACGGAAAAAGAAATAAGGAAGTTAGAGTCAATCTCCTTGCAATTAGGAATATATCTAAAAATGATTACACCAACTTGGGCCAAAAAAAGGACAAGCATTGAAAAACCCGCCGCTTTCATATCGCATGATTCAAGAGACAAGGATGATATCGTAAGGCCACTGGCGCAGGCGCTTATCAGAACCCCAGGCACTATGATTTGGTTCGACGAGTTTTCACTAAAGGTTGGTGACAGCCTGAGAGAAAAAATTGAAAAAGGATTAAAAGAGTGCAAACACTGTGTCTTGATTTTGTCTAAACACTTTATCTCGAATTCAGGTTGGACCAAACGCGAATTTGATTCGGTATTTACGAGAGAAATATTAGAAAAGGAAAACCTAATTCTACCTATTTGGGTAAATGTGTCTAAGGAAGAGGTTTATAAATACAGTCCTTATCTAGTAGATAGGGTAGGGTTAAATTGGAACCTAGGCATTGATACGGTTTGCGCAGGTCTATTGTCAAAAATAAACGAGAAAAGGTAAAGCTCCTGGCTAAAGGCAGCAAATCCAAGTACCACACCGATTTTGGTCAACAACTATGAAACATGGTGAATCGCCGTATAACAATCGACCTGAATGTGCGCGGCTGTCACGTCGCTCGCTTGCGCGAGCGCCGCGCCAGTTCCCTCAGGGGCTTCTGCTTCGCAGGCGCCCCTTCGGCCGTGCTCTCAGGTTAATCGAGCGTTATACGGTCAAAGGAAGAATGGCACAAATATCTAATTAAAATCTTCATTTGCGTGAACCTTTTCTGTCAAAAGATCAAACGAATTGAAAAATAAATACTATTTTCAATGAATAAATAGAATTGGAAAAAGGAATAGATCGATGCGTAATCTTATCAAAGCAACATTCGCAACACTATTATTGGCAACAGCCTCGCACTCCCAATTTTGCGACCTAATTAAAGATACGGCAATAATTAGCTCATCAGGATTTTTCGGGACTACTTATACTGAAATATTTTACAACACTATATCCATTAGCACAACAGAACCGAAATCTATTCTGAACTTAAATGTCGATGTGCGTATTGGCTCAGAGGCCCGTGACTTGGAATTCAGGCTAACTATGGATACGCTGTATCAACATAGTTTAGACTCTTCCGTTCCACTACCAACAAAAACTATAGCAGCATTTAATCTTTTATCAGACTCATCAATGAACCCACCAATAATTTATCCAGGTCCAAGAATTAATGGAAAAAATCAAAAACCGATTGCAGTGCTTAGTACAAATAAAAATGCGAAAGCACTTATATTTCGCTACACTGCCGAATCACTCGGATTGGAATTTAACCCTGCTGACCAAGTCCTTATTCAAGCCGATAAATATGTCCCATGCAAATTACCAGTCATTAATCCTTTCGAACTAATCAGCTACATGCACAATCCTGTTTCATGTGAAGTAACTACCATAAGGCCAAGAAATACATCGATTAATCAGGTTTATTTACCGAAAGAATTCACTGTTCTAGGTAGATATTTCCAATCGAAAACAGAAAAAGGAGAAAATAACGAAAGTATGCATAGGTGGTTATGGTAATTGCCAGCAATTGGACCTTTCAAGTGAAAAAAAGAAGCTAATTCATTCAAGCTCAAAGATTAGCGGTCGCCGTATCAATCGATTCTTTTTACCCAAGTTTTGTCAAGGGAAAGAAGAAAGACCGCCCCCAAAAAAATAAGATGGCCCACATCGCCCAACAACGCCAGCCGGGAAACCGCGGACATGCTCCGCATTGCGGTTTCGCAAATGGCCTGGGAAGGCTGCGCGGCAATTCAAACGAAGCTTCGGAGCTAACTTTCCCTGGTGTCATCTCCGGTCGGCCACGTTAGCAACTCAGCTTGTTTTCATTGCGGGCTGCGGGTGTTCGCTCCGGGGGCTGAAAAGCCCCACTCCGCTCACATCCTCGCCCATCGCGCACGCCTTCCCAGGCCGCTTCCGGCTGGCACACGTTGGGCGATATGGGCCAAGAGAAATGTTGGCCTTGCTGGTAAACATGCAAGGCCAAGTAAAAAGTGATTATTTTTTGGGGGCGGGAAAACGAAGAAATTAAAGACGAAGGTTAAAATTGAAAAGTATAAAAGACCATAAAAAATGGGGTTAGACTCGGATTTGAAAACCGACCAAGAAAATAAGAAAATGAAAATCGAAATAAAGACCAATAAAAGTGGTCAATAAACCGCCGCATAACAAAGCGGTCAAACTGACCAATTTTGTCTGTCACGCCGCTTGCGAAGCGCAACCGTCGCGCCAGAACCGCGATGTCCGCCGGTTTCCACCGTCGGACATCGCTCAAAATTGGCAGCTTACCGCTGCGTTATACGGACGAAATAAAAGCGTATAAATATCCAAAATAGTCCTATGAATTAGCGATCAATTCATGCTAGATTTTGAAAATGCCCTGGGAAGATACCACTAAAATACTCGATGAAAGAAGCATCGGGAAAATCGCAAAACAAATATCTGCGTGTAAAGAAATAGATCTACGCGCCTATCCATTCGAATACATTCGCGGAAAAGTTGGCGAAACAATCGAGGGGTATAATAAAAATGTCTTAGGAATTGACGTGTCAAAGAATCACCTTTTCCGGGCCAGAAAATGCCTCAATGGGTCTTCCTTTGAAAACATCTCCGACCTTTGGTACAACCCTGATGTGTCTAAAATTAACTACGGAAGGGCAAATATAAGCGGAGAACAGGTTTTGTACCTTTCGTCAGAACTAAATGTTGCTGTATTGGAAATTCGAGCTCGTCCCGGTGAAATAGTAAACGCGATAAAGTGCAGAAGTACTAATGAAAAAGCCTACATCAATATCTTAGAACTCGCTGTATTTGATCCTAGTATACTGCCAAAAATGAACCTGAATTTACTGGGCCACCAAATAGATTTACGTCAACATTTGGGCCGAACAAACTACCGTAAAAACAGGCTTATATCAGACTTTATAGTTGAAATGTTTAAGAAAAAGGTTGTACCAGGTAATGTGCACGATTACATGATTACTTCATCCATTTCGAGTCTATTGTGGTATGGTGAAGAGAACGATGATGCGCTTATGTATCCAAGCATCGCATCGGATTACCTAGGATTTAACCTTGCGCTCAAACCGAAAAAATCGGATGAACTACTTACCATCGAGGAGGCGCTGGAGCTTCAGGTAGTTGATATTCGTAAAGGCGTACCCACTTTAAAATTGATACGAACGGGATCCGCGAACAAAGTTACCGGAAAAATCGTTTGGGGCGCGTAGTGATTTTATTCGGATGAAATACATATGACCACAAATTGATCTGCGACCTGTTTAACGGACACCTTGATAAAGGTAAATTTGGTCCATTGACCAGAGGTGTCTATGAAAGAAAAAGTAACTCGAAAACGTCATACCTTAGAGTTCAAAAAGGCGGCTGTAGCC
>Ga0265324_10000877_pt1 | contig 19266 bp, 16 predicted proteins | sample 41419metaG_FD_198634 | JGI IMG/M metagenome (GOLD analysis project Ga0265324, IMG submission 198634) | Rhizosphere microbial communities from Carex aquatilis grown in University of Washington, Seatle, WA, United States - 4-14-19 metaG | ecosystem: Host-associated > Plants > Roots > Rhizosphere...
ATGTATATTTATCGGACCCGGAGTCGCCACCCCCCCCATTCCGTCCCAGAGAGGTACGTATACGTATCTTCAAACTCCAGGCGGTCCAACTCCTGCGACCCTTACACTAAATTTTCCGGGGACGGGCTTCTCGAGCTTAAGCGCGACTTACGATCACCAAGATAGTTTCGGGTATATCACGGCGACGATCACGATCATCGGCGCACCTGCTTACGGCATAGATAACTTCTTCACGCTATTTCCGTCCCTGCCAAATACCTTTCTCACTAATGTGAGCAATCGAGTGATACTTAGAACTTCAGATGTTGCTGTAACTGGATTCGTTATCGAGGGAACTGGGAGTCGCTTCGTCTTGATTCGGGCTGTCGGCCCAGGCCTTACTCAATTTGCTGTTAGCCCTATCTCCAAGAATCCGAGCATGACGATCTATTCTAGCTCAAGCGCGCCCGTCTCGGGGCAACCGTGGGGCTCCGTTTCAGGATATGATGCTCAGGCGATACAATGGATCTCCAATATTGCCGGTGCATTTCCATTACCCGCCGCCTCAAACGATCAGGTATATTTTGCGCTGTTAGCCCCAGGTTCCTACACTGTTCAGGCAACCGATTCGACGGTTGGAGCATCCGGTGGAAATGCTCTCGTTGAAGTTTACATTCTGCCCTACTCCAGTTGAGTCCACATTTGGAGCGGACACCAAAACGGACACCAAACGAGTTAGAATCGGCAGTTAAAGGGTAATGCCGGTTTATGCTTGGTTCCCTCTGTAGATCGGTCATTTTGGGGTCGCAATCGCGGCGTTAAATGGCCGATTCCGACCCGCGCCTCCAATCTTAACGTTGTCTGTAACCCATTAATTCCTAGGCGGAGAGATAAATTCGATCAACGTAGGATCACGCACCTCGACCTTACCGTCTGGCGCCTGTGTTCTTATGAGTCCATTGCTGGGCTGGCCGAAAAACTTCGCCGCATAGCGTGTCATTATCGGAAGGGCCTTGCCGAATGAGTTATGTGCCTCGCTAATACTAAAGCGCGTCTCCCACAGGAGCTTGTGCTTCTTCTGTTTCCACATGAGTTGGAAATCATAAGCCATAAGCACCACGAAATATCTATTCTCCTCAATTTCTGAGACCAGCTCAGTTCTTTTGAGCCCGAAAGCCGTCGCTCTGACGTACCTCCCATGCTCGCTCCCGATTAGGTCAGCGGAATCGTAGCCGAGCATGGTCGCGTTCAGAAAATCGGATTGATCGCGCGAAACGTTAAACAGAGCAAGCTCGGTTAAGGCGCTTGAGAGTGACGAGATCTGATCGTCGCGCGCGTCGCGTATCGCCTGCCAGCTGCCGCTGTTCAGTCCGGCAAAGCTCGAGAATCGTGGAGTCGGAGAGATAGCTTGCTTGGCATTGCCGAGCCCTTGTGCTGAAGAGATGGCATTCTGGGAAATGCTGAGGTTGTCGTATGCAGGATTGCCGGAAATCGTGCCAGGCGGGATTGTCAGACCCCAATAGACCATGATCAGTAGCTTTGTCTTGGAAGGATCTTTGCCGGGAAGGTAGGCGTCCGAGGCCAGTGCGGGTGCAACTACGCGAGCGACATCGATGAACTTGAGATTGTCGATTGTGTCGTCGTGAATCGCGCCACCGAAGTGACCTCCCTCGCCAAAGACGAAAAGTTCAGGCATGAAGGTGTTGTCGGGGCGCCTAGTTCGGACGTAATCATCACACACTTTTGATGCGACGGCGGTGACTCCCTGGATGCCCTCTTCGGCATTGGCGAATGGGCTGGCAGACAAGAGCAATGCGCCGACGCATAGGAGCTTCAAATTGCCTTGGATGCGTGGCCTTGGATTCATGACATTATGCATACGTCCTTGAGGTTTAAACAGGGCAGCAGACCTTCTATTTACTATAACACCGCCCAGACCAATAATCCCATCAACCTCCGCCATTTAAAGTATCAATGCACGGGGCGCGATTCGAACCCACATGACTAACGTGACCGGGCATTGCATTTGCTAGAACGATACCAAAACGAACACTAGAAGAGTTAGGTTCGGCAGTTTACGGGTAACGCCCTTTTACGCTTGGTCCCCTCTGAAAATAGATCAATTTCGGCCTGCAATCGCAGCGTTAACTGGCCAATTCCGACCCGCGCCTCCAATTTTCACTGGCTGTTCAGTAAAGAGATCCGTGAGCCGGAAGGGCCACTGTCAGTGGCGTACCGCTGCGGCGAAACTTAAGACGCCATCGTGGTTACGTAACGAGGTGCCGCTGGTCGCTACTTGATGGCGCGCGAACATTATCCGCAACGACAGCGACAGCCGTAACCAGCGCGGTGGTGGCAAGGTCCGAAACCGCACACACGATGAGCAACACGGAGGCGGTCAGCAGTGCCGGATTCTCGTTCCGAATGCCGCTGGCGATGGCGTAGACAAAAGCGAGGAGAAGGGCGAGTACGGCCGGGATTGCAAGGGAACTCCTCGGATAGGGCCCTGCCCGCCGGGGGCGCAGCGCAATGAACACCACGATTCCAGCGATCAGAAGGTTCACGACCGCCGACCCGCCAAGGAAAGCCGCAACGCTGCGCGCCTTGAACCCCGTGGGGTAGTTCAGGTATGCCTTGAGCGGCGGCATGACCCCCATGGCGACAATGACCGCCGAGATGACAAGGATCGCGGCGCTGCCCAATAGGAGCCAGCGGCAAATCCTGAGCCGGGTGCTCGCGCGCTCAGGTGAAAGCTCGGGGGCGGGCTGGATGGCCATGCACCCCGCGGCAAAGGCCCCTGCAAGAATTCCCAGGGCACCCGTGATAACCATGGGGATCCCCTGGGGGACGACCGCACCCCGGTCGATGAAGGGAAGGATTGCGATCAGTGGGGCGACCATCGCGATAACGGTGGGCCATTTTGGCCGGAATCCAGGAGCGTCCCTGGACGCGAGCCAGAATTGGCAGAACGCAAGGAACGGGGCGCCCACGAGGCACCCCACGATGATCTCCCTTGTCGAGGAGGTGCCGGGAACCTCTACCGCGGAAGCCGCCACGAAATAAACCAGGAGACCCGTGAGCCCGAGAACGAAGGAACCAAAAACCTTAGGCAACGTGACTAGGAGCCGGTTCATGACCTGGAGTGTACTCCCCTGGTGCCCAGCATACAACGGTCAGCATGCCCAACCCCTGGGCCAACCGTACCTTCAAGAATCCCTAATGGGCACCAGTAAATCGACATAAGCCGCCCCGCATTGAGGGAATCCCCGGCGCCTTAGTTGCTTCTGGAGAGCACCGAATTCACCGCCTCGCGCAGTTGGCTCACGTCAAACGGCTTCGACAGCGAGTGATAATGAAGGCCGGAATTGGCCTCCCCTAGGGCGACGTCATCCGACGCGTGGGCGTTGGCGACGATCACCCGGCAGTCCCGGTTCGTGAGGAGCGCGCGCTCGATCAGCAGGTTCGTGGGGAATCCCGGCATGACCGCGTCGACGATCAGGAGCCCGAAGGCGCTCCCGGGCACCGAGAGCGCAGCCAAGGCGGAATCGCCGTCGGCGGCGGTGATCACGGGGAATCCCTCGTTGGAGAGGACCTTCTCGACAAGCGCAAGCAGTTGCGGCTGGTCCTCGGCGATGAGAACCCGGCAGCGTGTGCTGGAGAGTATCCCGGCCCTCGCGGGCTGTGCGGTGATGGCCTGGGCCGCCTCCATCTCCGGCAGGCGTATGGAGAACCGGGTCCCCTTCCCCGGAGCGCTCGCGACCGAGATGGATCCTCCCGCCCCGGAGACAAGTCCGTAGACCATCGACAGGCCCAGCCCCGTGCCGCTTCCGCTCGCCTTCGTTGTGAAGAAGGGCTCGAAGATGCGCTCCTGGGTCTCCCGGTCGATGCCGACCCCGGAGTCAGCGATCTCCAGGGACACGAGTCGCCGGCCGTTGCCCTCGGTCTGGGCCGCGACCTTCAGCTCCAGACGGCCCCCCTGGGGCATGGCGTCTCGCGCGTTGATCGCCAGGTTCATGATGATCTCCTGGAGCGAGCCCCTTCCAAGGGGCACGAAATGCGCCCCGTCCACCTCGGCCGTCACCTGGATGTTCGCGGGCAGCATGCGCCCGAGCGTCTTTGACTCGAGACGCACGACGTCGGCAAGGTCGGCCACCCCCCCCTTCAGGCTCGCGTCGCTCCTGCTGAACGCGAGAAGGTGGTGCGTGAGCTGCTCGGCGTTCGCGGTCGCAGCTCGGATCGCGGCGACCCCGTCGGTGACGGACGCGGCGTCGTTCGGATCCTCGGCCATAAGGCTCCCGTAGCATTTGACGACGCAGAGGGCGTTGTTCACGTCGTGGGCGACCCCGGCGGCAAGCCTTCCCAGGGCGTCGAACTTCTGCGCGTCACGCGCGGTGTTTTCGGCCTTCATCCTCGCCTCCTCGGCCCTCGCGCGGCTCTCCTGCTCCACGGCCAGGCGCTGGAACGCGCGCTCGGTCTCGCGAAGCGCCCTCTGCGTGTCGCGCAGCATGTAGTTCATGAGCAGGAGCACGAGGGCGATCATCCCCGACGAGAGGATCGTCACCCGCAGCCAGACCAGCCCCGAGGTGAAGTCCATGTACATCGCGGCCTCCCTGGGCCCATCCATGAAAAGCGGGAGATAACCGCGCGTCCAACCCCAGGCGATGGCCAGGTGGGTGCATACGAGAAGCAGAAGCAGCCCCATGGCCTTTCGCGTGCCGAAGAAGAAGGCGACGGACGACAGGAGCACGAGAAGGACAAACGGTCTGTTGGGGGTTAGCCCGAGCTCCATCGACGAGCAGGCCTCGAATAGGAAGAGGGAAACCGCATAGGTCACATAGCGGCCCAGGAATGGAAGGCCCCTAAACAGGGTCGCCACCCAATCGGCCAGCACCGTGGCGACCGCCACGTAGAAGATCGGGTTTCTTAAAATCGCGCCACGATTCAACGCGGTGATCGCGACCAATCCGACGGTGCCGGTGATGGCGAACGTCCACAGGTAAAGCTCCAGCATCTTGTAGCAGGTGTCGACCGGTCCCATGGCCCGCGGCCCGGTCCAATCCCGCCTCGGGGTGAACCACTTCGACGATGCTTTTTCGCTCGGCCGGTTCATTCGCTATGGAGCCTGAATCCGGCCCCTATGCAGGCAATTATATTGTTCCTCGCGACTGTAGCCTAAGTGCGACATAGATCTTCCGATTCGCTGCGCCCTAGGTGATCTCACGCAGGCCCCTGAGTTCTGCGCGCATGGCCCCGGAGAACCGCCGCAGCGCCAATTCCAGGGACTCGAAATCGGGCTTTCGTCCGGTCGTGCCGGCTATGGTCTCCCAGGCCGGCAGGTCGGCAAACTCGCCGTCGGCCTCGCCGAGGCGCGAACCGCTGAACCCGAGGCCGAACTCCTTGCTCAGGTAGTTGGCCACCGAGACGAGGGCGACCTCCAGGGGGAAGCTCTTCGCCGCGGCGGGTTCGTTGTGGAAGGCCACGGCCTCGACCACCTCCTCGGGGAGCTTGTTCTGGAGCGCGAAGATCCATCCGGCCTCGCGGTGGTTGATCCCCAGGTGGGACTTCTCGAGGTCCTCGAGGATCCCCTTCTCGTTCCATGCGTCCACGAGCACGCACCGGTACGCGTCGGCGGCCACGGTCGAAAGGGCGATCTTGCCCACGTCATGCAGGAGGCCCGCCAGGTAGAGCTGCGGGCCGCATTGGGTGCCAAGCTCCCGGTCGAGCTCCTCGGCGAGGGAGGCCGTCGCGAGCGCGTGGATCCAGAGGTGGCGCCAGTCGAGGCCATCCGCCAGCTGGCGGGCGTCCCTCAAGGTGAAGAATGCCTTCTGCAGGCGCCGCACCCTCAGGACGCCGAGCAGATGGACGGCGGTGTTCAGGTCCTTGACGCGCTGCTCCGAGGCGACCACGACCGAGTTCGCCATGGCGAGGAGCCTGATGCAAAGCGCCGGGTCCCTCTGGATGGACGCGACGACGTCCCCCACCGAGGCGTCGTTGCTGCCGGAGATCTTCACGAACCCCTGCACGAGCGACTGCAGCGAGGGGATCTGCTGGAGGCCCTCCAGCGAGGCGAGCGTCTGCTCCCGAGTGAGGACGGGCACGACGTCCGGCGCGGGGGCGATCACGGTCTGCGCGAACGAGCGGGCGAGCTCCTCCTGCAGGGCCTTCCTCTCCTGAAGGAGCCGCCTCTCGCGCTCCTCGCTCGGCGCCTCGGCGACAGGCGCGGCCGCCGGGCACGGCTCCGCCTCCACCTCTAGGGTGGAAGGCGGTGCGGGCGGTGGCTCCGCAACGCTCGGAGCCGGAGGCCGATAGCCCATCCTCTGGACGAAACGGATCCACCAGGCGCCGAAGGACGACCGGAGTGCAACGGACATGACGTTGCCCCTAGATCGGCCCGTCGGGGCCCAGCTTTAGGGGCCTTTTGCCTGGGAAGGGGCGCCGCCCGACATGCGGCCGGCGCCCGGCCGGTCAATACCGGTAGTGCTCGGGCTTGTAGGGCCCCTCGACGGGGACCCCGAGGTACTTGGCCTGCTTGTCGGTGAGCTTGGTCAACTTGACGCCGATGCGGTCCAGGTGCAGCCGGGCGACCTCCTCGTCGAGGTGCTTCGGCAGGCGGTAGACGCCGGGTTTGTAGGTGTCGCGGTTCTTCCAGAGGTCGAGCTGCGCCAGCGTCTGGTTCGTGAAGCTGTTCGACATCACGAACGAGGGGTGGCCGGTCGCGCAGCCGAGGTTAACCAGGCGGCCCTCGGCGAGCAGGTAGATCCGGCGGCCGTTCGGGAAGGTGAAGGAGTCGTACTGGGGCTTGATCGTCTCCCGCTTGACGCCCGGGGCCTTGTAGAGTCGGTCGACCTGGATCTCGTTGTCGAAGTGCCCTATGTTGCAGACGATCGCCTGGTCCTTCATCTGCTCCATGTGCTCGAGCGTGATGACGTCGCAGTTGCCGGTCGTCGTGACGAAGATGTCGGCGTCGGGGAGCGCGCTCTCGATCGTGTTGACCTCGAAGCCCTCCATGGCCGCCTGGAGCGCGTTGATCGGGTCGACCTCGGTCACGATGACCCTGGCGCCGAAGCCCCGAAGCGAGTGCGAGCTGCCCTTGCCCACGTCGCCGTAGCCGCAGACGACCGCGACCTTGCCCGCGATCATGACGTCGGTCGCCCGCTTCAGGCCGTCGGCGAGCGACTCGCGGCAGCCGTAGAGGTTGTCGAACTTCGACTTCGTGACCGAGTCGTTGACGTTGATCGAGGGGACGAGGAGCTTGCCCTTCTCGTGAAGCTGGTAGAGGCGGTGGACGCCGGTCGTCGTCTCCTCGGAGACGCCGCGCCAGTCCTTGACCATCTCATGGAAGACGTACGGCGATTCCGCGTGGATCCTCTTGAGGAGCGCCTTGATGACGCCCTCCTCGTGGGAGCCGGAGGCCGAGTTCACCCAGTCGCTCCCCTCCTCGAGCTCGTAGCCCTTGTGCAAAAGGAGCGTCACGTCGCCGCCGTCGTCGACGACAAGCTGCGGGCCCTTGCCGCCCGGGTGGCTGAGCGCCCTCCAGGTCAGGTCCCAGTACTCCTCGAGCGTCTCGCCCTTCCAGGCGAAGACGGGGACGCCCGCCTTCGCGATCGCGGCGGCGGCGTGGTCCTGGGTCGAGAAGATGTTGCAGGAGGCCCACCGCACGTCGGCTCCGAGCTCGACCAGGGTCTCGATGAGGACCGCGGTCTGGATCGTCATGTGCAGGGAGCCCGTGATCCGGACGCCCTTCAGGGGCTTCTTCGTTCCGAACTTCTTTCGGACCGAGATGAGCCCGGGCATCTCGTGCTCGGCGACGGCGATCTCCTTGCGGCCCCATTCGGCGAGCGCGATGTCTTTGACGTGGAAGTCCTTGGCGGAGCGGGTGGCGGAGGTCGTGGGCATGATCGTAAGAATCTGTTTGTTCGTTAGTTGCGGGCTATTTGGCGGCGGCGATGAGCTCCTTGGTCCGGTTCGTCTGCTCCCAGGGCAGGTCCGGCTTTCCAAAGTGTCCGTAGTTGGTCGTCGAGCGGTAGATGGGACGAAGGAGGTCCAGCTGCTTGATGATGTTGGCAGGCTTGAAGCTGAAGACCTTCTGCACGGCCTTGGTGATCTTGGCCTCCGGCACCTTGGCGGTGCCCATGGCGTCGACCCAGATGCTGACGGGCTCGGGGTATCCGATCGCGTAGGCCACCTGGAGCTCGCAGATGTCGGCCAGCCCCGAGGCCACGATGTTCTTCGCGACCCAGCGGCACATGTACGCGGCCGAGCGGTCGACCTTCGACGGGTCCTTGCCCGAGAAGGCGCCGCCGCCGTGGCGGCCCCAGCCGCCGTAGGTGTCGACGATGATCTTTCTTCCGGTGAGGCCCGAGTCGCCCTCGGGCCCGCCGACGACGAAGCGCCCTGTGGGGTTGATCAGGAACTGGGTCGACTTGTCCATCATGGCGGCCGGGATGACCTTCATGATCACGTTCTCGATCAGGAAGTCTCGGATCGCCGCGTGCTTCACGCTCGGGGTGTGCTGCGTCGAGATGACGACGTTCTCGACCCGGATCGGCCGGTCGTTCTCGTAGCGGATCGACACCTGCGACTTCGCGTCCGGCCGCAGCCAGCCGACGACGCCGGCCTTCCTCAGCTTCGTCAGCTCGCGGCCGAGGCGGTGGGCGAACATGATCGCCGTCGGCATCATCTCGGGGGTCTCGTTGCACGCGTAGCCGAACATGAGCCCCTGGTCGCCGGCGCCCTGCTCCGCCGTGTCCTTGCCCTCGGCCTTGCGGGCGTCGACGCCCTGGGCGATGTCCGGGGACTGGCGGGTGAGCAGATTGTGGATGAAGACCTTGTCGCAGTGGAAGACGTCGTCGTCGTTCACGTAGCCGATGTCGCGGATCGCGTCGCGCACGACGAGCTCGTAGTTGATCTTCGCACCGGTGGTGATCTCGCCGGCGATCACGACCTGGTTCGACTTCACGAGGGTCTCGCAGGCGACGCGGCTCTTGGTGTCCTGCGCGAGGCAGGCGTCAAGGACGCTGTCGGAGATGAGGTCGGCGACCTTGTCGGGATGGCCTTCGCCCACGGACTCGGAGGAAAATACGAATGATTTTGACATGAGGATTCGACTGGGAAGCCACAAACGAACCCGGTCTCATGGGGTCTAGGCAAGCAAAATATCAACATATCTGGATTTTGTGATGTGACTTGTTCTTGGCGGGCCGTTTTGCGGGCTCGAAATTCTCTGGCTTGCAGGGCAGGCTCGCTGTCTCATTGATCCAACGCCAATAATGGATGATTCTCTGACAACCCCTTCCATCGACCTGAAGGGCCGACGGATACTGGCAGTAGATGACGACCGGATAAACCTGCGCATAATCGGCGGCATTCTCCGGCACGAGGGCTACGAGATAGCCGAGGCCGCCTCGGGCGAGCAGGCTCTTGAGACCTACGCCACGTTCCAGCCCAACCTGGTGCTCCTAGACGTCATGATGCCCGGTATCGACGGGTTCACGACCTGCCGCACCCTGAAGAAGGCCTACGGGGACAAGTGCGCCCCGGTCATCTTCGTCACGGCCAAGAGCGAGGCCGATGACGTCGTCATGGGCTTCGACGCCGGCGGCGTCGACTACCTGACGAAGCCCTTCCGCCCCAAGGAGGTGGTGGCCCGGATCCGCACCCACCTGAGCAACCAGCAGCTCGTCGAGCAGCAGAAGCACCTGGTCGACCAATTGAGCAAGGCGAACGCCGCCAAGGACCGGTTCCTCGGGATGTGCGCCCACGACCTGCGCAACCCCCTCTCCTCGATCCGCGGGCTCGCAGAGCTCTTGGACGAGAACGCGATCGGCGAACTAAGCCCCGAGCAGAGGGAGATCATCCAGACGATCCACGGCGCGAGCCAGTCGATGCTCCAACTGGTCAACGAGCTCCTGGACGTCGCCACGATCGAGGCGGGCCACTTGAAGCTCGACAAGGCCCCCACGAGCGTTGTCGAGATCGTCGAGAGGTCGGTGCACCTGAGCAACATCGAGGCCGCGAAGAAGAACACGAGGATCGAGATGTTGAAGACCAAGGAGGACCCCATGGTCGACGTCGACCGCAACAAGATCCGCCAGGTCGTCGACAACCTGATCAGCAACGCGGTGAAGTACTCCCCGAAGGGCTCCGTGATCACGGTCACCATCCACACGAAGGGTTCGTTTGCCGGGTTCACCGTCAGGGACAACGGCCCGGGGATACCCGACGACGAGCGCCACAAGCTCTTCAAGGACTACGGCCGCCTGTCGGCGACGCCGACCGGCGGGGAGAAGTCCACGGGCCTCGGGCTCGCAATCTGCCGCAAGATCATTGAGGCTCACAACGGGACCATCGGCGTGGACAACCTCCCCGGCCACGGTGCGGAATTCTACGTGAGCCTCCCGCTCTTCATTAAATGAATTTCACCGGAAGCATCCTCCTCGTGGACGACGAGGCGCACATAAGGAAGTTCATCTCCCTTTTGCTGCGCCACCTTGGGACGACGCGCATCTTCGAGGCGCCGAACGGCGTCGAGGCGCTCGAGGTCTACAAGAGGGAGAAGCCCGACCTCGTGATGCTCGACGTCAACATGCCCGTCATGGACGGCATCGAGACCCTTCGCGCCCTGAAGACGCTCGACCCCGACTGCGTGGTCGTGATGCTCACCTCGCTCGCCAACCGCCAGACGATCGACGAGGCCGTGGCGCTCGGAGCGGCCAACTACATCCGCAAGGACGCGCCGCCCGAGGACATCGGCCGGGCGCTCGCCGAGACGATAGAGGCCTGCTTCGAGTCCGACGAGGAGACCCCTCCCGCCTGAGGATGAGCACCGCCGATTCCACGCACCCCGAGGGTCCCGCGCCCAAGCCGGCCGTCCTGGCCGAGGTCCGTTACTCGCTGCCGGACCTCCTGGCCGAGATCGAGGCCGAGCGGGGCTCCGCCTCGTTCGCCATGGAGAAGCTGGACCAGGCCGAGATCGGCAAATTGTTCAAGGCCAAGAAACCCACCCGTGTTAAGCCAAAGAGTTGATACGTTCTTCGCCAAGCTCCGTGCGACTCCCAACTTCGGGAGCGAGGAGGAGCTGCGCAGCCTGGGCGAGCGTCACGGGGACAGCCCCGAGCTCGTGCAGGCCGTGATCGACGCGAAGATCATCGGCAAGGACGACGCCTGCCGCTTCTGGGCGGACACGATGAACGTCGCCTACGTGGACCCGTTCGTGTCGGTCATCACCGACGAGGCGATCGAGAAGATCCCGCTCGAGGTGGCGAAGAAGGTGCGCGCGGTCGGCCTGTACATCTTCAACGGGACGATGACGGTAGCCATGTCCTCGCCCGACGAGAGCGAGACGGCGAAGAGGCTGGGCCAGATCGCGGGGATCCCGGTGAGCCCGGTCTTCGCGCTGCCGAGGGAGGTCGAGGATGCGATCGCGATCCATTACTCCAACGAGGAGCGCCTGGAGGACAGCCTCGGGCAATTGGAGCGCTCCACCCTCTTCGACCAGCCGGAACTGGCCGCCGACAAGCTCGCGCAGCTCGCCGACAACAACGCGCTTGTCCAGATCCTCGACGAGATCGTGTACTACGCGATGAGGGAGCGCGCCACGGACATCCACATCGAGGCGCAGGAGATCCACTCGCGGATCCGGTTCCGCGTCGACGGCAACCTGCGGGAGATCCTCACGTACTCCAGGAAGCTCCACAAGGCGCTCATCTCGCGCATCAAGATCCTGTGCAACCTGGACATCGCCGAGTCGCGCATCCCCCAGGACGGCCGCTTCTCGCTGCCGATCGGCAACCAGACGGCGAACTTCCGCGTCTCGACGATCCCGTCGGCCTACGGCGAGAAGGTCGTGATCCGCATCCTCGCGATGTCGGGCAAGAAGTCGATGATCACGCTCGAGAAGATGATGATGTCGCAGTCGATCCTGCAGCCCTTCAAGCGGCTGATCCAGAACCCGAACGGCATCATCTTCGTGACGGGCCCGACGGGCTCGGGCAAGACGACGACCCTCTATTCGGCGCTCCACGAGATCAACACGCCGGAGCTCAATATCTCGACGATCGAGGACCCGATCGAGATCCAGCTCGACGGGGTCACCCAGAGCCAGGTGAACCACACGATCGACCTGAAGTTCGCGAACCTGCTGCGGGCGCTCATGAGGCAGGACCCCGACGCCATCCTGATCGGCGAGATCCGCGACCTGGAGACGGCGAAGATCGCGACCGAGGCGGCCCTGACGGGCCACATCGTCTTCGCCACGCTGCACACGAATTCCGCCCCGCAGGCGATCACCCGGCTGATCGAGATCGGCGTCGAGCCCTACATGGTGGCCCCCTCCGTCATCGGGGTCCTCGCCCAGAGGCTCGCGGCCCGCATCTGCGAGAACTGCAAGGAGGCCTACACGCCGTCCCGGGAGGTCCTCTCGAAGTACTTCAAGGACGAGGGCCTGACGGACGTCTCCTTCTACCGCGGGAAGGGATGCCCCAAGTGCCGCGGCACCGGCTACAAGGGCCGCGTCGCGATCCACGAGCTTGTCCTCATCACCGAGGAGATCCGCGCCCTCATCTCCGAGGAGCGCAGCGTCCAGGAGATCACCAAGGCGGCAGCCAAGGTCGGCTACAGGCCCCTGCGCTACGATGGGCTCAAGAAGGTCCTTCTCGGCATGACGACGATCACGGAGATCGAGCAGAACACCTCCTTTGAGTGGGCGACCTGAGCCCGGGCGGCATAGAAAACACAACCCTCAACCTCCACACGCCGTGCCCGACACCCCGTCCATCGACCTCGATTCCATCGCGAGCCTGAGGGAGCTCAACCCCGGCGACAACGGCGAGTTCCTCAGGGAGATCGTCGGCATCTACCTGGAGGACACCCCGAAGCGGATCGCCGACTTGAAGGCCTGCCTCAAGATGGGGGACGTGGCCGGGTTCACCCGGGCGGCCCACACCATCAAGGGCAGCTCGGCCAACGTGGGCGCCCAGATCCTTAAGTCGGTCGCGGAGCGGCTGGAGTTCCTCTCGAAGAAGGAGGGCCTGGCCCAGGCCGCCCCCCTGATCGGCGACTGCGAGGCCGAGTTCGCAAAGGCGGCGGCCGAATTGCGCCGGATCTCCGCGTAGGGGCCTACCGGTAGAGCGCGGTGCTCGGGACCGCGGCGATCACGTTGTACTGGCGCATCGCCAGGCGCCACCACTCGGCGAGCGACTCCGACGGCAGGCTCCAGAGCTCGCGGTGAAGGTGGATCATCGACTGCGGGTCCAGGAGCAGGGCCATCTTCTCCTTGGTCGTGAACCGCCCCGGCCCCTCCCTCAAGAGGCGCAATTGGAGCCTCGAGAACCACTCGCGGGCGACCGTGCTCGTCCGGCGCTGCCTCAGGAGCGCGACGTGCATGGCGTTGATATAGGGGTCGAGGACCGCCTGCATGAGGCCGTAGTCGGCGCGCAGGGGCTCGAAGGGCGGGAGGTGCCGGTAGCACTCGGCCAAGTTGCGCTCGAGCTGGCGCAGCTCCTCGGGGGGCTGCGTCTCGTCGGGCGTGACGAAGATCCCCAACTCCCGGGCGCGCCGCCCGAAGCTCGCCTTGCTCAGGAAGATGGAGAGCGGTATCGAGAAGACGAGGCCCGCCAGGACCGGGCTAAGCCACGCGAAGTAGGCGGGGATCAGGATGAGGGAGGAGATTCCCCAGACGAGCCCGAACACCGTCTGGACGCCGTGCGTGATGATGGCCTCGCGCCAGTCCGTCCCGTCCTCGTCGGCCGAGCGCTTCTGCGTGACCCACTGGACCCCCTGCCCGAGGAGCGTGAAGATGACGAACCTCGTGTTGAAGATCATGTTGATGGGAGCAAGGAGCATCGATCCCAGGGATTCCAGGATGGCGCTCAGGGTGACCCGCCAGCGCCCCCCGAACCCCGCGACCTCGTCCTTGCGGCCAAGGAGGACCACGACGCTCACGAACTTGGGCAGGAAGAGTAGCAGCATCGTCAGAGAGAAGAGCGTCAGAGCCTCCGGCACCGCGACGGCGTACCCGAAGAGGGACGTCGTGTCCGGCAGCATGTACGCCAGGTCGGGGGGCCCCGCCGAGGCCTGGTTCACCATCTCGATCGTGCTCAGGATCAGGAACAGGAGCCAGAGCGGCGACGACACGTAGGCCATGACCCCCATCAGCAGGTGGAAGCGGTTCGCGGAGCGGAACCCCCGGGCGGTGAGGAGCCAGGCGTGCTGCATGTTGCCCTGGCACCAGCGGCGGTCTCGCTTTGCGCTCTCGATCAAGGTCGGCGGCCCCTCCTCGTAGCTGCCCTCGACGTCGTGGGCGAGCCACACGCCCCAGCCCGCCTTGCGCATGAGGGCGGCCTCGACGAAGTCGTGCGAGAGGATCCGGCCCCCGAAGGGCTCGTTGCCCGGCAGCTCCGGCAGCGAGCAGTGCTCCATGAACGGCTGCACGCGGATGATCGCGTTGTGCCCCCAGTAGTTGCCCTCGTGCTGCTGCCAGTAGTTGAGCCCCGCCAGGTAGATCGGGCTGTAGATCCGGTTGGCGAAGGCTTGGAGCCTCGAGTAGAGGGACTCGCCCCGCACGGTCCTTGGCGCCGTCTGGATGATCCCGGCCGAGGGGGTCGCCTCCATCATGGACACCAGGCGGCCGAGGGCCTCGCCCGTCATGATCGAGTCGGCGTCGAGCACCACCATGTAGCGGTAGTTCTTTCCCCAGCGCCGCAGGAAGTCGGCGACGTTGCCGGCCTTCTTGTTGATCGCCTGGCGCCTCTTTCGGTAGAAGATCTTCCCGAAGCCGCCGACCTGCTTGCACAGCTCGGCCCAGGCCACCTCCTCCCGGATCCACTGGTTGGGCTGGTTCGAGTCGCTCAGGATGAAGAAGTCGAAGTTGTCGGCGCCCTCGAGCTGCTGGACCGACTTGAAGACGACCCGCAGCCCCTCGAAGACGCGGCTCACGTCCTCGTTGAAGACCGGCATCACGATGGCGGTCGAGGCGAGGCGGTGGGGACCGCCCTGGGGCGCGCAGACCGAGATCCGGGCGCTGTCGCCGCCGCGGTTGATCACGTAGAAGCCGGCGAGCGCCGTGCAGAACCCGACGGCAATGTGCGCGAAGAGCGGGATGAAGAGGAGAAGAAGGGCGACCTCGAGTCCCGAGAGGCCCTGGTTGCCCCTCCAGTAGAGGTCCGCCACGAACCAGGTCGCCATGCTCGTCAGGCCAAAGACGCTCGAGAAGAAGACGAACCGCCGCCGGTTCAGGCGGGAGGCGTCCATCTTGCCTGTGAGGAAGACCTGCATGCTAGCGCGTGAGGAAGAATATCCCGCCCAGGGAGAGGGCGAACACGAGCCAAAGGAAGAGGGCGCGCAGGACGGGCCAGCGCTCGAACCGCTCGAGGGTCTCGCCCGCGGCCTCGGTTATCCGGCCGAGGTCGATCGGCCTCGGGACCATGCTGGAGACCGCCAGGTCGGGGCCGGCCTCGAGGTGGCTGCTCCTCATCGCCTTGGCGAACCCGGGCGGGATCCGGTCCTCGTCGAGGAACGCGTAGGGCCAGCGCTCGGGCCCGTCGCAAAGCAGAAGCGCCACCCTCCCGTCCACGGCCAGGCGGTCGTGCGGCTGGTCCTTCTCGTCGAGGACCGCGGCGAACCAGGAATCCATGAGCGCCTCCGTCTCCTCGGCCGCCACCATGGTGGGGTCGAGCGCCGGGTGCGCCTCGTGGCGCCTCGCCGCCCGCTCGAGTATCTTCTGGATGAGGCGGCTCTGGTGGAGCCGGTTGTGGATGCGGTGCGCGCGCAGGTAGTCCTCCACCCTCACGTAGGCCGCGTTCCAGGACTCCATGGTCCCGGTCTTTGGCCGGAACGCCTCGGGCAGCCCGACCACGGGACCCTCCCCCAGCGCGTCTTCGGTCACGGCTGCCACAGGTAACTCCACGTCTCGGTGAGGACGTGGGGCGTCTTGCGCAGGAAGCAGCGCAGCTCGACCGGCCGCCCGGTGCCGTCCGGCTTGATCGCGAACGCCACCCTCCACGTCCCGTTGAACGGGTTCTTCTGGAGCGTCGCGTTGACGAGGGCGGCGCCGGTGCCGACGGTCACGACCGGCTGGATCAGGGGATCCGGGCCCTCGTGGATCAGGTACGAGCCGCCGAAGTCGACGAAGAACCTCTCAAGGTCGGTCTCCTGCGTCGCGGTGCGGCCCTCGCGGGTCGCCGTGACGTACCCCGCGGGCGGATGGACCTGGTCCAAGAACCAGTGGAGCTTGTAGGAGAGCTCGATCGGGTCGCCGGGCTCCGGCAGGACGGCGGGCACCCAGAAGACCCCGATGTTGTCGTACGACTCGTCGGGGCCGTGGAGCTCGACCAGGCGCACCGAGCCCCGGCCCCAGGGGCCCACGGGCTCGACCCAGGCGCTCGGGCGCAGGTGGTAGTACGCCTCGAGGTCCTGGTAGCTCTCGAAGTTGCGCTCGCGCTGGAGCAGCCCGAAGCCCTTCGGGTTCTCGTCCGAGAAGGCCGCGACCCGGGTCGACTCGGGGTTGGTGAGCGGGCGCCAGATCCACTCGCCCGCTCCCGTGAAGAGCATGACGCCGTCGGAGTCGTGCACCTCGGGGCGGAAGTCGTTGTAGCTCACGTTCGAGTTCTTGCCGTGCCAGAACATGCTGGTCAGGGGGGCGACCCCAAGGACCCTGGGGTTCGTCCGGCAGTAGAGGACCTCGTGGACCTGGACGACCGTCTCGGCGCCGGGGGTGACCTGGAAGCGGAAGGCCCCGGCAACGGAGGGCCCGTCGAGGAGCGCGTAGAGCGTCAGGCTCTTGGCGTCGGCTGCCGGGCGCTCGACCCAGAACTCCCTAAAGACGGGGAATTCCTCGCCGCCGGGCTCCCCGGTGTTGATCGCCAGTCCCCGGGCCGACAGCCCGTAGACCGCGCGCTGGCACAGGAAGCGGAAGTAGCTTGCGCCCTGGAAGGCCCCCAATTCATCGCCCGGCTTGTTGAGCGGATAGAGCACCCTTAGCCCGGCGAAGCCCATCGTCGACGGGACGGAAGGGATGCGGTTCGCACCGTAGTCGTAGAGCGCGGGGGAGAACGCGACGGGCTCCACCGCGCGGCCCTGCACGGTGCTGATCTGCACCGTCCGGTCGAAGTTGAATCCGGGGTGGAAGAACTGCAGTTCGAAGGGCAGGCGCTCGCGCCTCCAGAGGGACTCGCCCGGGCGGAAGCGGATGTCGCGGTACTGGTCGTAGTTGAGCTTGAGGAGCGCCGCCGGCACGTTGACCGGGGGGGCGACGAAGGGCTTCGCGGCGAGCATCTTCGCCTCGAAGCGCAGCACCTCGAAGTCGAACACCTGGTCGGTCCCCCGCGCGGGGGACAGGGTCGCGGCCGAGGCCGCCGCCGCAAGGACCAGGGCAATTCTGGATGGTTTCATGGTCAAAGGAAGAACCCGCGCTGCTTGTCGGTGACGGGGAGGTTGGCGCGTTCCATGACCTTGAGCAAATCCTCCCAGATCAGGCGCTTGGTGCGGTTCGTGGGGTTCCTAAGGATGTAGCTCGGGTGGTAGGTCACCATGAGGGGCCTCCCGCTGAAATCGTGCCACTTGCCGCGGACTTCCCCGAGGGCCCCGAACGCCTTGGGCCCGAGGAGCCCCTTTGCGGCGGTGGCGCCGAGCGCCACCAGCAGGCCCGGGTCCACGATGTCGATCTGCGCCCGCAGGTAGGGAAGGCAGTGGGCCATCTCGGACTCGGTCGGCGGGCGGTTGCCCGTCTGGACGCCGTCCGCGCCCGCGGGCAGGTCCGGCCGCCAGTTCATGATGTTGCCGATGTAGACGTCCGACCTGGAGAGCGCCATGCCCGTGATCATCTTGTTGAGGAGCTGGCCGGCGGGCCCGACGAAGGGCTCACCCTGGACCTCCTCCTCCGCGCCGGGCGCCTCGCCGACGAACATGATCGAGGCGTCGAGGTTGCCGACGCCGAGGACCGCCTTCTTCCCGGGCCTTAGCTTCGCCCTGCAGACCGGGTCGTCGGCGACGAGCTTGAGGAGGGCCTCCCACCTCGTGCGCTTGTCGCCCGCGGGCAGGGACACGACGGGGGGCGGGGGCGCGGGGGCCGCAGCCACCCGGGACTCGGCCCGGGGGGCCGGGGTCCTTGCGGGGGCGGGCTCGGCCGGCGCCGCAGGCCGGGGCGCCGCAAAGGGGCCGATCGCGGCGCGAAGCGCGGCCAGGCCCTCCTCGGACACGACGACACTGTCGACCCCGCTTGCCTTGAGGCGGCGTAGCTCGTCGGTGATTGCGTTGAGCGCGAGGCGCATGGTCAGTGGCGCTGCCCCCCCTGGGCCTGGAGCATCTTATCCACGTATTTGCCCAACATGTCGAACTCGAGGTTCACCAGGTCCCCGGCCCTGCGCACGCGCAGGTTGGTGACCTCGAGCGTGTGCGGGATGATCCAGACCGCGAACGTGTCGCCCTGCACCTCGGCCACGGTGAGCGATATCCCGTCGACGGCGATGCTCCCCTTCATGACGAGCAGGCGGCCGCACCCTTCCGGGCCCCGGACCCGCAGGTAGTGGTCCTGCCCCCGCGGCTCGAACACCTCGATCGGCCCCGTCCCGTCGATGTGGCCCGTGACGAAGTGCCCGCCGAAGCGCCCGTCGGCCCTCATGCTGCGCTCGAGGTTGACGGGGACGCCGGGACCGACCGCGTGAAGGTTGGTCAGGCGCCGGGTCTCCTCCAGGACGTCGAAGGTGAGGGTCTCGCTGTCATAGGCCACGGCCGTCAGGCAGCACCCGTTGACGGCCACGCTCTCGCCCGTGGCGAGCCCCTTCACGGTCTCGCGGGCCGACACTGTCAGGCGCCACCCGCCCCCTTCCCTTTCGAAGGACTCCACGCCTCCCGTTTCCTCGACGATTCCGGTGAACATGGCCCCGCTTAGCGCAGCTTGATCCGAAGGACGGCCGTGTCGCCCCCGCGCCCGACCAGGAAGACCGTCTCCGTGCGCTGGAGGTCCGCCTCGATCGCCGTCAACCTCGCCTGCGCGGAGTCGAAGTCCTTCACCTCGGCCCCGTCGATCTCCTTGATCCAGTCGTCGGGCCGTAGGCCCGCGATGTCGGCGGGGCTGTTGGGCTTTACCAGGTGGGCGACGACGCCCCTCAGGTCGGACGTCTTCGAATGCCGGGCGATCGCGTCCCCGTAGACGAACTCCCGGGCGGTGAACCCGATCCTTTCGAAGTAGTTGCGGTTCGCCTCGCGCACCAGGCGCGGCTCCTCGTCGAGCGCGGCCCTAAGGTCCATGCGGCTCGATCCGCGAAGGACGGTGAGCGTCATCGTGTCGCC
>Ga0265324_10000881_pt1 | contig 19167 bp, 14 predicted proteins | sample 41419metaG_FD_198634 | JGI IMG/M metagenome (GOLD analysis project Ga0265324, IMG submission 198634) | Rhizosphere microbial communities from Carex aquatilis grown in University of Washington, Seatle, WA, United States - 4-14-19 metaG | ecosystem: Host-associated > Plants > Roots > Rhizosphere...
CTGAATCTGGTCGCCGGGATAGACCGGCGGGTCGGGGTCTTCGCCGTCCAGGATGCGGTTGAGGTTGAGTTTGAAGCGGTCGCCGTTGGCGCGGATGAGCAAGATGCCGCTGCGGCTGGCGATTTCGGTGAAGTCGCCAGCGGAGGTGATGGCTTTGCTGACGGTGATGGGGCCGGTGTAGATCAGGCGGCCGGGCTGCTTGACCTCGCCGCGCACATAATAGACATAGCTGGTGGTGTTTTTGACGGTGACGTTCAGATGTTTGACGATCTTGGGAACGTAAAGATCGTGAATGGCATCTTCGAGCTGGCCGGGAGTTTTGCCGGCGGCATCCACCCGGCCAACGTCAGGCAGGGTGATGGAGCCGTCTTCCTTGATGGGCTTTTCCTGGGCCGTGTAATCATCAGTGGGCAGGCCGGAAAAGGTGACGACCACCACGTCACCGACTTGGAGGCGGGGCACAACGGTTTTGATGGTTTCAGGTCCGGGCGGGTCCATGACGTTGAGCTTTTTGCCGGAACTGGAAAAGAGCGAGCAGCCCGCGAGTGCAAGGGTCAGCGCCAGCAGCAGGCTCGGGCGGAGCATGGGAAAAATTTTCAATTTCATTGGCAAAAGATGAATCAATACTTCTTTTTGATCTCAGTGGTGTCGCCCGAGTCGGCCAAGAGGGGCTTGGTCTCGGCGTCCTGTTCGCTGGGATTGCGGCTGTAATAGTAGTCGTGGTAGTAGCCGCTGTAGTAATAGTAGCCTTCGTCCTGTGACATATTGATGTTGTTGAGGACGATGCCGACGAAGTTGCCGCCGACCTTCTCGATCATCTGCTTGGCGCGGATGGTCATGGGCTGCGGATAGCGGCGGTATTGGATGACCTGCATGACTAGGTCCACTTCGCTGGCCAGAATGGAGGCGTCGCTCACGCCAAGGATGGGCGGTGAATCAAAGAAGATGTAGTCGTAGCGCTGCTTGAGCTCGGCGACCATCTGTTTCATCTGGGCGGACCCGAGGATGCCCATGGAGCTGTTGGGCAGCTTGCCGCTGGCCATGAAGTCGAGGTTGGGCACCTGGGTGGTCTGGACGATTTCCGCGATGGTGTTTTGTCTGAGCAGGTAGTTGGTCAGGCCAAGGTTGTTGGTGACCTTGAAAAGCTTGTGGAGGGTCGGGCGGCGCAAATCGGAATCCACAATCAAAACGCGGCTGCCGGCCTGGGCGAAGACGGTGGCGAGGTTGATGGTGGTGGTGGATTTGCCCTCGCCGGCGCCGGCGCTGACGACGACGATGGTGTTGAGCGTCTCCTCCTTGCGGGAGAAGAGCAGGTTGGTGCGCAGCACGCGGTAGGCCTCGGCGTGCTTGCTCTCGGTGCCTTCGTCCACGAGATAACCGATGTTCTGCGGGATGACGCCGAGCACGGGGGCTTGGAAGGTGCGTTCCACATCGTCAATGGTCTTGACGCTGGTGTCGAGGTATTCGATGAAGAAGGCAAGGCCGACGCCCATGATGAGGCCGAACACGAGGCCGAGGACGATGTTGACGGTCTTGTTGGGCTTGACGGGCGCCTTGCCGGGCTCGGCGCGGTCGGTGACCTGCACCATCTGGGTCTTGGGAATTTCCTGTTCCAAGCGTTCCGCCTCTATTTTTGAGTAGAGCAGGTTGTGGAGTTCGCGGAACTGCTCCAAGTTGCGCTTGGCGTCATAGTAGGGCTGCTGGTGCGCGGATTCTTCCTGGTCTTTCTTTTTGGCATCCTCGACCGACGCGTTCAAGGAATCCAGCGCGCCCTTTTTGGAGCTTACCTGGCTTTCCAAGCTGGAGATGATGCCATTGACGCGGTCGTCAACCTGTTGGTTCAGCGTGTCAATCAGCGTCTGGACGCGGACCACAACCGCATTGTTGGTGGGATAATCAACCTTGAGCGTGGCGATTTTCTGCTCGGCTTCATGGAGCCGGCCCAGGAGTTCGGCCAGCGCGCCATCGTTCACCACGTTTGGCAGCACGTCGCGCAGGCGGTTTTTGTCGAAGGTTTTGAGCTGATCCAGCTGCCCGGCCAGTTCCTTGTAGGTGCGTTCGCCTTCAATCATCTGGTCGTGGTAACGCTGCAGCATTTCGGTGTTGAGCGAGGGGGTGTAACCGGGTGAGCTGGCGGCGTTAATGGTGACGCCCAGCTTGGTCCGGAGAGTTTCGATCTCTTGCTGCGCCACCATGATGCTGTTGGATTCGGCGAGATACTGCGCTTCGAGGACATCCAGCCCCTTGGCGGTAACCTGCCGGCGGGAGTCCAGACGGTAGTTTTTGTAGGCCTCGGCGATGGTGTTGGCCAGCAAGGCGGCTTCCTTCGCGTCGTCGCTGTAAACCGTGATGGAAATCAGCTCGGTGTTGCGCACAGGAGCCAACTGCATACGCCCCTTGAGGATTTCCAGCGTCTCGGAGGACTTGAGGGTCTCGCCATTGAAATATTTTTTCCCCCATTCAACGTTCAGGTTCAGCGCGTTGATGACGTTGCTCAGCACCAGTTGCGACTGCATGATTTCAAACGTGGTCTGGATGAAATAGGGGTTGTAGTCGCTCACCTGATATGATTGCGACAGTCCGCCACCGATGTCGTTCACGTCATTTTTCACCCGGATTTTGCAGGTGCTGGCGTAAGATTCCGGCAGGATGAAGGTGACGGCGGTGGCGATGATGGCGGTGATGAGAAAAACGGTGATGATGATCGCCTTGCGGATGCGGATGACGCGCCAGTAGTCGAGAAAATGCAGCCGGGCTTCAGGAATGCCGGGGGTTTTTATTGAGTCCATATCTTAAAAATAATGGGAGCCGGTCACGGACTCGGCTCCCGAATGTGGTGTCCAGATGCTGATGAGGACCATCCTTCAATAATTGGCGCTCAAACCGAGATAAACGCGGTTGCGTGCGTTGCCACGACCCTGAATGCTGGAGAGCAAATCGGAGAAGTTATAGCCCGCCTGCGCGGCCAGATGCCGGTTCAACTGGTAGTTGAGATCAATGCTGGCATTGATCATGTCGTCGCCATTGCCGCCGTAGGCGCCATCCTTGTAGGTGGAATATTCATACTGGCCCAGCAGGGTGGCGGAGAGTCTGGAATTGAACCGGTGGTTGATGTCCAGATAGAACGTCGAGCTTTCCTGGTACGCGGTCAGTTGATGCGTCGCGGCACTCGGCGCGGCGATGTCGGTGGAATTGATGTTGTGCGTAAAGCCCGCCTGCACATACGAACCGGGGCGGTAAGTGTAGGTCAGGCTTACGTCCGCATAAGGTGCCACCGAGGTGCTGGGCGAAATCGGATCGTTATACAAATCCACGAGGGAGGCGCCACCGCGCGCATTGGCAGTCAGGTTCGGGGTAATTTGGTGCGACAATCCCAAATAACCATAGTGAGCGTTGTAATCACGAGCACTGCTGAAATACTGGACGACGCGGGGGGTCGGGAAAGTAATGATAAACGGCGCGGCAATCTGGGCATTGCCGTCATAGCGGACCCAACTGTAATTGTAGCCGACATAACCGACCGTCTCCGGCGCAAAATGCCATTGCAAATCAATGCCGGCATTCTGCTCAATCCGGTTCAGCAACGCGGCCTCGCTCGGATTGGCGGCGTTGGTGTTGCTGTTGTTGCTGTAAATATAAAGATTGTTCCCGTAATGCACCGCCGTGCTGAACTCCCTGGTCCAATCCGTGGTGAGTTTGATGTTCGCGCGGTTGCCTAGATTGTTGCCGTTCACGCGAACCACCGCGCCGCCTTGCACCAGTTGGGGATCTTGACCGTCCGCCAGCGAGTCGGTGACGTTCAGCTTCCAGCGCTCATTGAAGGCGTGATCCAGCCACAAATCGCCCGTGTGGGTGAGGTCAAGCGGATTCAATCCGTTGTCCGCGCGCTGGAGATAATAGAACAGGCCGAAGGTATATTTGACGCCGATATCCGTCTGGCCAAACGCCACGTTGGCGGAAATGGACGGGGAAAATTCAAAGCCAAAACTGCCCTTTTGCGCGGATGACACCGAGTAATTGTCGTCGTAAAAGCCGCGCAGGTTCGCGCTCACGTTCCACAGCTTAGGGCTTGTCCCTGCCTCCATGCTTTGGGCATGAATGGACGATATTCCGGCGACACTGGCCGCCAGCCCGGCAGAGACAAATAATCTTTTCATTTTATTTCGCGTCTTTTTTCGACCGTCGCCACGGTTTTTCATTCAAAATAAACTTATCGGCGATTACCTAGTGAAGTTATCAGTCTGGCAAGAACCCCGTCAAAACATTTTTTGGATAATTATTCACAGGCGAACCAGCATAAAATTATGGAATTGACACCATTACGACGTGTGTTTGTAACCCTAGCGTTTCAATTCATCCGTCAGTCTTGAACCGGGCAGCGTGTTGATCACGTCTGCTTTTTCCAGCCAGCCCTTCCGCGCCACGCCCGCGCCCAGCCGCAAAAATCCCGCGTGCGCGTTCCGGTGCGCGTCTGGATTTATGACACATTTCACGCCTTTGCTCTTCGCGTAGGGCCAGTGCCGCCAGTCCAAATCCAGCCGATACGGATTGCAGTTCAACTCAATCCAAGTTCCGGTTTCCGCGCAGGCATCAATCACCGCATGGACGTTCACCGGATACGGCTCACGCTCCAGCAGCAGCCGTCCGGTCAGATGGCCGAGCAGGTGGACAAACGGGTTTTCCGCCGCACGGATCAGCCGCTTTGTGTTCTCTGCTTCGCTGCTGCTGGGAACGTGCAGGCTGGCGACGACCACTTCCAATTCCGCCAGCACGTCATTGTCAAAATCCAGCCGGTCTTTCAAAATGTCCACCTCGCTGCCGGTCAACAGTCGGAAATCCCGTCCGCTGTCGGCGAACTTAGCATTCAACTCCTTGATTTCCTTGATTTGCTCCCGCAGCCGTTTCGCGTCCAGTCCGTTCGCCTGAAACGACGCCTTCGAGTGATCGGTGATCGCCCAGTATGCCAGGCCGAGGCCGTCCATGAACTCCGCGATCTCCGCCAGCGGGTTGTGGCCGTCGCTCCAGTTCGAATGGTTGTGCAGCGCGCCTTTCAAGTCCGACCACTCAACCAGCTTCGGCAGGTCGTTTTTCTCCGCCGCCGCAAATTCGCCGTGATCCTCGCGCAACTCCGGCGGCACGAAAGCCAAATCCAGCCTGGCAAAAATGTCCTCCTCCGTTTTGCACACCACCAGCAGTTTTGGATCGCGTGTTTCCGCTTTCGACTTGAACAGGCCGTATTCATTGAGCCGCAAGCCGCGCTGGATGGCGCGCTGGCGCATCACGATATTATGCTCCTTGCTGCCGGTGAAATACGCCAGCGCGAACGGAAATTCCGCGTCGCTCACCACGCGCAAATCACATTGAATTCCGCCCTCCAAAATCACGCTCGCCTTCGTTTCGCCTTTCGCCAGCACCTTCACGATGCCGTCCTGCGACGCAAAAAACTCAATCACGCCCGCCGCGTTTTTTGACGACGCCAGGAGGTCAATGTCGCCGATGACTTCCTTGAACCGCCGCAAACTGCCTGCCGTCCCGCAGCGAATCACGTCGGGATGCGAGCGCAAATTTTCCAGCAACGGCTCCGCCGCCAGCCACGCGTCGCCCAACAGATGCTTGCTCGCGTAAGTGCGCTTGAGTGCGATGCCCTCCAAAATATTCGCCTGCGTTTTCTCGCCGAAACCGTCCAGCTCCGCCACCTTGCCCGCCTGGCACGCCGCCTCCAGTTTTTCAATCGAATCAAGGCCGAGCTGCTGGTTCAGCGCCTGGATTTTCTTCGGGCCTAGGCCGGAAATCCCCAGCATTTCCAGCAGCCCCGGCGGAATTGAAGCCTTCAGCTCCTCGTAATATTTCAATTTCCCCGTCTCGACCAGTTCCGTGATTTTCTGCTCCAGCGCCGGGCCAACACCCTTGATTTCGCCCAGCCGTTTTTCCGCGACGATTTTCGCCAGCGGCTCATTTAGGCCTTCGATGACGCGCGCGCCGTTGGAATACGCGCGCGTTTTGAAGGGATTTTCGCCCTTCAATTCCAGCAGCGTGCCGATCTCCACCAAGATTTCAGCGACTTTGTCTTTTTCCATGTGCGCCAAATTTTAACGCAAAGACGCCAAGGCGCAAAGACGCAATGGATACCAATTCGCGAACTTCGCGCCTTTGCAACTTTGCGCCTTTGCGTTAATTTCCCTGCCGGTTTTCAGCATTATGATCACAAGAAAAACCTTGCCCGTCGCGCTCACCATCGCCGGCTCCGACAGCGGCGGCGGCGCGGGCATTCAGGCCGACCTGAAAACGTTCGCCGCCCTCGGCGTCCACGGCACCAGCGCCATCGCCTGCCTCACCGCGCAAAATCCGCGCCGCGTCCTCGGCGTGGAGCCGTGCCCGCCGAAAATGCTCCGCCGGCAAATCGAAGCCGTGTTTGAAGAACTGCCGCCAGCGGCGGTGAAAACCGGAATGTTGTTCTCGGCGCAAAACATTGCTGCCGTCGCAAAATTCTTCGGCCATCTTCCATCTTCTACCCTCCGTCCTCGCTTGATTGTTGACCCCGTGATGGTCTCCACCAGCGGCGCGCGGCTGCTGCAGCCGGCGGCGGAAAAAGTCCTGCGCGAAAAGCTGCTGCCGCTCGCCGCGCTCGTCACGCCGAATCTGGACGAGGCGCAAATCCTGGCGGAACAAAAAATCACCGCGCCGGAAAAAATGCGCGTGGCTGCGCGAAAAATTCATTCGCAGTATGGTTGCGCCGTTTTGCTGAAAGGCGGCCACCTGAAACATTCCCGCATGGCCATCGACGTTTTCTTCGACGGCAAGACCGAGCTGCTCCTATCCGCGCCGTTTGTGCGCGGCGTTTCCACGCACGGCACCGGCTGCACCTATTCGGCCGCGATCTGCGCGGCGCTGGCGCGCGGCCACGCCTTGCCGGACGCGGTGGAAATCGGAAAAAATTTCATCACCGAGGCGATTTCCGACAGCTACAAAATCGGCCGGCATTTTGCGCTGGGACAATGCGCCGGAAATTTTGAGGTGCCGCTCGTCGCCGGCAGGAAAAACCTGCCCCATTCGTCGCACGGCCACGGTTGTTCCTGCTGTTCGTAAGCGCGGGAAAAAATCACGGAAACAAACCGCGCTGCTTTTTTGCCTCATAAACACGGCTCACGCCGGCGCTCAAGGCGGTCAGGCGCATGGAGATTTTCTGTTTGCGGCTGCGGTTCAAAACCTGCGTCCACGATGTTTCGAGGATGCGGAACAGCTTGTCGGCGATCTCCGTTTCGCTCCAGAAAAAGCTCTGCAAATCCTGCACCCACTCAAAATAGCTCACGATGACACCGCCGGAATTGCACAGCACGTCCGGGATGATGAAAATCTCCGGCCGCCGGTTCAAAATCTCGTCCGCATCCGGCGTGACCGGGCCGTTGGCGGCCTCGGCGAGGATGCGGCACTGGATTTTTCCGGCGTTGGCGGCGGTGATCTGCCGCTCCAGCGCGGCGGGCACCAGAATGTCGCACGGCAGCAGCAGTAGTTGTTCGTTCGTGATCGGTTCCGCGCCCGAAAAACCAGTCAGGTCACGGTTTTTGGCGATATGTTTTTCCAGCGCGAAAAGGTCGAGCCCCTGGGCGTTATAAATGCCGCCGCGTGCCGTGCTGGCGGCAATGACTTTGGTTCCGTAACGGCCGAGCGAATACGCGGTGACGGAGCCGACGTTGCCAAAACCTTGAACGACGGCGGTACTTTTGGCGAGATCCAAGCCCAGCGCGTCGGCGGCGCGGTTGATGAGATACGCCACGCCGCGACCGGTGGCCTCGCGCCGGCCGAGCGAGCCACCGAGGCTGACGGGTTTGCCGGTGACGACGCCCGGCACTGCGTAGCCGGCGTGCATGGAAAAAGTGTCCATCATCCACGCCATCGTCTGTTCGTTCGTGCCCACGTCCGGTGCCATCACGTCAATTTGCGGGCCGATGAACGGGATCATTTCTTGGGTGAACCGCCGCGTGAGCCGCTCGTTTTCGCCGCGCGACATTTTGGCCGGATCGCAGGCGATGCCGCCCTTGGCACCGCCGTAAGGCAAACCGGCCAGCGCGCATTTCCAGCTCATCCACATCGCCAGCGCAGCGACCTCGCCGAGCGTCACGTCGGGATGATAACGCAAGCCGCCCTTGGTCGGGCCGAGCGTGAGATGATGCTGCACGCGGTAGCCGGAAAAAACCTGCGTCGAGCCGTCGTCCATGCGCACCGGCAGCGCAACGGTGAGCGAGCGCTTGGGCCATTTGAGCCGGCCACGTTCGTTTTCGGGGATTTGCAAATGTTCGGCAACCAGATCGAATTGCCGGCACGCCATCTGAAACGTGGGCTGGTCGTAAACTTGCATCAATTAATGTCATCGTCCCGTTTGGCCGGTTTTGCAAGCGGCCAGTTGAGCCCGACCGGTACCCGGCCAGATCAGAAATTCGGGCTGCGCAGCCGGAAGAAGCGAACCGCGTTGGTTGCGTTCATCATCAGATTATTCAGGCTGTTCGTGAAAACGGATGCCGGCAACGCGTTCGTATTCCACGTTGGCGCGGCCAGATTGGTGGCCGCTTCGACGAGGAACCCTGCCGGATAGGTCGGCCAAGAAACCGTCGCCTTGGTGCCGGCTTGGGCAATCTGCAACGCCGGCGAGACGAAGGCCCACGCCAGCGCATAAACCTCCGCGTCGCTGACGACGTTGGAGCCGCCGTTTTTCATGACCTGCAAATCGTAGCGCCCCGCCGCGAGTTGCGGCGCAAAAATATGCTCCACGTTGTCCACGCGGCTGGTGCTGCACGCGATGAGGTTGCTGTTTGCCGCATTGAACAAAAACAGGTTGAGGTCGTTGATGTTCGTCTTGCCGGGCTGCCGGTTCCAGACGAGCGTGGCCGTGGCGATGCCGTTGGAAATATTGAAGAAATAATGGTTCACCACATCATTCGTCGCGCTGCTGGAGATGAATTCCGCATCCCAGCCACTCGTGGCCGAAATGGTGTTGGTCACGGCGACCGGCGGATGCGCCGCGCCCGGCGAAATCAAAGTTGTCGCGCAGAAAGCTTGTTCGCCGCCGGCAAGTTGCTCGTAGGAATTGAAAACATTCAGCACGCCCGCGCCGTAACGCGCGTCGAGCGGCGAGGAATTAGAATTGGTCCAGCCCGCCGGTTTCACTGCGCCGTTGAGCAGTAGCGCCTTGATGACGCGCATATCTGAGGCGGAATTCGTGTCGCTGCCGCCGTCGCCGCGCAACGCCGCCTGCAGCAGTACCGCCGCCGCGCCGGCCACCTGTGGGGTGGAAAAACTTGTCACGCCGGCGGGCGCGGTGAGGTCCGGCTTGCACCGACCGTTGTCAAGCGTTGGGCCGATGCTGGAGCTGCCGCCATAAGCCGCCACGCCGATGCTATTGTAGGCCGTGCCGGGCGGGCTGACGGAATATTGGTTGTTGACCGCCGAGACGAACACGGTGCCAAAGTAGGCGGCGTAGTCATCGTAAACCGAGTCAATGCCCTGTTGGTCGCTGACGGGAATGGGATAAACCCCGTTGGTCTGGATGTTGTTTGTGACATTGCCGAAGGTGAAGCTCTGATTCACCACGGCATCGGTCAACACCGCCAGGTTGCTGACGACATAGACATTGATGAAATAATTCGCGTCAAAATTATCCACATGGGCCACGTTGGTGGCCACGCCGGCTCCGGTCATGCCGTAAAAATTTGCGCCCACGCCATCCGCATGGCCTGATTCGGTGCCAACACTGTTGGGATAGTTCGTGGCTGTCCCAGCCGCCGAAGCATAGGTGAACAAGTTAATCGGCTGCCCCACGGCGTCCGGTTTCACTTCAAAAGTGGGCGCGCTTGCTTCTGGTTGTGCCACCCAAATGCCGGAGCCGTCCACATTCGTCGTCATCGCGCGCAGCAGCGTCACGCCGATCTGGTCGAGGATTTGCGCGGGCGCTGGCGCTGGGATAAAAAAAATCCCGGCGAGGGTGAAAATGAGGGCGCGGCAAACGAGGGGTTGCATTGGTCAAATAAATTAAACGACTGGTGACAATAGCTCATTTCGCCGTAAAAATCCAAAGCCTCACGGCCACTCCAAAACGAAGAGTGAAACGCCCTGGCGCGGCAGGTTGAATTGCAGGTCGGTCGCGCCGTTCTTCACGAAAATATTTTTTGATTCCAATTTAGCAAGCTGGCCGGCCTGTTCCAGCGCGGCGAATTGTTTTTCTGAAAGGGGAAATGGCGAACCCATCTTCAGCCACGCTTCGTAGGAATTGCCATGCTCGCCGTCAACGCGGAACTGCGTCAACTTCGCGCCGCCGTTTGGGAATGGAATGCCGGTCAGCGCCAAATTCACCGCCGCGTCCGCGCCGGGCAAATCGTCATCGTGATAATGCCAGATGAGCACGCACAATTTATTTTTGGCGAGTGACGCGAGCGCGGTCACGTCCGGGTTTCCGCGCACGCCGGAGCGCAAAATGGTTTGCGCGTCGTGTCCCGCGCTGCTCGTCACGGAGATTTGCCGGCCGCTCATTTTTCCGAACATGCGGAACACATTCAGCACCGGCAAATCCAGTCCCGCGCTGGCGAGCTGCCGAAATCCGGCGAACGGCGGCTGGTCTTCAAATTCAAACGCCCAGGTCAGCGCGCCTTCCAAGTTCACGCCGCGATGGTTTGCGAGCGCCAGCGCGCGCGGAAAACTGGCGGCGGTGTAGCTCGAATACATCGTGCCGTTACGATACGCATCGCGCGGTTCGCGGCACGCGGCGCAGCCTTCGGGATCGGATTCGCCAATGACGATGGGCGTATTTTTGTATTCGGGAAACGAGGCGATGACGGCGTAGGCGTCATCCATGTTTCTCAACTGGTTCGCCATGCCCATGCGGACGTGGTTGTTGGTGAACACCGGCGAACCTTTGGCGTGAAACGAAATAAAGTCCAGCGGCGAACCGGTTTTGCCGGTGACATAATTGGTGCCGTGCGCGCAATGCCGCAAAAATTCGCCGAGAAATTTTCCGCCCGGCCCGCCGGCGACTTCCGGTCCGCCAACTTTTGCGCCCGGCAACGCGCGGCGCACGCCGTCCACCGCATAGTCATAAAGTTTGAAATAAGCCGCGTGCGAGCCGTGCCAATACGAAATGTTCGGTTCGTTCCAAACTTCCCAATACCATTGCTCGACTTCGGCGCGGCCGTATTTTTCGACGCAATGTTTTGTCCACTCGTAAGCGAGATTTCCCCATTTGGCGTAATCTTTCGGCGGATAGGACTGGCCGCCCTCGACCAGCACGCGCTCGCCGACAGGCGGGTGGTGCGGATAATTTTGCGGATGCGTCGAAAGCGCCTCGGGCATGAAGCCAATTTGCACGTAGGGCTTGAGGCCGTGCGCGAGATAGGTGTCGAAAATCTTGTCGTTGATGCTCCAGTCGTAAATCGGTTCGCCGTTGGTGGTTTCCTTGTAGGCGCTGGTCGAGCCGAACTTGAGCGCATACGCGCCGTCGCCGCTGGTGAGCAAATGGTGCGCGCGAAAATAAACCTGCGGCGCGCCGAGCCGACCGAGTTCGCCGAGCAGTTTTTCGCCGTCTTTCATGTAGGCGTAGTTCGGCTCGTCCGCGCCGAAGAAGCGCCAGATGGGTTTCAGTTCACCGAGCGGCTGGTCCGCGTGAACCTGGATCGTGACCGGAAAGGAATTTGTGCTGGCGGCGCAAAGCCGGCTGCCGGCAAGCGCAAGAAATAGCACGGTGCACGCGGGGAATTTCATTTCATGAATTATGCCGGTTCCGCCGGCGGCTTCAATCCATGTTTCATCTGTGGCAAATTTTTTTCCAGGCGCTAAACTGGCGGCGTGGCTGAAACACTGGTCGTCAACGAAATCTATCTGAGCCTGCAGGGCGAAAGCACCTTCGCCGGCCTGCCGTGCATTTTCATCCGGCTCACGGCTTGCGATTTGCGCTGCTCGTATTGCGACACCGCTTACGCCTTCACCGAAGGGAAAAAGAAAACGCTCGCAGAGGTTTTGGCGGAAGTAAAACGGCTCGCGCTGCCATTTTTAAATCCGCAATCCGCAATCCGCAATCCGCAATTGCCGCTGGTCGAATTGACCGGCGGCGAACCGCTGCTTCAAAAAAACTCCCGGCCACTGATGAAGCAACTTTGCGACGACGGCTTTACCGTGCTGATTGAAACGAGCGGCGCGCATGACATTTCGCCAATAGATTCAAGAGTTCGCCGCATCATGGATTTGAAATGCCCGTCGAGCGGCGAGGTGGAGCGGAATTTATTTTCCAACCTCGCGCATCTGAAAGCCACGGACGAAATCAAGTTCGTCATCGGCACGGAGCAGGATTACGAATGGGCAAAATCGCAAATCACCGCGCACGGTTTGGCGGCGAAATGCCCGCTGCTCTTTTCGTGGGTGCATCCGCTGCCGCCGGCGCAGCAAAATGCCGCGCTGAAAAAAGTTCCCGCCGGCCACACGCCGATTTCGCGCAAGGAACTCGTGGAGAAAATCATCGCCGACGCGCTGCCGGTGCGGTTCCAGATCCAGCAGCACAAAGTCATCTGGCCGCCGGAACAGCGCGGCGTTTGAAAGCTAAATCGCTATTCTAAAATGGCTGTAGATAAAACAACTAAAGTCGGCGAGGTCGAACTTGATCAGGCTTGCGCATTTCTCGCGATGTATTTGTCTTGGGCGCGACAATTTCGTGTTTTCGCGACCCGCTTGCCAATCATTTCTTACCGAGGGCATGCTTGCGACAGCTGGAAATTGATTCCCAGCCTCTGCCGTGAAAACTCCAAAAACCCTCTCATCTTAAAACAATTTGAAAATGAAGTGATCACAGAGTTCCGGAGCAGATTCAGATTGGCTGATTACACAGATATGGAAGTGTTAGCTTTCGCCCAACATCACGGCGCTCCCACGAGATTACTCGATTGGTCGAGCAACCCTTTCATTGGTTTGTGGTTCGCTGTGTCAGATAAAACCTACGATTCTGTTCCCGGAGCGGTTTTTCAGTTGGCGGCTGCCAATTCAGACTTGGTCGGACTCCATGTTGGCGACATGAGATTGGACAAAGTTGAGAATTGCGGTTGTGGAAAAAACATCCATGTTTTTTCTAGTCCTGTAAAAATTGAAAGAACCGACCGTCAAAGAAGTATTTTTACGATTGCCAGTTTTCAAAATGACTACGCAGTTAAGTCTTTAGATGAAATAGAACTGAATGGCTTAAAAGCACCAATCCGTAAGTTTTCTGTTCTAGCAAAGTTGAAACCTGAACTTCGTCGCACGTTAGCGGAGCTAGGCCTTGATGCTTACGGCATTTACGGTAGTCCAGATTCTTTTGGCAAAACCCTGTCCACACTTTTAGATATTTCAGATTTCAACCTTTCGCCAGAGATAATTTCCGCACCAAATATACAACGGGAAGCAAAAAATGACTGATAAAAGCTTCGCCATTGACGTGCGCGGCGTCACGAAAAGATTCGGGACGCGCACCGTCGTCAATGACATTGCCATGCAGGTGCGGCCCGGCGAGATTTACGGTTTTCTTGGCCCGAACGGCAGCGGCAAGACCACGTTCCTGCGGATGCTCTGCGGTTTGCTCAAGGCCGACGCCGGTAGCGGCAACTGTCTCGGCTTCGATTTCCGCCGCGAATCCGCTGAGATCAAAAAGCGCGTCGGCTATATGACGCAGAAATTTTCGTTCTACGAAGATCTGACCATCGAGGAAAACTTGGATTTCATCGCGCGGCTTTACGAGTTGCCGCAGCGCCAAGCGGCCGTAGAAAAAAGTCTGGCACGCCTCGGCATGATCGAGCGCCGCACGCAACTGGCTGGGACGCTTTCCGGCGGCTGGAAGCAGCGCCTCGCACTCGCGGCCTGCCTGATTCACGAGCCGCAACTGCTGCTGCTCGACGAGCCGACGGCGGGTGTGGACCCAAAGGCGCGGCGGGATTTTTGGGAGGAGATCCACAAGCTCGCGGCGGATGGGCTGACGTTTCTCATCACCACGCATTACATGGATGAGGCGGCGCGCTGCCATCGGCTCGGCTACATCGCCTACGGCAACTTGCTCGCGCACGGCACCGTGGCCGAGGTCGTGAAAACCGCTGGGCTGACGACGTGGGAAATTGCCGGTGAAAATCTTGCGCCGCTCGCGGACAAACTGCGCGGGCTGACTGGCGTGGAGCAGGTCGTGGCGTTCGGGATGACGCTGCATGTCAGCGGGCGCGACGCGGAAAAATTGCACGCGGCCATCGCGCCGTTTCAGGCGAACGGCCATCGCTGGACGCAAATTGAATCGGGCTTGGAAGACGTGTTCATCAGCCTGATGGAAACCGCGAAGGATAATTTCTCATGAGCCGCTACGCGTTCAACTGGCGACGGCTTTGGGCGGTCGTGCTGAAGGAGTTCATCCAGATGCGGCGCGACCGGCTGACGTTCGGCATGATGGTGGGCATCCCGATGATCCAGCTGGTGCTCTTCGGCTACGCCATCAACTCAAATCCCAAGCATCTGCCCACGGCGGTTTATGCGGCGGACAACAGCCCGTTCTCGCGCACGATTTTTTGGGCGCTGCGCAACAGCAGCTATTTCGACCTTACGCGTGAGGCGCACAGCGCGGCGGAAATCCAGAACTGGCTGGCCGAGGGAAAAGTTCAATTCGCCGTGACCGTGCCGGTGGATTTTTCGCGCAAGCTGGTTCGCGGCGAAAAACCGGAGTTGCTGCTCGAAGCCGATGCCACCGATCCGTCCGCCGTCGGGTTCGCGCAGGCGGCGGTGAACCAGCTCGCCACCACGGTCATCAACCGCGATTTGACCGGGCCGCTGACCAAACTGCGTGCCTCCGCGCCGCCGTTCACGCTCGTTACGCACCAGCATTACAACCCGGAAAGCATCAGCCAATATAACATCGTCCCCGGCCTGATGGGCGTGATGCTGACCATGACCATGATCATCATCACCGGCCTGGCCATCACGCGCGAGCGCGAGCGCGGCACGATGGAAAACCTGCTCTCCACGCCGGTGCATCCGGGCGAGGTGATCGTCGGCAAAATCGTGCCCTACATCATGGTCGGCTATGTGCAGGTGGCGCTGGTGCTGTTGGCGGCGAAATTCATGTTCGACGTGCCGTTCATCGGCAGCGTGCCGCTGCTGTTGGCGCTGACATTTTTGTTCATCGTGGCGAATCTCGCGGTGGGCATCACCTTCTCGACCATCGCCAAGAACCAGTTGCAGGCGGTGCAGATGGCGTTCTTCTTTTTCCTGCCGTCGTTGCTGCTCTCCGGCTACATGTTTCCGTTCCGCGGGATGCCGGGCTGGGCACAGGATTTGGGCGAATGCCTGCCACTCACGCATTTTCTCCGCATCGTGCGCGGCATTTTGCTGAAGGGAAACGGTCTTGCCGAATGTGTGCCGGACTTGTGGCCGATTGCGCTGTTCGTGGCCGTGATGCTGGTCATCGCGGTCAAACGCTATCGGCAGACGCTGGATTGAGTTGCATTTCTTTCGCTTGTCCGGCGCGGGCAAACCCGCCACATTTCCGCGCATGGGTTCACCTGCCAAGCCATTGTCAAAATCCGCCGCGATGTTCGGCGGCCTGATTTGGCTGGCGGTGGTGGGGCTGGCAGACTACGTCACCGGCTACCAACTGACCTTCTTCATTTTTTACCTGCTGCCGATCTTGTATGTGCTGCGACGGGCGGGACAAGGTTTCGCGTTTGCGATGGCGGTGCTGTCGGTCGGCGTCTGGCTGTTCGTTAACATGGCGGCGGGCGAGCGTTACCCGGATTTTTTGACGCCAGTCTGGAATTGCGGCATCCGGCTGGCGGCGTTTCTGCTCATCATCGTTCTGGTTTCAACGCGGGCGGAATTGCAGGTGTTAGTGGAGCAGCGGACGGAAAAATTGCGGCGGGAAATCCGGGAGCGCACCCGGCTGGAAAAAGAGCTGCTGGAAATCGCCGAGGCTGAGCAGCGCCGGATCGGCCAGGATTTGCACGACAGTCTGGGCCAGCACCTCACAGCCACGGCGTTCGCCGGCAAGGTGCTCGCCAAAAAACTCGCGGATAAATCCCTGACGGAAGCCACTGCCGCCGGGCGGGTGGTGGCCTTGACGGAGGAGGCGATCGAACTCACCCGCAAACTGGCGCGCAGCCTGCATCCCGTCGAGCTGGAGGCGCACGGCCTCGCCGACGCGTTGCAACAACTGGCCGCCAATGTTTCCCAGGCGTTCAATGTGTCCTGCCGCTTCGCCTCCGCCGGTCCGCTGGAAATCGCGGAAGCCGAGGCGCGCACCCATCTTTACCGCATCGCGCAGGAGGCGGTGAGCAACGCCATCCGCCATGGCCGCGCCCGTCACGTCGTCATCTCGTTCGAGGGCCTGGGCGAACGCCGCCTGCTCGCCATCACCGACGATGGCGTTGGCCTGCCGGCGGATGCCCGCGCGAAAAACGGCCTGGGCCTGCGCATCATGGATTACCGCGCCCGCATGGTGGGCGCGGTGTTTGACATCCAGAATCTGCCCGCCGGCGGCGCGCGGGCGGTCTGCACCCTGCACCCCGGCTCGCCAGCCACGGAAAATCATGCCGATGAAAACTAAAATCCTGATTGTGGACGATCATCCGCTCGTGCGCGAGTGGCTCGCCAACCTGATCAACGAGGAAGCTGACTTGGAAGTGTGCGGCCAGGCGGGCAGCGCGCGCGATGCGCTCGGTTTGATCGGGGGTTCGTTGCCGCAGATTGCCGTGGTGGACATCTCGCTCGAAGGCGGCTCCGGGCTGGAACTCATCAAGGATCTCCAGGCGCAGTATCCCCAGGTGAAAACGCTGGTGTTGTCCATGCACGATGAAACGCTTTATGCCGAACGCGCCATGCGGGCGGGCGCCGCCGGTTACATCATGAAGCGTGAGGCCACCAGCAAGGTACTCGACGCCCTCCGCCTCATCGCCGGCGGTGGACTGTTTTACAGTCACGCCGTCAATGCCATGCTGGCGCAGAAAATTGTCCAGGGCACGGCCGGCAAGCCGACGGCGGTGGAGATTTTGAGCGACCGCGAACTGGAGGTATTTCAGTTGCTGGGCAGAGGCTTCAGCACGCGCCAGATTTCCGAGCAGATGAATGTGAGTTTCAAGACGGTTCAGGCTTTTTGCGGCCGCATCAAGGACAAGCTCAACTTCGCCAACATCAACGAACTGATCTTTCACGCCGTCCGCTGGCACGAAAGCCAGCAGCCCCGCTAAAAATCTTCCCGGCGCGCGTTGTAGGACGGTTTCCTACAAGACAATTAGGCGGTTTCGCACGCTCAATTGCTTCGTTTTGGTTTTGCGATTGCTAATGTTGATGGCAACGCGGTTGTGTCAGGCAATACCGGAACGCAAATGTCATTATCCCATAACCCGCCTGATGCGCGGTTCCGCCGCGTGAACAGAAAGCAAACAAATATGAAAAAGACCGAAAACATCCGCAAGGCGGGTTTCACGCTGGTGGAGATCATGATCGTCGTGGCCATCATCGGCCTGTTGGCGGCCATCGCGATTCCGAACTTCGTGAAGGCCCGTGCCACCTCGCAGACCAACGCCTGCGTCAACAACCTCCGCCAGTTCGACGGGGCGTGCCAGCAGTGGGCCTTGGAACAGCGTAAGGACAGCAGCGCCACGGTCACGCTGGCCAGTGATCTGACGCCTTATATCAAGCTGAATTCGGCGGGCAGCATTCCGCAATGCCCGGCCAACGGCAGTTATTCGGTGAGTTGGATTGTTACCAACAGCCCGAAATGCTCGTTGAGCTCAGCGACCCCGGCCCATCGTTTGCAGTAACCCTTTCGGTGGTTTTCAAAAAAGCCGCAGTTTCGGCTGCGGCTTTTGTCTGTCCAGTGCCGGAATTTTCCAGGGGGGCTGTCCTAAAACTGGATTCGCTGTTCTAAAAACGGGACATGGCGGCCATCAATTTGTTTGCTGCCAGGCGGGCCGACAAACTTTGGATTGACAATTATTTCGCCGCCGTTACGCGCCGGGCCGCGCCGGGCTTGCAAATTGGCGCGGTTTGGTTATTCCTTGTTTCAAGATGTTTCGCCCCTGTGGCCTGCCGCTAATCATTGGCTGTTTGTTGACCGCGTCGGTCGGTCTCGCCGCCGAGTCCGTCGAGGTCAATCTGGACTATGTCGCCCAACGCGCCCTCGAACGCGCCAAGACGCCCTTCCACTCGCCGCGCGCCGATTTACCCAAGGTGCTGCGGCAGGACAACCTCGACTACGACAAATACCGCGAAATTCGTTTCCGCCGCGAACGCGCGCTGTGGTCGGCGGACAACCTGCCCTTCCGCGTGGAATTTTTTCATCCCGGCTACCTGTATCAGGAACCGGTGCACGTCAACGAATTCACGCCCACGCACACCCAGCCCATCCGCTTCGTGCAGGATTTCTTCGACTACGGCAAGCTGAACATCGCCGATCAGATTCCGACGAAGACCGGCTATGCGGGCTTCCGCGTTTTGTATCCGCTGAACCAGGCGAATCAACTGGACGAGCTGGGCGCATTTCTCGGCGCGAGCTATTTCCGGATGCTCGGCAAAAACCTGCGCTACGGCGAATCCGCGCGCGGCCTCGCGCTCGATTCCGGCGAGGGCGACCGGGGCGAGGAATTTCCCATATTTACCGACTGGTGGCTCGGCAAGCCCAATCCCGGCGACAACCAACTGCGGCTCTACGCGATCCTCGACAGCGTGAGCTGCGCCGGCGCCTATGAATTTTTCATCCGCCCCGGCGAGACGACCACCGCGAGCATCAAGGCGGTTATATTTTTCCGCGAGACCAACAACGTGGCCGCCGCGGACAAAAACCGGAAGCCGGTCAAGACCATCGGCCTCGCGCCGCTGACCAGCATGTTCTGGTTCGGCAAGGACACGGAACGGAAATTTGACGACTACCGCACGGAAGTCCACGACAGCGACACGCTGCTCGTCCACATGGGCAATGGCGAAATTTTCGCCCGCCCGCTCGACAATCCGCCGGCCACGCGGCATCAGGTTTTTTCCGCGCCGAACATCAAGGGCTTCGGCCTGTTGCAACGCGAGCGGAATTTCTGCGCGTATCAGGACATGTTCAATGTTTATCATCAGGTGCCGAGCGTCTGGGTGGAGCCGGACGGCAACTGGGGCGACGGCGATTTGCATCTGGTCGAATTGAGC
>Ga0265324_10000884_pt1 | contig 19086 bp, 16 predicted proteins | sample 41419metaG_FD_198634 | JGI IMG/M metagenome (GOLD analysis project Ga0265324, IMG submission 198634) | Rhizosphere microbial communities from Carex aquatilis grown in University of Washington, Seatle, WA, United States - 4-14-19 metaG | ecosystem: Host-associated > Plants > Roots > Rhizosphere...
AAATTGAAGCGAATGACATTGGGGATTGGGGCAGCGTTTGATCATGAGGGCCAACCCATGCAAACACTGGACCAACGGGCCGGATTTCCGGTTTCCCGGGAACCCGCAACACTAAAGTAGGCCAGTTTACATGTATTTTCCTTACTATGGCCCATCCCAAACGCCGCCTTCCCGGCAATTCCGAAGGCGATTTTTACGTCGACGAGACTTGCATCGATTGCGATACGTGCCGATGGCTGGCCCCGGAAACCTTCGTGCGCAAGGCGGGCCAAAGCGCCGTAGGGACGCAACCCGCCGATGCCGAGGCCCGGCACAGGGCCCGCTTGGCGGCTGTCGCCTGCCCGACCGCCTCCATCGGAACCCTGGCTCCCGATCCGGAAATGCCGGCGGCGCGCGCCGCCTTCCCCGTGCCGGTCGAGGGCGAGGTGTTCTATTGCGGTTACCATAGCGAGAAGTCCTACGGGGCGGCGGCGTACCTGATCGTGCGGCCGGAGGGCAATGTATTGGTGGATTCGCCGCGGCGATCCGAAACCCTGGCGTCCCGCATCGAGGCCATGGGCGGGGCCCGTTGGATGTTCCTGACCCATGGCGACGACGTGGCCGACCATGTTTATTGGCGCGAGCGGCTGGGCTGCGATCGCATCCTGCATGCCGCCGATGCGGGCTGGAGCGCCCGAGGCATGGAGCGCTTGCTGGAAGGATCGCAGGACCTGGATTTGGCCCCGGATCTGCGCATCATTCCCGTTCCCGGCCATACGCGGGGAAGCTGCTGCCTGCTCTACCGCGATACCTTCCTGTTCACCGGCGATCATCTCGCCTGGTCCGAGCGCCGCGGCCATCTCTATGCCTTCCGCGACGCGTGCTGGCATTCCTGGGAAGAGCTTACGCACTCGATGGAGAAACTCGCCGGTTACCCCTTCGAATGGGTGCTGCCCGGGCATGGCCGGCGCTTCCATGCGCCGCGCGAGGCCATGCGGGAGCGCATGCGGGAATGCCTGCGATGGATCAAGGAAGGCGAATTCAAAGGGAATCCGCGTTAAGGACCGATTTCACCCACCCGGCGGGGCCTTGACGCATTCCGGCTTTTGTGTATAATTCGAGTATGACTTCCTGGCGATCCGCCCAATCAATTCTCAATCCCATGCCGGCCCGGCCCTGCAAGCGCGTATGCGCGCGTTGCGTCCGGACCCCGGATGCCATGGCCGGCAAACATGGGAACGGGAGGAGCGGGTCTCTTTAGGCGTTCGGGGAAACAACCTCGCCTTATCGAAGCCCGCTCCTCCGAGCGGGCTTCTTTTTTTTGTTTCGCGGAGGCGTATGATGGACATCGCAATTGAAGCACTCGCCGCGCAAGCGGCCCTTGATCCGGAATTCCCGGGGGATATGCCGACCCTGGTTTCTTTCCTGGTCAACGCCTTGTACCTGTTCGGCGGCCAATCGATCGCCGCCCCGGGGGCCCCGGCAGGGGTAACCGCCGAGTTAACCCGGCTGGGCCATCGCGTCGCGCGCATCCTTCCCGAATCCGAAAACAGGCCGGGAAGGGGATCCGGGCGCACCGTGTCCGGGCGGAGGGAAGCCGGCCGTCTGGATCGGATTTTCTTGGCGCGAGCCCTGGGGTTCGAGGCCGATCCCGCGGACCGCTTGCGGGCCTTACGCCGCGCCTTGCGGCCGGGAGGGCTCCTATGCTTTCACTTGCTCGACCGGGATCGCGCCTGGGAAAGGACCGGGATCCGTTCCATCCGTGCCGGCGGCGCGCCCCTGGCCGCGAACGTGGACTTCGATCCCGTCAACGGCAGGCTCGTCGCCCGGGTGCCTGGGGAAACGGTTGGAATGAAGGGTTCGGCGGTCAGCGCGCAAACCTGGAATTTGGCGGAAGTGAAAGGGCTGTTGCAGGCGGCCGGCCTGGAGCTGGAAAGGGCTTATGGCGACTGGGACGGCGGGGGGCCGGGAAGGCCTTCGGGCTCGCTCATCGTCGTAGCGGCGAAACCGCTCGGCGGGGCGCGGAGGGGAAAAGGCCGTTACTCTTCTTCGGCCTCGACCTCTTCTTCCTCGGCTTCGAACTCTTCGGGGTCCTCGGCGGCGATCAGGGCCGCCACCTTATCGACCAGATTCCGGGGCGAGAAAGGTTTGGCCAGGAATCCGGCGAAGGCGTCGCCTACTTCGTCGACCACCCCGTCGGTGGCGCCGTAGCCGGAAATGTAGAGGACTTTCAGATCGGGCCGCAACAGCCGCAGACAGGTGGCCAGCTCATGCCCGCTCATGAAAGGCGGCATCACCTGATCGGTGATCAACAGGTCTATCGCCCCGAGGTGCTCGTCCGAAAGCCGGAGGGCCTGATCCGAATCGCGGGCGGCCAACACCTGATAACCTTGGGCCGCGAGGCTGGCATGCGCCAGGTTGCTCACCTGATCGTCGTCGTCCACTAACAGAATGGTATAGCCGTTATGGGGCGCCTCGGCGCCTTCCCCGGCGCCCTTGGGGCTCCCGGGGTTGTAATCGTAATTGAACGGTTGCATCAGCCTATCAAGCCTTGAACCGTTCCAGCTTCTGGAGCCGCGACGGATGCCGCAGGCGCTTCAGGGCCTTCTCCTTGATTTGGCGCACGCGCTCGCGCGTCAGGTTGAAGCGTTGGGCGATTTCCTCGAGGGTGTAGGTGGTATCCAACCCGATCCCGTAGTACAGGCGCACCACTTTTTCCTCGCGCTCATCCAAAGAGGAAAGGATGCCCTTCATCTCTTCGCGGAGCGTGTACGCCACCGTGGTCTTGTCCGGGCTGTCCACGTTGTGGTCCTCGAGCACATCCTCCAGGCGGCCGTCTTCTCCGTCCTTGACCGGAGCATCCAGGCTCATGGGCGACGAGCTCAATTGCAAGCTCTCGTGGATTTCGTTGATGGATATGCCCATCTCCTCGGCCAACTCGGATATGGTCGGAGCGCGGCCCAGCTTCTGTTCCAGCTTCACGCTGGTCTTGCCCATCTTGTGGATGGTGCCTACGCGACTGGGAGGGATGTTGATGACGCGCGATTGATCGGCCAAGGCCGAAAGGATGGCCTGGCGAATCCACCACACCGCGTACGAGATGAACTTGAAGTTCATGGTCTCGTCGAAGCGTTTGGCTGCGCGTATCAGGCCGAGGTTACCCTCGTTGATCAGATCGCCCAGCGGCAAACCCTGATATTGGTAATTGCGGCACACGGCCACTACGAATTTCAGGTTAGCCTGCACCAAGCTGTTCAAGGCATTCTTATCGCCGGCGCGGATATTCCGGGCCAGTTCGGCCTCCTGCGCCAAGGTGAGATTCTGGGACTGGCTGATTTCCCGTAGGTAGGTCGCCAAGCCCGAATCGTCGCCTAAGAAGCGCAGGTTCCGATCCGATCCGCTTTTCCTTTCCTTCTTCGGGGTCAGCGTCTTTTTAACGCTTCGCCCGCGGAGGGGAGTTCCGTCTTCGCCCGTCGCTCTCTCTTCCGGGAGGATCCCGATTTCTTCGAGGGAGGAGGGGATTTCCGTGGATGAATTGTGTTCGCTCAAGGTGATCTCCTCGCTTGGGGTGCTTCCGAGCCCTACTAAGATCATTTTCACCACAAGGGGGGGCAAGAGAAATTTGAGATCCGGGATTTCCGTCATAGCGCATGAAATCGCAGGATCCGGCGGCGTTTCGAAAGCGCGGAACGCCATGCCCCGGAATTATGCATGGGTCGATTGGGGGTGCGGGCCAGAGAGCTTCTTGCCTTTGAAGTCGGCGCTCTTCGCCTTCGCATCCTCCTGGTAGTTGTTTGTCGAATATGCTGACGCGCAGCCGACCAAGAAAAAGGGCAGCATGGCCCAATGTCTTTTCAAACATCCCTCGTCTTCGATTCGATCGGATAGTGGACAAAGTACCCCGGCATCGGTCCCGTTCCAAGATGGAAACCCGGGCGAATGAACCGGTTTCTTGCGATCGTCGCCGGATGACATGGCCGGATGCTTTGAAAAATGGCTTCGGTTTACCTATGCTCCTCCCGTAATTGATACTCTTTGAGCCTATGACCGACCCGACAGTTAAGTCCCGAGACAAGAAGCACATGTGGCGATCGCGATGGCTGACCGTCGCCCTTCCCGTCGCGGCCACCTTGGCGGCGGTAGCGATCTGCTTCGCTTGGGCGGAAAACTGGGAACGAGAGCACTTGCGGACGGAATTCGAACATCGTTCCTTGGTGCTTTCCAATTCCATACAACGCGAGGTGGAAACCCTGCTTTCGGGCTTGGATGACGTTGAGGATTTCTTCGCAGGCTCGCAATCGGTCGACAAGGATGAATTCCGTCTATTCGCCATGAGGTTGATGGCGCGTACGCCTGGATTGGTGGGGATGGGATACGCTCCCAAGATCACGGAGGCGAACAAGGCCGCTTGGACGAAGGAAGCCGCCAGGCAGGGGGTGGTTCCCTGGCACATTTACGATTTGGATAGTATCGGGTTCCCGACGGAGCCCCAACCTCGCGCCGAACAATATCCGCTGTTCTACGTCGCCCCCGACAAGCTCTCCTACGCCGTGGGCATGACCTTGACCCACGAACCCTTGCGCCAATCAGCCATTGCATACGCCTTGCAGAGCGGTGCCACGGGCGTAACATCCCGCCTCTACTTCTCGCGCAATGCAGGCAAACGTCTGGATTCAACCAGCAATACCGAATTGGAATCCCGGATTAAAAGGCCTGCGGGACATTATGCTTTCCGTCCCCTGCGCGCGGCCGCAGCCTATCGAAGCCAGTTGCCCCTGACCTGGGCTCCCGCCGACCGCGATAGCGTGCGCGGCTTGCTGGTGGCCGCGTTCCGTCTCCCGGAGATTTTGGGGAAGGCCTGCGGGCCCGACCTTACCGCCGGCATTGCCTTGCGCCTTATCGACTCCGCGGCGCCCCCGGAGGCGCGCGAATTGTTTTCCTCCAACCTTCCATTCCGCGAGGGGGCCGTTCCGGGCGGGTTCGGCCTTGCCGGAGGGACCTCGCCCCTGAAATGGACGCGCGAATTCCAGGTGGGCGGGCGGAATTGGGTGATGGAATTCGCCGCTACGCCCGGCTTCATGAAAGCGCGCCGGACCTGGACGGTCTGGGTGGTATTGGTGGCGGGACTGCTTTTCGCGACCTTGTTGGCGCTGTTCCTGTGGATGTTGACCGGGCGGCACGCGCATGCCGAAGCCTTGGTGGAGGAACGTACCCACGCATTGCGGGAAACCTTTGATGCCTTGGTAAAAGCCAAGGACGAAGCCTTGAATGCCAGCCGCGCCAAAAGCGAATTCCTGGCTACGATGAGCCATGAAATCCGCACGCCCATGAACGGGGTATTGGGCATGGTATCCCTGTTGCAGAGTTCGCCGCTGAATCACCAACAGCAGGATGGTTTGCGCACCATCCAGACCTCGGGAGAAGCCTTGCTGCGGATCCTGGACGAGATTCTGGACTTCTCCAAAATCGAAGCCGGGCGGATTGGTTTGCAACCGGCCCCATTCCATCTGAAGATCGTGCTGATGGAAGTTTGCGGCTTGTTCCGGCCTCGCGCCACGGAGGTGGGGTTGGATCTTTCGCTGGACTACCCGCCCGACCTGCCGGAATATTTCTCGGGCGACGCGGGCCGTATTCGTCAGATCCTGATGAACCTTTGCGGCAATGCCATAAAATTCACTCACCAAGGTTCGGTGCGCATCGCCGTATCGGGTCAAGCCCTGGCCGTTGGGCACGGGGTTTTGGGTCCCAACGGCCTTGCCGTTGGGCATGGGGTTTTGGGTCCCAACGGCCTTGCCGTTGGGAAGATGGCCATGGAAATCCGCGTCGTCGATACCGGCATCGGCATTCCCGAGGATAAGCTGGCCCTCTTGTTCCAGCCGTTTTCCCAGGTGGACTCCGGATACAACCGGCGTTATGGCGGAACCGGTTTGGGCCTAGCCATTTGCAAGCGCCTCGCCCTGCTGATGGATGGGGATATCCGCGCGGAGAGCAGCGCGGGCCACGGCTCAACCTTCATAGTATCCCTGCCGCTCCGGGAGGTGGACAAGGATTCGCCCTCCTGGGAAACCGGTTCGGCTCCTCGCCGCGACGAATCCCCCCAGGCGCCCGCGCCAAAAAGCTTTCCGAAGGTACTCCTCGTCGAAGACCATGTGGTGAACCAGAAAGTCGCGGCGCAGATGCTTGAGAAAATGGGCTGCGTCGTGGAGGTGGCCGACGAAGGGATGGCCGCGGTGGAAATGGTGAAACGCAACAGTTACACTTGCGCTTTGATGGACGTGCAAATGGCGGGCTGGGACGGATACGAGACGACCCGCCGTATCCGCGCTTGGGAAAAGGAAACGGGAACGGCCCCTCTGCCGATCATCGCGGTCACCGCCAACGCCATGGCCAGCGACCGCGACAGTTGCCTGGAAGCGGGGATGAACGATTACTTGAGCAAACCCATCATCTTCAATGCTTTGCGCGAAGCCGTGGCCCTTTATCTGAAAAGGTCTGCCACGGCCTGATTGCGCCCGGCGGATGCCCTCAGTTCCAGGGAGGCGATGGTTCCCAGGCGCAATTGCTGTATGGCGATGCCCATGTTCTCCCGCGCCAGCGCGACGTTGGATGTCTCCAGGGCCAGTTGGTTCATGCTGGCCCGATAGGCCTGGGCGGCTTCCGAAAAGGCCGCCTCCAAGGCCGCGCGCGCTTCCTGGTATTGCAAATCGGCTTTGGCGATGGAGCGCTGGGCCGCGCGCCAATCGTCCCGCAAGGTGAACCCATCGAAGTGATTCATCCGTACGTTGACGCCGTAGCTCACGCCATTGGCTTCGTTCTAGCGCAAGAACCCGGGTTGGAACTCAGCCTGGTTGAAATCGTAACCCACCTGGTTGTAGTTGTACCCAAGCGAAAGCCCTACCGCCGGGAAGGCGCCTGGGCCTGCACCGATCGGGCTTGCAATTCCGAATCGTCGATTTTGACCAGCAGGGGCCGGGGCCCCGACTGCCGCAATGGATGTCGCGGCTCCTCCGCTTCAGGCGGCGGACAGGATGGCGGGTTTGGCGGCCTCCGCGCTGGCGGCCGCATTCGCAGGACCGCCCGCTCCCGCTGGTGCGCCCGCTCCGGAAGGAGCGCCGGGGACTTCGCTCTTTTTGGGCTTCACATAAATCAAAACCCCTACGATCGCAACGGCAATCACGATCAGGGAAACGCGGCCGATGGGTCCGGACAAAAGAGCTCCTTGGGGATTCCGACCCTGAAAATTAGCAATCCGGGGAAGCCCAAAAACCCGGCATTGCGCCTGTTCCTGTAATGTTCTTTTTTCAGAATTGATGCGCGCCGGTAACACGCAAACCGGCCGCGTCGGTCGCCTCTTGTTAAAGAGGCCCGCCGCCGCGGCCTTAATCCTGTGGATGCTCTGCATCCCCGCGGCCTCCGCAGGCTCGCCGAAGGCGCTCGTGTCTCAGTTCCGGTTAAGGGGTCCCCGCACCGTAACGGTCCTCGACCCCGTCGATTTAACCAACGGTTTGCCCGATCCCGTGGCCGGGAAATTATTGCGCGGTAGCTTGGCGGAGAATCCCGCCTGGAAAGTCTTATCCGCGGACAGTACCGCGAAGCAGTTGCGCGATCTGGGGATGGATGCCGATCATCCATGTTCTGAATTCCAATGCGCATTCGACGCGGGCAACGCGTTGCAAAGCGAATTCGTTCTGTTCGGAACCTCCACCGACCTGCCCGAAGTGAACGCCTATACCATTGGGCTGGCTCATATCCCCTCATCGCAAATGGTTTGGTCGCGGGTGGGGCAAGCCCCCAAACGGCCCGGTGATAACAGCCATGCGCGCCGCGGGACCATTTTGGAGGGTCCGCTCAAGTTCGCCGTTTCCGATTTGGAGCCCGCCAGCCTCGACCTGCGCAAACATCCCAGCCTGGGACTGTTGGGGGTGATGGACGGCGGCCAGTCCACTCCGCATTCGCGCGTGGCCATGCACCGCGCCCTGGCGCATGCCTACGCCTCGCGGTCCTACGATATGCTCGGCCCCGCGGAGTTGGACGCCCTGGTGGCGGCATTGGACCTGGATCATACCAAGGCCACGGCCGGCAGCGACGATGACATTGCCGGCGGCACCGGCCCGGCCTCCGCGCATGGCCTGGGCGGTTCGGCGTTTTCCGGATCAGGCGGTTCGGACATGCTGGCCTTAGGCAAGCAGATGGGGGTTCGCTACCTGTTGCGGTCCGAGGTCCGCAACGAAGGCGGCCAATACGCGATGGATCTATCGCTTTACGACGTATCCGCAGGGCGGAAGATCCGCGCCTGGCCCTCCCGCGAAACCACCGACTATGCGTCTTTGCTGAACCTGGAGGATCGCTTCATGACGGCGTTGGGCGAAGATGGCCCCGTGGCCGCCCGCCCGCTCCCGCCTGAGCGGCATCCGTGGAGATCGTTCTTCAAGGGGTCCTCCGTCGGTTTGGCCATCCTCGGGGCCGGCGCTTTCGGCTATATGGCCTGGCAATCCCATGCCCAGGCGGATCAGGCTTACAACGACTTCAAGGCGGCGAAAGTCCGTAGCGAAGCCGATCCGGCGCGCTCCCGCGTGATCGAAAAGGACTCGGAGACGCGCAAGTTCGGGCTGTTGGGAGGCTTGTCCTTGGCGCTTGGAGTGGTAGTATGGTCGTTTTGAAACGCATATACTCGGCATGCTTCGGCATCGCGATATTGTGCGGCTGTAACGAGCGGGACTTCTCCGCGCCGTGGCCGTCAACGCCATCCGACTCGGGTTCGGTAGCGGTCGCCAAGCCCGTGTCGCCGCCCAAGGAAAAGAAGGATACCGTCGCCATCCAGGTGGGAACGACCGGTATCCTCATCGAGTCGCTTTCCGCCACGGACCTTCGCCTTTCGGTGGGCGAGACCAGGCCGGCGCCGGTCACCGTACTACCCGCGAACGCGTCATCCCCGCTCTATGAAATGACCAGTAGCAAGCCGGGCATAGCCGAGGTTACCGCGCAAGGCATCCATGGGTCGGGCGCGGGATCGGCGACCATCACGGTGCATACGCTGGATGGGAGCGACAAGACCACGCATTTCCACGTCATCGTCGATGCTTTACTGGATAGCTGCCTACTGATCCCTTGCCTTTGCCTGGGAAAGGCGGCGGGCAAGGGCAATGGGAAGGGCGACGCGAATGGGAACGGTACTACCGATACAACCGGGAACGGGGACGCCGCGGATCCTTGCGGGGGTTAGGCTTGCGGGGAAGCGGAGGGCCTAGGGAATGACGATGAGCTTGGAGGATAAACCGCCGGCCGTCCTCACGCTCAAGAAATAAACGCCGGGCTTGAGATTAATCCGTTCCGCGTCCGAACCCGTTCCCGGGGCCACGAGCCTGCCCCGGAGGTCCGTAACGTTTACGTTACTCCCCTGTTCCGCCCGGATCTCCGATTGCGAACCCCGGACATGGATATCGGGAGGAATGGTGGCCAGGTCGACCAGGAAATCCCCCATCAAATATCGCATGTAACCGTAGGTGGCCTTCTTAAGCCAGGCGCCGTTATTGGTCCAATCGTTGGCCTCGTAGCCTAACGCGGTATACAGCATGCGGCCGCCATGGAGGGGGAATTGCTTGGTCCAGGTAAATCCTTCCCCATACGTATTCCAGGCGTTGGTGCCGCGCACTTCCTGGAGGACCTTTATTCCCTGAGCAGCCGCGATATCGATATTGAGATGCACAACGACCGATCCATCCGAAACGGAATCCACGGGGATTTTCAGGGAATCCCGGAGGAACCCCCACATGCCGAGCAACTCCGGATCCCATCCCGACGGGGGCGGGAAAGGCTTGTACAAGTTGGCCCCAGTGTACGAACCGAAATCCTGGAACCGCGCGCCGCTGAATAAGACCGTATCATACCAGCACCATCTGGAGGCGCGCGGGCGTATCCTGGGCGATCAAGACGAACGCGAAAGCCGCGACTGCCCAATTCCGCTTATGACCTTTTTCCATGGTGCTCCCCCGGATTCGCGTAACGCCGGGCATCCTGAATTTAACCCAAAACTGGCGACCGAAGGCGTGAATCGCCGGTACCGCCGATGTCGCGCTTCTTCCGGAAAGCGGGTTACCGTGCGTACAAAAAAGGTTGCGATATTCGCCGATTGGCGTACCTGATTTCAAGAACGTAACGCCCGTTCGAAATGCCATCCGTGGGTATAGCCATAACCTCTTTGGATTTTTTCCCATCGACCTCGAGGACCTTCTGTCCGGAAATGCCGTATACCGTCGCGCGGGTCGACTGACCTTTGATGAATTCCGGTAAATCGACGAGGAGGAATGATTGGGGATAGCGAAACGCAAGAGCGCTTCGCGGACGGATCGGTGCTTTGGCGCTCAGCACCGAATCTTGAGGTGAAACAAATACCCTGTCTCCGGCCAGAGCCAACAGCTTACCGCCCAACCATGCCACAGAAGAGACATTCCCCTATTTCTTTTCCCAGTTTATGCCATCGGACGAGAAAAGGATGGTGCCATACGAGCCCAAGCTGACGAGGTGGGTACCTGTCCATATCAAGGAAACGAAATTTTCATCCATCCCCGAATTCCGCCGGGTCCAATGGTAGGCATCCGGCGAGGTGGCGACGATCCCTGATATTCCCACGGCCACCAATTGGTCGCCCGTCCACGCCAAATGCGAATAAAACTCGAAATCGGAAAGGTTGTCCGCGGTCCAGAACATGCTGCGCGACCAGGTCACTCCATCGGGAGATACGGATATCACGTTCGTGTCAGGACCCGCCACATTCGAATCAGGGCCGCCTACCAGGCCCGTTGCCACGAATTGGCTGCCCATCCAGGTGATGGATTTGGGGAGACCTGAAAAAACGGATTTCCTTCGGGTCCAAACAACGCCATCGGGGGAAGTCAGTACGGTTCCTGCCTCGGACAACGCGACAAGCTCGTTGCCCGACCAAGCGGCGGTACACAAGTTTTCCATGGTTCCGGACGTCCGGACCGTCCAACTAAGCCCATCGGGGGAGGTAAGGATTGATCCACTATCTCCCAAAACGACCACAAGGTTACCGGTCCAAACGGAGGAGGTAAGCAGTTGGGTCGTGCCTGTACTCCGCTTTGCCCAAACCACCCCATCCGGTGAGGTGAGAATCGTTCCACGACTTCCTGCGGCAACCGCCAACGTTCCGGTCCATACGATGGAGCTGAAATATTCCGTGACACCCGAATTTTGCTTTTGCCATTCCATGCCGTCCAGAGAGGTGTAGATGTCGGTGAATCCGCCGCCCTGCCCTGCGATCGAAATGAATTGGCTGCCTGTCCAGGCCATCACGTCAGGGGCCCAATACATGGGGGACGGGTACAGGACCTTTTGCGTCCAGACATTCTGGGCGTGGCCTTGCGCGGCCAAGCCGGTCAAGCAACACGCGGCCAAGATCATTTTGAAGGGGTTCAATTTCGCCTCTTCCTTTTTACCGATAATATTAGACCAAAAACCAAGCGGCCGGACGACCAATTTTTTTGTCATTAAATCTACCGGCTTTTTCCGGCGTCGGAAGCAACCCGGCGCGCAGCGCCCGATCCCGAGGAGGCCGGAGCGAGGGGAAGGCTTTCCCCTCCACCGCGCACGGGCCGGGCCCTTATGCTTTCGGCAATCCCCTCCCCCGCCACAAGCGGTAGATGGCCGGGTACACCGCCAGTTCCATCAGCACCGAAGTCAGCACGCCGCCCACCATGGGGGCCGCGATCCGCTTCATGACATCGGAACCGGTGCCGTGGCTCCACATGATGGGAATCAGGCCCGCCAGGATCACCGAGGCGGTCATGATCTTCGGACGCACGCGCATGACCGCGCCCTGATCGATGGCGGCCTTCAGATCCTTGAGATTGTTCATCAGTCCCTTGGCCTTCGCGGCCTCGTAGGCCCGCTCCAGGTAAAGCAACATCACCACGCCGGTTTCCGCGTCCAGGCCGGCCAAGGCGATCAGGCCTATCCATACGGCCAGGCTCATGTTGAATCCCAGCAGATACAGGTACCAAACCGCGCCGACCAGCGAGAACGGCACCGCCAACAGCACGATGGCGGTCTTGACCATGGACTTGGTGTTCAGGTACAGGATGATAAGGATGATGAATAGCGTCAACGGGATCACGAGCATCAGCCGCTTCTGCGCGCGCTGCATGAATTCATACTCGCCGCTCCAGACGAGGTTGTATCCCGCCGGAAGCCGCAAATGCGCGCCGATGGCTTTCTGCGCCTCCTTCATGTAAGAGCCGATATCGGTCCCCCGCATGTCCACGAACACCCACGCATTGGGGCGGGTGCCTTCGGTGCGGATGACCATGGGTCCGCGCGTGGGCGTCAGCTCCGCGATCTGGCCCAGCGGCACCTGCTGTCCCGAGGGGGAAGGGATGAGCACGCGCTTCAGGTCCTCGAGGTTGTCGCGCAACTCGCGGCTGTAGCGCAGGCTCACCGGATAGCGCTCCAAACCCTCCACCGTGGTCGTCACCGTCATCCCACCCATGGCAGTCTGGATCACGTTCTGCACGTCCTCGATGTTGATCCCATAACGCGCCGCCTCCACGCGGTTGATGTTCACGTCCAGGTAATTTCCGCCCACAGCGCGCTCGGCGAAAGCGGAGGCCGTATGCGGGACCTGGCGCATCAGCGCTTCCACTTCCATGCCGATCATCTGCAGGGTATCCAGGTTGGGCCCGGAGATCTTGATGCCCACCGGGGTCTTGATGCCGGTCGAGAGCATATCGGTGCGGTTCTTGATGGGCATGGTCCACGAATTCGTGAGGCCGGGGAACTTCAAGGCCGCATCCATCTCTTCGATCAGCTTTTCCGGCGTCATGCCGGGACGCCATTGCTTCTCGGGCTTGAGGCGGATGGTGGTCTCCACCATGTCGAGTCCGGCGGGATCGGTGGCGGTCTCCGCCCGCCCGATCTTGCCGAACACCTGCTCGACTTCGGGGAAGGTCTTCAGGATCTTGTCCGTCTGCTGCAGGATTTCCTTGGCCTTGGTCACCGACACGCCGGGCAAGGTGGTGGGCATGTACAGGAGATCGCCTTCGAACAAAGGCGGCATGAATTCCGAACCCAGCTTATGGAAAGGAATGATGGTAACCAGCACCAACAGCACGGCCGTGCCGATCACCGCCTTCGGGAAAAGCAATACGAAATCCACCACGGGATGGTACGCGCGCATCAGGAAGCGGTTAATGGGATTGCGATGCTCGGGCGGGATCTTCCCGCGGATGAAGAAGCCCATGAGGATGGGGACGATGGTGATTGCCAGGATGGAGGCGGCGGCCATGGAATAGGTCTTTGTGAAAGCCAAGGGCCGGAACAGGCGGCCTTCCTGGGCCTCCAGGGTGAAGACGGGAATGAAGGACACGGTAATGACGAGCAGGGACCAGAACAAGGCCGGGCCCACCTCCTTGGAGGCGTCCAGGATGATGTCCCAATGCGCTCTGCGTTCGTTTTCCGGTTTCAGGTTCTCCTGCTCCAGATGCTTGTGGGCGTTCTCGATGAGGATGATAGCCCCGTCCACCATGGCGCCGATGGCTATGGCGATGCCTCCCAGGGACATGATGTTGGCGTTGATGCCCTGCAGCCGCATCACGAAGAAGGCCAGTAGGATGGCGGCCGGCAGGGTGAAGATGGCCACCAAGGCGCTGCGCAAATGCAGGAGGAAAATCCCGCAAACGATGGCGACGATGATCATTTCCTCGATCAGCTTGTGCTTGAGGTTGTCGACCGCGCGGTGGATCAGTTGGGAGCGGTCGTAGGTGGGTATGATCTTCACGTCCGGGGGCAGGCCCGCCTTCAGGACCTCCAGCTTTTTTTTCACGGCATCGATGACCTGCAGAGCGTTCTGCCCGAAGCGCATCACGACCACCCCGCCCGCCACTTCCCCCTTGCCGTCCAGCTCGACGATGCCGCGCCGCATCTCGGGCCCGATGGCGATGTCGGCGATGTCCTTGAGGTATACCGGCGTCCCGGTCTCGCTATTCATCATGATGGGGATGTTCTTGATATCCTCCAGGTTCTTCAGGTATCCGAGGCCGCGGATCATGTACTCCGCCTCCCCCATCTCGATCACCTCGCCCCCGGCGTCGGAATTGCCCTTCTTGATGGCCATCTCCACCATGCTGATGGGTATGCCGAAGGCCTGCAGCCTTACCGGATCGACGTTGACCTGGTATTGCTTCACGAAGCCGCCCACGCTGGCCACCTCGCTAACGCCTTCGATGCTGGCGAGCTGGTATTTCAGGTACCAATCCTGGATGGAACGCAGTTCCTGGAGCGAGCGTTTGTCGGACACCAGGGCGTACTCGTATACCCAGCCGACCCCAGTGGCATCGGGCCCCAGGGTCGGGACTACGCCGGCGGGCAAGCGCTTCTGCGCGTAGTTCAGGTATTCCAGTACGCGGCTGCGCGCCCAATAGATATCCGTGCCGTCCTCGAAGATGACGTACACCAGGGAGTAGCCGAAAAAGGAATAGCCGCGCACCACCTTGGCTCCCGGCACGGAGACCATGGCGGTGGTCAGGGGATAGGTGACCTGGTCTTCCACGATGCGGGGCGATTGGCCTTTATGCTCGGTGTAGACGATGACCTGCACGTCGCTGAGATCCGGCAGGGCGTCCACGGGGGTGGTGGACAGGGCATAGATGCCGAGCCCGATGGCCAGCGCCGTAAACAGGAGGACGAGGATCCGATTGCGGATGGACCAGGTGATGATTTTCTCGAGCATGATCGCCTCCGCTTACTTTCCGTCCATGCCGGCATGCGCGCTATCTGCCGCGGCCGCAGGGGCCGTAGCGCCCGGAGCCGCGCCCGAGGCTGGAGTCGTTCCCGCACCCATCGCGCCCAAGCCCGTTCCCTCCGCGGATCCGCCTTGCATTTGCTGGATGGCCGCCTTCAGGTTGCTCTCCGAATCGATCAGGAACTGGGAGGAGACGACCAGGGTCTCGCCCTCATGCAGGCCTTCGGTGATCTCCACGTAATCGCCGGAGGAGGCTCCCAACCTAACCTCGCGCGGCTCGAAATAGCCGTTCCCCAAGGCGACCACGGCGATATCGCGCCGTCCCGAGCGGATGATGGCCTGCTCCGGCACGGCCACGACGCGGTGGCGCACCGCCGACCGGATATGCACGGTCGCGAACATCTCGGGCCGGAAATCCAGGGCCGGCGTGTTGGCCACTTCGACGCGCAACTCCGAGGTCATGGTCTGCGCGTTGAGCCCGGGGGAGATGGAGGTGACCTTGCCCTTGAAGGTTTTCCCGGGCAGGTAGTTGAGCTCAACGTCGGCATCGGCCCCCAGGCGCGCCACCGCCAAATCGCGCTGGTACACGCTGGCCACGATCCACACCTTGGAAAGGTCGGCGATCCGGTACAGTTCCATTCCCGGCATGACGTTCTGCCCCTGCACCACCATCTTTTCCATTACGATGCCTTGGGCCGGAGAGGCGATGGGCAAGACGTTCCGCGCATGGCCCGCCTTTTCCAGCGAGGCGATCTCGTTTTCGGAAATGCCCCAGTTGAGCAGGCGGCGCCGCGAGCTTTCCACAAGATCGCTCGCCCCTAAATCGGCCCCGCCGCCATTGCCCCGCGCATAGCGCAACGCTTGCAGGTATTCCTCCTGCGTGCTCACCAGGTCGGGGCTGTAGAGTTCCAGCAGCGTCTGGCCTTTGCGGACCTTCTCGCCGGTGGTGCTCACCGTGACCTTTTCCGCGTAGCCCATCACGCGCGCGTTCACCGATGTCAGCTTGCTTTGATCCACCTTCACCATGCCGCTGGTGCGGATCTCGGTTTGCATGTCCCGCAAACCCACCGCCTCGGTCTTCACCCCCATGTTCTGCACCGTGGCGGGATCGATGCGGACGCCCTTGGCGCTGCCATCGCCTTCGTAGATAGGGACCAGATCCATGCCGCAGTCCGGCGCCTTGCCGGGCTTGTCGGACGTGTACCAGGGATGCATGGGATCGCGCCAATAGAGGATTTTCTTTTCCGGGCCTGCAGCGGCGCCCGCGTCGTGGCTTCCCGAATCCGCATGCTCCTTGTCCATGGGCACCAGCTTCATCCCGCAAATCGGGCAATTGCCGGGCTTGTCCGAGATGTACTGCGGATGCATGGCGCAGTTATACATGGTCTTGGAAGTCTTGATTTGCGCGGCCGACGCCTCGGCCCTATGGCGCAAGGTCCAGATTTCCGCCGTGACGCCCGCCAAAAAGATGGCGGCCAAGGCGATAAGCATCCCCTTTTTCATCGTTTCGCTCCTTCGCTTAACTTTTGCGCGATTTCATCCAGCCCTAAGCCCACGGCCTCTTCCAGATCGGCTTGGCTGGCGGACAGTTGCATGATGGCCATCTCGGCGTTCTCCTTCGCGTTTAAGCGCATGCGGTAAGCGTCCAGCAGGGTCATGAAATCGCCTTTGCCGCCCTGGTAGGCCGCCTGGTCCGACTCCAGCGCCTGCTGCGCCTGCGGCACGAGCACGCTCTTCGCCAGGCGGGCCATTTCGGCCCCGCTCTCGGCCTTGAGCAACGCCTCCTGCGCCTTGGCGAGGAGCATGTTCCGCATGTTCGCGTATTCCCGCCGGGACTGGGCCAGGTTGGCTTCGCCCTGAACGTAACCTGCACGATACCTGGGCAGCGACCAGAAGGCGACGGGCACGTTCATGCTTACCATCACCGACCAGAAGTCCCCCGGGGATCCTTCCCCCGACCCGGACATGGCCAGCATATCCTTATAGGTCCCCCGCACCATGAACTCGGGCAGGAATTCCTTTCCGGCCATGGCCTTCTCCGCCTCGCGCATGTTGATCGAGGCCTGCATGGACCGGAGCTTGGGATGATTCTCCTCCAGGATGCCGGAGATTTGCGCGAAGGTCCAGCCGACCTCGGAGACCTTGAGCTCTGCCGCGACCGGCAACGGGCGGTCCGCTTCGCGGTTCAACAGGGCGTTCAGCATGCCCGCCGTCGCCCGGCGCATTTGCGCCAGGCCGATGCTGTCGGTGCGGAGCGAAGTCAGCTCCGTTTGCGCCTTGAGGATGTCGGCCTGCCTCCCCATCCCCACCTCGTATTGGCGGCGCGCGATCTCGATGAGGCGCCGCATCAGGGCTTGGCTTTCCCCGTTGATCTCCATGCGGCGATCGAGGAGGAACAGCTCGTAATAATCGGTTTTCACGTCGCGGGCCAACTGATGCTTCAAGGCCTCCAGCTCCGCGGCCCCCATATCGACGCGCCGGTCCTCGGCCCGGATGCGCGTGGCGAGCTTCCCCGGGAACGGGATCGCCTGCTGGAGGGAGTAGTCGATTTCCTGCTGGTTCTTGAGCGGGTTCGGGAAGGACTTCACCGGAGTCTGGAAGAACTCCACGCCGACTTGCGGCGCCTCCCAGGACCAGGCATGATCGGGTGAGGCCCGCAGCGCCTTGACCTGGTACTCCGCGGCCTGGATGGACGGGTTGTTCCGCATCGCCTCGGAAACCAAGGCGGGCAGGGAATCGCCCGCCGGGCCGGCAGTCGGCGGACCGGCAGTCGGCGGGACAGCGGCCGACGGGACAGCGGCCAGCAGGACGGATATTTCAGGCTCCGCGCCGGCGCAGATCGCGGCCAGGGCGCAAGCGGATAGGCTCAGGCACGGAAAGCGTAGCATCGCTTCTCCTCTCAAGTTCAGGGATCAGAACGGCGAAGGGACCCGTAACGGCCGGGGCGGTGAGTAACGGACCCGTTACGGGCCCGCGGGGATCTCAGACGAGGAGGCGGAGGGTGCGGAGGTAGAGCGGAGGCCCGGAATCGATCACCGTCGGGGGCCATTCGCCCAGGGCGACGGGAGGTTCGATGAAGGCCGGCAAGAGAACCAGGGACACGGAGAACACCGGCGCTTCACTGGGCGTGGAGGCCAACTGGGGCGCATTCTGGGCCGCTTGATGGAGGCAACATTGGCTAGCGCAATCGGAATGCGCCGGGGGCGCGAAGGGCTCGCGGGCCGATGGCGCGGCCTTGGCGCAGCAGGCATGGGCCGGTTGGGAGGTCCGCGCGAACATGGAAAGCAGGGTACGGCCGATGCGCGCGTTCGTCTGGCAGCAGGCGAAAACCTGGGCCACGAAGAAAACCGCAGCCAGCAGCAAGGCGGCCGGCCCCAGGAATCCACGTCGACGTAAGGTCCGCATACCCCAAATATACCACAGACCCGGGTTACGACCTAGCTTTCTGCCGTCTTGGCAGGTTTTCGGGACGATCTCCGGCGAACTCCGGGAAAAAGCCGACCCGGGCTTATTCGGCCAGGCCAGGCGGCGCCAGACGCCCGGCCGCATCCAAGCAGCACACGCCTTTCGAAGTCCCATAGACCGGAGTCGCGATCGCGCTTCCCGGGAGGAATCGCCGCGCGGATCCGATCACGGCGCGAGACCTGGGCAGGATGGCCGACGTGACCCCGTCCATCACGAAGGTCGTGACGGAACGGGCGGGCATTTGGGCGGCTAAGGCGGTACCGGTTAGCGCTATGGCGCCGAGCGATTTGATGTCCTCGGTGGACGAGGTCCGGTATGCGCGCGCCGACGCGGGCCGGCCGGAGAAGCGCGAGAGGTCGAATGCATAGTCGGCCGCGGCATCGCCGGGATTGACGACCACCAGGATCAATGCTCCCGTGCCGGGCTGATAGGCGGCCACCGTATTGGAATCCCCGCTCCCCAGGATGATGGCTCCAGGGCGGATGTAACGCGAGAACTGGGCGTAAGCGAAGCCCTTCTTGTTCATTTGGCTGGTCTGGGTCGAGGCATTGTAGTCGATCACGCCCCAGATGCCTCCGCCCGCCACCTGCCAATCCACCCAGGCCTCCGCGCCCAGGTCGCGCAAATCCTTCACGATGAGCGATGCCGACCAGATCGCGACATCGAACAGCGGCTTCCCGGACATGGCCGAAGGCCCGGTTTCGGATTGCCAGAGCCGCTTGCCCGCCTGGGTGGCCAAGGTCCGCAAGGTCTTCCGATCCGAATTGGAGCCGTTGTAGGAATGCGTGTTGATCTGCGCGAGCGATCCCAAGGTGGCCGAATCGTAGCTTTGCACGTTCCCGACCATTTCCGCGATGGAATTGGCATCCGCCGCGACCAGGCGCGTC
>Ga0265324_10000897_pt1 | contig 18937 bp, 15 predicted proteins | sample 41419metaG_FD_198634 | JGI IMG/M metagenome (GOLD analysis project Ga0265324, IMG submission 198634) | Rhizosphere microbial communities from Carex aquatilis grown in University of Washington, Seatle, WA, United States - 4-14-19 metaG | ecosystem: Host-associated > Plants > Roots > Rhizosphere...
ACGATGACGCTGCCGAACCCGCGCCGTCCCCCGCTGTGGTACATGGAGGCCTGGCGGCGCATCACCGAGAGCACGATGATGAAGAGGACGAACGCGAAGATCATCACCGGGGGGAATCCGCGGCTTCTGTTGTCGGCGACCGTCCGGCCGCTCCCGTGGTATTCCCCGCGGGACGCCGCCATGATCGCGTCCACACCCGCCGTGACCCCGCCGTCGTAGTCGCCCCTGCGGAACGAGGGGACCATCTCGTCCGCGATGATCCGCTTCGCGACGGCGTCAGGTATCGCACCCTCGAGCCCGTATCCCACCTGGAGGTAGACCTGGTGCGACTGGGCGAAGATGAAGAGCACGGCGCCGTTGTCCTTGCCCTTGATTCCGGCGTGCCAGGCCTGGGCCACGCGGACCGTGTAGTCCTCGATGGAGGAATCGCTCTCCAGCTTCGGGAAGATGGCGACGACGATCTGGGTCGAGGTCGCGCGCTCAAACTGGTCGAGCTTCGCGTCGAGCGCGGAGGCCGTTCCCGCGCTCACGAGCGACGCGTAGTCGTTGAAATGCGCCGCCGGCGCGGGGGGAATGGCTTCGGAGGCCCTCGCGCCGCCCGCCGCTGCCAGAAGGAGCGCGAGCCCGATCGGTCGAAGTCTCACGGCTTTGCGGGCGCGGCGCTATTGAAGTCGAACTGAACCTTCGGAGGGGTCTCCGATCCGGCCGTCGCCGTGAAATAGGGGCGCTGCGTGAAGCCGAACATCCCGGCCAGGATGACCGTCGGGAACCTTCTTATGGCCGTGTCGTAGGCCTGCACGACCTCGTTGAAACGGCCGCGCTCGACGGCGATCCGGTTCTCCGTTCCCTCAAGCTGCGCCTGCAGGTCGCGGAAGTTCGCCGTGGCCTTCAGGTCGGGGTACTGCTCCGAGACGACCAGGAGCCGCGAGAGCGCGCTGCCAAGCTGCCCCTGGGCCTGCTGGAAGGCGGCCAGCTGCGCGGGGTCCGTCGGGGCGGCGCCCGCCGGGAGCTGGACCCGCCCGACCGAGGCGCGGGCCTCGGTCACCGCAAGGAGGGTGGACTTCTCGAAATTGGCCGCTCCCGACACGGTGCTCACCAGGTTGGGCACGAGGTCGGCGCGGCGCTGGTAGACGTTCTGGACCTGCGCCCATTGGGCGTCCGTGGCCTGCTGCAAGCCTACCAGGCCGTTGTAGCTGGACATCACCAGGAGGCCGGCGATCACGACCAGGGCGATGAAACCGATGAGGATTTTTGTCGCGGTACCCATTGCGCCACCCTATGTCCGACCGTCCGCAGTAGCAAGGGCGATCCCGCCCGAAACCCCGCACAATGAACGTCCCGATCGACCACAGGCCCGCCGTCCTCGCGATCTTCGTGCTCACCTACGTCGGCCTCGCGGTCGGCCGGATCCCGGGCCTTAGGGTCAACAGGACTGCGATCGCGCTCATGGGCGCCATCGGGATGATGATCGTGTCAGGGTGCACCCCCATGGAGCTGGCCTCGGTCGTGAGCTGGCCGACCCTGCTGCTCCTCTTCGGGTTCTTCGTGATATCGGCGCAGCTGCGCCTGTCGGGATTCTACGACTGGATGGCGGCCGGCATCTCGGACTGGGCGGGCGGGCCTCCGCGGTTCCTCCTTCTCCTAATTGCGGTCTCGGCGGCCCTCTCGTCCTTCCTCAACCACGATGTCGTGTGCTATGTGCTGACCCCCGTGGTCGCGTCGGCCCTCCTGAAGAGGGGCCTGGACCCCGTCCCGTTCCTGGTCGCTCTGGCCGCCTCCAGCAACATAGGCTCCGCGGCCACGCTGATCGGCAACCCCCAGAACATGATGATCGCCACAGTGGCCGGCCTCGGGTTTGCACGCTACCTGGCCTGGTGCTTCGTACCGGTCGCCTTCGGGCTCGCGTGCACGTTTGCCCTCACACGTATGGGCAATCTCAACCGACCCGCCCCGCCGCGCCTAAGGGACGTGGAGCCGCCGGAGCTCCCGTGCTCCCTGGACCGCTACCACATGACCAAGGGGCTTGTGGTGCTCGCGCTCGTCATCGCGCTCCTCTTCACGCGGATCCCGAGGGAAATCACGGTGCTCGTGGCGGCGAGCATCCACCTTCTGAGCACCAAGTTCCGCTCCGAGGACCTCCTCGCCGTCGTCGACTGGCAGATCCTCGTCCTCTTCAGCTCGCTCTTCGTCGTCGGGGGGACGTTTCAGGCGACCGGCTACGGGGAGGCCCTCGTCCAGTGGATGCAGGGAATCGGCTTCAACCCCGCGACGCCGCTCAACGAGACGCTCCTGACGACCGGCCTCTCCATCCTGATCAACAATGCCCCGGCGGTCGTCCTCCTAGTGAAGATCGTGCCGATGACCCACGCGACGGCCGCGTATGTGCTCGCCATGGCCAACAGCTTCGCGGGAAGCGCAATCCTAACGGCGAGCGTGGCCAACATCATCGTCGTCCAGCAGGCGCGCCGCCTGGGGATTGTGGTCTCCTTCTGGGATTTCACCCGACGCGGCGCCCCGATCGCCCTGGCTTCCCTTGCGGGCCTCGTCGGCTGGGCGGTCCTGATGGGAGCCTGAGCCGGTGCCAGGGTCTTAGTCGCCGCCGCTCGCCTTGGCCGGGGCGTGCCGGTAGCTGAACGTGTGCGGCGCCGCCGGGTCGACCATCGCCTCGGTGTTCGGGCCGACCGCCGCGCCGCCATTCTGCGGGAACGCCCGCGCGTCGACCGTCGTGTTCCAGCCGTCTACGGCAAGAAGGGGGGTGTCCCCGCCCAGGGCCGCCGCGTCGGCCTCGACTTCGATGACCCTAGACTCTCCCGGCACGAGCGACACATAGTTGGCCGTGTAGTAGGCCGGAAGGACGCGCTCGCCGGAGCGCTGCCGGCGCAGCTGGACATGCGCCATCAGGGCGACGTCCTTGCTCGGGTTGGTCAGGGTGACCTCAAGCCGGCAGGTGCCGCCCGAGTCCCCGCGGACGACGCTGGCGCCGAGTGTCACGCGCTTCAGGAGATTGAGGTCCTGGAAATCGTCGGGGCTGGCGGAGGGCGACCGCCAGTAGAAGTTCCCCGACACGAGGCGCCCCGCCGAGTCGCGCAGCTCGAGCTTGACGAAGTGGACGGGCGAGAGTCCCGGCCCGCGTCCGACGACACCGATGTCGGTCGCCAGGCTCGGGGGAGCGTCGACGGGAATCTCGCTCCTGGAGAAGAGCGTCCCGTCCAGGTTCACGACGGAGACCGTCGCGCGGGCGTCCTTGACGGGGCTCGGGAGGTTATTGATCACCATCACGTGCCAGTTGTCCTCATTCATCTGGATGTGGACCGGCTCGCACGCCAGCCGCGTCGCAAAGAGCGAGGAGTTCGGCTCAAGGTCGTAGCTGTAGAGCTGCCAGACGAAGCTCGGCTGCGCTGGATTGCTCATCCACGTTATGACCCCGGTGCTGGGATGGAAGAGCTTGGCATTGCGGCCCTCGTACATCGCCCTAAATGCCTCGAAGTTGGCCAGCTGGGCCTTGCGCGTGAAGTCCGCCAGGTTGACCAGGGGCCCGAAGCGAAGCGCAAGGACGCCCGGGTACCTCATTCCGTCCTGGGCTCCGTAGCACAGGTCGTGCTCCGCCCAGTCGTCGTTGACGCTCTCCCAGTCGGCCGCGGGCATCATCGCATGGATCGCCTCCAGCGTCGGGACCGAGACGCTTCCGACCTCCGTCTTGAACGCCTCGTCGAAGACGTAGTAGGCGCGCGGCGCGCGGTAATGGTAGGGCCCCCCGGAGTTGACCCCCCGGCCCGACGTGGAACTCGGCTGGTAGAGACGGCTTGGATCGAGCTCGTCCATCTGCTGCTGGATGGCCTTGTCGATCACCGGCGGCGGGAAACCCTCGTTTCGCCCGCACCAGAGCGCGATCGAGGGGTGCTGGCGGAACCTGAGGATCTTCTCGCGCACGTTCTCCATGTAGAGCGGGTTGTTGTCCGGGTCCGGGCCGTCGAAGGGGTTGGGCTGGAAGAACTCATCCCAGAGGAGGATGCCGTACTTGTCGCAGAGCTCGTAGAAGTCCCTGCCCGTGCTCTGGCCGACCCAGTTGCGGATCATCGTGTAGTTGGCGATCTGGTGCATGCGGATCTGCGCCTCCAGGCGTTCCCTGGGGATCCGCTTCATCGCCTCGTCCATCCCCCAGTCCCCGCCCTTGGCCATGACGGGCACGCCGTTGACGGAGAGCGTGAGGTTCTCGCTGCCGGCGACATGGTAGGTGATCTTGCGAATGCCAAACGTGACGACCGCCGCATCCGAGGGGCCCGACGCGGTCTCAAACCCGAGCCGGAGGCGGCAGAGGTTCTGGGGACCGTAGCCATTGGGCCACCACAGGGGAGGATGGGAGACGTGGAGCTGGGGCACCGTGTCCGGGGCGAGCCGCACGAGGCGGGCCTCGCCGGGCTTCAAGCTCACGGGCACCCTGAAGGCGGCTTGCTCGCCGTCGCCCACCAAGTAGCCCGTCTGCGGCTCCTGCGTCACGTTTCGCAGGGTCGCCTCAAGCGTCAGATCGGCGACGTCCGTGCGCGGAAGCGGCAGGTCGGAGACGACATACGGATCCTCGATCACGACCGGCCCCGACGCCGACAGGGTCACCTTCTGCCAGATTCCGGTGTCGCGGTCGCGGATGCCCGGTATCCAATCCCATCCGATCGTGCACAGGAACGTCGGCCCATCGATGGCGGTGTTGCCCCCGTTGCCCCCCGTTCCGGAATAGACCGTCTTCTCATGGGTGTACCCGGGATGGGGCTGGGGGAGGATGTGCACCGCGACGGCCGCAGCGTGGCCTGCCTCGACGTACGGCGTGACGTTGAAGGTCCCTCGCGCAAAGGCGCCCCGTATCTCACCCGCCTGCCTGCCGTTGACCCAGACCTCCGCTAGGTAGTTTATCCCCTCGAAATTGAGCCATATCTCGCGGCCGGCATAGGCCGCCGGCACGTCGACCCTGGCCTGATACCAATACGAGGTGCGGCACAGGCTTTCGGGGATCTTGTCCGGCCGGTTGTTCTCCCCATAGAGCGGCTCCGGGTAGACCCCGTCGTCCACGAGGGAGGTAAGGACCGTGCCGGGAACCGTGGCCTTTAGCCAATGGCTTGGCTCGAAGGACGCCATGGAGAGGGCGGCTCCGTTCTCAGGAACCTTCGCCGCGTCCTGCAGCTGCCAGCCGGAGCGCAGCTCGACCGGGGCGGGAATGGGCTGTCCCGACGCCGGCTCAGCGCCGGGCGAGATCGCGGCGCCCGCGATAAGACCGGTCAGTACGGTCAGGAATCCGATATGCCTAATGCGGGGGCTGCGATGGGACATGGGAAGGGGCGCTGGCGGGGTGATGGCCCGCACGGGGGAGCGGATGCTCCGCTGCACGGGGGTGAACGCTAACGCTGGGTCAAACGGCAGCACTCGTCAAAAGAAAGGTGCCCGCCGGGCGCAAGTCCTCCAGTGCCCGCCGCAGCCTGATGGACAAGCGGCAGGTGCCTTGCGATCCTGTCCCGTTTCGTCGCCGTCGACTAGGTCTTGGGCGCCTCAGCGGGCGCGTTGGGGAGCGAGAGGCTCCACAGCCAAACCGACAGCAGGGCCAAGACAATCACGGCAAACATGCTCGGGATGGAGCCGATGTGGTGGCTGCCGATCGTGACCTCCCATTTTGTCCACAGACGCAGCACATGGGCCAAACAAGCCAGCGCAAACAGAATGCTGGCGACGCGCAGACCGACTACTTGTGACGTCATAAACGATCCTTTCGTGACCTTCCTGCTTATTGGGGTAGCTACATTAACCGTCCGGAGCCTATCCCCAATGGACCTAGAGGGCTCCGCATTTCTTGGCAAATGCCGTGCAGAGGTTGCCGCGGGAAACACGAGGTAGGGAAACACCCCATACTGGGTTCCTTGCCGACATCGGGGGGGATTGGCAAACCGGGGGGGTACAATCCGCGGCAACGCCTTCATACGGGTGGGGTGTGTGCGCCTCGACCCCAAGTTATCCATGTTCACTTCCACACTACATCGCTCAACGGGAGCAGAAGTTGCCATGAAAACATCCCCTTCACACTGCATGAGTATCGGCCACACCGATGAAGGCCCTCATACGGGAATCAACCTCGCACTGATTTACGAGGACCTCTCAACCGTACTTTGGGCCGCAGAGAGCCTGCCGGTGCTTCTCCTGCCGGACCCGGGTCAGCCAAAATTCCTCGTGACTCCCGTCTGCTTCCTGAAGCTGGAGGACTCAAGGTATCGCGATTCTGCAACGGCCGTCGCGATCCAGGCGGACCTGATACTTATCGCCACAAGCAGCGGCCGGACGCTTCTCCCCGAATTTGTCGAAAGCTGGCTGGAAGAGTGCCTGCAGGCGCAAAGCAGCGCCATATCCACAGTGGCGACGCTCTTTAGCAGCTCCGGTCGCCCGGACCCCTCGGATTCGCCGCGGCTGCAGGTCGTGCAGAGGATCGCCAACAAGGCAGGCAGGGGATTCTTCGCCCTCAACGTGGACGAGATGACCCCCATCTTGGCGTAGCCGCGATAGGGGGTTCCAGCGCCGCAGAAGGCGGCGCTACTTTACCACCGGCATCTTTATGTCACCGGAATGGTTGATGATCCCGAACCCGTAAAGGAGCCAGAGGATGACGGCCACCACCACGACGATGTTGATGATCGACTTGATCGTCGACTGCATCGGGATGTAGGTGTTGATGAGCCAGAGGAGCACTCCGACGACGATTAACGTGAGGACTACGGTGACGAGTGGCATTGTTGTCTTTCGCTGAATTCTGTTTTTCCGCTTCTTAGTGCCAAAGGGTAGCGCGAAACTGGAAAGGACGGTATGGGGATTAACCCGAATAGGCCCGTTTGGCCGTGGACCAAACTCCGCAAGTATCTCCGAATACGGAATGAGGCGGCGACTTTGACCCCGGTCGGGTGTCTGTCTATGGCAACTCCCCGAAGGGGAGGCCAACCCCATGAACAATACCGAACGACTCCAGAAACAACACGCCGGCCCGCACCTCGACGGCAGCAAGCCTCAGCGGCCCCTGTGGAAACGCATCCACCACAGCCCGTTCTTCTGGGTCGGCGCGTTCTTCATGCTCCTGGCCATGGGGGTATTCGTCTTTACGGACGGCTTCCTGCTTCGGTCCCGGGGGAGCGCCCCGGCGCCGGCCCCGGTAATCGCGCGGCCATAGGAAGACCTGCGGGCATTGGGCGCCCCCATCAAACCTGGATGGGGGACTGGAATTGAGGCTCTCCGAGGGGTTTTCTCCTCTGAAAACGAATACTTAACATAATGTATATTGTGCGATATCTGCCCAGTGCACGCTTGCCTATGAAATCGGCTCTTACGGTCCACACCTATTTGTTAGCGTGAGAACCCGGACCGATCGCTACCCCGGCAATGAGCTCAAACGAATGCAGGCGCGCTCCGTGGTCGAAGATGGCTGCCGTGACTATCATCTCGTCAACCTGAGTCCGCTCTATGAACGCCTCCATCCCCCTTTTCACCGTCTCAGGCGAACCAACGATCGCCTCGCCAAATGCGTGCTCGACGCCCTCCTGCTCCACCTTTGTCCACAGACCGCCCATCGAGTCCACCGGTGGCGGCAACGGCCCCGGCTTTCCTTTGCGCAGGTTGACAAAGCTCTGCTGAAGCGACGTGAAGAGCCGGCGGGCCTCCGCATCGGTCTTGGCAGCATAGACCGCGGCTGCGGCCATCGCATAGGGACGCTTCAGCGACTCAGACGCCCGAAACTGGCTTCGATAGAGCTCCAGCGCGTCATGGAGGAGGTCCGGCGCAAAATGAGATGCGAAGGCAAAGGGCAACCCAAGTGCGGCCGCAAGTTGGGCGCTGAACAGGCTCGATCCCAAAAGCCAGATCGGCACGGAGAGACCCGCTCCAGGCACGGCCTGGACGGCCTGCCCCGGCTTCGCCGGACGGAAATAGGCCTGCAGTTCCATGACATCCTGCGGAAACGTATCGGCCGAATCGGTCTGGCCGCGGCGCAGTGCCCGCGCGGTGAGCTGGTCGGTCCCCGGGGCGCGTCCCAGGCCCAGGTCTATACGACCAGGAAACAGCGCCTCCAAGGTCCCGAACTGCTCGGCGATAACCAACGGCGAATGGTTGGGCAGCATCACCCCTCCCGATCCCACGCGTATTGTCGAGGTGCCCTCTGCGACATGGGCGATGGCAACAGCCGTCGCAGCGCTGGCTATGCCGGGCATGTTGTGGTGCTCGGCCAGCCAATAGCGGCGGTATCCCCATTGCTCGGCGTGCTGGGCCAGATCGAGCGCCCGGCTTAGAGCCTGGCCGGCCGTGCCTCCCTGGACAATCGGCGCCAGATCAAGGATTGAGATGGGGACCATATCGCAATCTGCGCAAAAGCACCCTTTTCGCCAGTGTCTGCCAAAGTCGAGCCGTTCTGCACGGACCTAAGATAGTCCCCGACGGGGAATTCATATCTTGCCTCCGGTCCACAGAGGGAATGGTTTGTCGTCCCTTTGTGGCCGGACCCAACTCGTCTTTCCGCGGTGTAGCAAATGCGTTTCGGTGGCTGGCGTGCGGCGCCATTGCCGGGCTATTCGCCTGGATTGTCACGCTCTACTACGTCCCCGGCAAGGGGTATACTTTCCTCATCGATTTCGGCGCGCTCAATCACGCCAAGTTCCTTCCGGAGGTGAAGGCGGTAAACCACTTCGAGTTGCCGAATTCCTTCGGCTATGACGCTCAGTGGTACGCGCAGATCGCGGTACATCCCAACCTCGCAGATCCGGCTTTGAACGCCGCAGTCGACGTACTCCCTTATCGGGCCCGCAGGATACTGTTCACCTGGACGGCCTGGCTGATTGGCGGCGGCGATCCGATACGCGTGCTGAACGTCTATGCGCTCCAGAATGTCGCATGCTGGTTCATCCTTGCAGCCCTACTCATGCGTTGGCTTCCGCCCGTATCCTGGGGCAATTGCCTCAGATGGGCAGCAATTCTCTTTTCGTTCGGCCTCATTTTCAGCGTGAAGTCCGCACTCCTCGATGGTCCGAGCCTGCTCATGGTCTCGATCGGAATGGCGCTAATCGAATCGGGACGTCCTTGGTCGGGCGCCTTGGTAATGGGGATTTCCGGAATGGGAAAGGAAAGCAACGTCCTCTGCGGATCGGCGCTCAAGCCTCCGGATTCACTCAATTCACGGAAATGCATCGTTTGGCTCGCGCGCATTGCGCTGATACTACTACCCGTCACCCTCTGGATACTCTATCTGCGAATGTTCCTCGTGCGCGGGGACAACTTGGGGTCGCACAATTTTTCCGGACCATTCATTGGCCTGTACGACAAGCTCATCGACACGTTTTCGAGCCTCGTTGCCGAAGGCTACCCGTTCGCCTCCGACACCAAGTTAGACTTTCTGGTGCTCGTCGGGCTTCTCTCCCAGTTTCTCTTTTTTGCTCTTCGGATCCGGTGGAGAGACCCGTGGTGGCGCCTGGGCGCCAGTTACGCCGTGCTCCTGGTCTTCCTCGGCGATGCCATATGGGAGAATTATCCCTCTGCGGCGGCCCGGGTACTCCTGCCGATGACGCTCGCATTCAATATCCTGGTGCCCCGCGGACGATTGTGGCCCATCCTGCTTCTCGTGGGCAACCTTGGGGTAGTCGGATCGGCCGACCTTCTGAGCCTGCGTCCGCCTGACAGGCTCACCAATTGCTTCGTCGTGGAGGGTCCAAGCGCACTTCGGTTCAATCCGACGGACTCGTTCGATGTGGCTGCTTTCTATGGCGCACGCAACTGGTCCTTGCCAGAGAAGGAGAAGATTCCTGGAAGGAAGGCTTGGGACTCGTGGCGTTGGAGCACGGGGGATAGCTCAATAGCCATTCACAATCCCCAGACGTTCCCAATTGTTGCGGACGTGAGCTTCGGCCTGGCCACAGGGGACGAGCGTGGCGCCATCGTTTCTCTCAAAGGGAATGTCATTTGGCACAGCCTTCTGATGCCTGCCCATGACAACGAAGCATTCATATCCGGAATCATTCTTCAGCCCGGCGACACCGTACTCTGGTTTCGAAGCGACAGGCCCGCGGTTTGTCCGGGGAGTGGCGATCATCGACTCCTCACCTTCAGTGTCAGGAACCTGAAGATCATTCTGACGGGAAGGCGTTAGGCCAAGTCACGAGAAGTTTGCGGAGTTAACGGACCAATTCGGGAATTTCGGTCTAGTCGCCCTTGTAGAGGCAGCCGAATCGCCCAGGTCCAGGACTCAACACCCACCAGCATCATTGCGGCCCCTATGCCAATCCGCGAATAGGCGGCATGCCCTTGCCCTTCGCTTCGGAAAGCGAATACTCGCCCCAGCTTCCCTCACTCCCTAACCCCATTTCTATGCGACTAGCCCATCTGCTGCACGCGGCCGTTTTCGTCGCGGGTCTGTCCCTCACCTCCATCGTCTCCGCCCAGGACCTCTACGTTGGGACGAACTATCATCCCCATGATTCAAATCCGGAAACCTGGAAGCATGATATCGCGCTCATGAAGGCGGCGGGCTTCCGGGTGGTGCGAATGGGGCACCTAGCCTGGGATAGTTATGAGCCCGTGGACGGCGGATTCTCTTTTGCCTGGTTCGACCAAGTGATGGACATGATGAACGACGCCGGAATCAAAGTGATATTGGACATCGCAGTAAGGCCGGCGCCGATATGGCTGCACCAGAAGTATCCTTCAATAGACATCACAGACAGCCAAGGTAATGTCCTCTATCCAAATCACCGTTACATGGTGGACGTGGGCGACCCCAACTATCAGCAGTATGCCCTCCGGTTTACAGACGCCCTTACCAGGCATTACGCGAAGCACCCCGCGTTGCTGGCATTTGGGATCGACAACGAACCTGGCGACGGCCCGATCTCATACTCTGCAACCGTGCGGGCCCGTTTCGTAGCTTGGCTGCAGGCGAAGTATGGTACAGTAGCAAACCTTAACGTCGCCTGGGCTTCACAGCGGTGGTCCCGTCGGATCGGGGCGTTTGAAGAAGTGGCCCTGCCGGCATCGGGTTCTATCGAGGGCCCGCCGGAACGTGTTCTCGACTTCCGTCGTTTCATTTCGGACGAGGTGAACGGCATCCTTCAGAAGGTCATCGCCAAGGCGAACGAGAATGCCCCCGGGGTCCTAACAACCACGAACATGTGGTATTACAGCTCGATGAAATATTTCGACTATTCGGAGCTCGCCTACGAGGGAAAGATCGCACGCGGCGGCTGCGGGTTCTATCCGGGAAACTCTCTCCAAAATAACGAGGGTATTGAGAATGCTCTCTTTGGAATCGCGAGGATCCAGTTTGAGAACACCACCCCGTTCTGGTGCACGGAATTCACCACCCACACAGCCGTGCCCGGCTCAATCCGAAAGTCAGCCTACGCATCTCTCATGGCGGGGAACCAAATGGTATGCGGCTGGACCTGGCAGGCCATGCACGGAGGTGAGGAGCAGTACCTCCAGGGCATGGTCGACTGGGATGGCACCCCAAACCGGAAATACGAAGAGTACAAGAGAATCGCAGCAGAGTTTAAGAAGATTGGACCCTTCGGGTTTCCGTATCACCCGCACCCCGAAGTCGCGCTCGCGTTCTCCTTCGGCAGCCAGATAGCGAGTGCTAGTTTCCCGGAGCTTCACGACGGCCAGATCCAGACGGCATTCAATGTCTTCGACAAACGAAACATTGACGCGAGAGTCGTGGAGGTCAGTCGCAGCACGTTGCGGTACAAATTGCTCGTGATTCCCGGGCTGGTTCTCATCGACGAGCCCACGGCATCAAAGATCCGCGAATTCGTGCGCGGTGGCGGGACGGTGGTCATGACCAGTTACTCAGCGATGGTCGACGAACACGGCCAGGTCTTTTCCAGCCCGCTCCCTGGCAGATTGAGCGACGTCTTCGGGATACGCGTTTCCGGATTTGAGGAGACAGAGCAGTTCAACGAGCTTTCCCGGGCAGGACTCACGGGAAATACGGTGCGCCTCACCTACGGCGGCCGACGAATCGACAGTCAATCCCCCCGGTTCGACCTGATACATCCCCAGGGTGCAACGGTTCTAGGCCAGCTCATTAGCCTCGACAAGGATTACCCAATCGTGACGTCACATCCGTTCGGGTCCGGCACAGCCATCTACGTCGGCCTACCGGCCCGCGAGGCGGTGCTTGGGCCAATCCTCGGAGATCTGATAGGCAAGCTAGCAATCGAAGTAGGGCCAACCGTACCAAGCGGCGTGATGGCCCGACAAATTGATTCAACGCACGTTCTTTACCTCAATCTTGAAGGATCGGCGAAACGCATCGAGCTTAAGGGAAGAGGCAAAAGCATCCTCAATGATCGGGAATATTCGGGCGCATTCAATCTTGGCCCGTACGAACCCGAGTTTGTCGAGGCCCGCCTCTGAGCATTTAGCGCCCCACCGGATGAAGTCGATACACGTCCTGCGATAAACACGGGGCTGGCGAAATATGGCGTATGCCTGCCCGATTATTGCGCCCAGTTCCTACCTTCCGGAGAACGCCTCCAGGCAAAATACGCGTCGAGCACCTGAAGTGAGGACTCGCTGGGTACAGGGCCGGCCGAAGCCGTGTTGTGGAAATACATTACCTTGCGGTTAGCGCTGTTGAACTCGGGCCATACGGGGAGGCCGGGCCCGTTGGGATCGCCGTGTTTGGCGAAGTTGGTCCAGTAGGTGGATACCGTGTCAGAAATCGCAAAGTCGTCTGCAGTAAGGTTGGGGTCCTTGGGATCCAGGGTTTGGAAAACGTAGGGCACATCCACCCCATGCGGCATCCCGTGGTCGTACTCGGGCGAGCCTGGGGTATGCTTATGATGCTGGTCGAAGTAGTAGTAGTATACCTTGGACATGCCGGTTCGTGCCTGCAGCGTCGCCCAGGCCCAGGTCTGCCAGCCAAACGCTGCATCGCGCGTCAGGTCACGCGCCGTCTTCGGGATGGAATCTTTTCCTACCGGGTAGGCTGCAAGAAGTTTGTCGGCGAATGGCCCGTAGCGTTTCCGCACATTCGCGATAAACTCCTCCGGTGTCTTTTCGCGGGTGAAGATCAATCCGTCGTCCGAATTGTACCCTACGAGGATTGCCACGTCGTTGAAATGACCAGCCGCATAGCTTTCATGCTGGTCTCCCGGGATCACCCAGCCATCAACGATGGGCCATGCTGCACCGCTGCCATAACCTGCAGGAAGCTTTTCCGGAGCGAGCTTTCGTAGCTCGGCAAGCGTCGTCACCCCAGCCTTGCGAAGGTAAGCCTCTCCCAACTCCTCGGCCTGGGTGAGAGTCCGCATGTTCTCGCCCGGATAGGTGGTGGCTCGGGTGGGACCAAATGATCCGCCGCTTTGCGAAATCGCTCCCCGGAACAGGCCCTTCGCCAAAGGGGACCCACACAGCTCGCTCACGGCGATTCCGCCGGCTGATTCGCCGAAGATCGTGACCTTGTCCGGGTCGCCGCCAAAGGCGGCAATATTTTTCCGCACCCACTGCAGGCCTGCGATCAAATCGAGTAGGCCATAATTGCCGGATACGTGCCGCGGCGACTCTGCGCTCAGGCCAGGTAGAGCAAGGAAGCCGAGCGGGCCCACCCGATAGTTGATGCTGACCAAGACAACGCCCTTTCGTGCTAGATGCGCGCCGTCATGCACCGGGGATGAGGAGGAGCCAAACGAAAAGCCGCCGCCGTAGATCCAGACAAGCACGGGAACGCGCTCGGTAGGAGACTTAGCGGGTGTCCACACGTTGAGGTAGAGGCAATCCTCACCCACCCTACCCTTCCCGTCTCCTTGGTAGGGATCCGCGGCGAACTTGTCGGCCGCGCGAATGCCGTCCCACTTTGCGGCGGGCTCGGGCGCGCGCCAGCGAAGGTCGCCAATGGGCGGGGCAGCAAACGGGATTCCCCGAAAAACCTTCAGAGCGTCCTCGTTGGTTCCTTGGACGAGTCCGTACTCGGTCGGTACGGGCTCGGGCATCTGTGCCATACAGGCGGCGGCAGAGAGCAGAGGCAAGAGCCGGAGAGTCACATTCATCAGGTTATGTCCGCGCGTCGCTTGTTGTTTTGACCTAATCTCGGGGGGGCTGAGAAGCCGGACAGAGACATTCTTTTTTCTAGGTGTGGGTGACTCCCACCACTATTTGTGTGAATGAATGCGCAGGGAACGAATAGTGAATCCCCGAGGCGCCGACGGACAGTTCTTCTGTCTTCGGTGCGTAGCTATCGCGCGCCTCGTAGGTGTAGGGCTTGTTCGAGACGTCCTCGCTAGTGACTAGGCTGACGGTCGCCGTCCCAGTGAAAGTACCCGAGACGTTCAGGATATCAGTCGTTATCGCCTCGTCCTTGTGCCGGTTAACCACATTTATGACCACCTGTCTTGCCTGCTTGTCATAAACGGCCGAAACGTCGAGGTACGGGATGTGCGCGAAATGGTCACTCGTCCGGAACGTCCCGCAGTCGACGAAGGCATTGATAGCGGCGCCTCTGCAGTGCGTGGAGAACATCTTAAACGTATGGAAAAGCGGCGTCTTGTATGGAGTATCTGTCTTGGGGTCCCTTGCGAGTATGGAGGTCAGAAGCGTGTAGTTTGCCATCTTGACGACGTTCGCATGGCGGATGAAGGCGTTGAAATACTGTGCCATAGCGAGCGTTGACAGATGACCGCCCCGGAATGGAGGCGCCCATTCGTCGACCGAGATATGCATCGGCTTTTTCTTCTGAATCGCATCAACGGCCGCAATCTGCCCTGACACGATCCCAATGCGCTCTTCGAGATCCAGGCCGCGTTCCCCCATAAAAGTGTAGTAGTCGTCAGTCGGATCCCAATAGCGGTGCATGGAGACATAGTCGGCGACGCCATAAAGCCCCTTGACCACCGTCCACGTCCACTCGACCCAATCCAAGTTGTCCTTGTAGTTTGAGGGGCCATTAGCGATGAACTCGAGCTTCGTCCCGGGTGAACTCAGGCGCATCACCTTGGCCGCCTCGACGGCGAACTTGACGTAGTCTTCCGCGTTTTTGTAGCCCAAGATCCAGGGCGCGCCGTCGACCTCGTTGCCCAGGCACCAATACTTAATGCCATATGGCTCCGGGTGGCCATATTCGGCGCGTTTGTCAGGCCAATAGGTTCCGACCGGGGCGTTGCAATACTGCACCCAGTAGCGAGCATCATCTAAGGTGCCGGTGCCCATGTTGATGCAGACGACGTTCTCTGTGCCTATAAGCTTGTTCAGCTCCACCCACTCGTCAGTGCCTACCTGGTTGCTTTCCACGACACCCCAGGCCAATTCCATGCGCTTCGGCCGCTTTTCCTTCGGTCCCAACCCGTCGCGCCAATCGTATCCGGAGACGAAGTTCCCACCAGGCCAGCGCATCTGGGTTAGCTGCAACTCCCGCGCGGCGTCTATCATGTCGGTTCGAAATCCATCTTTGTTCGCAAGCGGCGAAGCAGGGTCGTAAAGCGGGCCGTAAAGTGTGTTGAACTTCATTCCCGGTCGGTTGAATCCGATGGGCTCCATGAACACGCCGTAGATCCGCGGGTCCACCGTATCTATCACATTGTCGACATCGATCTTGATCGTTGCCGAACTAGCCAGGGAGATCAGGGGTGAGGAAAGCAGGATACCTGCGAGTCGAAGGGCTTTGGCATTCATGGGGTATGGATCGAGTGAGTTTGCGAAGCCTAATCCTGACGACGTCGCACGGCAAAGAAAGATAAGCGAACACGCCAGAATATATTCGTCTAATATTGGACAAATGCTGGCCGTCGGATGCCCGTCGAGGAAGGTCCGATCCGACGTGGCCCATCATCCTACCAGCCCATCACGAAATTCCTTGGGCGGCTCGACGCCTTAGTGTCGTGACTAGTAACAGCTAACAATCCAATGGGCAGAATCCACTTTTGCTTCCGAAATCACCCTGTCAAAGCATGCGCCACTAGAGCCGTTTGGCGCGTCCTTTCCTTCGCTGTGCCGAGAATAAGGGCGCGAATCAGCAGCTCACGAGATACGGGCACACAGGATCCTCTGGCCCGTGGCCCTCGAGGCGTTCTGGACACTTCGCACGAGCGCGAAGAAGTTTTCCTGCACAGCAAACGTAAGGTGCTCGAGTTTGGCGGTCACCCTTGAGTGATTCTCGTAGAAAAGGCTCACCGTCTTGTCCGCCTCAATCTCGACCCGCGAGACACCGGATATCCAGGTCTCCACCCCACTCGGTAGGATTACGATTATAGGATTTGCCGTCATGTCTGGTGTTTCTTGGCCAGCTAACCTTCTGCGGAGGCAACGAATTCCGCCCGAGCCACGGCCTCGGCATACGTGCCGTAATCGGCCGCGAGATTGGCGCGAGCCACAACCCAATCCTTCTCACGCGCCGTTTCCGCCGCATGAATACTGTGCCTGAGCCTCTTCTCGCCCGTCGTCATATCCGCGATCGCAGCTTTGAAGTCGGCCTTGAAGTCTCCCTTTAGGGATCTCTCGTATCTTTTCAGAAATGCGGCGATCGTGCCGACGCTGCCGGCCAACTTGGACCTTACGGACGCTGTCGACTGGGACCGGGCCCTAAAGTCCGCCGTGTGGACGAAATCGATGGTGACGCCAGCGTCGAGCGAGGCGCTCGCATCCGATGGCCCAGCCGCAGAAAGGACACGGGCCCGCGTTGCCACTGCGGCGTAGGCGCTGTAGTCGGCCGATATGTCGGCACGTGCCGACGCCCATGTCTCCATGGTTGATCCGGATGCGGCCTCGACCGACGCTCGAAGCCTTCGCGCGCGGGCCTGGGCGTCGGCCATGGCGACCAGATATCCTGGTCCAACCCTTTCGGTCTTCACGTTTGCCTTCATCTGGGCGAAGTCCCTTTCGTCATGCTCGAGGCGGTTTTTGATGCTGGACGCCATCTCGGCACGTCCCTCGAACGATCCGTTTTGTATCGCAAGGACTGCGGAGCCCGAGGAGCTCGTCCGGACATCCTGCATCCGCACGTCTTGTAGCCGCGCCTCGCGCATGCCGATTGATTCGAAAGCCTGGGCTCCCGCGGCTCCGAAATTGCCCTGCGTGATGGCGGGCACAGAAGGCGCATTGACCGCGGGCTGCGCCCTCGCAAAGGGGGCGGCGGCCGCGAGAAGGGAAAAGATCATGCTCAACGAACGGGAATAGCGGGTGCTTGTTTTCATGGTTCGTGAGGTCTGTCTGACAATCCATTCGATTGCATTTTCAGGGATTCGGTTCCCCTAGCTGGGGCGTAGACCCCCCTACGGAAGTGACAAATTGGCAGCCTCTTTGCCGGGAATCGGGATGCCGAGCTCGTGCCGGTATCCCTCTACCATGATGTGGCGCTCAGGGCGGTCGTAGCGGGTCAGTGCTGGGCGATCCCCACCTTTGAGTCGACGCCCGATACGCCGTCAGTATCGAGAGCGAGAGCCACCGCACGCCCGACGAGATCGGGGGCATCAGCGCTGCCCGACAGGGTGACGCGGCTGTCGAGGACCGATACGTGGATGTCGCAGGCAGACAGGTCGCGGTCCAATATGTACTTCGCTTTCACGACAGCCAGGATCCGTGCATCTGAGATCTTTTCTCCGACGACGTGGGCCTGGTTTCGCACGACCTCGCCTGTGCGCGCCAAATCCTGCTTGATGTCGTCAGGGGCTAGGCGCCATTCGCGCATCTTCTCTTCAACCCCGGACGGGGTCGAAGCTGCCGTTTGAATCGTCGCCGGCACGAACGGAGCCTGCGGACGCAGCTGGTATCGGTCGATGTAGATCCCGAGGGCGACGCCTATGACCAAGATTACTAGATATTTCATGACCCTTTGGACCCCAAGACTCGTTCCGCGTTCGATGCGAACTTCAAATCAGAATCGAATTGCCTCGGCCAGGGAGTCGGAGCGCAATGGGGGCCCTATGCCTCGGCGACGCGTTATTCTTAAAGACATCGCCATCAAGGCCGGCGTGCACGTCACCACGGTGTCGCTCGCGCTCCGCAACCATCAGAGAATACCGGAAGCCACGCGCAAACGGATCCGTGAGCTAGCGAAAAAGATGGGGTACCAGCCCGATCCGCTCCTGCGCTCCCTCACGGCCTACCGCGGCAACATCATGGAGCGCAAGAACCCGCCGACATTGGCCTATGTGACGAACTGGGACACTCGCTGGGGTTGGAAGAAGGCCGTGGCGCACCTCGGGTTCTTCGCAGGAGCCCAGGCCAAGGCGGAAGAGCTTGGGTACAAGCTTGAGCATTTTTGGCTGCACGAACCCGGCCTCACCCAGGAGAGGTTGAGTCGCATGCTCTACGCCCGAGGGATCAACGGTCTCATCATCGCCTCCCACAGCCGGCAGATGGGAGACAACCTCGAGTTTGACTGGGACCGGTTCAGCGCGGTGAAGATCGATTACTTCCCCCACCGGCCGGTGCTGCACAACGTCACGAACAACCAAAGCAGCGTCATCCGGCTGGCCATGCGCAAGGTGATCGAGGCGGGCTACCGCCGGATCGGCTTTGTGATGCACCGCGGCTGGAACCATGCGGTGGACCACAATTGGACGGCGGGCTTCCTTTGCGAGCAGGAGCAACTGCCGCGCGCGAGCAGGATTCCCACCCACATCTTCCCCGAACCGTTCCCTGTCGATCGCTGGTTCAACGAGACGGACGCCTCCGTGCAAGCGGACCCCGAGCCGCTCGGCCGCTGGCTTGAGAAATACCGGCCCGAGGTGCTGATATCTAAGGCCGCGTACGTGCTTCCTGCGCTGAAGCAACTGGGCATACAGGTACCGCGAGACCTAGCGTTCGTGAACCTGTTTCTCGATGAGCACAGCGCGGGCCAGGCGGGAGTGCGCCAGAACCACACCATGGTGGGCTCGCTGGCGGTGGAGATCCTGGCCGGCCAGCTTCACCACCAGAAATTCGGCATACCTCAGATTCCGAC
>Ga0265324_10000899_pt1 | contig 18916 bp, 18 predicted proteins | sample 41419metaG_FD_198634 | JGI IMG/M metagenome (GOLD analysis project Ga0265324, IMG submission 198634) | Rhizosphere microbial communities from Carex aquatilis grown in University of Washington, Seatle, WA, United States - 4-14-19 metaG | ecosystem: Host-associated > Plants > Roots > Rhizosphere...
GACGTTGAGCACGGTCTCGACAGCCCTTTGGGCCAACACCGGCGCCAGCGTCGGGGTCACGGGGGTGGCCGGTGCCTGCGCCACGGCGGAGCCGGGCTGGGGCCCGACGGCGGGCGAGCCCGTGGCTGCCGCGACCGGGAACCCGGGCATCTGACGGCTGTTTGTGTAGGCGGGAAGCATGTTCGGGCTCGATTTAGCAATGCCGATGCCATCGGGCTCACCATCATCCTTAACCTTTTGGCCCACAGATGTTAGAAAGTTTTTTTTCAGCCCGGAAATTGCCCCGCTGGAGACGGCCGGGCTCCCGGCCGGTCCTGCGGCAATTTTTTCCGTGTAGAGCGCGGCGCCCAGGATCTGCCCGGAAACTGCCGATGCCGCGGGTGCCGCCGCCATTCCCGGGGCCGCCGGCAAACCCGTCGTTGCGACCGGTGTCTGGCCCGGGATTTCGTCCCCTGCTGACGTTGGGATTCCGGAAGCCTGGACCTCGGTGGCGCCGGCCTTGATCGCAGCCACAAGCTTTCCGTATGCCCCCTGCATGGCCGGGGTTCCGGCGGCGAACGGACCGACTGGAACGGCACCCGCGCCGGTTCCGGCAGCGCCTTGCGGCGCCGCCGACCCGGGCACGGGCTGCTGCGGGGGCGTCCACAGCGGCGTAATCAGGGACGCAATGCTCTCCAGCAAGTCCCGTTTCGGGCCCTGGCCGCCGGGCGTGGGGGCGTCGTCCGCCTGCGCGCCGGATGGCGATCCCGCCGTCAGGTCCTTGATCCGGACCCCGGGCTGGGCCACGGCGACGGACTCGTCAGCCGGTTGGCTCGGCGCCGCGGCGGCCGGCTTAGGGGCCGGCGCGTCGTCGCTGCCCGGGTTCAGGAGGCTGTCAAACGTTGCGGGGGATCCCCCACCGGACGGCCCCCCTTGCGCGGGGCTGCCCAGGGACGAGGCGAAGTCGTCGGTCAGCGGGCTGGCCTGCCCGCTATCCTGGTTGACGGTCGTGCTTGAAGAAGGTGCTGGAATGGAAGAGGTCATGAAGGTCTTCCATCCATGGAATCCTTGGCGCGCCGTCCCTGGCGCAAGGGTTTGGGTTTAGCTTGGGAAATTTACGGCGCCTTGTTGGATTTCATGAGGCGCAGCTTCTCGGAGATGACCGCCGCCCGGTGGGCAAGCAGGCCGTCCTTGTCGCTGGTCTTGCTCATCTCCTCGAAGATCGGAGCGATGATGTCGGGCTTCATCAGGGAGAGTATCTTGACGACCGTCACGTCATCCATCTCGCGGATGATGGCCACGGCCGCCTTAGGCGAGAGGTTGGCGTAGGTCTGCGAGAGGCCGCGCAGGTTCTTGCCCTCGTCGGCCTGGATCTCGATGACCTTGTCGGCGATCTCCTTGCGCATCCCCTCGATGCTCGAGCGGACCTTCTCGAGCTCCTGCTGCTCCCCGGCGAGCCGGGCGGCGCGCTGGTCGAGCAAGTCGGACTGCTTGGCAAGGCGGGCCTTCTCGTCCTTCAGCTCGGAGGCCAGGTTGTCGACCTCGATGGTCCAGAAATCCCAGCCCTGGACCTTGCTTGTCTTGGCCTTCTGGATGTGGCTTGCGATCGCCTGGGCCACGAGCCTGTCGCCGGCGCGCCACAGGGGCAGAATGCCGGCGATGACGCCCATCAGGAGCGCGACCGTTGAGACGATGACGGGGTTCTGTATCAGCTTTGTCATGTGAGTGCGGAGCGCCTGGCCATTGCGTAGCCGGCAATTTCGTCGATCTGGAGCTGTTCGATGCGCAGGCCTTCGGCGCGGTGGCGGGCGCGGCCCCTCTCCTCGAGGCGGTTGACGGCATCGAGCTGGCGGTGGGCCTCGATGTACTCGCCGCGGCGCTTCTCCATGAAGTCGCGGGCCTCGATGACGTCGCGCTCGACGCCCATCTCAGCCTGGCGCTCCGAACGGTAGACGCGGTAGAGCGCCGCGGCCTCGGTCGCCCGGAAGAGGGTGCCGCGGTTTGAAAAGAGGCCGTCCTCCAGGCGGGCGATCCTCGTCCGCGTGGTGGCAAGCTTCTCTTCCGCCTCCATGTAGACATGGATTGCGGCTGCAAGCGCCTCCCGGGCGCGAAGCTCTGCGTGCCCTCGGATTACGGCCACGGGCCGGAGGGGAAAGCGGAATTTTTTCATGGCTGGAGGACCGTCTTGAGCCGGTTGAAGGACTCCGCGCGGGGGGTCAGCTCGTTCACCCCCTGGCGGAGAAATTTGCGAAGCGGCTCGTGCTTGGCTATCGCCAGGTCGAGCTCGGCGTTGACGCCCTTTTGGTAGGCGCCGATCGAGATGAGGTCCTCGTTCTTGCGGTAGAGCGCCATGTGCTCCCTGGCCCGGGCAGCGCCTTCGAGCTCGTCGGCGGAGCACACGTCGCGCGAAAGCCGGCTCACGCTCTCGAGCACGTCGATCGCCGGATAGTGATTGAAATGCGCGAGCTGTCGGGAGAGGACGAGGTGCCCGTCGAGGATGCCCCGCACCGCGTCGGCGACCGGCTCGTTCATGTCGTCGCCCTCGACGAGGACCGTGTAGAGCGCCGTGATGGAGCCGGATTCGCCCGTGCCGGAGCGCTCGAGCAGGCGCGGGAGCATGGCAAACACGGAGGGCGTGTAGCCGCGGGTCGCGGGCGGCTCCCCGATGGCCAGTCCGATCTCGCGTTGTGCCATGGCAAAGCGGGTCACCGAATCCATCATGAGCATCACGTTCTTGCCCTGGTCCCGGTAGGACTCGGCGATCGCGGTGGCCGTGAAGGCCGCCCGCAGCCGAAGCGGGGCCGAAGAGTCGGAGGTGGCGACGACGACGACCGAGCGCTTCATGCCCTCGGGCCCCAAGTCCTTCTCTATGAACTCGCGGACCTCGCGTCCGCGCTCACCGACCAGGCCCACGACGACGACGTCCGCGGTGCAGCCCCTGGCTATCATGCCGAGGAGCGTCGACTTGCCGACGCCCGAGCCGGCGAAGAGGCCCATGCGCTGGCCCCGCCCCATGGGGGTGAAGGCGTCGACCGCCCGGACGCCCGTCGTCAGGGACTGGAGGATCCGCTGGCGGCGCAGCGGGTGCGGCGGGGTCGTGCTGTGCTCCATGCGGTCCACGGGGATCATGCCCAGCCCGTCCACAGGCCTGCCGAGCGCATCCAGCACGCGGCCAAGAAGTTCCGGGCCCGGCCTCGGAATCGGCGGGCGGTCGTCGGCCGCCACCTCGCACCCGACGTGCAGGCCCGCGGTCTCGCCCAGGGGCATCAGGAGCACGCGGTGCTCGCGGAAGCCGACCACCTCGGCCTGCAGCGAAAAATCGGTGCGCGGCGAACGCACGATGCACAGGTCCCCGAGCCCGACGTTGGGGCCCTCGGACTCGATGATAAGGCCCGTGACGCTGGTGACGGCGCCCACCCGCTGCACGGGAGGCATGTGCCTTACCCGCGTGCGCAGGACGTCGACGATTGGGGCGATTGAAGGGGTCATGGCTCAGGCGCCCGTCAGGTGGTGGGTGAGCGTCGCCAGCTTCGTGTCCCGGCGCGCGTCGGTCAGCCCGAAGCGGCTTCGGATCTGGCAGTCGCCCGGGGCGAGCGCCGAGTCGCCGCGGATGCGCAGGTTCGGGTAGCGCTTGAGCCAGTCGGGGTTGAGCGAGTTGAGCAGCACCGCGTCCCGCTCCGAGAGCGAGAGCTCAAGGCCCTCCCTCTCGGGATAGAGCTGCTCGAGAGCCTCCTGGCACAGGCGGCTCACCACCTCGGGGGGCGGCTCGTACCCGGAAAGGAGCCGCTTGGCGATCTCGACGGCGAGCACCGGCAGGGCCTCGCCCACCTCGGCCAGGAGGGAGGCCTCGAGCGCGCTCAGCTGCTTGAGCACCCGGTCGCTCAGCTGCTCCATGTCGTGCCGGAATTCGACCATCTGCTGGTCCGCCGACGCGCGCGTCGCGTCAACCCCGCGCCGGTACGCCGTTTCCGCCCGCTCGGCCGTCTCGGCCTCGGTGTAGACGCGCTGCGCGCCCCCGGGGACGATGGCGCCCGACAGGGGGCGGTCAAAGGCGATGAGCTTGTTCAGGGCCATGGTCTGCGCCCTAGGCCGCCGGGCGGCGGGGATGCGTTGCGGGGGTAAGTTTCACGTGTCGTGGCGGCAGCCTGTCGGTCAGGCGACCAGGGCCTGTGATTCCGAGTCGAGGGAGATCTGTCCCTCCTCCTCGAGCTTTCGGACCGCCTGGATGATGACGTCCTGCGCGGCCTCGACGTCCTTCAGCCGCACGGGCCCGAGCAGGTCGATCTCCTCCTTGAGCCCCTCCGCGGCGCGCTTGGATAGGCCCGCATAGATCTTCTCCCTAAGCGGCTCGCTGGCGGACTTCATGGAGATCGCCAGGTTGCTGGTGTCGACCTCGCGCAGCACGCGCTGCAGGTCGGCGGCCGTGAGGCGGTTGAGGTCCTCGAAGCTGAAGAGCTTCTTTCGGATGGCGGCCCCGAGCGTCGAATTGCGCTCCTCGAGGCGCGTGAGGAGCGTCTTCGACATCTCCTTCTCTAGGGTGTTGAGCAGTCCCGCGACCGCCCTGATGCCGCCGCTGTGGTGGAACGAGGGGCGCGCCTTGCTGTTGAAGTGCTTCCCGAGCGAGCGCACGATCTTGCTCACGAGGTCCAGCGAGGTCGACTCGATGGTGCCGAGGCGCTCGATGACTTCCTCCCTCAGGTCGGGGCTAAGGAGCGCGAACACCTCGCCTGCCTTGGCGGGATCGAGGTAGGAGAGCAGGAAGGCGATCGTCTGCGGCTGCTCGTTCTTGATCAGGTTGAAGATCTGGCGGCCCTCCATCTCGGAGATCTCCTTGATGACCTCCACGGAGGTCCCGACCGGGCCGACGCGTCCGAGGATCGAGGAGGCCTTGTAGTCCCCCTTCGCGATCTCGAGTGCCCGCTGGGCGTAGGGCATCCCTCCGAGGACGGACCCGGCGCTCGTCGCGACGACGCCCGAGAATTCCTCGATCGCCTGCTTCATCACGTTCTCGCCGATCATGGGGAAGCCCGACATCTCGCGGCAGATCACCTCCACCTCGTTGTCGTCAAAGTGCTTGAGCACCTCCGCCGCGGCGTCGGAGCCGATGCAGATCAGGAAGACCGCGAGCTTCTGCTGGCGGGTGAGCTTGGTGTAGTCGATTTCGGCCATGGCGGGGTGCTCCTAGGGGGATCAGTTCTTTGCCGACGGCGTGGCGACCCATTCCCGGAGGGCGGTGCCGACGTTGGCGGGCTTCTGGCGAATCAGGAGGTTGAGCATGTCGGGCGTCACGGAGCTCCCGTTTTGCAGGGAACGGGCCGCCTGGTCGGGCGGCATCGAGAGGACCTCGACCGGGACCGGCTCGGGCCGCTGCTTGGAGAGGATCCTCATGAAGACAAGGAGGACGACGGCGGCGCCGGCGACCGCGGACCAGCGGCTCGCGGTCTCGACCCAGCCCTGGATCCGGTTCTCGCTCTGGATCGCCTGGACCTGCTGCGCGACGGGCTCCGCCGCGAAGGTCATTTCCTGGAGGGCGACGATGGAATCAAGGGTCTGGCCCGGGGCGGGCTTGAGCCCGAGGGCGTTCACGACCACCTGGCGCAGCGCGTTGAGCTCCTCCGGGGTGCGCTTCTGCACCTGGGGCTCTCCCGTCGTCTTGCCGTCGGCGCCTACCGCCGCGGGGGTGGTCCTCGGGGCCACGAAGACGGCTGCCGTGACGTTGCGGATCGTGCCGGGGTTGCGGGTCGTGTTGGTCGTCACGCGGTTGATCTCGTAGTTGGTCGTGCGGTTCTTCCGGTTCTGCTCCGATACGGAGGTGGGGCGCGCCGAGGCCTCGTTGGCAGCCGCCTTCTCAGGCACGTTCGCGCTGACGCCGGTCGCGCCGCCGGTCGTGTGCTGTTCGCTCGAATTGGTGACGTCCTCGACGATGGTCTGGCTGCGGACGACCTGCCCGTCCGGGTCGTATTTCTCGGACATCTCGGTCGTGGCCTCGGTGTCGATGTCGGCGGACACGCGCACGACCGCGTTGCCGGGCCCGATGACGGCGGCCAGCATCGTCTCGACCTTCTTTCCAAGGTAGTCCTCGACCTGCTGCTTGTAGCGCACCTGCGACGAGGCCGTGCCGAGCGTCGGGTCCTGCTTGAGCTCCTCGGAGAGCACGCGGCCCCGGTTGTCGACAACCGCGACCTGGTCCGGGCCAAGCCCCTGCACCGCGTTGGCGACCAGGTGGCGGATGGCGTTGACCTCGTCAATCTCGAGGCGGCCGCCTCCCATGTCCACGAAGACGGAGGCCGTGGCCTTGACGCCCTGCTCGGTGAGCAGAAGCCGGTTCTCGGGTTGGACGATCATGACGCGGGCGGCGCGCACGCCGGCAAGCTGGGTGATCGTCCTTGCGAGCTCGCCCTGCACGGCGCGCAGGTAGTTCGTGCGCTGCACGAAGTCGCTAAGGCCGAATTGGCCCTTGTCGAAGATCTCAAAACCGACGCCGTCGCCGCCGGGCAAGCCCTTGCTGGCGAGGTCCATGCGAAGCTTGTAGACCTGGTCTGAGGGCACCTTGACCGCGGTGCCGCCGGCCGTGACCTCGTGGGCGATGTTCTGGGACTCGAGGTAGCCGATGATGGCGGCCGAGTCCTTGTCGCCCAGGCGGGCGTAGAGCAGCTGCATGTCCGGCCGCCGCGACCAGATGACGAGGACCGTCATGCCGGCGGTGACCGCCACGGTCGCGACGATCAGCGAAACCCGCTGGTTGAGGCCGAGCTGCTGCCAGAGCGAGAGCAGGGAGTTGGTAAAGTTTTTCATCCGATAGGGTCAGTTCAATGGGTTCAAACCTGCATGCGCATCAGTTCCTGGTAGGAATCCACAAGTTTGTTGCGGACCTGGACCATGAGGCTGAGGGAAACTGAGGCCTCCTGCATGGCGATGACCGACTGGTGCAGCTGGTCCGTGTCGCCGAGGAGGACGCGCTTCGTGAGCGCGTCGGCCTGTGTCTGCTTCGTGTCGACCGTCGATACGAGGCCGTCGAGCATCTTGCCGAATCCCTCGCCGCCGGGCTGGCTCAGGCGAAGGCCGTCGCCCACCCCCGGCGTCATCAGCGTGTTCGGCTGGATGCGGTCGCTCAGCAGCGTCGGCATGCTGGCAAGTCCTGGGGGGATTGAGCTTATGGAGGACATAGGGGCGCGGAGGGCTTAGGGCTCTGGCTAGGTTTACTTGCCGATCTCGAGGGTCTTCATCGCCATGTTCTTGGCGTTCTTTGCCACGGCCAGGTTCGCCTCGTAGGCGCGGGACGCCGTGATCAGGTCCACCATTTCGTAGGCGAGGTTGACGTTGGGCATCTGGACCATGCCGTCGGGGCCCGCGTCGGGATGCTGGGGGTTGAAGACCTGCTGGCCGGGGGTCTTGTCCGCGGAGATGTCGGAGACCCTGACGGAGTGCAGCGACTGCCCCCCCGCCTGCTTGATCAGCTCGGACTCGAAGGAGACGACCTGGCGCTGGTAGGGGCCGCCGCTCGGCGTGCGCGTCGTCTCGGCATTCGCGATGTTCTGTGCGACGATGTCCAGGCGCATGCGCTGCGCTGAAAGCGCGCCCGCGGTGATGTCGATTCCGGAGATGATGTTCATTCTCGGCGTCAGCCACCCTGGCCTGTGATGGCCAGCTTGAGCTGCTTGATGTTTTGGGAGACGACCTCCGTCAGGTAGTCGAACTCCACGGAATTCTTGTTCATCGCGAGGAGCTCGTGCTCGATCTCGACCGTGTTGCCGTCGGGACGGGTGGAGCGGGCGTGCGTGTCCTCGGAAAGGGTCGGCCTGAGCGAGTCGGGCGAGCTTGCGAGCTCCCCGGTGGCCATCCTGGACTTGAGCTGCTCGGCAAAGGAGGGGGCCAGGTCGAGGCGGTGATAGCCCGGTGTCTCCGCGTTGGCTATGTTCGAGGCAATAGCCTCCTGGCGGAGTGCGGCCGCATCCAGGAGCTTCCGGGACAACTGATAATTGTCGGATTGGAAGATCGGGTCTATCATGTTCGGGCGGGAGTAACACGGTTCGTGCCATCCACCTGGACACTTACCCATCCTGCTAAATCACAGTGAAATAAACATGTCGTAACCCGGATCGGCCATGGCCGGGGACCCGGCCCGGCCCGGGGAGCCCCCCCGACAGGAAAATATTGCCGCTCCCCGTCCCTCCCAAAACCCAGGAAATCGTCCCCACCCCTCGCTAAGGTGCTTCATTTGGGGATGGGTGAGCCGATACGCAGGGAACAAACCTCATGAGGGACAGCGAGTTCGAGTTCATACGTACCCTGGTCTACGAGCACAGCCGAATAAAGCTGGGCCCGGATAAAAGGGAGCTGGTGAGCGCACGCCTTGGCAAACGCCTGCGTGCGACCAACCTAGATTCCATCGGTGAGTACTGCACGTTCCTCAAGGGGCCCGAGGCCGACGATGAGCTCTCGCACCTGATCGACGCCATCTCGACCAACCACACCTTCTTTTTCCGGGAGGCCTCCCATTTTGAGTTCGTCCGGGACCACGCCCTGCCCGAGATGATCGAGCGCAACCGGGTGGAGCGGTGGCCGCGCTTTTACGCCTGGAGCGCCGCCTGCTCATCGGGCGAGGAGCCCTATTCGCTGGCCACGACCCTCATGGAGGGCATGAAGGCGTCGACCTGGCAATGGCACATCGAGGCCACCGACATCTCCCGCAGGATCCTCGCCAAGGCCGAGGCCGCCATCTACCGCGACGAGACCGTCTCAAGGCTGCCGGCCGCCTCCCTGAAGGCGTATTTCCAGAAGGGCATCGGGCCCCAGGAGGGCAACTACCGGGTCCGCTCGTCGGTGCGCGACCACGTCTCCTTCCACTATCTCAACCTCCTCAAGGGGGAGGCACCGTTCCGCGAGCAATTCCACATCATCTTTTGCCGCAATGTGATGATCTATTTCGACAAGGAAACCCAGGAGGAGCTGGTCAATAAGCTCGCCAGGCGCCTCGTCCCGGGGGGCTACCTCTTTGTCGGCCACTCCGAGAGCCTCACGGGAATCAAGCACCCCCTTCAACTCGTCAAGCCGGCGACCTACCGGAGACCCCCGCAGTCCTGACCATGTCCGGACCCCGAAAAATCCGCGTCCTCATTGTCGACGACTCCGCGGTCGTCAGGCGGTACGCGAGCGATGCCCTCGCAACCGACCCCGAGATCGAGGTCGTCGGCACCGCCGAGGACCCCTATGTGGCCCGCGACCGGCTGCGGGAGCTCTCACCCGACGTGCTCACGCTCGACCTGGAGATGCCCAGGATGGACGGGCTCACGTTCCTGAAGCTGCTGATGCAGAACCGGCCGATGCCGGTCATCGTGATGAGCTCGCTCACCCAGCGCGGGTCGGACTACACGCTCGAGGCCCTTCGCCTCGGGGCCGTAGACTTCCTTGGAAAACCCGGCAGCCACAATGCGTTCGGGGACCTGGGGCCGCAGCTGATCGCAAAGGTGAAGGCCGCGGCGGCCGCCAAGGTCCGCGCCTATGCGCCCGACGGCCGCGACGAGGGGGCCCGCCCCGCCCCCCCGCCCGCCCAGGCCAAGCGCCCGTCTGCGACCCCGGCCATCCGCCACAGCCCCCGATCGATCATCCTATTGGGCTCCTCCACCGGCGGAACCGAGGCGCTTCGCGACATCCTTACGCGCCTGCCGGAAAACCTCCCCGGCATCGCGATCGTCCAGCATATCCCGGGGACGTTCTCGAGGGCCTTCGCCGACAGGCTCAACACCCTGTGCGCGCTCGAGGTGCGCGAGGCCGCCGACGGCGACACGATAACTCCCGGCCTGGCGCTCATCGCCCCCGGGGGCTTCCACATGATGCTCCAGTGGGCGGTCGACCACTACCGCGTGAGGATCGCGGGCGGTCCGCCCGTGTGGCACCAGCGGCCCGCGGTCGACCTGCTCTTCAAGTCCGCCGTCGATTGCGGCGCGTCCCCGTACGCCGTGGCCGGCATCCTCACGGGCATGGGCAAGGACGGCGCCGAGGGGCTCCTGCGCCTCAGGGAGAAGGGCGCCGTGACCTTTGCCCAGGACGAGGCCTCGTGCGTCGTCTATGGCATGCCCAAAGCTGCGTGGGACTGCGGTGCCGCCCAGCTGCAGATCCCGCTCGACCGAATTGCCAACTACCTCACCGGGCGCTTCGAGACCGCGCATGCAACGGCCAGGTCCGTCGCGCCCTTCCCCACATGAAGACGAACCCGTCCGACTCCATCCTGATCGTTGACGACGAGCCGGTCGTGCTGAACGCGCTCAAGCTGACACTCGAGCGGGAGAAGTACAATGTGGTCGCCTGCGCGAGCCCCGTGAAGGCGCTCTCCATCCTCGAGGAGAGGGACTTTGCGCTGATCATCTCCGACCAGAGGATGCCCGAGATGCTCGGGCTCGACTTCCTGATCGAGAGCCGCCGCCTGCGCCCGAACGCGTCCCGGGTCCTCATCACCGCGGTCCTGTCGCTTCCGACCATCGTCGACGCCATCAACAAGGGTGAGATCTTCCGGTTTGTCGCGAAGCCGTGGCTGCGCGAGGAGCTCCTCGCCACCGTCCGCAACGCCTTCCACCGCCACGAGCTGATCGTTCGCAACGAGGTGCTGCAGGCGCAGACCCAGGAGCTCAACGCGAGGCTGATGACCGCCAACTCGGAGCTCGAGCAGAAGGTGACGGTCCTCGAGGAACAGAGGCAGAAGCTCGACACCGCGAACACGGAGCTCGGGGCCCGCTACGAGAGCTCCCTCGAGCTCTGCCGGCGCATCCTCACGGCCTATGACCCAATCCTCGGCGGGCAGGCCAAGGCCCTGGTCGAGTTCGCCAACAAGATGTCGGAGTCCGAGCACTTCACGGAGGCGGAGCGCCATGCGCTTCGCTCCGCGGCGTGGCTGTCGGACCTCGGGCTGATCGGCGTCTCCAGGGAGCTCATGCGGACCTTCCGCAACAATCCCTCCCAGCTGACCGAGCGCGAGCTCGCGACCCTCCACAACCACCCGGTCTACAGCCAGACGCTGGCCTCCCTGGTCGACTTCCGCGCCGACGTCGGGGAGACGATCCGCGCCCACCACGAGAATTTCGACGGCACCGGCTACCCGGACGGGCTCGCAGGCAAGAGCATCCCGTGGCCCGCGCGCTGCCTGTCCGTGGCCGTCGGCTTCGTCGAGTCCGGCCAGTCGAAGCAGGCGGCCATTGACAGCATCCTCGCCAAGTCCGGCACCGCCTACGACCCGGAGGCCGTGCGCCTCTTCCTCAAGGTGACGCACCTTGTCCACCTGCCCCGGCAGGTGCGCGAGATCCTCCTGGAGGAACTCGAGCCCGGCATGGTGCTGGCGAGCGGCATCTACAGCCCCCATGGCCTCCTCCTTGTCGGCGAAGGCCAGGCGCTCGGCTCGTCGACCATCGCGAAGATCCGGAGCCACGACCAGATCGCTCCCATCAACCAGCGGCTGCTGGTGTATCTCTAAGCAGCGCAGGCTCCTACCGCGCCGGTTGCCTTGCCAAACCGGGACCTGGGCGCACCTCCGGCGCCCCCGGTCCCGGGCCCGGCCGCGGATCGCCAGCCCACCCCGATGAAATCTCACCATTTAAGCCCCCCATGGCTCAAGTTAGCCCTCCGGCGGCCGTTTAATATGCTGGGGGTCACGCCACCCGGCGCCCCCCATTTCATCGCATGCCCGACCTTTTCCAGACCCCGACGGACCTGGCGACTCGCCTGACTTTCCCCTGAAATATGGCCGGAGCACCCACCATCGCGTCCATCTTCACCCAGCGGGTCGTCATCGGCGTGGCCGACATGGCCGTGTCGAACAATGGGCAGGTCGTGCTGAGCACGTATGCCCTCGGGTCGTGCATCGGGGTGGTCGCCTATGACCCCCTGGTCAAGGCGGGGGGAATCCTCCACCTCATGCTTCCGGAGTCATCGATCTCCATGGAGAAGGCCATGAGGCAGCCGGCCATGTTCGCCGACACGGGGCTGCCCCATTTCTTCAAGGCGCTCGCCGGCGTGAAGGCGGAGCGTTTCCGCCTGCGCCTCTTTGTCGCCGGCGGCGCCAGCGTCATCAGCGGCAACGACCCCTTCCGGATCGGGGAGCGCAATACCCGGGTCACCATGGACTACCTGGCCAAGAACGGCTACACCGTGACCCACAACGAGGTCGGCGGAACCGTCAACCGAACCGTTCACCTCGAGATGAGCACGGGCGTCGTCACCCTAAAGACGCCCTCCGAGAACGGCCAGCTCTCGCTCAGCGGATAGCGTCTCGCCCCAGCCTCGCAGGCGGGCTCCCTTCGGGCGCCACCCCGAGCGGCGGTCGAAGCGAGGGCCTTGCGCCCTCCTCTGGGAGCCAAGATTCGCGCGCTTCACAGAAGCACTGGCGCCGCGGGTGAAAAATACACGGCCACCCGCGCGGCGCCCTGGGGAGTGTGTCCCCGCTCAGATCGCGACCGGCCCCGTGGAGAGCTTCTCGCCAAGGCGGGCCACGGCGCGGCTGAGCACGACCGGCATCGCCTCCTCGAGCATCTCCTGGGTGAAGCCCCATTCGCGCAGGAAATTCCCGGGCATCGAGACAAGGAAACCCTCCTCCGTGACGCCCGGCCCAAGCGAGGTCGCGAGGTACTTGGCGGCATGAAGGTGGGCGAGCATGGGAACGACCTCGGCCGGGGCCTCGCTCGGCTTCATCATGAACTGCGCGGCGCCGACAAAGATCTCGGGGAACTTCCAGGCCTTCAGGAGGCGCTCGCTCACGTCGCAATAGTTGAACCCGAGCACGCTTCTCTCTGCGTCCTCCCACGAGCATTTCAACGAGGCGCAGGTCTCGCGGATCCGCGGGTAGAACTCGGCGCAGGCATGCGCCAGGGCCAGCTTGCCGAGGTCGCACACGAGACCCGCTGTGTAGGCGGTCTGGGGCTCAAGGCGCTCGGTCGCCTCGGCGAGAACCTCGGCGGCGATGGCGACGCAGAGCGCGTGCCGGCTGAAGTCGCCCGGCTCCCAGCGAAGGAGCGCGCTCGACCCGGTTTCCCAGCGGCTGACGAGAACAAGCGCCGCGAGCCGGTAGATCTCCTTGGCGCCGAGGCGCATGATGGCGCCCTCAAGCGTGTCGATCCCTCCGCGGCCGAACGCGGCGGAATTGGCGAGGCGCAACGTGGCGGCCGCAAGCGAGGAGTCCAGGGAGATCAGGCGCTCGATCTCAAAGGACGAGCTGTCGTCGCTTCGAAGGGCGACGGAGAGCCGCGGCAGCAGCGACGGCGAGCAAGGAAGGCTCAGCGACTTCTTGCAGACCTGCTCGATGGTGGGGGGCCGGGAAATTTCGGACATGGCTGAGGTGATTGACCTATTGCGGATTCCTTAGGCGGCCTGCAAGAGCGAAGCGGGGTCCAGGATGAGGGCAATGTTCCCGTCGCCGAGGATGGCGCCGCCGGCGACGCCGGGCAGGCCCTGCATGAAGGCGCCGAGATTCTTGATCACGACCTCCTGCTTGCTGACCATCTGGTCGACCAGGAGCGCGGAAACGCGGCCCGCGTGCTCGACGATCACAACGATTCCGTCCCAGGGCTCCTGCGCGTCGGCGGGGATCCCAAAGCGCCGGTGGAGGCGGTGCAGGGGCAGGATGCGCCCGCGCAGCTCCATCACCTCGCCCCGCCCGTGGACGGTCGAGATCGATTCGCGGGTGGGCCTGAGGGCCATCTGCACCGAGGTGCAGGGCAGAATGAACTTGTCCGCGCCGACGCGAACAACGAGGCCGTCGATGATCGCCATCGTCAGGGGCAGCTTGATCTTGAAGGTTGAGCCCTTGCCGATCTCGGAGGAGATCTCGATCTTGCCGCGCATCTTCTCTATGTTGCGCTTGACGACGTCCATGCCGACGCCGCGGCCTGAGACCGAGGTGACCTTCTCGGCCGTCGAGAATCCCGGGGCGAAGAGGAGCGCGTAGATCTCCTCCCGTGACAGGGCCGCACTGGCGGAGATCACGCCCTTCTCCACGGCCTTCTTGAAGATGAAGTCGGGGTTGATGCCCCGCCCGTCGTCCTTGAGCTCGATGACGATGTTGCTCCCCTGGTGGTAGGCGCTGAGCTCCACGGTCCCCGTCTCGGACTTGCCCGAGGCGATGCGCTGCTCGGGCAGCTCAAGCCCGTGGTCCAGGGCGTTGCGCATCATGTGCACGAGCGGGTCGCCTATCTCCTCGACGACCGTGCGGTCGAGCTCCGTGTCCTCGCCGTTCACCTGGAAGAGCACCTTCTTGCCGAAGTTGCGCGCAAGGTCGCGGGCGAGGCGCTCCATCTTTTGGAAGGTGGGCTTGATCGGGATCATCCGTAGCGACATCGCCGTATGCTGCAGCTCCTTCGTGATCCGGGAGAGCTGCGACACGTTCCTGCTCAGCGGCGAGCCGTTGGTTCCGAGGGAGCGCGCGGACTCGATCAGCTGGCTCTGCACGATCACAAGCTCGCCGACCATGTCCATGAGCGAGTCGACCTTCTCCGTGTTCACGCGGACGGTCTGGCCCGTCGTCGTCTTGCCCATGGCGTGGGCCTCGATGCTGTTGGCGGTGGGAGGGGCCTGGGTCTCGGCCTGCGCGGCGGCGGGCTCGGGCTGGGCGGCCGAGGCCCCCTTCGGCGCGGGCGCCGACTCGATCGACGCGGGCGCGTCGGCCTCGGGGGCGGAGCCGGCCCCGAGCGCCAGGCTCTTGACGGCGCGGATCAGGTGGCTGACGGGAATCACCTCGCTCGGCATCTGGGCCTTCTCCAGGGCGAGCCCGACCTGCTGCGTCAGCGCCTGAAGCGCGTCGCGGCTCCTGAGGATCTCCGTGATGATCGCGGGATTGAGGCGAAGCTTGTCATTGCGCGCCAAGTCCAGCAGGGACTCGACCTCGTGCGCGAGCGTGTGCATGGGCACTAGCCCGAGGAAGCCCGCGTTGCCCTTGATCGTGTGGAAGGACCGGAAGATGGAGTTGAGCGCCTCGTGGTTGCCGGGCTCCTGGTCGAGTACGAGCAGCGCCGCCTCGATCTGCTGGAGGTGGTCGACGACCTCGGCGTGGAATTCCCCCAGCAGCTCGTGGTTCTCCCCCATGTTGAGGTCGAGGAGCACGTCCTTCTGCTCCGGCTCGGCATGGGCCGGCGCCTGGGCCTCCGGAGCCGCGGGGGCCTCGGAGCGGACTTTGGAGCGCGCCTCGGGCGCCTTGCCCGCCTTGGCGGCCTCGATCGCGCCGGGCAGCCATTCCACCAGCCCGCGCAGGTGCCCGAGCGAGACCTCGTCAAAGGGCTGCGCGGCATCCAGACGCTTGTCGAGCACGGCATGGACCGCGGCCACGGCCTCGCGCAGGGCGGGCTCGGTGGCGAAGGAGTCGCGGAGCTCCCCCAGCAGGCTGTAGGCGGGTATCAGCCCATCATCGCGCCCTGGGGTCGCAAGGATCGATTCTGTGGCGAGACGATTCAGTGCGTCGTCAAGCGCCTGGTAGGATTCCGGGGCTATGGGCATGGTCCAAAGGGTGACAGCTGTTCCCTAGCCTTATCGTCCCCCGCGGTGAAAACTTTACAAAAGTACTGGGTGTTTCCCGCTAAAGAGCCGCCCTGGCATGACGATAACCTAAGCGGCAGGTTGTAGACTCAACCCTTTCCAAACATGAGCAATTCACAAGTCGCAGCAGCCCCGGCAGCCAGCAAGCACGCAGGCAAGTACCTGACCGTCGTGCTTGACCATGAGGCCTACGGGATCGCGGTGCTGAAGGTGCGCGAGATCATTCGCCTCCAGAAGATCACGACCGTCCCCCAGATGCCCGACTACGTCAAAGGGGTGATCAACCTGCGCGGGCGCGTGATCCCCGTCGTCGACCTCCGCCTCAAGTTCGGCCTGAAGTCCGAGTACGCGGACCGCACGTGCATCGTGGTCGTCCAGGTCAAGCTTCAGACCGAGCAGGTGATCCAGATGGGCCTGATCGTCGACAGCGTCGAGGAGGTGGTCAACCTGCCCGCCGAGGAGATCGAGCCGACTCCGGAGTTCGGAACGACGGTCGACACGTCCTACCTGCTCGGGATGGCCAAGGTCAAAGGCCAGGTCAAGACGCTCCTGGACATCGATCGCGTGGTCTCACCCGAGACGGTGCAGGCCATCGCCAAGGCGATCTGAGCCCGGGCCGGCCTCAGGCGGACCCCGAGGAATCGAAACAACGCGCCCCGGCGGATGCCGCGGCGCGTTTTCCGCGTTTCTGGGCTCCGCCCGGCGGCGCATCCTCCTTGCGGACGAGCGCCGTGCCCGGGCACGAAAAAGGGACGCCGCTTTGCGCGACGTCCCTTGAGGGAATGAGGCCGTCTCCCGCCTAGGCGCTCGCCAGGGCCGGCGCCGCCTCTGCGGGCTTGGCCGCGCCAAGCGAGGCCTTCGCGTTCTCAAGGGTGTCGTGGAACACCCAGTTGCGGGTGTCCTCGAAGCCCTTGCACTCGGCGATGAGCTGGGTGTTGCCCACGAGGGCGAATTGGACGCCCAGCTCGCGGCAGGTGACCATGGCCTGCATCAGGATCTTTATGACCCCCATGTGGACCGACTTGAGGGGATGAACGTCGATGACGGCCTTGTTGTTTCCGGCGTCGACTGCCTCGGCCAGCTTCGGCTTCAGGTAATTGCTGATCTCGGCCAGGACCGGCGGAGTGCAGTTCTCGGGAAGCCGCATCACGAGGATATCCGACTCAAGCTTGAAGTACCGCAGCGATGTATCGAGGTTCATCGCCTTTGCGATCTTCGACTCGAGCTCGCCCATGTCGATAGGCTTGGTGATCACGGTCGTGAAGCCGACGGTCTGCGCCTGCTGCAGCGGGCCCGCCTCGGTCTTCACGACGAGGCCGAAGACCGGCGTGTACTTCGTCTTCACGTTGCTGCGGATGAGGCGGAAGAGCGTGAACGCGGCGTCCTCGGGGAGCGAAAGGCTGATCATGATCAGGTCCGGCGGAGTCTTCGTCCAGGAGTCCATGGCCTCTCCCTGGGTGCTGACCCCATGGACGGCCCAGGGGGTGTGCTTCAGCCCGGCCTGGATCTGCTGCACGATGGCCGGCTTGTCCTCGACAACGAGGATGTTGGCGGCGTCAAAGATGGAGCGGACCTTGCTCGGCGCGTCCGACAGGGGCTTGAGCTCGATGATCCGGCCCGCCTTCTCGAGGAGGAGCTCCTCCTTGAACGGCTTAACGATATAGTCGCGGATGCCGATCTTGGCGATCTTCAGGACGTTGTCCTTGCCGCCCTCGGCCGTGAGCATCATGACCGGAATGCCCTTGAGCTGCGGGTCGGCCTTGAGCCTCGTCAGCATCTCGACGCCGTCCATGACGGGCATCGTGATGTCGAGAAGGATGAGGTCGGGCATCTCCTTGGCGGCTACGGCCAATCCCTCGACACCGTTGCTGGCCTCGAGAATCTCGCAGTCATAGGATTTGAACGCCTTCCGCACGATGATGCGGACGGTCTTGGAGTCGTCTACGGTGAGGATTTTGTTGCGCATGTGCGTGTCTGTATTCGGTGACTCATTCGCCTGACTTGAGCAGGATGTCGGCAACGATCTTGTGGCCGGATGTCTCGAAGCTGTAGATGAAGCGGTTCACCGAGCTGATGGGCTCTATCGAGAAATTGCTGCCCCTTAGGATCGACGGGATCGTGAGCTTGCACGGGTACCCGGCGTCGCACAGGCCGTTCTTGAAGCTGCCGACGGTCATGTTGGTGATCTCGCCAATCGCGTCGTTGACGACCTCGTCGCCGGCCTCCTCCAGCTCCGCGGGGGTCATGCCCAGCAGGTGGCTGGTGGCCGCGATGGCGAACGGCAGGGGAAGGTAGAGGTAGATGAGCCCGTTCACGTCGCCGATGAAACCAACCGTGCCGACGACCTGGGGGATCGCGTCGCCGTCCACGGGAATGGGCGGCCAGCTCGAGTTGACGCCGTCGCCCACGGTGATACCCGGCTCCGCGTCGCGGCTGAGCATGGTCTTGAAGACGTCCCCAACCGCACGCGCTATGTTGCTGCGGATGAGAAGTTCGGAGATCTCTTGGGTAGCGGGCATGTTTGAGGTGCGGTCAGACCATAAGAAGCCTGTGCCGCACCTAATCGGCCCAAACCCACGCCACCTTAATGGATTATTTGGCCTCCGGGGGCCAAAAATGGGACCCGCTCGCTACTCCGCCGTGCCGGTGCCCAATTCGATCATGTCGTCCGCCCCACGGTACTCCTGCAGCTTGTTGCGGAGCGTGCGGATGCTGATCCCCAGGAGCTCGGCCGCCTTGGTGCGGTTCCCCGCTGTCTTTTCAAGCGCGGCCTTGATTGCCTGCTTCTCCAGCTCGGCGATGTTGAGGACCGAGTCGCCCGTTCCCGGGGCATGATGGACAGTCGCCCCATGGACGGCGTCCTCGGGTCCCTCGGCGGAGGGGTAGGCCTCGGGTGCCGCCTCTGCCGGATGGGCCTGTGCGGCCGGCAGGGGTTCGCCGAGCGCCACGGCCCCCGCCGGCGTCGGCAGCCCCATGGCCACCGCGGACACGGTCCGCCCGGCCTCGGTCAGGATGATCGCCCGCTCGATCGTGTTCTGCAGCTCGCGGACATTGCCCGGCCAGTGGTACACCAGCATGGCGCTTCGGGCGGACTCGGAGAAACCGGCGACCTTGACGCCCAGTTTTCGCATGAAGCGCGCCAGGAAATGCTCGGCCAGCGGCAGTATCTCCTCGACCCGTTCACGTAGGGCCGGGACATGCATGGGAAACACGTTGAGCCGGTAGAAAAGATCCTGCCGGAACGCACCCTTCTCGATGTAGCTCAGGAGGTCGCGGTTGGACGTGGCGATGATGCGCACATTGACCTTGATCGTCCGGTTGCCCCCCACCCTCTCAAACTCCCGCTCCTGGAGGACTCGCAGGAGCTTCGCCTGGAGGTTCGCGGGGATCTCGCTGACCTCGTCGAGGAGGAGCGTGCCCTGGTTCG
>Ga0265324_10000905_pt1 | contig 18788 bp, 19 predicted proteins | sample 41419metaG_FD_198634 | JGI IMG/M metagenome (GOLD analysis project Ga0265324, IMG submission 198634) | Rhizosphere microbial communities from Carex aquatilis grown in University of Washington, Seatle, WA, United States - 4-14-19 metaG | ecosystem: Host-associated > Plants > Roots > Rhizosphere...
ATGCGGTCAATAACGCCGTACTCAAACACGGCCGCAGCTATTCGGGGCTGCTGGACTTTGGTAATCGAACGTACCTGGCTTCCTATGTCCCACTAAAAGACATCAATAACACCCCGGTAGGCATGTTACTGGTAGCTCGCCCGGCCGATATTCTCCTGTCGGCCGCTACTCAGTCTATCCAGTTCATTTTTATTTTTGTTGTCATGCTTATTATGGTTTCAGTCTACCCTATCTACCGGGTAGCCAAATATCTGTCCCAACAGATCAGGTAGTATAGTATAAGCATAAGAAGTAAGGAACCCATTCATGGCAAAAATCTTGGTTGTCGAAGATGACCCGCTCATGTCGCGCATGTATCACAAAATATTTACCTTCGAAGGGTATGAAGTTGATACCGCCGAAGACGGCCAAGCCGGGCTCGATCACGCGCGCGCCTCCAAGCCTACCTTAATATTGCTGGACGTCATGATGCCCAAATTAAATGGTCTCGAAGTCCTCGAAAAATTAAAGAGTGATCCGGAAACAAAAACCATCCCGGTAATCATGCTAACCAATCTGGCTGGCGAGCAGGACGCTGAGGCCGCCCTCGCCAAGGGCGCCATCAAGTACATCATCAAAAGCGAGCATGACCCCAAAGAAGTTGCCGATATGGTCAAAGAGGCCCTGGCCGGCTATACCCGAGACGAGGTCCCCGGCAAAAAGAAGGCGCAAGACGAGTGAGCACCGCCTCGCGCAAGGCCGGGCTGGTAATTCTAAGTGGGATTGCCCTCGGCGTCGCGTCGTGGCTGATTCCTGCCCCCACAACCGGTGCACAGACTGGCCTGGCCTTCCATATCCCGCTCCTCATTGAGACGCTGCTCGCCACCATCTCGGTTGGAGGCGGGATTTTGTTTCTTACCGGCCTGAATGGCTTCAAGCAAAAATTGCGAGTTGCCTATGCGATGATTGCGTTTGGCATGGTCTTCTACGCCCTTGCTTTAGTCCAGCTGCCGATCTTGCAAGCCACCGGCCTGCTTAATAGCGCCTATGTCACTTATGGCTGGCTCAATATCCTTTACGTCATAGCTGCCGTGTTGCTTTTCGCCGGTTTCAGACGCTACGCCGACCTCATTCAAGCCCGCACCTGGCTGCTGCGCCCCGCCACCACCGTAATGGCTATCGCACTGGTCGCTGCATCAACGTTGTTGATCCAACACTACCAAAGTTTTTACAGTGCCCTCGCGGCAGAACGCATTAACATTGCGCTGAGCGGTGCCACGGCCGCCATCCTGACCATTACCAGCGCCGGCATTCTGGTGGTCAAGCAGACGGTTGGCCCAGCCTACGTCAATGCCCTGGCCTGGTCGCTCATCGGCGTGGGCTTTCTGGCGGCCTCCACCATCTCTACGGTCTACTTCGAGCTCCATGGCTGGACGGGCGCCTATGTTACTTCCGGTGCTTTCTTTCTGCCATATTTGGCCGGCGTTCTTTGTAACCTCCGCTCCGCTGTTGCATTCAATAACATCACCCGGTACTAATCTGCCCGACCAATGAAATTATTCCAAGCCATCCGCGAATTTTTTGGGACCGAACCGGAGACCTCAGTCGCCAATCGAGGGCCGTCGGCCCTGTCGGTTGATATCATCAACTATGCCATCTCTCTCGCCTCGAGCCCTGAAAAGCTTTCCCGCCAACAGGCAAAATTGGTAACACTCGCCAAGTCCAGTCAAAACGAACGGGCACTCATTGTCCTGTACCTCGAGGTCGAACAGTACATGGCCCACGATGACCCCGTTCGCACTATTGAGGTTTCGCAGCTGCGCCAACGTATCTGGGAGCGCTTCTCACTCATATCTGCTTCCGAAGGCATGCCGCTCCTGTTTGCGCCCGCTCAAATTCAGGAAGTAAAACTCGGCCTGCTCGTGCTCCGGGCTATTTTACTCCGTGCCGGGCGACTGTTAGCCCGCGGTCAGGTAGAGAAGATCGTTAGCAGTGCTACCGCCGGCACGGTTTTATCTGACATGGCTGCGGTACAAGGCCAAATCGACCTCGATCAAGCTAGCAACCACCTCGCTCGTTTCAAGCCTGATGATTTTGCGGCCGCTCTCCCGGTATTGGCTGGGATTATGACCGGCCTTTTTAGCCAACTGAGGAGCAGTGAAGGGCCACAAATCGTCACCGCCTTCGAGCAAGCCTATGAGGGGGTCAAGCAACAATACGACCAAATCGCCGAAGATATGTCCAGAGTTGCCGAGCTTCTCCCCGACGGCGTAATGGAAGCCGAGAAATTGCGTTATCTGAGTCGTGATGCTCTGGAAGAACGCGTACAGGAAAAAACCAAGCAACTCGAGGAAGAAAAAGCCTCGGTTGAACGCAAGGTCCGCGACCGCACACGGGAATTATCTGAAGAACAGGCGAAGCTTGCTTCGTCGATTGATAGCCTGTCTCAGGGCCTCATCATGGTCGACAAGGAAGACCACATGATCCTTAAAAATAGCGCCGCCGGGAAAGTTCTTGGCTACACTCATGGCCGCCGCTGGAGTCTGGATGATCTGGCGCTCGAAATTAAGGACTCAGCCAACCTGTTTGGCAACATCAAGAAGGTTCGTACCAAGGGCGACCCTGTCACGCTTAACGATGTTAAATTCGGTTCCCGAGTCCTGCGCCTGTCGCTCACACCGGTCAAGTCAGACCACCGCATTATCGGCGTCGTGTTGCTTATCGAAGACATCACCGAAGCCAAAATACTCGAACGCTCGCGTGAGGAATTCTTCTCCATCGCCAGTCATGAGCTGCGCACCCCGCTCACCGCTATTCGGGGTAACGCCGCCATGATCCAGCAATACTTCAAAGAAGCGCTGAAGGACCACGATCTGCGGGGGATGGTGTCCGATATTCATGACTCCAGCGTCCGGCTGATTGAAATCGTCAATGACTTCCTCGACGCCTCCCGTCTCGAACAGGGCCGGATGAAATTTACCATGGACCAATTCAATGTCAGTGACATCATCGAAAAAGTCACGTACGAACTAGCGGCGGTGAGTCGTGAAAAGAAGATTTATCTCCACGTCGACGACAAAATTAAGGCCAAGAAGCTGCCACTCATCTACGCTGATCCCGATCGCGTTAAACAGGTACTGTATAACTTGATCGGCAATGCCATGAAGTTCGTTGAGAAAGGTGGCGTTAGCGTCGCCACCGAGGTCAACGACGAAAAAACCCATCTGATCATCCGCATTATCGATACCGGTCCCGGTATGAGCGAAGAAGCACAGAGGCTGTTGTTTCACAAATTCCAACAAGCCGGCCGAAGTATCATTACACGCGATTCGGCCAGAGGTACCGGCCTGGGGCTATATATTTCAAAGCTGTTAGTTGAACATATGGGAGGCCATGTCCAGCTCGAACGATCGGAAATCGGCAAAGGCAGCACCTTTAGCTTCACGCTGCCCCTCGCCAAAGCTATTAGCGGAGCAGGGAAATGACAAAAGTACTCTACATTGAAGACGACGAAGCCATGCAACGCCTCTACACCTACGGCCTCCAGCAGGAAGGGTTTTCGGTTGAGGTGGCCAATAACGCCGCCAGCGCCCTCGCCGCGCTCGAGTCCCCGTTTACCAAGGAGCAAGCTCGGTTTGACGTCATCCTGCTCGATCTGATGTTGCCCGGTATGAGCGGCGCCGATTTTTTGCGGTCAGCCGAACCCAAGCTAGCGCAAGCACACACCAAAGTTGTCGTACTAAGTAATATCGACAACCCCGCCGTACAAGAGCGCGTAAAACAGTTCACCTCGGTGGTTGGCTACCTCAAGAAGTCCGACTACGAGCCCAAGCAATTGGCAGACTACATCAAACAGCTTGTACAAGCTCAATAAGCCCGCAAAAACTCCTGCATTTTTTGCTGCCCATCCAGTGCCTCGTGCGCGGCTCGCTCAATTGGCGATAACATCACCTCCATCACCTCTGGCCGCGTAATGATCGCCACATCACGTAGCGCTTTGCGAGCTTGTGAAAGTTGGTGTAAGGTCTCGTTGCATACCACGCGGACCGTGTGCTCCCAGAACCTCGTTTCCATCCGCCGGTAGCATTCCGCCACCGATCGGCCCCGCTGCGGCACTTCGTCTAACAGCTTGGCGGCGACAGCATTGATGTGCCCGCGCTCTAGATCGGGGCGCCAGTCGTGCGCTTCATCGCTCAATTGTCGTGCCGCCAGCGCATGGCGAAAGAACGTCAGCACCCCCCGCGACTCCGCCGATGCTGCGTCAAAACCCAAGTCCGACAAAATCGCCAGGCTCACTAGCGCATGACCCATCGATCTGTCGGCCAGCCGCTCCGCCGCGCCGAAATCAGGCGCCCGCAACGTCAGCAGCTCACCCTGCCGCCGGAACCGGGTATGGGTGACCTCCCAGGTGTTGGCGGCCTCCATTTCATCAATCACAGCCACCGCTGTCCGTGCCAGCCCTTGCTCCTGAGCGAGGCCAACCGCCAGCTCCCGCAAACCAACGTTTGCCAGTGGCAGGGTGGCGGGCCTGCCTTCGTCATCCAAAAAGTCGTCGTAAATTGTGTAGGCGAGCCAGCCATACAGGCTCAGCTGGCCTAAGTGTACGAGCCGCTGCTCGGAGATTATCTGGTGGTTCTTGCCCAGTGCCCGGGCAAACAGCCACGGCAACAACGTAATTTGCCTAGCCGGGTCGCTGTCAAGCAATCGCCTGCGCAGGTGTTCCCATTGCGCATACAGTTCGCGCCCGCCGGTCCGGGTTTCAAATGTCTGCATTCGCTGCGACACGCGTGTCACCACCCGATCATGGATACCGTTAGCCCGCTCTTCGTCGAGCACTGCCTTGCGCGCGCGGGTAGCCTTTGGCCGGCTCACGGTCAGACACTGCAGCACCAAGGCCGCCGTCAACGCCCCGCATCCCGCCACGTACGCCTGACCCGACACCGCCGGGTCAAAGCAGTACGCGTACGGTAATATTAACTGCTCGAACTTCCAGGTCTCTAGCCGGGCAATCGCCGGCTCCACATCTTGTAAAGCCGCACCTAAGTTCAGTCGAGCCAAAACGATCAAGGCCACTTCCAGCGGGTTGCTGTCACTGTCAGTTTTGGTCATCAAGCGCTGCAGTTCTTGCCGCAGCCAATCTCGGTGGGTGCCGTTATACCAGCGCGACAGGAAAAACAGCACCGGGATAGGGGAGGGGTAGTATCGTGATGTCACCTGTCGTTGCTCAATGTGTTCATCCGCCAGGCGCTCAAGGTTCGGGAGCTCTACCTCCTGCAACTTCAGCATATACGCAATATTGCTGTTCACTGCCAGGTCCACATCCTGCCAGGGCTGTGCCGCATCTGTCGTCACGAGCCAAGTTCGATACGGGCCGCCTTCTCGAATCTCAGTATTGGTCAGCAAGGTTACGATCCGAGCAATCAGGCCCCCATCCACGCTGGCTGGCCAGTTTCGCATGACGGCGGCCAATGTTAGGGCGGTGTCATCCCAGTCATCCGGGTATGGCTGGCTGCGTGCCTCGCCGGAGCCACGATCCCAATAATTAACGGAAGCCTGCTCCCCAATTTGTGACAATAAAAAATCTCGCGCCTTTAACCGTGTTTCATCCAAACTGGGATCTGAAACATCAGCCAAGGCGTCTAATATAAGCGCCGTAAAGAAACTTGTGGTATGTATTCGCGTTCCCGGCCCGTACAGGGGCTGCCCTTCGGCAACTGATTGACTTGCGAACGAACCATCAGCGGCCTGTGCCTGCCGGATAAAACCAGCCAGCCGCCCGGGCAGCGAGCTCACGTATGGCGCTTCCGCTGCAAAGCTAACTTCACCACAAACACCGTGCCGTCTTCCGGGTTGCTGCTGACTGATATATGTCCGTTATAATCCCGCTCCACAATCTCCTTCGTCAGCGACAGTCCAATTCCCATGCCTTGGTCTGATTTCTTTAGCGTAAAGAACGGCTCAAATATCCGCTCCTGAAATTCCTTCGGGATACCTGCGCCCCAGTCCCGTACGGAAATCTGAGCATTGTCGTCCACGCGGCGCAACGCCACTTCCACGCGTCGGTCTTGGCTGCTTCTTACCTTCGGGTAAGCCTCGATCGCGTTACTGACCAGATTGCTGATAATTTGACTAAACTTCACCGGGTTCCCAACCATACTGCCCCCACCGCCGTCGATAAACTCCAGGTTCACATGATTACTTTTTGCTTGCGGGGTCAAAAATGCCAGGGATTGTTCGATCTGGTCGGGCATCACAAATTTCGATTCTTCCGATTGATTTTGCAGCTGGCGCCTGGCCGTCTGGATATAACGCTCCATGTGTTTTGTGGCCTCGATTGCCCGTTTCAGTTTCTCTGATTGCTTACCGTCATGCATTTGCTCCAGATTAAACGACACCGTGGTGATTGGTGTTACGAGCTCATGAACAATGCCAGAGGTGAGCCGTCCGAATTCGGCAAATCGCGACAGCTGGATGATTTTTTCTTTTTGAGCGGCCTCAAGCTGTCGCGTCCGCTCTCTCACCTTAACGTCGAGCATATCCCGCTCGTGCTTAAGTTCCTCCTCGCTGCGACGAGCTCTGGCCAGCGACCGTTCGATCTCACGATTGGAAAGCCAAGAAATTGTGGTAATCACTCCCAGCGTCACCGCAAACCCAATTGCATCACTTTCATTACCCGGCGTTTTCATCCAGGTCGTGTTGAGGCCCCAGGCATGTGTCTTTTGGAGGTGAGCCAAACCAATAAGACCAATCGCTGCCACCACAGTCCCGATCGCGCCGGCCGTTGTCCCCAGCAAAATTGACGCCATAACCAGCGCCAGCGAAACCACCAGCACGCCTTCCGGAAGTAAAATGCCCCACCGCACCAGCGAGTAAAATGCCAGCGCCAGGTACAGCATCACGATGATATAAGCGGAAACCCAGTACAGCCCGATTCTCGACAACGTCAGCAAAATGGCAAAAAACACCACCGCCGCCAAGGCCATCACCGGCGATTCCCCCGTGTAAGCCGATCCCAGAGCCGTCGCATTAATAAATACGATCACAAATGCAATCGCCGACAACACGAGCGAGCCAACTAGGATGACATTTAATATAAATTCACGCCGCCGCCACTCATCATCGGCTGCCTTAGGAAGGATGAACAATGTGTAGGCTCGAGATAGATAACCCAGCATCGATAGAAATCCATTACCAAGTGTACAAAACTATAGCACAAGCACGTTAATTTTTTATGAAAAGGTCCAAGGTTGGGCGGAATGTCCGCCCAACCTGTACCATCACCTACGCTACAGGTTCGCTGCCCCAAGGAGCCATCACCTTCTGCGATGCGGCTGACCGCAAAACCTCGCCATTACGCGCAGTCTTGTCGGTCAGCGCCTTCTTAATTACTTCGCTCATTCATATCACCTCCCTTCTGATCTTCACCTTTCGGCCATAAGGCCGCTAAGTGTCAAGTTTGTAGCCCACTCCAGGTACTGTATGGATCAGGGCATGGTCAAACGGCTTATCAATCTTCCCCCGCAAATTCTTGATATGAACATCCACCGTATTCTTCGTACCGGAATCGGGCGATCCCCACACATGGCTTAAGAGCATGTCGCGTGTCACCACCCAGCGTTGGTTGCGCAGTAAATATTCAAGCAGGTCAAATTCCTTTCGCCGCAACGATATCGCCTGGCCACTCCGGCGCACGGCCCGGGCCATCAAATCCATCTGCAAATCGCTAAACTCCAGCACATTGCCGGGCAGTAGCTCCAATTTGCCGCGCCGCAACAGCGCCCGAATGCGCGCCAGCAGTTCTTGCGCATGAAATGGCTTGGTCACGTAATCGTCAGCCCCGGCGTTCAAAAGACTCACTTTATTGTCGAGCTCGGAGTTGCCGGTTAGAACCAATACCGCAATGCGGCTATCCCGCTCCCTGAGCTCCTCAAGCAATTCAATGCCCCGGGCATCTGGCAGCAGGCAGTCTAAGATCACAAGGTCATATATATTGGGGCCAAACTGCTCCAAAGCTGAGGCCGCATCATATGCGCAATCTACCAAAAAATACTGCGATAAAAAATCCCTCAACGTCTCGGCAATCGGGCGATCATCTTCGACAAGGAGTATTCTCATTATGTTCTCAGCTATTCACTATGAAGAGCATAGTAGCCTTTCATGAAATTGTAATGAAATTTCTTAAGGCAAAGAAAAATCAAACGACTCGTGAGCAACTTGTTCATGACCGCAATGTGCCTAGACAGTTGTCAACCATGGTATTTTTCGGTACTATTTGTCAGTACCTTTTTTGTTGGCTCACGTTTCGACCGTGGCGAGATAGCTCAGTTGGTAGAGCAGTGGCCTGAAGAGCCTCGTGTCCTCGGTTCGAGTCCGAGTCTCGCCACCATGCGGGTGTAGCTCAGTTGTTAGAGCGCTTCCTTGCCAAGGAAGAGGTCCAGGGTTAGAGTCCCTGTACCCGCACCAGGAATTATTTGGCTTTTTTAAGCCCCAAACTGTTATAGCAGAAATCCAATGTTTATACTCTTCGAGCTGAGAGGCTTGTTCTTTGCTTCTTTGCTACAATTCAGCCATGAAATTACTCCAGCAGTCGCATCAAGAACTTTCCCGCAAGCTTAATGACTACCTAAATAAAGACGAGTTATTTCAGCGAGTCTACAAATATACAAATTCACGTTTTAGCGCGGCTAAGAACCTTACCGCGCACAATTGGGAGCATATATATCGTGACGTACTTAACTCCATCGTAATCGGTGAAGCAGAACGGGCAAACATGACAGTTGTATTGCCAGCCACCACGATGCACGACATAGGGTTCTTATATGGGGCAACAGGCAGAACGCATGGTGCGGTTGGAGCAGATAGGCTCAAAGAATTCTTGTCGCAAGGCGGTATTTTATATGCCCCTGAAATAGTGTCAGAAATAGCTAGCTGTATTCGAACGCATAAGGGCAGTATGCACGACGAACAGCCCGAGACTCTTGAAGCAAAAGTTGTCGCAGACTCTGATTTATTGGAAAAATTTGGGCCATTTGGAATCTATAGTGGTCTTCGCACTTACGGAGAGTTTGGGTTGTCCATCAAAGAGGTGCTCGCACGAGAAGACCAAGTAAATACATTGACTCTCGAAACTAGTACAGGGCAAAAGCTAGCAGAGCCTGGCCGTAAGTTTGTCACCAACTTCTACAGAGAGTTAAATGAAGCAGCTTTCCCTTACTTGTAAGCCCCCGTTCTCATTTTTTAAGCAAGTATTGCCCGTAAGGTAGTCCCAGTATTTCCCTCCAGCGAGCAATCTCATTCCTGATAAGGTGTAAATTCTTATCCATGTCCTGCATCAGGAATTATTCCAGAAACAAAAAGACGTCCAGATTGGGCGTCTTTTCAGTTGGCCTGGTATTGTCTATCTGTTGTATGGTTACAGCCCCTATTGGGCGGTTAAATTGACATTTGGATACCACTTTGATACCATTTGGGTACTATGAACACTACAAAGTTACAAATTCCAATAGATCAAGAGGTTCGCGAAGGTCTGGAGCGCCGGGCGCGCAGCTTAGGTTTTGATTCGGCGCAGGCGTACATCCGCGTGTGGGCAAAGGCCGAAGCCGATGGCCGCAAGTTAGATTTTGACGGCAAGACGGTAACCCTAAGTCCGGAAGCGAATGCTCGTTACGAGCAGATGATCGCCGAGCTCGATGAAGAGAAGCGTTCTGGCAAGCTCAAAAAGTTCACGTCTGCCGACGAGTTTATGGATGATCTGCAGGCGTGAAGCCAATTATTCGACATCGTCAGTTCGAGAAGCACTTTCGCAGTCGAATCTCGCCTAGCCCAAAACTAGTTAAACAATTCAAGCAACGACTACAGTTATTCCTCGACGGAGTAAGAGATTATCCGCTCGATGACCATGCACTGGTGGGTACCATGAAAGGACTGCGTGCATTCTCCGTCGGAGGGGACTTGCGTGTGGTATATCGCGAAACCGAAGAGTATTACGAATTTCTTGATATCGGCTCGCACAACCAGGTCTATTAACCGCCTCGAAAAACATTAGGGTCGAAAAGGTGATCTGCCTCGCCGCCCACCATCACAAACCGGGTACCCGCCATCTTCTCTTGCGCCAAGTGTAAACTGGAGCATAAGCAGCCCCACCTATAATCCAGTTCGCGCACCAAAAATCATCCAAAAAGGCCCAGCCGAGTGTTTTTGTTACAATTAGCCTATGGACGAAGCGTCTGACGAAAACGAACGTTCAGTCAAAGCCTATCTTGCCTCACTGACGAATGAGCAGGTAGTAAAAGATAGCGTAGTGCTTATCGAAATGATGCAGCGCATAAGTGGACACGAGCCAAAGCTGTGGAATATGGGCACTATCGGGTTTGGCACGTACCACTACAAATATGACAGCGGCCGTGAAGGTGACGTTCATATTATTGGCTTCTACCCAAGAAAAGGTAAGATCACCATTTACCTCATGGACGGCACGGCGCGCTACGCCGAATCGCTGGCTAAATTAGGTAAGCACACCACTACCGGGTATTGCATTTATATCAAGCAGCTGAGCGACATAGACCTGTCAGTCCTTGAGCAGATTGTGGAGCAGTCGTATCGGCACATTGAGCATATAAAGTCTCAGGATGGCTATATCAAAAAGATATTATGGCAGGCTGAAAAATAGCATGGATAAGGCATATTATGTCGGCTCATTTCGGGATGACGGCCTGAATGGGCCGAATCGTGGGTGGATAGTCGGGGCGTTCATGGGCGACGCGCCCAGAAAAAACGAAGCAGTTGAGATTAAGTACTGGGAATACGCGGCCGGGGCAGCGGTTGGCCATGGCACGAAGGTGTCCTCTATTATTGAATGCACCTTTATCTTAAGAGGCAAAACCAAATGTCTCATCGGCAACCATGAGATAACGCTTAAAGCCGGTGACTATATCGTCATCAAGCCGGGTACGCCAAATAACACGGTTACTGAAATCCTAGAAGACGTAGCTGGCCTGACCATTAAGGCTCCGAGTGACCCCAGCGCTAAGCAAATCATTGGCTAAGACGTGGCCGCACCACCACACGGTTTACTCGCTATGATCGACCATTGCAGTTATGCTTACTATGGGAGAAACTATCGTAATAAGACGGATATATGGTGGCCGGTTCAACGCCAAGCGATAGACAGTACACGGTCAAGCCCCGATCGAGCTTGTCGGTAAGGCTGAGTCTCATCTTCTCGGCGGTTGTTTTAGTAATTCTGGCTACACTCGCGTCAGTATTCTTTTTTGCAATCCTGGCATTCGTACGCCCCCAAATCCGCCAAAGCCAGCTTGTGGTAGCCAAAAACAACATGACCGCAATTGATCGTTTTTTGTACGAACGGCAAAACGATGTGGCAAAGCTTTCCCTGCTAGATCAGGCGGTCGGCTATACGGCCAAGCCAACTCCAGCTACGGCTGCCACCCTCGCAAAGGCCGCCGGCACGCTGCTTAATACAGGCGCTACCAATTGGCGGGATGTGAGCGTGTTTGATACTGAAGGCCGCCAATTAATCAATCTGATCGGCAGTTCTGATCTTGCAAGCTACGCCCGTAGTCCGCTGTCAGCTCCACTACTCCAGGACGCCCAGACGCAGACCGTTCAATCCGACGTCCTCCCCGCTAGCCTCGTGGGGGCGCCCGGTCTGGTTTTTGCGACACCCATAAAAAATCATGGTCAGACCATTGGCGTATTGGTGGGCTTGCTGGACTGGCAAAAAGTGCTATCCATTGTCAGCAGTGCCAACGACTCTCATCTAGTGCTGCTGGACGATCAAGACCGCATCATTGGCGACAACCGCCAGGATGCAATATCGCGGATACTGCAAACGAACTACATCGCTCATCCAACGCAGGAGATCGCGGCAACCTACACCGAAGCGGGCTACCTCGATTACCGCGGCCAGGATTGGCGACTAGTGGCCTCCATGCCCCAAGCGGCCGCCAATTCCGAAGCCTGGGGCCTCACCTGGCCACTGGCGCTGTCAATGACTGCTGGCGCGGTCTTGGCTATTGTGGCAATGGCCTACATCATTCGGCGACAAGTCGTGGCACCCATCCAGGTTCTTAGTGCGGCCGTAGGACGCATCTCGCTGGGCGATCTAAGTCAGGTTGCGGAGACCAAATCATATGGTGAGCTGGCGGTACTGGCGCAAAACTTCAACTTCATGACCGAGCAACTGTCGCGTAGCTACCAGCAACTTGAAGCAACCACACGCGTCGCCCAGGAAAGCCACGTCCAGCTCCAGTCGTCCATTAATAGCCTCCACCAGGGCTTCATCCTAACTGACCCCAAAGGCAAAATCTTGCTCGCAAACCCGGCCGCCACTGAGCTGGTTTTCGGCTCCAAAGCCGACGAGGCCGACACCAAAGGGCATGCCAATAAACACATAACCCTCGAGCAGTTGGCCGTAACCCTTCCTAGCGATTTCGCATTAAGCGCTCGCATTAGCGAGAGCCTTAAAGATCACAAACAAATTAAATTCGCGAGCCTACCGCTACAGGATAAATTCCTCAATCTCTACATTTCGCCCGTACTGCATGCCGGCCGCGCTATCGGTGGCGTGGTGCTCTTGGAAGACGTCACCGAGGAGCATATCCTCCAACGTTCACGAGACGAGTTTTTCTCCATCGCCTCACACGAGTTGCGTACCCCGCTCACCGCCATTAAGGGTAATGCAGCGATGATTATGGATCAATTTGCCGCGGCGTTGAAGGATACTGACCTGCGCGAAATGGTCGAAGACATTCATACCTCAAGCAATCGGCTCATCGAGATTGTGAACGATTTCCTGGATACATCGCGGCTTGAGCAAGGCAAGACGGTGTTCAATCTCCAGCCTTTCCAGGTCAGTTCGGTCATCGAGCAAGTCGCTTACGAAATGAAGACGGTACTGAAGCAAAAAAAGCTAAAACTCCAGCTATCCCACTCCATCCTCACTCAAGATGCCCTTCCGCTTGTGTATGCTGATCCCGATCGGACCAAGCAGATCGTCTACAATCTTGTCGGCAACGCGGTCAAATTCACCAGCAAAGGCAGTATTGCCATTTCCGCCGAGCCCAGCGCCGGGTTTATTACCGTCAAAGTTCGTGACACCGGCAGCGGAATCCCCGGACAAACCCAGAACCTGCTCTTCCGTAAGTTCCAGCAAGCTGGAACCAACATCCTCACGCGCGATTCAACGCGAGGGACAGGGCTAGGGCTGTACATTTGTAAATTACTGGCCAAGCAGATGGGCGGGCATATTGGGCTCGAATCGTCATCGCCCCAAGGCACAACCTTTTTCTTTACCCTCCCCATCGCGAAAAGTAATGATTCCAAGACAGCAAAATGAACGTGTTGAGAGTAAGCTAAAAGCAATGCAGGATAACCAACAACTCGTTAGCCGAATTATCTACCTGGCCTCGTTAGCATCGGCGCGATCCAAAGTCGACCCGATGCTAGACAAGCTGCGGCAGGTGACGTCGGGCTGGCGCGACGGCGCTCCCATGCCACCGGAGGATCATGCCGAACTCATACGCCTAGAAGCCAAATTAAAGCGCTACCTGGTGACCAGCGACCCCTTGCGCGAATTCACGCTGGCCGAATTAGAGCAGCGGGTCCAAAGCAACGAGCAACCGTGGCGCGGCTCACGGCTCAATAGTTTTTTGGTGTCGGTTTTACTTACAGCCGCCGCCGGAATCCTCTTGCTGTTTGTGCCTGGTTTAACCTTTGGAGTCAGGGAAGTGCTGGCCATATCAGCGGTCTTCGCAGTCCTGCATATCTGCATTGTGTGGATGTACCTGTCTGCCTTGCGCAACTTTAATCAGCAGCTGCGCCGGGCATTTATCTACATTTGCTGCGGCATCGTCTGCTTTGGCATTTATTACTGGCTGTATATGTTAATCAATACCTTTGACTTCTTGCGTCTGCCATTGTTTAAGTTTGCAGGGCCAGTAGAGCTGATTCCGCTCGGATTCCTGCTTATTTATCTGGGGTTGCGGCGGTATGCTCAGCTGCTCGGTGTGCACTCGCGGGCTCTGCAATTGTCACGCAACCTGGGGGCGCTGGCGGTGGTGGCGCTGGTAATCCCTTGGCTGCCACATCACGTAATGCTTGCTCCCGGTGATGACGTGTATTTCCGGATCGCTATGACACTAACGTTCAGCATTGCGGTTGAGGCTTTGTTTGCGGCTTTCATTGCGCGCCAATTGGTACACAGCCTCACCGCTGGCTTCGCCAGCTCAATGCGGCTGATGTATTGGTATCTGCTGCCATTCGTCTTCCTAACCACCCTCGGGACGCCGCTGGCATACTGGTTCCCCACTACTACCGGCCGCGCCTACAGCCTGGTGTTGGTCGTTTCGGGGCTGCTACCCGAAACGCTGCTATTGTACATCGGCTATACCTTTAAGCGCGGTACTGGTCGCTAGTAATGCGCTGGCATATCTCCCCGCCAGATTATTTGACCGCTATGAAGCCTGTTGGTAATATGATCTAAATGCTTAAGCTTAGGCGTAAATACATTTGGGTTCTCCTCGTAGCTGGGATTAACTTGGCCGCGGTTAGCTTGCCATTTGTTGCCTCGGCTGACACCCAGACATCCACCACCACGGTAAACTTGACGGTAAACCCCGTGCTCATCTCGTGGTCGAGTGGGCCAACGGTGACACTGGGTGCCATCACGCCAGACTCTACCGGTAGACAGTCAACCGCCAGCGATACGGTCAGCGCCAACACCAATGACACCGCCGGTTTCACGGTGACCATGCAGGAAAACAGCGCTACTACAACCTCTATGGTTAGCGGCAGCAACAACATTACCGCTTCGACCGGCACCGCGGCGTCGCCTATTACACTCATCAACGGCACCTGGGGCTGGCACATTGACAGCCTGGCAGGCTTTACCGGCAGTGGCGCGACCTTAAACAGTGCCGCACCCAGCGCGGTAACGTACGCCGGCATCCCGGCCAACGGCTCGCCATACACGATTAATACGACCTCGACAAATGGCTCGGCTTCGACGACGGTCTGGTACAGTGCCAGGGCCAACAACACCCAGCCGCTCGGTACTTATTCCTCAACCGTGCTCTATACGTTTTCGACCAATTAGCGCCAAAAACATCTCTAATCAGCTTATACTTATCTTATGATCCACCGTTTTCGGTTTTGGCTGGGCGCAATCGTAACGATGAGCAGCCTGCTGCCGATGATAAGCCCAGGTACAGCCCAAGCAGCGTCGCAAGGTATCGGGATTTCGCCGACGTCGCAGGAAGTGAAGTTAAATCCTGGCGGAACAACTTCGGGAACGCTGGTCGTCATTAACGACGGCGACTCTGATATTACCTACAAAGTCTACGCAACCGACTACCAGGTGCACGATGAGAATTACCATGGCGACTTCACCAACGAAGGCAAGAGCCCGGTGCTGTCGGCGGTGAGCTGGTTTAAGCTACCATCGGGCGCGCTGGTGGTGAAGTCACGGCAGGAGCAAAACCTGTCATACACCATCACAGTGCCGCCGGGTGCTGCTGTGGGCGGACATTACGCGGCCGTGTTTATTGAAACGATTCCCCCGCCGCCAACACCGGGATCGGCGCGCATCAACCGGATTGACCGCGTCGGGTCGCTGTTTTACCTGGCCGTAGGTGGCGGCCTGCACTCGGGCGGCATGGTGTTGCCGCTAACGGTGCCGTTGTTGCAATCGCAGTCGCCGGTAATCGGTTCGCTTAGCGTTAAAAACACCGGCAATGTGCACTTTCAGGCTGATGTTCAGGCGCAACTTTCCGACCCCTTTGGCAAAGTTGGCAAGCCGATGGCGGAGCGCGGCGAGGTGCTGCCCTCTACCACGCGGCGGTTTGATATATCGCTTCCGAGCTCGTCGCCGATCGGGCTGTATAACGTCAGCGTGACTGTAAGGTATCTTGACAAATCGGTGACGCAATCGCATTGGATGCTCCTGATGCCCCGCCTAACATTTATTATCGTATCGACAACACTACTGGCGGCACTCATTATGGGGTTCTGGCAAGTAATGCGACGCACACGACGGCGGCATTGGGCTTAAGGGTCAGCCGTTCTAAACTCCGGTCATCCATACCCCGTCGACTGCTCCAACGAAGGCCAACCACTCGGATCAAAAGAAGGTATTATAAGTAACATGAGAAAAATAATCGTTCAGGAATTCATTACCTTAGACGGCGTTATGCAAGCTCCCGGCGGTCCAGAGGAAGACGAATCAGGCCAGTTCAAATACGGCGGTTGGACCGCCCCGTATTTTCGGGAAGCCGACGATGCCGCCGCGGGTTTCATGGCCACGTGGATGAAATCCACCGACATCCTGCTCGGCCGCAAAACCTACGACATCTTTGCCGCCTACTGGCCCCAGCATGCCGACATGTGGCCCGGCATTATGAATGTCACCAAGTACGTCATGAGCACCACCATGGACCAGTCTGACGCAGACGCCTCGGGTTGGAAAAATTCCACCGTCCTCAAAACCGTCGACGATCTCAAAAAACTCAAAGCTTCCAGCGGCGGCGAGATTAAGGTCCACGGCAGCGGAAATCTGGCGCAAACGCTGTTCAAACACGATCTGGTCGACGAACTGTGCCTCATGACCTTTCCCGTAACGCTCGGTACCGGCAAGCGGCTGTTCGGCGACGGCACTATCGCCGCGGCCTTCACCATGACCGGCAGCCTGGTCACGCCCAATGGCGTCATCTGTGCCACCTACCAGCGTGCCGGCGCCATCAAAACCGGCACCGTCGGCGCATGACCTAGGCGACAAACCAACCTAAACCGGCGGGTTTTGCTCCAGCGGCGTACGTCGCACCCACCCCGCTAATCGCTTGCGGTAAATCAGCACCACCACCGCGCCAGCGCAGACCGTGAAGTAGATCGGGAACATAATCCCCACCACCCACGACCACACCGCGAACACTGCAAACAGCGACGCCAACGCCTCAATGCCGAAGTACACCGGGTCCTCGCTGTCCGGCCGCCGCCACGTCTTCACGAACGTCGGTATGTAACCTATCAAATCCGCCAGGATGCCAAACAATATGGTCACAAATCCATTGTGCGTCGTCACATACAACCCCAGCGCTACCACGCCCAGCCCCAGGCAGTATTTATCCAATTTCTGCCAGCCGCCCACGCCGTAAATCGCCGCCATTACCAGCAAGTAGGTCGCGCGGGCCAAAAAGATCCAGGCAAAAATAATTCCCGCCACATTACTCGTCCCCGTCACCCCCAGCACCCCAGCCACACTCGCCAGCCACACGATCAAGCGCGTCACCCGGTGCGGGCGCGCTTTGCCCGCCAGCATGCTGCGGGTGTAGGAAATAGGCGACAGTAAAGATAAGACAAGCGTGCCAATAATCCAGTAGCTCATGGAGCAAATTTTAGCATTAGCTTCATTTTTTGCGTATAATCAAACGGTCGCGGCCGTATGCGGCAATTTCGGCACCTTGGCGGAGTGGTTACGCGCAGGTCTGCAAAACCTTTTACACGGGTTCGATTCCCGTAGGTGCCTCCAGCTATTATCTCCATATGGCATTGAAAGTTCGCATTATGTTCGGTAAAATTTATTCATGGCTATCTATCGGAAGTGGACAAACGAACAGTTAATAAATGCCGTTAAAACAAGCCGGAGCTACCGAGCCATTCTGATCCAGCTTGGTCTAAAGCCTGCCGGTGGCAACTATGAAGGCATCCGATCGCACGTCGATAAACTCGGGCTGAATACAGAGCACTTCACTGGCAAGGGCTGGAATATCGGTCTGAAATTCAAACCTAGACACCCTCCGCCACTTGAGCAAGTACTTGTCGTTGGTGGCCAAGTCCAGAGCTTTAAACTAAAGAAAAGGCTCATACAAATTGGCCTCTTGCCACCAAAATGCCAGCTTTGCGGCTGGGCGGAACGTTCGCTTGACGGCAGAATTCCTGTAGAATTAGACCACATTAATGGTAACCACAAGGACAACCGCGTAGAGAATCTAAGAATCTTATGCCCAAATTGCCATAGCTTACAGCTCACACATCGAGGGCTTAACAAGAATCGCTCAAAGGAAATCCAGAAATAATTACTTGACAAGTATAAGCCCGGGTGGTGTAATCGGTAGCCACGAGAGACTTAAAATTTCTTGCTCGTAAGAGCGTGCGGGTTCGAGTCCCGCCCCGGGTACCAGCAATTATCAGGTAGTTTTAGATCACCATGGATATCCAACGACTAACCGATTTTGTCCGCCTCACGCACCAATACCGCAGCGTACAGCGCTCCATCGACATAGCGGGTGGCGCACGGTCGGAAAACGACCTTGAGCACGCTGCCCAGCTGGCTCTCCTAGCCTGGTATATAAACGACAAAGACCATCTCGGCCTCGATACCTACAGGCTGCTGGGTTTGAGTTTAGTGCACGACCTGGCCGAAATCCACGCCGGTGACACCTATGTGTATGGGGATGAATCGCGCATCGCCTCGCAGCGCCAGCGCGAAGCCGAAGCTATCGCAAAACTCGCGCACGACTGGGTCGACTTTCCGTCAATCCATGAGCTCATTGCCGAATATGAGGCCGGCGAGACCCCCGAAGCCAAATTTGTGTACTCGCTGGACAAACTCGTCCCAGTGTTAAACAACCTTACCGATGGCGGCCGATCGTGGCGTCAAAAGGGCGTAAGCCTCGATCAGGTCAAAGCCGCCAAAACCGGCAAGGCCGACCGCTCGCCGCACGTGGCGCCCTACTTTACGGCCATCATGGCCGAGCTCGAGCGCTCGCCGCAGCTGTTCCCGTCCCAGTCGGCCG
>Ga0265324_10000909_pt1 | contig 18728 bp, 24 predicted proteins | sample 41419metaG_FD_198634 | JGI IMG/M metagenome (GOLD analysis project Ga0265324, IMG submission 198634) | Rhizosphere microbial communities from Carex aquatilis grown in University of Washington, Seatle, WA, United States - 4-14-19 metaG | ecosystem: Host-associated > Plants > Roots > Rhizosphere...
CGCATAATGAAGAGTATGCCCGGCTGGCCGACCGCGTGGTCAGGATGGAAGACGGGTTGATGGTGTGAGGTGAACCCCCCCTCCCCCTTTCAAAAATTTGTGTAGGATGATGCGCGTCGCGAAAACTCGCGGCCCGAATCGTGATAATTGAACCCGCTTCGCTATTTCATATACTGCAACATCATTTCAAAAATCAAGGTCGCGACGGCGGGTCGTAGTTGCTGATGAGCACTTCGCCGGCCGGTTTGTTGGCCGTCTTCGAGCAGGAGTAGCGAGTGGCCACCGCCTCGATGCGGAAGGCTTTGAAGATCGCCCTCACCTCGGGCACGTCGTTGAGGCTCAGCAGGAACTTGCCCTCGATGCCGGCGAGCTGCCTGGCCAGGCTCGTGAAGTCCTCGCGCGCGAACAGCTCCTTGCCGTAATAGTCCTCCATGCCCCAGTACGGCGGGTCCAGGTAAAAGTAGGTGCCCGGCCGATCGTAGCGCTCCAGGAAGTCCGCATAGGGCAGGTGCTCGATGGTCGCCCTGGCCAGGCGCAGATGCGCCTCGGAAAGCTCCTCCTCCAGGCGCAGCAGGTTGACCCTGGGCCGGACCTGGGGCCCATAGCCGAAGCTCCGGCCGGTCACCTTGCCCCCGAAGGCCTGACGCTGGATATAGTAGAAGCGGGCCGCGCGCTGCACGTCTGTGAGGCCGCCTGCGGCGAGCTGGCGGTTCCAATCCTCCCACCACTCCCGGCTGACCAGCAGCCACTTAAACTGCCGGCAGAACTCTTCCAAATGGAACTTGAGCACGCGGTAGAAGGTCACCAGCTCGCCGTTGAGGTCGTTCAGAGTCTCGAACCGGCTCTCGGGCTTGCGGAAGAAGACCTGGCCAGCTCCGGCAAAGGCCTCGCAATAGGTTTCGTGGGGTGGAATGCGGGGGATGATGGTCTTGGCCAGCAGGCTTTTGCCGCCGATCCAGCACAAAGGGCTCTTGGACATCTGTCCGTCCTTGAATGTTGTGCCTCCGCCTGCTACCTCTCCGGTACCCCGTGCGCACGGGCCGGAGAGCGGCTTCGGCCGGGACCGGCGCTCTAACGCCGGGCCGTGGGGGAGGTTGCACTCCCCCGCCTCTCCCATCCAAACGCCGGAGGGGCCGCAAGGCCCCTCCGCTGCTTCCAAAGAGCTACTCCGGCGGCGCGGGCCAGGTCACGCTGGCCGGGAACGTCGACTGCTTCGTGAGATCCCGCAGCGCCTGGCGGTAGGTCGCCCACTCCGCCTTGATGCCGGTGGTGAGCGGCGCGTCCGGCAGCTGTGTCCAGTCGCAGGCGGAAAGCCTGGCGTCGCGGTCGGCGCGCACCGCATTGGCCAGGGCGGCCTGGTTGGCCGCGCTGCCTGCGGTGTCCGGCACCGCGTTCGGGTAGCTGCGCTGGATCTCGGTGTCCGTCTCCACGTCCACGGGCTCCCCGGGCAGGTATGGCCAACCGGTGGCGTCCACGGGCAGCTCGTCTGCCACCACGCGCTTGATGCCGATGGCGGCCAACTCCTCGGGCGTCCACAGTTCGCAGATCTCCGGGCCGTGCAGAAAACCGCCGATGACGCAGCGGCACGGGGCCAGGGCGGTGGGCTCGGCCAGAGGCGACCCGTTGACGACCGCTCCGGCGGGGTATCTGTAGATATTCATGCGATCCTCCTAGATCCAGCTATAGGCGTAGATTTCAAGGCCATTGCACTGATAGGACGGCGAATAGGACGTGGTGAAATAGATCCGATGGGCCAGATACCGCGTCAACGAGCTGATGCCGACCTGGCGAGCATCCTGCGAGCCCCAAGCATCCAAAAACGATTCCGTGAGCAGGTCCGTCCACGTGCCATCGAGGCCGGTGGTGGTGTCGTTGGACGCCTGGTAGTGCATGTAGATGGTGGATACCTGCGAGGCGCGGTCCCAGCCGCTGCCCGAGGACCACGCCTTGATTTCCCCGACGACCACCGGATACGGCCAAATCTTGCCGATGATCCCGGCAACCAAGCCACTGCCGGGGTCGTAGGCTGTATCACTGCCTCCATTCCAATAGGACGAGGTCGCGGAGATGGACCCGGCGAACGGTCTCGCAAGACCAGCTCCGGCGGTGAGGTTGCCGAAGGGGACGCCCAGGACTCCGCTAATCAGCTTCAGCCCGGGCGGCGGGCTGACGAGGGGCGAGACGTGCATTTTACGCCTCCTGGACCATGCCGACCGGCACCATATAAGTCCCGGCGGGGGTTGTGACGCACATAGCGGTGATCATCAGCAGTTTGCCCGCGGCGAGCGAGGTGGGCAGGATGGCCAGCGACGTCCCATGCCATGTAGTATCCCAGCTGACCGTCTGCGCGCTGGCGGCATAGAGGAAGAGCATGCAAGTCTTTCCGGCCACCATCTGGGTGGGGGCGGACATGGTGATGGCCCCGGTGGCGATGATGGCCAGGGCCTGGTTCTGGTCCAGGTCCACGGCCTGGGCCCCGCTGACCCCATTGCGCAGGACCTGGGCGGCATACTGCTGGCGCGTGTAGGCCCGCACAGCGCCGATGATGGCCATGCCCATGGCCTCCGAGGTCACGGCGTCCTGGTCATCGAGCCCCGCGATCGCCATTTCATGCGTGGCCAGCTGGATGATTCCGGGGGCCTCGATGGTGGCCAGGGAGACTGTCGAGAAGACGCCTGCGGCCACAGCCTCGATGGCGGCCGTCATGCCGGCGATGATCTTAGAGGCGTCTCCGTCGTCCACAACGCCCGGCTCGTACCGCTCGGCGATGAATTCGGCCAGGCCATGGCAGAATCTGGACAGGTTGCGCAGCACCGCGTTTTCCAGCTCCTGCCGGCCGATGCCCGGCTGATGCCCGGAAAGCCGCTGCGCGTCCGCAAGGTAGCCCGCGTTGTCCAGGATATTCGCCGTGGCAGCGGTTTCACCGAACGGGTAGATCTGATTTATGGTCGTCACAGTGTCCTCCTAGCTGAGCAGCGTGGCGACTGCGCGCACCTGCTGGCCTTTGGTGTTGTAAGTTGTGATTTCCCACTTGATGCTCGTCCCGCTTGTCGTCGAGGTGAGATCAACAATTGCCTTGAGCAGATTGTAATTGCCGTCATACTGGCAGACGACCACAGGGGCTGTGTAGGCGCTCCAGGTTGTCCCGCCGTCTCGAGAGCACCTGACTTTCAGGTCAGTGCCGAGCGTTACGGAATCAATGGCCTTATGCAGCAGGTAGAGTGACGCGGTGCTCGGCGCGGCCCCGGCGGCGATAGCCGTCGGGATAAGAGTCATGTTCGTTGTGGCCGTTTGATACACATACCCGAGGGACGGATGGACATTCGAGTCCTCGTTTAGCGTCACCGTCCCGCTGATAGCCCCAGAAATATAGGAGCGAGCAGAGGATACCTGGCCGCCAGAACCGGAACCGCCCATGTACATTCCGCAATAATATGTCCCTGTGCCTGGCACCACGTATGGCGTTAACAAGGTGAAATATTGCCAGCCACCTCCGCCGTGGGTGATGGCTTGTGAGACGACTACCGTGTAGGACGCGGAGCCGTTATATTGCACGATGTATACGTATCCGCTGCCGGCATTGGTGGAGTAGATCCCGACCTGAGTGACAGTCACCCCGTTCGAGAGTGAAAATGAGCGGTCTATGTAGGTATTTGTGCTGCCGTTTCCAGCGCTAATGGTGCCTGAGTCGGCAACTGTGGTCGTCGGCTTGTTAGAATACAGGTGGTTCGTCCCGTCGTAGGTGGCATTGGTCTTGGTGGCCAGCTCGTCAGTAAGGAACAGGCTCATAAAACCGCTGGGAACGGGGCCGGATGCCCTTGCCAGGTTGATTTGCTCCAGGAACGAATTAAAGACGCCGAGGTCGCGCGCCACAGGGTCGGTCGCGTTGGCCGCGACACCCGCGGCCGCCGCTGCTGCCGCCGCCGCCGAATTCGCCGCGGCCGTTGCCTGCGTGGTGGCCGTAACCGCTGAGCCGCCGGCGCTTGTTGCGGATGAGGCGGCGGAAGTGGCCGAACCGGCGGCGGCTGTCGCCGAGCTGGCTGCGTTTGTGGCGCTGGTGGACGTATCCGAGGCCTTGGAGGTCGCCGTCGTGGCAGAGGTCGATGCGCTGGTGGCCGAGCCCGCGGCTGCTATCGCCGAACTGGACGCATTCGTGGCGCTGGTGTTGGCCGCGCTGGCTGACGTGGCCGCGTTGCTAGCCTGTGTGGTCGCCGTGCTTGCGGAATTACTGGCGCTCGTAGCAGACGAAGCGGCTGCCGCGGCAGAGGCTGCTGCTGCCACGGCGTTGCTGGCCGCGTCGGTTTCCTTTGAGGCCGCGGCGATGGCCGAGGCGCTTGCAGCAGCGGCAGAAGTCGCGGCATTATTTGCCTGCGTAGTGGCCGTGCTTGCGGAGCCGCTGGCGCTCGTGGATGACGAGGCGGCTGCGGAGGCGGAAGTCGCGGCATTGGCCGCACTCAAGGCCGCTGCAGACTGGCTGGACTGCGCCGAGGCGTCATAATCACCCCAGGCCGACCCGCTATAAATGCGGAATTTGTCCTCCGCGGTGTTCTCGTACATCAGGCCGGCGGCCAGAGTTATTCCCTGGGCGGACGCGAAGGTGTTGGCGGCGCTGTCCGAGGCAAAGGCCCCGAGAAACACCCCACGGAAGGACGCCAGCAGTGCTGCGATATTGGTCGCATTTGAAGACGCGCTGTTGGCCGAGCCCGCCGCAGCGGTTGCCGAACCGGCGGCGCTCGTAGCGCTGCCGGCCGCAGCCGATTCCGAGACATCCGCTGCGGTGGCCTTGGTACTGGCGTCTGAGGCGCTCCCTGCGGCCGCGCTGGCGCGGCTGTCGGCCTCGGTCGCCGCGGCACTCGCCGTGTCTGCGCTGGCAGCCGAGGCAGTGGCGCTCCCGGCGGCGGCGGTGGCCGAGGCGCTTGCCTCCTCGGCGCTGGCCAGGTTCGCATCGACCATACCCTCGAGCGTCGTGGCCGCTGTCGAAGCCGTTGTAGCCGAGGCCTCGGCCGAGCTGGCGCTGGCGCTGGCGATTTCGGCGCTGCCCTCCGCCTCGGCCGCCTTGGTGGTGGCCGTGCCTGCCGCATTGGCCGCGGCCGTGGCCGAGGCCGCCGCGGCGTTGGCCTTGGTCACCGCCGACTGCGCGGCGGCCAGCGCCTGGGCCGCGGCGAGCTTGGGCCCAGAGAGATTGGAGGTACTGCTCATATGGTCTCCAGCATGATGTGCTCGGGCCAGCTGCCAAGGCTCCAGCCGGCCAGGGCCTCGGAATTACAGCCCCAGGCGAAAAGCGGACCGCCGGCCGGGGGCACGGCGAAGTACCGGATGCGCACGCCGGCGGGCTTGAGCGGCAGGTAGCCGTGCACCAGGAGGGCGCGTGTCACCGCGTCCAAGCTTTGCCCGGCCACGCCGACGACCATGGTCATATCCTGCAGGTCCTGGATCACGATGATGGGCCCGGAACCGCGGAACAGCGTCTGCCAGACCTCGTAGGCTCCGGGGATCGTGCCGTCCCAGGTATTCGCGGCGATCTTGGCGCGCAAGAGCGTGCGGTACACGTCGTCCGGCAGGGCCACCATGCCCGAGTCCGGATCATAGGGGCCTTTCCAGGAGCCTTGCCCCCAGCCGACGCCGGGGATGCCCCAGGAGAAGTAGACGCCCGTGAGGGGCATATCCAGGTAGCGCGACCGGCCCACCCACTGGCCGACCTGGTCGAGCTGCACGCCCACGGCCGTGTCCAGGTCGAAGCCCGAGCGCACCGCCTCGAGCAGCGCCTGCAGGTCGACCAGCGGCTGCGCCAGCGCCGCGCAGAGGGCCATGAAGTTCGGCTTGCTCCGGTAGAGCGAGGTGGCCAGGCCCTGGTAATCTGCAAGGGTGGGAAGCGCCATTGCGACCTCTAGCTGCCGACCGTGAGCGTGATATTGGCCACGTCGCCGACGGCGACCTCATTGAACGCCAGGTCAAGGTTCGCCGCCGCCGGGGATTGGCCGGGACGAGCGATGGCCAGGGACGTGACATAGAACGTCTTCTTGGCCGCGTCCGGCTCGGCCGCGTTGATGGGCGTGTAAAGCCGGGACAGGAGCACGTCCTCGCCGATGTCCTGACCGTTCAGGTAGGCGGCCAGGTTCTCCTGAAGGGACACACCGGTGGTGGAGACATAGCCGGGCAGCGCGATGATGGTGACGGCCACCAACGGGGCCACCAGCCCGGGACGGAAGAAGTGCATGGTGTTGGGCATGCCGTAGGTGTCGGTGACGACGACGCTCGTGGCGCCATAGGTCGGCACGCCGGGGGTCTTCTTCACGGCGATGGCCTGGGCGATGTCCGCGTCGTCGCCGCCCTCGACCACCAGCGAGATAGCGTGGGCGGGCAGCCCGTTGGCGTCCGTCGCGTCCGTGTCGTTCTCGTAGCCCTTGTAGCGGGTCACGCCGGCCAGGTTGGCCAGGGAGCCCACGATACCCTCCAGCACGGTCTGGGACGGCAAGGCGGTCGAAACAGCCTGGCGCTGGCGCAGGGTGGCGTCGGACTCCACCGGCGCGCCGGGCGTGGCCGCCGCGGCGTTGCCGACGGTCTGCCACCCGCGCGTGGGGGTGGCGATCTGGGATACGTCGCCGGCGGCGGCCTGGATGTTCCCGATGGTTTCGGCCGTGGCGGTGACGGTGATCTCGCCGCTGAAGGGGATCGTCACCGAAGCCGGGAGGTCCCACTTCTGGCCGGCCACGTCCTGAACCACGCCGCCGGTGATGATGGTGCCCGCGGTGCCGCTGAGCGTCACGTCGACCGTGGAGTTGGACGCGGTCTGCCTGGCCAGGCCGTTGAGCTTGACCATGCGCGAGAGCCCCGCGCCCTGAGCGGTCTGCGGGGAGAAGGCGTTGTACACGCTCACGGCGAGCTGATTGGCGTCATAGATGGCCAGGGCGAACATGGCCAGCATCTGGCCCTCCTGGCTGTCCGGGTCCAGGTAGACATCCTGACCAAAGATGGACCGGTAGTCCGCCTGCAGCTCGTCCAGGATCTCCGGGTAGGTGGGAACGTGGATCCCCGTGGCGTCGATGTACCCCGCAAGACTCATATCAGAGCACCTCCTGGATCTGGGCCTGGCCGTATTGCGTGCTGATGGTGGCGGTGACGCTGAGCTTGCGCGTGTCGCGGTTGAGGCTGGAGCTGTAGGCGTCCAGGCTGGTCACGCCGTCGGTGTCCAGGATGCGCTCGCGGATCACGGGATCGTAGCTCTGCTCGGTGTGCTTGCCGAGGACCGCGCCCACGTAGGGCGTGCCCTCCTGCGAGTCCAAAAACCACTCCCCGGTCATGAGCTTTAGCCGCTGCACCACGGCCTGGGCCACGCCCTCGGGCGTGTTGATCCAGTAGTCGGCCAGGCCGTGGCCGGCCTGCATGTCGCCGTTTGTGTCCCACTTGCGCAGCCTCATTCAGGGCCTCCGGTATTGCCGCCCTGCGGGTCGGAATGCTCGTGGTGCTCCAGGCTGATGTTCCCGGCGGTGATGTCGCCGGTGCAGTGGAAGAGCGGCGTGTCGTAGACCACCCCGCCGGGGGCCTTCACGGTGAGCGTCTTGGCCACGGGGTTGAGGCCCAGGCAGACCGAGCCGTCATCGCTGCGCAGCTGCGTCTCCGTGGTGCTGACGTCCGTCAGCTTGCGCGCCTGGCTGCGTGGACCGACGTATGCGAAACCGTCGGAGAGGTCATGCATGCGCGTTGAGAGGGGCTCCTGTACGCCGCCGGACTGCCACCAGGCGTCGATGCACCGCGAGGCGAAGCGCACCTCGCATTCGTCCCCCGGCTCGATGGGGAACGTCAGGATGCAGCCGCCGCCGGAGGGAAAAATCACGGGCACGTCCACGAGCAGCGGCAGGGCCACGCTGGTCACGGTGCCGTCGGGCGCTTCCACGCGGCCCTTGATGGCCGGCTGCACGGTGCAGGTTTGGCGCTCGGGGTCGTAGCTCTGGATGATTCCCGGCATGGAGGTCTGTATCTGCGCCTGGCGGCCGTCCATGGCCGCCCTGGTGGCCTCCACCGGATCATCGAAGCGTTCGCGCAGGTCCATCTAGCGGCCTCCGTTGCTGACGATGATCTTGGACAGGAGCGGCGCGGAGTCGTCGATGCCCACGCAGGTCAGGTCGCAATACCAGTCCTGGCCGCGCGTATCGCCCCGGAACTCAATGGCCAGGATGCGGTAGAGCCCGTCGCGGTCGATGCGCGGGGCATGTTGGAACGCGCCGATGCGCAGGTCTGTCTTGAAGCGGATGATGCTCTTGTTGTTCAGGTGGATTCGGCTGCCCACGCGCAGGCGCGGGTTGAGCAGGCAGCGCACCATGATGCCGTCGTTGGTCTGCTCGGGCATGCCCACAAGGCCGCTCTCCGCGGTCAGTGAAATGGCGTTTCCGGGAAGGTAGCCGCGCTTGGGCACCATCTGTACCGCGCCGTCCTGGATGCTCCAGGAGGTGTCCGTGGTGTGCGCGGCCGTGCGCATATGGTCGCGCGCCATGCCGTACAGGACCTGGCCGCGCGGCATGGCCTGGCCGCCCAGGTCCGGGATGTAGCCCGGCGTGACGCCGTGCGGAGCCATGGCGGCCACGGCGGCGTTGACCTTGTCCCGGTGCGTGGCCCCGGCGGCCAGGGTGGCGTTGACCACAGCGTAGTTGTAGGCCCGGTCGCCGTCGCTCACCAGGAAGTCGGCATAGGTGTCCACGCCGTTTTCCCGGCCGAAGCGCACCTGGCGGATGGTGCCGCCGAAGATCAGGCCGAAGTTGCCCTCGTACCCGGCCTGCAGGACAAGCCGCGTAAATTCCTTTGTCCCCAGGCGGTGGCAAGTCTCCTCGGCCAGGTTGTACACGCGGCAATCCAGCCGGTTGGGCGTCTCGAAGTCGGCCTTGTGAGAGCCGAAGACCACGCGCAGGTCGCCCAGCTCCAGGCCCTGGCCGCTGCCGCCGCCCACGACGAGGCTGCATTTGCGCAGGTACAGGCGGTCGCTCAGGTCGGTCATGCCGCCTCCGCGGTGATGAACACCAGGTCGACGCCATCGCCGAGATTGTCCACGCGGGGCGGCAGGTCGTTGTCGTCCGCCCAGACCACCAGGCCGCCGCCGATGCCCAGATAGTCGTACGGCGCGAGCAGGTCGCAGCCGGTGACGAGCGGGATCCCGGTCACCAGGTCGCCGCCGCCGTCGGGCCATGCGATGTCCAGCACCCAGCCGCCCTCGTCCGCGCTGTTCCAGCGCAGGGTCAGCTGATACTCCACGCCGGCGAGCGAGACCGTGCAGGCCTGGTCCTCGGCCGTAAGGGGAATGGTATAGGCCAGCTGGGTCATGGCGTTTTCCGGTATCCCTTGCCGCCGACAAGCTGCAGACTCGCTGATTTGGGAACCTCCACCGCCTGCACCTTGCCCTTGTCCGTGGTGGCGTTGGTCCGGCGCAGCTTCTGGCGCGCACGGGGGATGTTCACGGCCACCACGTTGGCCATGATGATCTCCTGGAGCTCCGCGGTCACGAGCAGGGCGTTCTCGGTGGCCAGGTCATCCTGCACGCTGAGGCTCTTGATGAGCATGTTCTTGTACACGCGCTTTCCGGTGACCACGTCGAAGGGCTCGCGGCTGCCCTGGAGCTTGCGCAGGGCCTCGTACATGGCCACGGAGGGCTTGTCGCCCGCGGTGGCGGCTTTCGAGTCCGTCACGCCGGCCTTGATGGTGAGCGAGGCCGGCTTGAGGTAGGCGTGGTCCGTCACGGATGCGCCCTGTTCCACAGGGTGTTCGGTGATCTCAATCTCTTGGCTGTGGTTCTCCTCGATGGTCACGTCCATGGTCAGGCCGCCAATGGATCGCTTGGGCCGCAGGTACACGGTCTCGGTGCTGGAGGAGAGCGTGGTGTTGGTCATGACGCGGCCCCGCGCATGTTGCGCACGAAATCGGCGTTGACCCTTTGCTGCCCGCTAAGAACACGGCGGCCCACGGTTTCGGGATCATCCGAGCCGTCCACGTTGATGTGGGCGGTGGCGTTCAGCTCTATCTTCTGGCCGCCCGCCACGGCGGCGGACGCGTTCGCGGCGAATGCGGGCGAGGGGCCGAGCGCCGGCGCGGAGCCTCCCTGGCCGCTGCCCATGATCCGCGCGGCGGCGCGGGCGGCGGTGAGCACCCAGCTGAACTTGTCCGAAAGCCAATCCACAAAGGACTGGAACCAGGCCTTCACCGTCTCCCAATTGGCGATGATGAGGGAGGCGACGAGGGCCGCCGCGAGGAAGAACGCCATGAGGGGGTTGGCTGCCGCGGCGGCGGACATGATGCGAATCGCCGTCGTGATCCCTTCGATGCCCGCGGTGAGGATGGTTCCTGCCGTAACCACGGCGGAAATGATGCCCGGAACCACGGCCATGCCGGCGACGAGCAACCCCACCACGCCGGTGACACCCACGATGACCTTGGTAAAGTCGCTGCCCCAGTTGATGAGGCTCTCGCCGCCCTCCTGCCAGGTCTGAAAGTCGTCTATCAGCGCGGCGATGACCAGGCCGAGGGCGAACAGCCGCCCAAGCGGCGTGGCCAGGAAGCTCAGGTTCAGGAACTTCCAGGCCGCGGCGAAGCCGAGCACGGAGAGGATGAGAGTCTGGGTGGAGGAGTCGAGGGACCCGAACCAGCGCACCAGGCTGCCGACCCACTTGACGATGCGCATGGTCATGGTGCCGAAAAAACCGGCCACGCGGAGAAGCAGCTGGATAAAGACCAGGAGCACCTGCACGATCTGGGCGAAGTTGGCCAGCAGCTGCTTGCGAAAGGCCGTGACGTCCTTGCCGCCCTTGTCGATGAGCGCGAGATTGATGGTCTCGCCCAGGAGGCCAAAGACCGCCTTGAGGAGCTTCACCTCCTGCACGAAGCCGCGGCTTTTCTCGGCGGCCTCCTGGGCGTTCATGCCCGTGGCCGCATACATCTCGCGGTAGGCTTGGGTGAGACCAGTCACGTCCTGCGTCAGCATCTTGTACAGGCTGCGGTCGATGCCCAGCTGTCCCAGGAACATCTCCGCGCGCGGGCGGTCCATCTTCTTGATCTTCTGACCGACATCCATGAGCACGTCGGAAGTCTCGCGCAGGTGGCCGTTGGCATCCTTGATCCGGATGCCCAGGCGGGCAAAGGGGACGAGGCCGCCCTGGCCGATGGTGGCCCCGGCCATGGCCTGCTGCACGCCGCGCAGGGAAGCCTGCAAGGCATCGGCCGAGCTGCCCGTAAGGCCGGCGAGGAAGTTCAGTTCGCGCAGCTTGCCCACGGTCATGCCCAGCGCCTCGGCGGTATTCAGCAGCTCGGCATTATGCTCCGCGATCTTGTAGATGCCAGTGTAGAGAAGCCCGGCCGCGGCCTCGATGCCGCCGTAGAACGCGCCGACGCGCCGCGCGGACTGGCTCAGCCAGGAGGCGAACTTCGCCTTGCCGGCCTCGTCAACCTGGAATCCCAGCAGGACCAGGTATTCCTTCATGACCTCAGCGCCCGCGCCCATCGCCCCTCTCTTTTTCTTTCGCCTCTATGTAGCGGCGTTCGTTCTCTTGCTGCACGTCCAGCGCATCATTCAGGAGCGCGATGTCCTCAAGCCCCAGGGTGCCGTCAAGCAAGCTCTCGTACTTGCAGCACCCGGCCAGCACCGGCCGCAGGAGCCAATCCTCCCCGTCCGGCAGGCTGACCCACTCGCAGGCTACGTCCGGCTCTCGCCGGGTGAACCCTGGGGCAGACCGCCGAAAAAACCGGAGAGGCTGTGTTCGAGCACCTGCCAGACGATCTGCAGCATGACCTGCATGTCCAGATCCTCGAACATCAGCAGGTCGCCCCGCATGAGAGGAGCCCAGCCCCCGGTGATCTGCTTGCGCTCCACAACGCGCATGCAGGCGTTGAGGACGTAGTCGACGTCTTCTTCGGGCAGCGTGGAAAGACCCGTGGTCACAGACTTGAGCAAGGGACCGAGATCCACTTCCGCCAGCAGGGCGAAAAGATCCTCCGGCTTCATGCCTTCCTTCTTCTGGGCCTTCACCCTGTCCATGATGCCGGACTCCAGGAGCCCCACCAGGAGCGGGGACAGCCGGCGAGTCACATGGAACTGCCTTTTCACGTCGAGGATTCCGGCGCGGTAGGTTTGGCCCCCGGCCTCAAATTCCAGGCTCATGGGCACCTCCTACAGCAGCAGGCCGAGCAGGCTATCGCCGCCGAGCATGGGGATGGTTTCAATGGCGTCGAACGTCCATTCGAGCAGGCCGCCTTCCTTGGCGTAGCCGATCGGCGGGATCTTCTTGAAGGCCACCTCGTTCAGCGTGACCAGGTCACCCCGCGCGGCGTCGCGCACCACGATGGTGTTCTGGCCATGGCGGGCGGAGCTGCCCGTTTGGAAGTTGTACATGCCCATGAGCTGCGCATTGGTCGGGCTGGTCTTGAGCAGCTTGATGGTCACAGTGCTGGCGGTGGAGGCCGACAGCGAATGCATGCCCGCGCCGTCCCCGCCCATGGTCATGGTGTTCTTGTCGCCCACGGGTTCGATGTTGATGCCTTCCTCGGCCACGCCGGAGCCCATGATTTCGAACATCCCTCCGGGGCCGTCGATGCTGCAGGAAACGTCCTGAAGACTATATGCGGGCATGGTATTCCTTCCTTTTTTTAGCGGTTCACGGTGATCATGATGTCAGCGGAATGCAGGGCTCCGCCCAGCTTGGCCGCGGCCTGGATGGGCGGGGTCTTGCGGGCTTCGCGTTCGGCCTGGGCCTGGTCCACGATGGGCTGCGAGTAGAGGTACCAGCCGCGGGGCAGGTAAGCGCCGGTCTTCAGGTGCCCAAAACTCGGTCCGAGCCAGACGCCGGGGGCGAGGAGGCCGTTGGTCACGCCCTGCTTCATGGCCTGCGCAGCCCCATTGAGCACCTGGGTGACGCCGCCCTCGGTCTGCGGAGCCTTGGTCTCGCTGCCATAGAACACATTGAAGCAGTTGGTCTGGATCGCGTTCTGCAGCCAGTCGAGGCCGTGCACCTCATCGAAGTACGCGCCGCTCGCGACCCGGCCTTCTTCGACGATGGCCGTGTCGTTGTCATAATTGACGAAGACGTTGATGTTCTTGCTGTCGAGCACGTTGGCCTGGGTTTCGGTCAGGGTCTCGGCGATGATCCCCGGTTCCTGCTTGAACTTCATGGTCAGCGTGGTGTTGCTGCCCTGGAAGTTCACGGAGAAGGCCCGGCCGAAGAAGCTGGCCATGGCGTAGGCGCTCTGCGAGCTGTACTGGCTGACGCTGCGCCGGTAGCCCAGGGCCTTGACCCTGGAGCCCAGATCCGTGGTGAATTCGGAGCTGAGGCAACGGGGGTCGGTGAGGGTGAAGCCCACGAGGCGGGTCTTGCTCGCGGCCTCGATGTAGGCGGCCACGGCCACGGCCTGGTCATCGGTGGGCATGACGCTGGCCGCGAACATCAGGCCGTACCACTCGCCCGAGACATCGGCCAGGGTCTGGGCGCAGGCCGCCGGGCTCTCGGCGTCGAAGCCGGAGACCGGCAGCAGGGCCAGGTCCACGGTCAGGCCGGTCATGGCGCTGATGTCCGTGCCTGTGGTGGGCGCGGCGGCATAGCCCAGCGTGGCCGCGGCCCCGGTGGCCGTGCTGGTGATGACGAACCGCTCGCCGTCCCAGATGCAGCCCGCGCCCTGGGCCGTCAGCTTGGCGTTGATGACCGAGGCCACACCGTTCATGTCGGTCTGGAGGCTGAAGTCCATGCCCGTGAGGCTCTTCAGCGCGCCGCCCACGTCGAGCTTCATGGCCCCAGTGGTGACGGCCGTCCAGGCGGCTGGGTCGCTCTCGGCCGCGCCGCCATAGAGCACGGCCGGGGAGGCCGCGCGCAGCCAGCTGCCGATCATGAGCGTCTGCGGCCGGGGCGTCTGCGCGAAGTACAGCTCCGCGGCCAGGTACTCGGGGTCGTTGACGCCGAAGTCGGCCCCGACCTCGTCGAGGCTCAGGTAGGAGCGCACGCGCTCCTTGCCGTCGATGACGCCGGAGTCGCCGACGATACACAGCACGCCGAAGTTTCTGTACCCGGCTGCTCGCGCGGAAAGGTTGACGGTGACGTTGATCACGCGGTTGACGGAAAGGCCTGCCATAAATCCTCCCTAGTCCAAGGTGTCTGTTTGCACGGTAAGGCCGCTGTCGCTGATGATGGTGACAGGGGCATCGAGAAGATTCAGCACGTCGAACGTTCGGCGCGCCTCGTTGCGCAGTTCGAGCGGCAGATCCACGCGCCGCACCCAGATGTTGTTGACCAGCTCCGGGAGTCTGATCATGCGTCCGATGTCGCCCACGGCCAGGCCGGCCTGGCGCAGCGTCGCCCGGTTCTGCTCAACGGAGAGCCCGTCGCGCAGCCTGCAGGCGAGATCCCGCGAGTTCGGCCCATAGAAGCTGGCCAGGACGTTCAGGGTCTCCCAGGTGACGACCGTGTCCGAGCCGTCGCCCGCGCCATTGTGAAGCACGGCTGGGAAGCGGCCGAAGTCCTCGTCCGGAATGCCGATGGCGCACCAGTTGACGGTATGCGCCGGCTGCTTCGGCGGGGTGGGCTGCCAGCGCGGGCGCACCATCTTGCCGGCCAGGCCGGTGATCCCCGCCACCATGGCCGTCAGCGCATCCTCGAGCTGCTGCTCGGTGAGCGGCGAGGACGTGGGGGCCAGGTAGCCCGCGGTGGCGCTGCTGTTGGTCATTCAGCCGCCTTGCCCTGCATGGTGTTGGAGACCGCCAGGGCCTCGAAATAGCCATAGTCCGAGTAGTCCCAGACGCCCTTGACCAGGTACGTGCCGCCCTTCCAGGTCACCACGTCCGGAGCATGCGTGTCGTCTCCGGCGGTGAGCCTGGTGGCCGTGTAGACCGCGATGGTCTCGTTGCTGCGGTCTGCCTCGGGCAGGCGCTGCAACTGCTCTTCCGTGGCCGGATGCACCACGCCCTGGATGCTGATCTCGCCGGGCGTGAGCAGCGTGCGGCCGTGGTCGTCCACGTCCTCCGCGGCGCGCGTCACCTGAACGCTCTGCACCAGGTCGGGATCCCGCAGCACATCGGAGACATCGAGCATGGTCAGCTTCCCTTCTTCCGCACCACGTAAGTGATGGCCTTGCGCAACTGGCCGGACAGAATGAGCGGATTGATGGCTCCGCTTTCGGCCCTGGTCTTGCCGCGCTTGATGATCTTGCCGTCCGGCCCGTGCACGGTGCCTATGCGCTTGGCCAGGGTGGAAGCAGCCAAGGGCTGCAAACCGCCGTCGACGAACTGAGCGCGCACGCTGTTTTGTGCGATGATCCCGGCCTTCTCCAAGGCCGCATTGACGCCGGCGGTGTTGCCTTCAAGTCCGGCCACGCCCGCGGCGCGCAGTTGGTCCGCAATGGGGTCCTTGGCCTTGTGTACGCCGGGGTCGATGGTGGGCCGCGCCGGGATATTGCGGGCCGGGCTGCCCTTCTCGTGGATGAAGAGGAGCTGCGCGTTGGTGATGGGCCCGAACTCGCCGTCTTCGGGGACGGCCTGGCGCTCGGCCTTTTCCGCCGGAACGCCCACGAGCACCTCCTGGCTGGTCAGCGCCTTGAGGGCAGCCTCCAGCCGGCGGGAATTGTCCACCACGGTCCTGACGCCGGGCATCATCCGCAGATCCCTCCCACGCCCACCAGCCGCATGAGGTCGAACAGCTGCTGGCCGTAGATGGTGGCGTTCCACTGTGCGCCCTCGGGGTTGGCTGTGGTGGCCTGGCTGAAGCTCTTGGACTTGGAGAGGGGCCCCACGGTCTTGCTCTCTCCCGTCACCACCCCGGACGCGGCGCTCATGCCGCCCGCTCCGCTGGTGTCCAGGCTCGCCGCGCGCTCCAGGGTCAGGTTGTGCGCCACGTAGAGGCACAGGCCCTGATCCAGCAGCTCATCCCAGCGATCGGCGGAAAGCCGCTTGGAGCCCACGGTCAGCCAGAAGCTCACCCGCACATCCGGGTGCAGATCCTCGGTGAAGGCCGGGAAGGCCGCGCGAAAGCCCGCGATGTCCATCTACTTGCCCTTGCCCTTCGGGGCGTCCTTGGGGGCCTTTGGCGCTTTGGGCTGTGCCTGCGGCGCGGCCTTGGCCGGCGTGACAGGAGCGATGGGAGCGCTGGGAGAGGCGTTGAACGCCGCGATAAATTCATCCTGCTCGTCGCGGATCAGCTTGGCCCTGCCGGCGGCAAGCGAGCCCTGCACAAACCAGTGCTCGTGCTCCTCCTGGCTCAGCTCGTGCTCCCCGGCGGGGAGCAGGCGGCGCGGCCGGCCGCCGATGGCCGGCACATGGAACGGCTTGATGACCTTGATTTGCGGCATGGTTCCTCCGTGGGGAAGGCGGCCCCCGCAGGGGCCGCCTCGTTGACTTGAACCGTCTCGCTAGTCCTTGGCCTCAGCCTGGGCCGAGGCATCCGCCGGGGCGGCGTCCGTGGCCGGGGTGGCCGTGGCCGACGTGTCGGCGGCGGGCTGCGCCGGGACGCTGTCCTCGGAGCCCTGGACGCCCGTGCCGGCGGCCTCGGGCTCCTGGATCACCTCAGCCTGGCCGGCCTCGATGGCCGCCTGGATCTGCGGGTGGCCCAGCTGGTCCTCGGTCACCTCGTGCACGCCGGGGGTGAACTCCTTCAGGCCGTCGCCGATGGCGAACTCGATGCCGAGAAACTCGATGACTCTGATCTTGGGCATGGTGCTTCTCCCTGGTTTTCACGGCGGCCCGGCATGGACCGCTGTGGGTTGGTCTAGATGCCGTCGGCGTAGCCCACGGTCTCGGGGTAGACGAATTCCACCTCGCCCAGGCGGCCGAAGTAGACGCAGAGCTGCTGCAGCCCGCGGTACTCCAGCGGCGTGCGCTGCAGGGGCACCAAGGGGAAGCGGACGTAGGTCTGGCCCTTGGTGTAGGCCACGGCGCGGTCCTTGCCCGAGCCGGCGAGGCCGGTGGCCCACTTGACCGGGTTGATCTCCAGCGGGCGGCCGTTCTGCGCGAAGCTGAGGCAGTTCTTGGCCACGTAGGAGAGGATGGACTCGCTGCCGGCGCTCGTCACCGGCTTGACCAGGTAGGCGAACTTGGCCGGCGGCAGCAGCAGGTTCGTGGGGCACACGGCATAGGCGCTGGCGGCCCAGGTCTGCTCGATGATGTCGTTGATGTCCCCCAGCATGACCAGGGGATCCGTTTCATTGGTCCAGGCCGCGCCGACGGGGATCGGGGTGATGTTGGCGTTGTTGAGCAGGCCGGTGCAGCCCATGTCCGAGTCGCCGACGTAGACCTGCTCGTCCACGTCCATGTTGTGCTTGAGCTTCAGGCCCTCGTACTTCTGGTTGTCGATGGGCCGGCCGGCCTGCTGCGCGGCGGCCAGCTCGGGCAGGGTGTAGCCCAGCTCCATGCCCCATAGGCGCATGGCCTGCACGGTCTTGTCGATGCCCACGGAGATGCCGGCGATGCTGGTGGACTTGGGTCCGATCCAGTTCTTGCCGCCAGGGTTCGCGCCGCCGGCCGCGGCGAAGCTGGTGTTGGTGAAGCTGCTGGACTCGTCGGCGATGCTCACGTCCTCGCGCAGCTCGATGTCGCGGGGCCAGGTGACGCTGGCCAGGGGCATGTGCAGCGTCTTGTCCAGGCGCTCCAGCTCTCCGATGAAGAAGATGCCGGAGCCTTTGATGGTCTCGGAGTCGTAGGTTCTCATGCGTCCTCCCTAGAGTTTGACGGCGATTTCGGTGATGCCGTTGGCGTCGGCCGGGCCCATGAACGTGGCGGGCAAGGCCACGGTTTCCTCCGCGATAGCCGCGGTCTCCAGGTCGCCCACGGCCTTGCCCGTGACGGCGGCGACGCGCAGGTAAACCGCGCCGCCCTTGGCGGCGTCGCCCCTGGCCAGGTTCACGTTGAGGTAGCCCAGGCGCAGCACGTCGCAGGCGTTGCCCGCGGTGAGCTTGCCGTCGGAGGTCAGGCCCAGCGCGCCGCCCTGGGTCGGGTAGGGGCGCGCCAGGTAGCCGTACACATCGGCGGCGGTGTCGCCGGCCTCGATGTTCACGAGCTTGCCGTTGGAGAGCTTTCCGGGCGATCCGAAGGCCATGTCCGCACCCAGGATGTTGGGCTCGATGACGGCGTTTTCCTTGCGGGTCACCTCGCCGGCGATGCCGGAAGGCATGCGGAACATATAGGCGTGGTTCACTTAGACCCCCTTCGCCCGATCGGCGTAGTGTTTGCGGTTGGCCTCGTTGATCTCCGCCGGCGTCTTGGTCTTGCCGAAGTCCGTGGTCTTGGCCGTGATGAGACCGTCGGCGGTGCGCCTGTTGTTCTGGACCTTGGCCACCTCGGAGGCGGCCACGAAGGCGGCTTCCAGGGTGACGCCGTCGCAAGAGTCCATGGTGCTGCCGCGCAGGGCGGCATTGACCACCTCTCCGATGGCCTTGTCCTGTATGGCCACGCGCAGGGCGGCGCGCTGCACGGCGCAGCGCTTGTCGCCGTCCATGACCTTGATGCGGGGGGCCAGGACAGCGGCGCGGGCCTTGGTGTCCGCGTCCACGGTGCGGGCGCGGGCGTCGCGGGCCTTGGCGCGGACGCCGTCGCCGGTCTTGCCGCACGGCTTTTCTCCGTCGCCGGTGGGCTGCTCCGGATCCTGCTCCTCGTCGTAGGTTCCGGCTCCCTCTTCGCCGTCGGGGTCTTCCCCGTCCTGCGACGTCTCGCTTCCTTCGGAGCCGGCGAGCTGGCGCAGCGCGATGCTGATCTCCTCCATCTTGGATTCCAGGGCGGCCAG
>Ga0265324_10000915_pt1 | contig 18604 bp, 13 predicted proteins | sample 41419metaG_FD_198634 | JGI IMG/M metagenome (GOLD analysis project Ga0265324, IMG submission 198634) | Rhizosphere microbial communities from Carex aquatilis grown in University of Washington, Seatle, WA, United States - 4-14-19 metaG | ecosystem: Host-associated > Plants > Roots > Rhizosphere...
GCCTGGCGGCGGCCGGCCACAAGCGGATCGGATTTTTGACCTGGGGCGGCATCTACCACGTCGTGGGGCACTGGGCGACCCGCAGGTTCGGCGGATACGTCGAGGCCCTCTTCTCCCTCGGACTGGAGTTCCGGCCGGAATGGACGGTCAACGTCCACAAGGCCGGCCCGCACATCAAGTGGGAGAACGTGACGGATCACGTCCTTGAACTTATCAGGAAAGACGGGGTGACTGCCTGGGTCTGCGCGGCGGACCACCAGGCCTACAAGCTGATGGACGAGCTTCAGGCACAGGGTGTGCGCGTCCCCGAGGATTGCTCGGTCACCGGCTTCGACGGCCTGGAGCCCCCGCAGTCGCTGCGGCGTCTGGCCTCAATCAAGGTTCCCCACGAGGACATTGGCTCCTCGGCCGTCGCGCGCCTGCTGAGCCGGATCGTCCACCCGAAGGCGCCCCGTCGGAAGATCCTGGTTGAGGGCCTTCTCGTCGAGGGCGAGACGATAGGTCCCCCACCCCAGGGCTGACGGGCCCCGCGGCACGTCCCGCAGCTCGCAGGGCGCCGGCATCGGCTCAAATGCGGTTCGCCGGAAGGCGCTCGGGACCCGATCCCCACCCATCCCCATGAAACTGAACTTGCCGCTCAAGGCAGCCGCGATCGCCGCGGCCGCGGGGGCCTTGTTTCCCGTCCCGTGCGCCCGCGCCTCGTCCCCCCAGCTTGTCTGGAACGACGAATTCGACCAGGCGGAAGGCTCCGCGCCGGACCCTTCGCGATGGATCTACGACCTCGGCGTGGGCAGCCCTCCGGGCTGGGGCAACGACGAGCTCGAGAGCTACACGAACTCGCGGAACAACTCGCTCATCGTGAGCGACCCGGCCGCCACCGACGGGAAGGCGCTCGCGATCAGGGCCCAGTCGTCGAACGGGTTGTACACCTCCGCACGCATCAACACGGCTTCGACCTTTTCGTTCAAGTACGGGCGCCTCGAGGCACGGGCTAAGGTCCCGTCCGGCGCCGGGTGCTGGCCCGCGTTCTGGGCCCTTGGGGACAACATCGACACCGCGGGTTGGCCGGCCTGCGGCGAGATCGACGTGATGGAATGGGTCGGCAAGATGCCCGGCAGCGTCTCCGGATCCCTGCATGCGACCGGCTACTCGGGCGGCAACGCCCTCACCGCCACTTCCGTCCTCGCAAACGGCGCGAGCTACAGCGACGGGTACCACGTCTTCGCCGCGGACTGGTACCCGGACCAGATCATCTTCTCGGTGGACGGCGTCGTCTATGAGACGCGCAAGCAAAGCACGATCCCCTCGGGCGCCAGCTGGCCGTTCGCCCAGAATTTCTTCATCATCCTCAACTTTGCCGTCGGGGGCGACTGGCCCGGGCCGCCGAACTCTAGCACCGTCTTCCCTCAGGATTACAGGGTCGACTACGTGCGCGTGTATTCGCTGCCGACCACGCCTCCCGCGAGCCTCGTCTGGGCGCCCTCCCCTCCGACGCAAGTCGCCGCCGCGTCACCGGCCGGCGCACAGGTCAAGGTCACCTGGCAGCCGCCCTTCAGCACCTTTGGGGCCGCGATAACCGGCTACGAGGTCCAGCGCGCGGGCGACGCCGCATTCACGCAGGGCCTTGCCTCATGGAGCGTGGGCTCCCCCTCCACCTCGTACGTGGACACTGCGGCCGCGGCCGGCGGGACCTATTACTACCGCGTGCTGGCGACCAGCGCCAACGGCACATCCGACCCTTCCGCGCCCGTTCAGGCCGCCGCAAGCGCCCCGTCGGCTACAAGCCAACCGGTGCGCCAGACGATCGCCGAGGGAAGCACCGTCGTCCTCACATTCGGTGCGACGGGTACGCCGGCTCCGTCGTACCAGTGGTTCCTTAACGCCGCGGCGCTCCCCTCCGCGACAAGCGCAACTCTGGTGATCAGCGGCGCATCAGCGGCAAACGCGGGGACCTACACCTGCACCGCCAGCAACGCGTCGGGCACCGTGACGAGCGACGCCGCCACGCTCTCGGTGGTGAATTCCGCAGACGCGGGCCGCCTCATCAACATTTCGACGCGGGCCGAGGTCGGAACCGGCAGCGCGATCCTCATTGCCGGGTTCGTCGTCGGGGGGCAGGGCGCATCGGGAACCGAGCCGCTCCTTATCCGCGGCGCGGGCCCGGCGCTCGCGCCACTCGGGGTCGCCGGGGCCCTTGCCGACCCCCAGCTCCAGCTCTTCAGGGGCACCACCCCCGTCGCCACCAACAGCGGCTGGGGCGGAGACGCCCAGATAACCTCAACCGCGGCAGCGGTCGGGGCGTTCGCGTGGGGCAATGGGTCAAGCCACGACTGCGCGCTCCTGGCGAGCGCGCCGGCCGGGTTGTACACGGCCCAGGTCTCGGGTGCCTCCACCGACACGGGAGTGTCGCTCGTTGAGGTCTACGACGCGACACCCCAGGGCACGTCCACTCCGTCCAGCCTGCGGCTGATAAACCTCTCGGCCCGGGTCCTTGTGGGCTCGGGGGCCAACACTCCGATCGCCGGGTTCGTGATCGGGGGTCTCACGTCGAAGACCGTGCTCGTGAGGGCGTCAGGGCCCGCCCTCATCCCTTTTGGGGTCTCGGGGACACTTCCGGATCCCCAGCTGCAGCTCCACGACACGACCTCGGTGCTCGCGAGCAACAGCGGATGGGGAGGCAGGCCCGAAATCGCAAGCGCCGCCGCAGCCGTGGGGGCATTCAATTGGGCAGACCCCTTGAGCAGCGACTCGGCACTTCTTTTGACACTCAAGCCCGGGGCCTACACGGCCCAGGTCTCGAGCGCCAGCAATGCTCCTGGAGTCGCGCTGGTGGAAATCTACGACGTGCCGTAGCGCGGCTTCCGCTTCTGTAAAAAGCCGGCGCCGAAGGGTATAGTGGCGCCGTTTGAAAAGCGGAGCTTGAGGCTCGCTCCCGTCAATTCCCCAATGCCCCGTGGCTTCGCACAGCCATTTTGTTAACCATTTTGCGCATAACAAAATGCAGGTGTTTTATGCGGCCTTATTATATCGTTACTTGTTTATTTGTTTATATTTATATTACCAAACAGCCTCGCCAATCTGCACATTTGTCTCATCACATTTCATTAAAATGTGCACACTTTTTTCTTGCGTCTTTCGAGATCACATTTGCTCATTCGTGATGAACACGGGCGCTCCCGCCAGCGCCCTCCGATACCCCACCCCAGCCCGTGACACCAAAGGCTACGATCCGATTCACCCCTGACATGGCGGTCCGGTCCGCCGCCGGCTTCCGGCCCGGCCGGCGCGTTTCCGCTGACCGCCTGCGGCGGCGTTGAATCGAATTGCTCCTGACATCGGCCCCGTCCATGCACCCTCTTCCCTCCAAGCTCGCATTCCCGAAGGGTTTCATCTGGGGCGTTTCCGCCGCTGCGCCGCAGATCGAGGGAGCGTCCTTTCTGGACGGAAAGGGTGAATCCATCTGGGACCGCTACGCACGCCGGCGCGGCAACATCCTCAACGGCGACAAGCCGGACCCCGCCTGCGACCATTACCACCGCTATGAGGGGGACCTCGACCTCATGCGGGAGCTCGGCATAAGGCATTACCGGCTTTCGCTCGCCTGGCCCCGGATATTCCCCGAGGGAAGCGGCCCGATCAACCCGCGCGGCCTCGATTTCTACCAGCGCCTGATCGATTCGATGCTCGCCCGCGGCATCACGCCGTGGGTGACCATGTTCCACTGGGACCTCCCCCAGGCCTTGGAGGACCGCGGCGGCTGGCGCTCACGGATCGTCCCCGACGCGTTCGCCGTGTACGCCGACACGATCGTGAAGGCTCTCGGGGACCGGGTGAAGCACTGGATCACGGTGAATGAAATCCGTTGCTTCACCGAGCAGGCCTACGGCGCCCTCGGGAAGGCGCCCGGGGTCAGGGAGAGCAGGAAGGTCGTCAACCAGACGATCCACAACGCCCTCGTGTGCCATGGCCACGGCGTCAGGGCGGTGCGCGAGCACGGGGGCCGCGGGGCAAAATGCGGCTTGAGCGACAACTGCGAGACGGTCATCCCGGTGACCGAGACACCCGACGATATCGCGGCCGCCCATGAGTATTTCGCAGGAGCAAACCAGGTCGTGCTGGACCCCATCTTCAAGGGGCGCTACTCGGACGCCTATCTGAGGCGGTGCGGCAACGCGCGACCAAAGGTTGAGCGCGGGGATTTCGCGCTCATCAGCCAGCCCACAGACTTTCTGGGCCTGAACATCTACGCGGGCCTGTTCGTGCGCCGCGGGGCGGACGGACGCCCGCAGCTCCTGCATCCCTCGGCGAGCTACCCCAGGACCGACAGCCCCTGGCTGCACCTGGCGCCCCGCGCCCTTTACTGGGCCCCGCGCCTCGTCTCCAAGGCCTACAGCGTTAAGAACCTCTACGTGACCGAAAACGGCTGCGGCTATGACGACGACGTCGTGCGCGGCGGCGAGTGCCTAGACCTGCACCGGATCGAATACCTGCGCAGCTACCTAAGGGAGCTCCAGCGCGGGATCGCGGACGGCACGCCGGTTCGCGGCTACTTCGTCTGGTGCTTCCTGGACAATTTCGAGTGGACCGACGGCTACGCGCGCCGCTTCGGGATCGTCCACAACAATTTCAGGACGCAGCGCCGCACCCCGAAGCTGAGCGCCTACTGGTACAGGTCCGTGATGAAGGCGAACAGGGTGCTCTAGGGCGCGCCGCCCATCTCGACCTCGGCGGAAGCCGCGCCCAGCCCCTCGCCGCTCACGCGGACCGTGACCCTGCCGGGTTTCCCCGTCGAGCGAAGGATGGCCAGGGCGCGCCCGCGGAAGGATTCGGTCTTCCCGTCGCCGAGTGGGGACAGGTCGGTCGGGTTGGCGGACCCGAATGCCTGGAGCTGCGCGGGCCCCTCGACCGAGATCCCGAGCGGCACGGTCGCCTCCGGCACGAGGCTGCCCTTGGCGTCCACGACCTCGACCGGGACGTAGACCAGCGAGTCGCGGCCAATGGGGCCGCTTCGCGCCTCGGGGGCCAGCCTGAGAGCGGCCGGCCTTCCCGTTGTGACGAGCTCGCAGGTCGCGACGACGCGCCCCTTGTCCAGGGCGCTCGCCCTGAGGACGCCGGGCTCGTACGGCACGGTGAAGGCCGCGGTGATGCCCTTCTCGGGGTCGATTGCCTTCTCGCCGATCTGGCGCCCGTTGAGTTCGAGTCGAACGCTGCTTGCGCGCGAGTACACGTTGACGGCAAGGGGCTTCCCCTCCGCGCCACTCCAGTTCCATGAGCGGAACTCCGAGGGCCAGCCCCAGAGTCCAACCTTCTCCTCCATGCCCTCGGGGACCGGCTCGTGGACGGCCAGCTCCAACGGGCTCACGCCCCAGACAATGTCGCGGTAGTAGGACTGGGCCTTTTTGTTGCCCGTGATGTCGATGTCCCCGCACCAGGCGATCCACCAGGGCCAGGGCATCTGCGCCCAGGTTGCCTGGCCGCTCTTCGGGTCATCCCCCCTGACGACATAGCCGGTGTGCCCTATGCCGGACTCCCCGATGTAGTCCATCCCGGTCCACACGAAGTCGCCGAGCACGTAGGCATCCCTGTCGATCTCGCGCCAGTTCTCGAAAGCCTCCCTTGGGAAGGACTCGGTGCCCATCATGACGCGCCGGGGGAACTTCGCATGGTCGCCCTGGTAGTTTGCCCAGGTGTAATTGTAGCCGCCGACATCGAGGAATGCGAACGCCGGCGCGGTCGGATCCCACTGCCCCTCAAGCTCCGGGTTGTCGTAGAAGCCGCAGATCGCATTGGTCACCGGCCTGCGGGCGTCGACCTGCCGGACGTAGTCCGCGAGCCTGCGCCCGATTTCAAGGCCTACGGGGTTTGCACGCTCGGGTATCTCGTTGCCGATGCTCCAGATGATCACCGAGGGGTGGTTGAAATCGCGCGCGAGCATGGCGCCGAGGTCCTGCTCCCAGTGCCCGTCGAAGTAGCGCTGGTAGCCGTTGAGCACCTTGGGGAGCTCCCATGAGTCGGCGAACTCGTCGACCACGAGCATCCCTGCGCGGTCGCAGGCGTCGAGGAACGCGGAGGACGGGGGATTGTGGCTTGTGCGGATCGCATTGAACCCGCTTCGCTTCATGAGCGCGACCCTTCGGGACTCGGCGTCGGGAAAGGCCGCGGCGCCGAGGAGCCCGTTGTCGTGGTGCAGGCAGGCGCCCCGCAGCTTCACCGGGCTCCCGTTGACGAGGAGCCCCTTCTCGGGAGAGACCGAGACCGTGCGGATCCCGAAAGGCTGGCGGTAGACGTCGACGACCCTGCCCCCGCTCATGATGCGGAATTCGGCGCCGTAGAGGCGCGGGTTCTCCGGCGACCACGGCTTGGGGCCTTCCACGGGCACGCTCTGGTTGATCGTCTCGGCTCGCCCAGCGGACACCCGGAGCTGGCCCAGGGGCCTCACCGTCACGGCGCCGTCGGGATCGGTGAGCGTGACCTCGGCCGTGACATCCTCCGCCGCGGGGCGGTCGTTGCGGATCTCAAGACGGACCTGGAGCAGGGCCTTCTCCCCGAAGAGCCAGACCGTGTCGACGCGCGCGCCGAAGACCGGCACGTAGAGCGAGTCGTGGACCCTCATGGAGACCTCCCGGTATAGGCCCGATCCCGGGTACCAGCGCGAGTTCAAGTTCGGGTTCACCGCCCTGACGGCGATGACGTTGTCCTGCCCGGGGGACTTGAGGTAAGGGCCGACGGCATAGTGGAAGGCGATGTAGCCGTGGGGTTGGAATCCCAGGTGCGTGCCGTTGACCCACACATCCGAATCCTGCTGCACCCCGTCGAAGATCAGGTCGACCTGCCTGCCCGCGTCGTCGGGATCCACGGCGAAATGATTGCGGTACCAGCCGGTGCCGCCGGGAAGGTAGCCGGTGCTCTGGCCCCCGGGCGTCGCCTTGTCGTGGGGGCCGACCCCCGGCGCCGGGCCCTCGATGCTCCAGTCATGCGGAAGGTCGACCGGGCGCCAGGCACGGTCGTCAAAGCCGGGGGACTCGGCCCCCGGGTTTTCCCCGAGGCCGAAGCGCCACCCCTGGTCGAAGGGCCGCGGAAGGAGTTGGCGCGCGGCGTCCCCCGTGGGGGCGGGCGCGGATGCGGCATCCATGCGGGAGACGAACGTGGTGGCCAGGGCGAGCGCCGCAAGGCCACCCAAGGCAGCAAGCCGGGGGTTTGGCATCCGCCACGTGTAGTCGCCGGGGCCCGGGTCATCAACCAAATCCAAGGCCCGCCTCGCCTACGGACCCCGGTCGGCCCGAATCCTTATCCCCATCGGGCGCAGGCAGGTTAGGCTCCTCCTTTCCTTGCCGCAGGCGACCTATTGCCAAGGGGCGCCTCCGCCATAGTCCAGAATTGGCTGCCCGGCCTGGATTCGAACCAGGACTAGGTGAGTCAAAGTCACCTGTGCTACCTTTACACCACCAGGCAGAAAACAGAACCGAAGAACGTGCTAGCCGGACGATAGCCGCGTCAATGGCGTAATCGAGCCGATTGCACTGGGGAGTTGACGCCCTATTTGCGCAATCGTTTCATTCGTGCCCATGCATGCTCCCCTACCCGTAGACCCCAGGGTGAAATACAAACGCATCATCCTCAAGCTCTCCGGCGAGCTCCTCCGCGGCGAGAAGACAGGCGATCCCATAGACACTGAGGCCCTTGAGCGCACCTGCAAGCAGATCAAGGAGATCCACGACCTGGGCGTGCAGATCTGCGTGGTCATCGGCGGGGGCAACATCTTCAGGGGCCTGACCGGGGAGAAGCGCGGCGTCGACCGGACGACCGGCGACTACATGGGGATGCTGGCCACCGTCATCAACGGCATGGCGATCATGGACCGCCTGGAGAAGATGGAGGTCACGACGCGCGTCCAGAGCGCCATCCCCATGAACCAGATCGCGGAGCCGTTCATCCTCAGGCGCGCCATCCGCCACCTGGAGAAGGGCCGGGTCGTCATCTTCGTCGCCGGCACCGGCAACCCCTATTTCTCGACCGACACCACGGCCGCCCTGCGCGCCTCCGAGATGCATGCCGACATCATCGTGAAGGCCACGAAGGTCGACGGCATCTACGACAAGGACCCGAAGAAGTACGCCGACGCCGTCAAGTACGACGAGATCACGTTCATCGACGCCCTCAAGCAGAGGCTCAAGGTCATGGACTCGACCGCGTTTTCGCTGTGCCTCGACAACCACGTGCCCATACTGGTCCTGGACCTGCACGAGGACCATGCGATCCTTCGCGGCGTGACCGGGAAAAAGGTCGGCACGCTCGTCCACGGGTAAGCCCACAACGTTCAAACCCCCGCTCCCATGTCACATCCCCTGCTCAACGATACCAACGCCAAGATGAAGAAGGCCCTGGACCACTCGACCCACGAGTTTGCGTCGATCCACACTGGAAAGGCCACGCCCACGATGGTGGAGGGCGTCATGGTGGAGGCCTACGGCTCCCAGATGCGCCTGAAGGAATGCGCCGCGATCACGACCCCCGACTCGCGGATGATCCAGATCCAGCCGTGGGATGCGAGCCTCACCAAAGCGATCGAGAAGGCGATCCAGGTCGCGAACCTGGGCTTCAACCCGGTCGTCGACGGCAAGATCGTGCGAGTCCCGCTGCCCGACATGAGCCGCGAGCGCCGGCTGGAGTTCGTCAAGACGGCCTCCCGGATCGCCGAGGAGGGCCGGGTCCAGATCCGCAACATCCGCCGCGACGTCATGGAGACCCTGAAGAAGTCCAAGTTCCCGGAGGACGAGGCGAAGCGCCTTGAGAAGGACATCCAGGCCGCGACCGACAAGGCGATCAAGGACATCGGGGACCATTTCACGGCCAAGGAGAAGGAACTCCTCGCAGTGTGATCGGCGGCGGCATGCTGACGCCCCGAAAAAGGCCGGCCCGAGTCATCGTGAAGCTCGGCACGGGCGTCCTGACGTCCGGAGTCGGCCGCCTTGACACGGGACGGATCGCCGACGTCTGCGCCCAGTTGGCGGCGCTCAGGGCGTCCGGCACCGAGGTGATCGTCGTCTCCTCGGGCGCCATTGGCCTCGGGATGGGCCGCCTCGGCCTCTCAAGGAGGCCGTCGGACACGGCGAAGAAGCAGGCGTGCGCCGCCGTCGGCCAGAGCCTCCTGATGGAGACCTGGCAGGCCGGGTTCGCGCCCCACGGAATCACGGTCGCCCAGGTGCTTCTGACGCACGAGGACCTGCGCGCCCGGGCGCGGCACCTCGGGGTCAAGGAGACGCTCGCGCAGGTGATCGGCTACGGGGCCGTCCCCATCATCAACGAGAACGACGCGGTCAGCGCGGCCGAGATCGCCGGGATCCGCTTCGGCGACAACGACACGCTCTCCGCGATGGTCGCCAGCCTCGTGCGGGCGCAGTTTCTCCTCATCCTCTCGACGGCCCCGGGCCTCATCGACCTGAAGGGGACGGGCAGGATCGTGCCCGTCGTAGAGAGGATAACCCCGGAGATAGAGGCCATGGCCGGCGGGACGACGAGCGAGACCGCGGTCGGGGGCATGGTGAGCAAGATCTCGGCCGCCCGGCTGGCGACAAAATCCGGCTGCGGGGTCTTCATCGCCAACGGGGCCGAGCCGGGGATCATCGCGCGGCTTCTCGCAGGCACGGGCCACGGGACCTTCTTCGTCCCGAGCGGGCTCCCGCTCGAGTCAAGGAAGTCCTGGCTCGCGTACTTCCAGAGGCCCTCGGGGACGATCACGGTCAACGCCTGCGCCGTCCCGGTACTTAGGGATGAGGGCCGCAGCCTCCTCGCCGTCGGGGTCACCGGAGCCCGGGGCGACTTCGCGGCGGGCGACGTGGTCGACATCGCGGGGCCGGACGGCGCCGTGATCGCCCGCGGCAAGTCCTCCTTCGCCTCGGACGAGATCCCGCACGTGGCGGGGAAGAAGGGTGAGGAGCTGCGGGCCCTCTACCCGAGCCGCAACCGGATAGAGGTCGTGCACCGCAACGACCTGGCTCTCCTTTGAACCCCCTCTCCCACTTCCGGGAGATGACGAGCGCCCAGAGGAGGGCGTTCACCGCGGCCTACCTGGGCTGGATGCTCGACGCGTTCGACTTCTTCATCCTCGTCATGGTCGTGCGGCACGTCGCCGCGGAGTTCCACACCGACATCAAGTCGGTCTCCTACGCGATTTTCCTGACGCTCGCGATGAGGCCCGTCGGCGCGATGGTCTTCGGGCTTGTCGCCGACCGCTACGGACGGCGCCCGGCGCTCATGGGGAGCATCCTCCTCTATGCCGCCGTGGAGCTCCTCTCGGCCTTCGCCCCGACCCTGGGCGCCTTCCTCGTCCTGCGGGCGATATTCGGGATCGGCATGGGCGGAGTGTGGGGGGTCGGCGCCTCGCTCGCGATGGAGTCGGCCCCCATGAAGAGCCGCGGGCTCCTCTCGGGGATCCTCCAGGAGGGCTACCCCGCGGGCAACCTCCTCGCCGCGCTCACCTACTGGCTCGTATTCCCCCACTTCGGCTGGAGGGGAATGTTCATCGTGGGGGCCCTGCCGGCGGTCCTGGTCATCTTCATCAGGTACGGCGTCGACGAGTCCCCGGCGTGGGTCGCGAACCGCTCCCGTGTCCGGGCGGACGCGACGGGGGCCCGCGCCGGCATATGGTCGACCCTAAGGACCCGCTGGCCCCTCTTCCTCTACATGGTCGCCCTCATGACCGCCTTCAACTTCTTCAGCCACGGGACGCAGGACCTCTACCCGAGCGCGTTCCTGGAGAAGCAGCGCGGCTATCCCCTGGAGACCGCATTCAAGGTGACGATCATCTACAACATCGGCGCGATCGCGGGCGGGATGTTCTTTGGCGCGTTCTCGCAGCGGATAGGCCGGTGCCGGGCGATCGCGATCAGCGCGCTGCTGTCGATACCGATGATCCCGCTGTGGGTCGGCTCGAGCTCGATCGTCGGCCTGGCGGTCGGGGCGTTCCTGATCCAGTTCGCGGTCCAGGGCGCCTGGGGCGTCGTGCCCGCGCACCTGAATGAGCTCTCCCCGGTCGAGGTCCGGGGCACCTTCCCCGGACTCGCCTACCAGCTGGGAAACCTGGCTGCGGCCTCCACCGGCCCCCTCCAGGCGATCCTGGCCGAGAGGCACGGCGGCGACTACGCCTTCTCCCTGGGATGGGTCGTCGGGATCGGGGCCATCGTCCTCTCGGTCCTCGCCCTCCTGGGCCCGGAGGCGCGAACGGTCGAGCTCGCTTCCAAACAGGCGTGAGTGCAGATTGCCGCGCCCATGGATTTTGTCCTCGATAGCCTGCCTTCGCCCGAGTCGGTCCCCCAGATCGACTTCAAGGCGCAGCTCAACGAGGACCAGTACCTCTCGGTGACGGCGGAGCCCGGCCCGCTTCTGGTCCTGGCGGGCGCGGGCTCCGGCAAGACGCGCACCCTCACCTACCGCGTCGCCTGGCTCCTCTCGCAGGGAGTCCGCCCGGGCGAGATCCTCCTGCTCACCTTCACGAACAAGGCCGCCAAGGAGATGCTCCACCGGGTCCAGGAGCTGACCGGCATCGAGCCGAAGCGCTTCTGGGGGGGCACGTTCCACTCGATCGGGCACCGGGCCCTAAGGATGTACGGGGAGGCCATCGGGCTTGCGCGCACGTTCACGATCCTCGACGCCGAGGAGGCCGAGCGCCTCCTGAAGCAGGTCGTCGAGTCCCAGGACAAGCTCTTCTTCAAGGACAAGACCCGCCCGAGGCCGGGGCCCCTCTTCGGGATCATCTCGCTCGCGCGCAACACCCAGCTCTCGGTGGAGGCGACGGTCGAGAAGTACTTCCCCCACTACGCGGAGATCAGCGACCGGCTCCCGGCGTTTGCGAAGGCCTACGACCTGAAAAAACGCGAGCAGAAGGTCTGCGACTACGACGACCTCCTGGAGCACTGGCTCGCGCTCCTTAGGCAGGCCCCGGACGTCGCCGAGTACTTCACGCAGCGGTTCCGCCACGTGCTCGTCGACGAGTACCAGGACACGAACACCCTCCAGGCGCAGATCGTCGACACGATCGGCAGTCACCACCGCGTGATGGCCGTGGGCGACGACGCGCAGTGCATCTACTCGTGGCGCGGTGCGAACTTCGAGAACATCATGTCGTTCCCGGAGCGCCATCCCGGTACCGTGATCCACCGGATCGAGACCAACTACCGGTCGACTCCCGAGATCCTGAACCTGGCGAACGGGGTCCTGATGGCGCAGCCCAAGGGCAGGCACTTCGACAAGGAGCTGCGCGCCGCCCGCGGCCACATGGAGAAGCCCTACGTCGTCCAGGCGATGGACGACCGCGAGCAGGCGGAGTTTGTCGTGAAGCGGGTCCGCTCGCTCCACGAGGACGAGGGGGTCTCCCTCAGCAACATCGCCGTCCTCTACCGCTCGCACTTCATCGCGGTCGAGACCCAGATAGCCCTGGCCCGGGCCGGGATACCCTACCACATCACGAGCGGCGTGAAGTTCTTCGAGCGCCAGCACATCCGCGACCTGGTGGCGCTCCTGAGGTTCGTCTACAACCCCTCCGACTCCCAGGCCTGGGAGCGGATCGCGGTCCTGCTGCCGAAGGTCGGGGAGAAGGGCGCCCAGAAGATCCACGCCGCCGCCCTGCACCATGCGAAGGATTTCCAGAAGGACTTCATCGACGCGCTCAGCGCAGAGGACGTGCGGGCCAAGGTGGCCAAGGATGCGAAGTCCGAATGGGACTCGCTCGTCGTCTCGCTCGGCCAGGTATCCGAGTCGATGAAGACATCGACGCCGTCCGACGCCGTTGAGACGGCGATCGACGGCTGGTACGGCGACTACCTGAAGGGGGCCTATGCCGACTACACCGACCGGCTGGAGGAGCTTAAGGCGCTGGTCGGGTTCGCCCAGCGCTTCGAGGAGACGCAGGACTTCCTGGCGCAGATCCTCCTCTTAAACAGCGAGACCAGCGACCGCCACGTCGACCCGGAGACCGACGCCATCAAGCTGACCACGGTCCACCAGGCGAAGGGGCTCGAGTACGATGTCGTCTTCCTGATCGGCCTGGCCGACGGGCAGTTCCCCGGCAGGCGCTCGATAGAGGCGGGTGATGTCGAGGAGGAGAGGCGTCTCTTCTACGTGGCCGTCACCCGCGCAAGGAACGAGCTGTACCTATGCTACCCGAAGATCGCGTCGCGCCCGGGGCCGGGAGGCATGATGAACACGCCGAGCCGCTTCCTGCAGGAACTCTCACCGGACCTCTACCAGCAACTAAAGATCAAGCGCCTGCAGGCCTGGTGAGGGCCGCGGGGCTCTAGGGCGAGAGCGGTGCACCGCCCCGCGCCGTGTCCTGCACCCTGCGAATGCGCTCCACGCTTTCGCTCATCTCCCTTAGGCCGAGGCTCGAGAGCATCTTGCCGATCGGCACCGCGGGGTCGTTTGACCAGAATATCCCCTCGTCCTGGTCACGGTAATAGAGGAATCCCGCCCTGTCTCCGTACTTGCGCGCGAAGGCCTGGCCCTCCTCGAGGAACGACTCCCAGTGGATGAGGGCGTAGGACAGGTCGATCTCGTGCACCAGCGTGCCCGGCTGGGTGACCTCGGTCTCGATGAGGCCCACGGGGCTGTAGAACGCGGCGTGGTCGCGCGGGGCGGCGCTGACCACGTAGTACCGGTGCTGCTGGGCGTAGAACGAGGGGTAGGTTGTCTGGGGCGAGGCCGTCGGCAGCGCCACGATCTCGGCGCCCTGCTTGGCGAGGGCCGCCCATCCGTCGGCATAGAGCATGTCGAAGCAGATCTGGATCCCCACGCGCCCGAAGTCGCAATCGAACACCGGGAAGCTGCCGCCGGGCTTTGTGCCGGTCTCGATGACGTCGCTGCCCTCCGGCGCCACGGGATGGACCTTGCGGTAGATCCCCGCGACCTTCCCCGACCTGTCGAAGAGGACCGCCACGTTGCTGTAGAGGGGCGCGGCGCCCGACTCGTTGAGGAGCATGGGGACGATCAGGTAGCTGCCAAGGCGCCTGGCGCCCGCGGCGATCGGTTCCTGGACCTCGGAAAGCCTCACGGCCTCGACGCCGACCGTGTCGCCCGGGTGCGAGAGGAAGGCCTCGGGGAGGATGACGAGGTCAAGCCGCTTGCCCGGGTAGCCGGACTTGGCCTGGGCCGCGATGGAGTCGAGGGACTCGTCCATCCTCTGCAGGCGCCTCTCGAGCGAGAGGGTGAAGAGCTCCGGCCCGCAGACCATGGTGCCCACAAGCACCTTCCTCGGGAGGCCGTCGCGTCGGGCCGCATCCACGGGGGACAAGGTCGCCTCAACGGCCGCGGCGGCCGAGACGGCGAGGCCCGCAGCCAGGATGACGGCGGCGGCGTAGGCCGCCAGGCGGCCGGGTGTGCGGATTGGGGTCTTAAGTTGTGAGATCATGGGGTGTCCTCCGAAGGCTTGAAAATCGGGTGGCGGCGTTCCTGAGCATCAAGGAAACGGTGAACCGCGCAGGACGCAACCTTCGGCGGAGCGGGCCCCGCGGCCAATCGCCTCGGCGGCAACCGTTTCCAGTCGGTTACATATCCGTGGTTGCGCTGGACGCGCTCTGCATCTCTGTGTTTACCTAACCATCTTTATGTCCCATCCCCCTGTGGAGAATGTCGTCATCGTTGGCACAGGCTGCGCCGGCCTCACGGCCGCCGTCTACACGGCCCGGGCCAACCTGAGCCCGCTCGTCATCGAGGGCCCGCTTCCCGGCGGACAATTGACGACGACCAGCGAGGTCGAGAATTTCCCGGGATTCCCCGAGGGGGTCGACGGCTTCCAGCTCATGGACAACCTGCGCAAGCAGGCGGCGAAGTTCGGCACGAGGTTCGAGCAGGCCCTCGTGCAGTCGGTCGACTTCGCGTCGATGCCGAGGAAGCTCATCTGCAACGACAGGACGATCCTCGCGAAGACCGTGATCATCGCGACGGGCGCCTCCCCCCGGATGACCGGGATCCCCGGCGAGAAGGAACTCTACGGCGGCAAGGGCGTGACGACCTGCGCGACCTGCGACGGCGCCTTCTACCGGAAGATGGAGGTCGCGGTGATAGGCGGCGGCGACAGCGCCGCCGAGGAGGCCCTCTTCCTGACGCGTTTCGCGAGCAAGGTCTACCTGGTCCACCGCCGGGACTCGCTCAGGGCGTCGAAGATCATGGCGGAGCGCGCGACGTCGCACGCCAAGATTGAGCCCGTCTGGGACAGCGTGCCGCTCGAGGTCGTCGGGGTCCCCGAGGGCGCGGTCAGCGGGCTGAAGGTGAGGCACGTGAAGACGGGCGCCGAGCGGGTCCTCCCGGTCAAGGGCGTCTTCGTCGCCATCGGCCATGTCCCCAATTCTGCGCCCTTCGCGCCGGCGCTCGAGGTCGACGCCAATGGCTATTTCGTCCCCGCCGCGGGCTCGCAGGTCCGCACCAAGGTGCCTGGCGTCTATGTCGCAGGCGACTGCGCCGACCACGTCTACCGCCAGGCGATCACGGCGGCGGGAATGGGCTGCCAGGCAGCCATCGATGCCGAGCGCTGGCTCGCCGAGCACGGCGGCTGAGATTGGCGGGGCCTAAATGGCTGTTTTGTCAGGATATTAGATATTAATAACCAATGGGTAATGATAATTAATTAGAATGATTCTCATTCCTAGTTGAAACTCGGTACCATTCCAATTAGCTGATTCAAACCCATCTATCTATGGTCTCCAACACCGAGAGCTCAGAGGCCCTAGCCCAGCGACTGTCCGACAGCGGTCTTCGCTCGACCCCCCAGCGCGAGGTCATCTACAGCGTCCTCCTGAAGCGGCGAGATCACCCGACGGCGGAGGAGGTCTTTGCCCGGGCGAAGCCGGAGATGCCCATGATCTCTCTCGCGACGGTCTACAACTGCCTGGAGACGCTCGTCCAGTGCGACCTTGTCCGCACGGTCAATTTCGAGCGGGGACCGACAAGGTACTGCCCGAATCTCCACCCCCACGCCCATTTCCACGACCAGGAGAGCGGGGCCACCCATGACATCGACCTGCCCCCGGGACTCCTCGACCAGGTGAAATCCATCCTTCCCCAGGGCTTCGACGCGTCGTCGGTCGAGATCATCTTCCGCGGCAAAGCCCGCACGGTTCCAGGCAACCCCACACTCTAATCCGCGCATGTCCTCACTCGAAATCAAGAACCTGCACGTCTCCACCGGAGACAAGGAAATCGTCAAGGGTGTCACCCTGACGATCAACTCCGGCGAGATCCACGCCATCATGGGGCCCAACGGCACCGGCAAGTCGACGATGGCCAAGGCCATCGCCGGCCACCCCGACTACGTGATCACCCAGGGCGACGTCCTGATCGACGGGAAGTCCATCCTTGAGAAGGAATCCGACGAGAGGGCGCGCGAGGGCATCTTCCTCGCCTTCCAGTACCCGAGCGAGATCCCCGGGGTGAGCATCGCCAATTTCCTCCGCGCCGCCCTCCAGGCGCGCATGGCCGAGGGCGAGGAGATCGACGCCTCGTCCTACTACAAGCAGCTCTACCAGAAGATGGACCTGCTCAAGATCGACCGTAAGTTCACGTCCCGGTCGGTGAACGAGGGGTTCTCGGGCGGCGAGAAGAAGCGCAGCGAGATCCTCCAGATGGCCATGCTCAACCCGAAGTTCGCGCTCATGGACGAGACGGACTCGGGCCTGGACATCGACGCGCTGCGCATCGTGTCGGACGGCGTCAACAGCCTGCGGGGCCCGAACCTGGGGATACTCCTGATCACGCACTACCAGCGGCTCCTCAGCTACATCGTCCCCGACCACGTGCACGTCATGATCGAGGGGCGGATCGTCAAGAGCGGCGACAAGTCGCTCGCCCTCGAGCTCGAGTCGCGGGGCTACGACTGGGTGAAGCAGGAGTTGGCAACGGCATAACGGGGAGCACACCACCATGTCAGACATCACCGACACCCTCGAGACGTCCCTGGAGAACCCGGTTTCCGGGATCGACCAGTCGTCGGGCAACTTCAAGTACGACATGACGTACGACTTCGACGCGGGCACGGGCCTGAACGAGCGCACGGTCGACTACATCTCCTCCGTCAAGAAGGAGGCCCCGTGGATCCACGACTTCCGCCAGAACGCCCTGAAGACGTTCATGGCGAAGCCCCTGCCGACCCACTGGGCGACCAAGGACCTCGAGAACATCAACTTCGACAAGATCCGCTATTACCTTTCGCAGGGCCAGAAGCCCAAACGCACCTGGGACGAGGTGCCGGAGGACATCAAGCGCACGTTCGAGCGGCTCGGGATCCCCGAGCAGGAGCGCAAGTTCCTGGCAGGCGTCGAGGCCCAGTTCGACTCCGAGGCCGCCTATTCGAACATCAAGGAGGCCGTCTCCAAGCAGGGCGTCATCTTCATGAACTCGACCGAGGCGCTGCGAGAGCACCCGGAGATCTTCCGCAAGTACTTCGGCAAGGTGATCCCCACGAGCGACAACAAGTTCTCGGCCCTGAACAGCGCCGTGTTCTCCGGCGGCTCGTTCATCTACGTCCCCCCGGGGGTCAAGGTCTCGCACCCCCTGCAGGCCTATTTCCGGATCAACGCCGAGAACTTCGGGCAGTTCGAGCGCACGCTGATCATCTGCGACGAGGGCAGCGAGCTCACGTACATGGAGGGCTGCACCGCGCCCAAGTTCTCTACGGCCACGCTCCACAGCGCCGTCGTCGAGCTGGTGGCCCTTAAGGGGGCCAAGATCCAGTACATCACCGTCCAGAACTGGTCGTCCAACGTCTTCAACCTGGTCACCAAGCGCGGCCTCGCCCACGAGGAGTCCGAGATCAAGTGGATCGACTGCAACATCGGCAGCCGGCTCACGATGAAGTACCCGGGCGTCGTCCTCAAGGGCCGCAAGTCGCGCGGAGAGGTGATCTCGATCGCCCTAGCCAACGACGGCCAGCACCAGGACACGGGGGCCAAGATGGTCCATGCGGCCGACGAGACCACCTCGACGGTCGTGTCCAAGTCGATCTCGGTCGGCCAGGGGCGCGCCACCTACCGCGGCGTCGTCCACATCCCGAAGAACCTTAAGGGCTGCAAGAACAACACCGAGTGCGACGCGCTCCTTATCAACACGAACAGCCGGACCGACACCTACCCGGCCATCACGGTTCGCGGTGACAGGCACGCCGTGCAGCACGAGGCGAGCGTCTCAAAGGTGAGCGCCGAGCAGATTTTCTACATGCAGCAGCGGGGGCTCACCGAGGGCCAGGCCATGAGCCTGTCCGTCAACGGCTTCATCAACGACCTCGCCCGCCAGTTCCCGATGGAGTACTCCGTCGAGCTGAAGAGGCTGATCGACCTGGAGATGGAAGGGAGCGTGGGTTAAAGCCATGGTCGAAGTCTCAACTGACCGATCCCTCGCGGCAGCCGCCGTCGGCGGCTTCACGCCCGAGGTCTTCGCAAAGCACCTCTCCTCGGTCCCGGCCTGGTGGCGGGAGCGCAAGAAGGCCGCCTACGCTCGCTTCGAGGCCCTGCCGATGCCCGCCCGCACCGACGAGAGCTGGCGGTTCAGCAACCTCTCGGGGATCAGGATCGACGGGTTCACGCCGGACGCGGCACCGCCCGCCGGCACCGCGCCGGCCCCT
>Ga0265324_10000916_pt1 | contig 18598 bp, 13 predicted proteins | sample 41419metaG_FD_198634 | JGI IMG/M metagenome (GOLD analysis project Ga0265324, IMG submission 198634) | Rhizosphere microbial communities from Carex aquatilis grown in University of Washington, Seatle, WA, United States - 4-14-19 metaG | ecosystem: Host-associated > Plants > Roots > Rhizosphere...
CTCGCGTCCACCCCGTTGGTGCCGTTGGTGCCATCCTTCCCGGGAGGCCCCGCGACGCCGTCTTTGACGTTACATCCGGTCAGGAGGATCATCGCGGTCACCCCTGCGAGAATCAATACCAGTAACTTTTTCATTGTTCGCTTCTCCTGTAAGGAAACCGTTCGACCTGCATTAGAGTTTCCGGATACCGTAGCTGATGGTGTCGTTGAGATGCTTCCGGAAGTTGTGGATGGTTTTGCCATCCAGCGTCACGTCCAGATGGCACTGTTCGCAGCTCACGCCCACGTTATGGTTGCGGGTATCGTGGCAGGCCATGCAAGACAGGGTATCGCTCAGCGCGGCAGTGGTCCGCCATTCGACCTTCCGGAGCGGCTTGCGGCCCGCGCCATGGCAGGCGATGTTGCTGCAGCTCGTTCCATCGAAGGATATACGGGGGGCCGAGGCCAGGTAATGGGCCGTGTCCGAAGCATTGTAGTGCTTCGCGAGCAGGGCATCCTCGTTGAAGGACGGATCCTTTACCCCGTCGCGATGGGTCGGGTCGTCGTTGCGGACGTATCCGGCGTCGACTCCTTTATGGCAGTCCGAGCATTGGATGCCGTAGCCCAGAAGGCGGGTCTGCTGATCGAGCAGGGCCTGGTTCTTGGCGTTGTCGCTTACGAACTTGAAGTTGGGATCGGCTTTGATGCGGTAGGTCGTATCCGTGGCGCTTTGCACGATCCCCATCTTGGCGGCCGCGGAGGTGTCCGCGAAGGGAAAGTCGGCCATGGCCCGGACGCTTAAGTGCATGCGGTGCACGGCATCCCGGCTTAGGGGGGCCGTATGGCACAGGTCGCACGATTCGGCCGGTTTTGCGGTATCGTCTATCCTGCTACACGCCGCCAACATCAGAAGTGCGCATGTCAACGGCTGGGTCAAGTGCATTCGCATGACATTCACCTCGCTGCCTTTCCCTTGCCTTCGTGGCAATCCGCGCAGAATTGATCGAGAGGAGCATGGCAGGTCGCGCAATCCATCTTGTGGAACCGCACGTCCGGGCCATGGTTGAAGCGGTAATTGAGGCCATGCACCTTGCGGGCATCCGAGCCGGCATGGCACTCGTCGCAAGTGGTGACCGATCCCTGGTCGTGGCACATGGAGCAGTCCTTGCCCAGGTTGGCTTGCAGCCCATGGCCCTGGCTCTTCAGCCAAACCGCGCTCATGTGGGTCAGGGGCTTTTCCGTCTTGGTATGGCAGCTGAGGCAAGCGACCTCGGCCTTCTGCATGTGGCACTCCATGCAGTTCTTCATGGTGAGGAGGTTCACCGCCGACGCTGGCTTCGCGGCCGAGTCGCCGGCGGGAGCCAACTGGCCGTGGCAGGCCGTGCATTGGACCTTCGCCGTGACGTGGGCCTTATGATCGAACTTGAGGGTCGGGTCTTCCATCCGGACGATCCGGAAGGCCGAATCCTTCATGACGATCGGCTTCGGCGTGGCGAAGGCGGAATCATCGCTGTGGCATTTCTCGCAGGCCTTAAGCGTAAGGCCCACGCGGGCCCCCGCCAAGGTGGTGGAGTTCATCGTCTTGGCATGGCAATCGGAGCAGGACAATTCTTCCTTCACCACGTGCTGGGTGTGGGAGAATTGGTGGGCCTCTTCGCCCCGGGCCAAGCCTAAGAGCAGGGTCGGCAAGGCCGCCGCGAGGGACCAGGTCATCCGCTTCATTTGGAGAGCCCCCGGTGGAAGTTTTCCTTTACGCCGAAGAAGAACCGATGGTCGCGGTCGTAAAGGCGGTTGTGGAGTAATTCATAGGCTGCGGTGATTTCCAGGCCCCGGGCCAGAAGGAGCGTGGGCTGGAGGGAGAGATCGTAAGCGCGCAGGTCGGTGTTCCGGTCATCCACGTCGTAGTTCACGTAGCCGGTCGAGACGTCGATCCGGTACCGATTCTGGAACGTTCCCCCGTAACCGACCCGCATGTCCAGGGCCTTGGGGATGGTCCCGATTTCCTTGCCGACCTTGATGAAAATCCCGTCCACGTTCAGGCGGGCCGCGAAGCTTTGCCCACCCGATCTCCGGTATTGGATGAGGCCGTAATCGAGGCCCAGGCTGGCGTCATTGTTCACGACGAAGGTGTATCCCGCCATTAGGTATTCGTGTTCGGGGTTCACGAAGTAGTCGTAGGAACGCGTGGAGTCGATCCTCTCGTCCAGCATGCCGACGTGCAGTTCTGCTTCATCGAGTTCGCGGACCCGGACCGTGGCGGCTATATCCGCGCGGGAGATGGACGTTGAATCCAGTCGGAACACCGAGGATGCGTTCAAGGTAATGCGGTCTCCCAGGCTGCCTTGCACGTCCCCTCCCAGGGTGCCGTCGTCGCTGCTCCCGTTCACCAGTCCGTCGAGATGGATGGCGAGGGCGGAGATAGGTGCGATGGTAAGCTTGCCACCGATGAGCGCCTTATCGCCGTCGAAATCGAACACGTTATTCTGGTACACCGTCGGAACGCCGTAGCCTCCGAACAATTCGGCGGAGGCGATGCCATTGTACCGGAGCCGTAAGTCGCCTCCGTCATAGTAGAGCGAGCGGAAAATCATGGGCTCGAAGTCCCGGCCCGCCGCCACGCTCAACCACCCCATGTTCGCGGGGGTATAGCTGGCGTTGGCCAAGGCCAGACGGTTCGAGTTCATATAAGTATTGGGGCGCTTGTCGTAGAAATCGGAATACCCGTAGGCGGCGCGCAGGGCGACCCCGTTCTTTAGGGCCGATACGTTAATGCGCTCCATCTGATAGACGTTGTCGTCGTGCGGAGAGTCTTTGGCATCAAGAACGTATCCGCCCAGGGATACCGTCCCGTTCACGTAGTCGGCGCGCGCGGCGGCCGAGACGGATGCGAGAACGAGTAGGCTTGTTCTCAAGAGTCGCGATCGCATGCCGGTGCTCCTCTCATGGTTGTCCCCGATAGAAAGCGATTGCTGTGCCAACCCGTTTCGGCCTCGTTCCGATGCGTTGTATGAGGGCCTTTGCGACGCCCGCGGAGAGCGTTTACGGCGGGATTTTGAGGGAGGGTCGGTTACGGTATTCCGGATGAATTCTCATCTTGGGCCCGATGGGAACTCATCCCGACATCTTGAATCTTCACGTTTCGGAGGAGGTCGGTTCGGGCGAATGTGGCTAGGAATTCCGCGTCGCCTCTCCTTCAGGCTTACGCTTCGCTTCGGCCGCGTACGGAAATTTCAGCGGGAAAACATCGACTCCGATCGGGGTCGAATCCGATCTTCCACCGCCCCGTAGGGGAGCGCTCAACTGCAACTTTGGCAAATTGGACCCCGACTTCGCTGCCAATAATTCAGGAGCTACCCCGGATTTCCCGCCCTTGCGCGCGGTCCCAACCTTGAATCCCGTCCAGCCAGCGCCACCGGCCCGCTCCGGAACGCCGTTCCGATTATTGGATCCAAGTTTGCTTTAGTTGGGATTACCAAAGGGGAAACCCGACAGCGCAGATTCGAAGCAGCGCTTTTTGTGGTAGCCGGGATCCGGCGGAAGGAGAGGACTGGAATATGTGGAAGTTAACGCTGGCATCGATGGGAATGGGAATCGCCTTGATGTGCGCGACGGCCGCGCCGGCGAAGGCGGAGGACGCCGCGGGGCTTAAGCTTTTCAAGGAAGGCAAATGCACGCAATGCCATTCCATCGACGCCCTCAAGATCACCAAGGTCAAATCGGACGACGACGAGGATGCGGTCTTGGACGAGAACGGTAAGAAGATCGAGCCGCCGGACCTTTCCGGGGTCGGCAAAGACCACGATGCAGCCTGGTTCGCCAAATGGCTGAAGAAGGAAGTCGAGGTCGAAGGCCACAAGCATAAGAAGAAGTTCAAGGGCTCCGAGGACGATCTGAAGGTGATCACCGAATGGATCGCAACGGATCTCAAGTTCGACGTCCCCAAGAAGAAGTAAGCGATCCCCACAGCCGGGAAGGAAATCGGACATGTCATCCTGGAAAACCCTTCTCGCCGCAGGCTTGGCCTTGGCCACCTTGGGCGCGGTAATCCTGAGCTGCGACAAGGGAGCCTCGCCGGGCGGCGCCACTGCAGGGCCCGGGGCTACCCTGGCCTCGCGCCTGGGACTCGCGCCGGAACCCGTCAAGCAGCCCTTGCGATTCGATCATGCGGTCCATATCAAGGCCGAGGATATGGATTGCAAGGACTGCCACAAGTTCGCCGAGAAGGGAGTGCATGCCACCCTTCCCAAGCTCAAGGACTGCAAGGATTGCCACTCCGAGCCGCAAGGGAAGGATCCCGAAGAGCCTAAGGTGCGCGAGTACCTGGAAAGCGGTAAGGAAATCCCGTGGATAGTATTGGATAGGTTGCCCGGACACGTCTATTTCTCGCATCGGGCGCATATCGCCTTGGGGAAAATGAAATGCTGGGATTGCCATCGGGACATGCGCAAGGTGAACCAACCGGTGAGCGTCCCCGACATCAACTACCTCACCATGTCCAAATGCACGGCATGCCACAAGCAGAAGCAGGCGGAGTGGGAATGCACCACTTGCCACAAATGAGAAGGGGCGGACGCTGATGGACACCAAGGAAAGCGGTCGCAGGAAATTCCTCAAGATATCCGGCGCCGTAGGCGCGGCGGGATTGCTCGCCGGCTGTTTCAAACGGAAGGATGAATTCGCCCTGCCCCGGGATAAGTCCCCCGTTCCCGGAGCGGACGGATGGTACATCGGCGAGGAAAAGAACATCGCCTCCTCCTGCGCCCAATGCCCCGTCAACTGCGGCATCATGGTGCGGGTGGTCGAAGGCCGCGCCGTGAAGATCAACGGCAACCCCCAGTCCGTCCAGGTGGACGGCAAGCTGGGGCCCAAAGGCCAAACAGGTCTCTTCACCCTCTACGATCCGGACCGCATCAAAGGCCCCCTGATGCGCGAAGGCGCGCGCGGGGAAGGCAAATGGAAATCGATCACCTGGGATGAAGCCCTTGCCGAAGCGGCTAAACGCCTGGGCGCGCTGCGTTCCCGGGGCGAGGCCCATAAGCTCGCCGTGCTGTGCGGACGGCCGCGCGGTTTCATGAAAGAGATACTGGAACGCTTCTGCGCGGCCTACGGGACGCCCAACTTTTTCGATCCCCTGGCCGCCGGCGAAGGCGCCTTGGTGCAGGCGATGGATCTCATGATGGGCATTCCCGAAATCCCCGGGTACGACGCGGATCATACCTCCTTTATCCTGAGCCTGGGCTCCGGTATCTTCGAATCCACCTGCAACGGCATCCATTTCGCCCGCGGTACCGGCGCCTTCCGCCGGGGGAATCCCACCCGCCGCTCTTTCATCACGCATGTGGATCCCAACTTCACCACCACGGCCAAAATCGCCGACGATTGGATTCCACTGCGCAAGATGGGAACCTACGACGTGCTCGCCTTAGGGCTGGCCCATATCCTGATCGAGCAGGGATGGCACGACCAGGCCTTCATCCAGGCCCATACCGTTGGCTTCGATCGCTTCCAAGAGGTCCTGAAGGATTATACCCCCGCGGCGACCTCCGAGCGCACCGGCATTCCCGAGGACCGCATCCGCCGCCTGGCGGAGCAATTGCATGGATCGCGGCCCTCGGTGGTGGTCGTGGATGCGCGCTCGCTCTCCACTTCGAACGGACTCGAGATCGCCCGCGCCGTTTTGGCTTTGAACGCGGTGCTGGGGAATTTGGAAAGGCCGGGGGGCATCGTAGCCCGGCGGGATCTGCCCTTGGCCGACTGGAACGCCCTGAAGCCCGATGACATCGCCGTCGCTGGGCTGGCGAAACCGGCTTTGGACGGCCACGGTAAGCAGCGCTTCCCCTTTTCCTCTTCGGTCGCCGACGCCCTCCCCGAATCCGTATTGGGGGAAACGCCATACCCGGCGGAAGCCCTGTTCCTCTACTACGCGAATCCCCTGTTCAGCCGCAACAACCCGGAGCGGTTCCGCCAGGCCTTCGCCAAGATCCCTTTCATCGTGAGCTTCTCCCCTTTCATGGACGAAAGCGCGTACGAATCCGATCTGATCCTTCCCGATCATACCTATCTGGAACGCTGGGAAGAGGCTTTACCCCCGCCCCTGGGTTTCCGGGCCACCATCGGCATCCGCAAGCCCGTGGTAGAACCGCTCTATGGCACCAAGCATACGGGCGACGCCTTGATAGGGATCGCCCGTAACATAGGTGGTACCGTAGCGGATGCGTTTCCCTGGAAGGATTTCCGGTCGGCCATGGAGGAGCGGCTCGCCGGCATCGCCCGCGCCAAGCGCGGCTCCATCGTTGAAGACGACCAGGCCGATTTCCTCAAGAAGCTGGCCAAAGTAGGGTGCTGGAACGACGATCCCTCGCCGGCGGAGAATTGGAAGGCCGCCTTCCGAACCGCTTCCGGCAAATTCGAATTCTATTCCGCGGCGGCGGAGGCCAAGATCACGGGCTCCGCGGCCATCAACAAGCTCGCTCCCGCGGATTACCTCAAGTCCCTGGGCAAAGGCGCATTGGCCGAGGCCTGCCTCCCGCATTCCGAGCCCGCCGTCTTCGAGGGCGCGGAAAAGGAATTCCCCATGCTGCTCTTCGCCTATAAGGACATCACCTATGCCGAAGGCAGCGGGGAGAACATCCCCTTGCTCGTGGAACTGGCGGGCCTGCAAAAGGGCCTGACCGGAACGGAGAGCTGGCTTTCCTGGGCCGAAATAAACGTGGAGACGGCCGCGCGAGCGGGCGTGCGCCAGGGCGACGTCCTGTGGGTGGAATCCCCTCTCGGCAAAATCAAGGCCTATGCCCTACTGCGCGAAAAGATCGCTCCCGACGTGGTCCTGATGGCGCTTGGGCGCGGGCATACCCAGATGGGCCGGTTCGCAAAAGGCCGAGGGGAAAACCCGAAGCATATCATGGCCGCGCACTTCGACTCCTTGAGCGGCATCGTCTCCAATCGGATCACCCGCGTCCGCATCGCAAAGGCATGAACATGTTCAACCGGAAAACGAATTCGGCGGAGGGCGAGAAGCTGGGAGGCATGGACCGCAAGTCCTTCCTCAAGATGCTCGCCGCGCTTCCCCTGGCGGGCATGGCCAAAGCCGCCGCCGCGGCCTCCCCCGAAATCAAGCCGGACGGGAAAAAGGGCTACGTCAACACCCGCACGGGCAAGCCTCCCAAATGGGGGATGGCCATCGATCTCGATCTCTGCTCGGGATGCGGCGCCTGCGTGGTCGCCTGCAAGGTGGAGAACAACGTGCCTACCACCGGGGACTCGCACCGCAAGGCCGGCACGGATATCAGCTGGATGACCATGCTCCCGATCAACGCCGAGGCCGGGGCCGAAGATCAGATGCGCCCCACCCCGTGCATGCATTGCGAGAATCCCCCCTGCGTGAAGGTCTGCCCGGTGAACGCCACCTTCCAGACCGAAGAAGGCATCGTGGCGCAGATTTGGGATCGCTGCATCGGCTGCCGCTACTGCCAAGTCGCCTGTCCCTACTCCCGCCGGTATTTCAACTGGACGGAGCCGGAGTTCCCGGAAACCTACCAGCAGGCCCTCAATCCCGATGTCGCCACCCGGCCCGAGGGCGTGGTGGAGAAATGCACCTTCTGCGTGCACCGCATCAAGAACCTGAAAGAACAGGCTAAGATCGATGGTCGTGAGATCACCGACAAGGACGTGCGGCTGCTGCCCGCTTGCGCGCAATCGTGCCCGACGGAGGCCATCATCTTCGGCGATCTGAACGATCCTGATAGCCTGGTCTCGCGCATGGCCGCCAGTCCCAGGGCCCAGCGCTTGTTGGAAGAATTGGGAACGCGTCCCAAGGTTTTCTTCCTGGGCAAGGAAAAGCCCCTCCTCAACGAGGGAAAGGAAGGCTGAACCCTATGTTCATCGAAGGCTCCTCCAAATCCACCCGCCTAGGCCTCGGCAAGTTCGGCCCCGCCTGGATCGGAACCATGGCCGCGCTTTTCCTCGTCTTCGCCTTCGGCGTCTTTGCCTATTCGCGGCAGGTGATCGATGGCGAAACCGTCGGCGGCCTCCGCACCATCGGGGTGGGGGGCGCCTCCTGGGGGCTCTACATCGTATTCGTGGTCTTCTTCATCGGCGTGAGCTTCGCGGGGATTTCCATCTCGGCCATGATCCGTCTCTTCGGCATCCACGATCTGAAACCCCTGGCCCGCATGGCGGAGCTCTTGACCATCATCGCCCTGTCCCTGGGGGCTTGCTGCATCCTGGCCGATCTCGGACGCCCCTTAAGCGGCCTCCTGAACCTGCCCCGCTACGCGCGCGTCATGTCCCCTTTCTTCGGGACCTTCACCTTGGTCATCTCCGGCTACCTGTTCGCCAGCGTCGTGTATTTTTTCCTCTCGGGCCGGCCGGACGCGGCCTATCTCGCCGAACGCACGAAGTTCTGGCCTTTGCGGCTCTTCTACCGGATATGGGCCATGGGTTTCAATTCCACCCCCGACGCGTTCAACCGCCACGCCAACTCCAGCTTCTGGCTTTCCTTGCTCATCTTGCCCTTGCTCATCACCGCCCATTCCACCTTAGGCTTCATCTTCGGCATCCAGTCCAGCCGGCCGGGTTGGTATAGCGCCTTGCAGGCGCCAGGATTCGTGGTCATGGCCGGGATTTCCGGCACCGGCGTAATCCTGATCATCGCCGCAGCGCTCAGGCATTTCCTCGATCTGAAGGCCACCATCACGGCGAAATCCTTCAAGTGGCTGGGCATCATGCTGATGATCCTCTGCGTGGTGTATATCTATTTCATCATCGTCGAAGAGCTGACGGCCCATTACGCCGGCCCGGCCATGGACAAAGAAGTAGCCCACGAGATCGTGTCCGGGGTTTATGCCGGCTATTTCTGGACCGCGGTGGGCTGCCTGCTGGCGTCCTTTTTCCTGCTTTTCTACCAATACGTGCGCGGCCAAACCAGCATCGGCCTGCACGTGTTGGCGGGAATACTCGTGAACGTCGCCGCCGTCGCCAAACGCTTCATCATCGTGATCCCTTCGCAAACCCACGGTACCCTGCTGCCATACCGGCACGGCTACTATTTCCCCACCTGGGTGGAATGCGGAGTGGTGACGGGACTGATGGCGGCCGGCGCCATGGCTTACCTCACCTTCCTGAAGATATTCCCGATCATGCCTCTGCATACGGTGGACCACGAAGAGCCCCTGCTGCAAGTGGACCTTCAGGAAAGCAAGGTTAGCCACCTAAGGCGTCTGGTCCTCTTCGGACTCACCTTGGCCATCGGCCTAACGCTTGTGGTGGTCGGGTTCCTGCTTTCCGCCCGCTTCGGCACCAATGTGAAATTGGATCCCATCCTGCCGTTCAGCCCGGTCATCTTCATCGCCGGGATCATGACCTGCTTCATCTCGTCCATCGTGTACGAGGTCGTCCCCGAAGTGAAGCCGCACCATGCCGCAAAGGCCCGGGCGCACGCTGTCGGGCATGGCTGAACAGTATAGTCTCCGATTCCGAAACGGATCCGCCCATTCCCGCCATCGTCTCCGTGATCAATGGGGCCGCCATTCATTCCGTGAAAGCGGGAAGCACCGCCACAATGGCCGTTTCCGACGATAATCCCCAGGCCACCGTGACTTTCTTGGCGCAGGTCCGCGCCGGGCCTTGAAGGGCCGCCCCGTACGCGCGGAATTTATTACGTTTCCGGACGTCCGCGCATCATAAAAAGTAGTCAGGTTCGGCAAATCGTTATAACCGTCCAGGTTCATCGCAGGGGTCGCCGTGCACATGAATTATTCTTTTCCCCCTTTGTTTGCCTTTTTCTTTTTGCTTAAAGCATCCTTCGCCCAGTCGGCCGATTTGCAAGGGACACTGAAGGATCGCTATGGAAACCAAGCGCCGATCGCCGATGCGGAGGTTTCCCTGAATAAAACAGGCATCAAGACGAGAACGGACGGCCAAGGCGGCTTCCATTTATCGGAGGCTCCCACCCGGATCGGGAAAGCGGCGTATTTCGATGCTGCCGATCTTCGCTGGGTGCCTGAAAAAGGCTTGATTTTCCGGGTCATGGCGCCGGGAGAAGTATCCGTTCGCCTGCTGGAACTCAGCGGCAGGACCGGGACGCGATTCGCGAAAGCCCGGCTTGGTAAGGGAACTTGGTCTTTTTCCCCCGCGAAAATCCCGAATGGAATCTACTACTTGGAAATCCGTTCCTCCGATCTCAGGGCCGGGATTCGCATCGCCAATCTGGGCGGCCGCGATGAGTCCACGACCCCGGGTTTTCATCTGCAGGGAAATCCGGAATCCCCCATCCTGGCCAAATCGGCGGCCGCCGAGGACTCGCTTTGGATCAATAAACCGGGATATTTCGAATCGCATGTCCCGCTGAGTTCGATGATGCAGACCGGAATGCAGCTCACCTTGGCCGACACCACCTCCGATTTGGCGTTGCTCAGAGCGTTGTTCCCTTCCCAATCATCATTACAGCCTCCTTTCGATCCTTCCCTTTTCCGCTATTCGATGGCGGTTCGGGAATCCGCATCCGTACTCAGTTTCACGGCGATCGCCGCGCCGGCCAGCCCATTCATCAGCGTTGCGAATGGTTCTGCGAAAATCGTGGGGAGTTCCGGGATCCCCACCAATCCGGTCCCATTGTCCATGGGAAATAATCCGTTCGTGGTCACCTCTATATCCCAGGACAGCAGCGCCAAATTCGATTACTACATCGATATTAATCGCGCGGTCGATTCGTCAGCGGACTTGTCAGGACTATCCGTCAACTCCGGTACACTGTCCCCGGTCTTCGCCCCCGGAATCCTGGTCTACAACGTGTCGCTCCCGAAAAGCACGACTTCCCTATCCCTCACGCCTACGGCCCAACCGATGGCAGCGATCCGCATCAAAGGCAATTCCATTACCTCGGGCCAGGCCTCGCCCCCGGTCACCATCCGTTCCGGAATTGATACGATTCCCGTCGAGGTGACCTCGCCGAACGGCCGGTTCCAGTCGACCTATCTCGTGATCACGGATCGACCCGTGGATACGGCGCCCGCGCCTCCGGCGTTGTCGAGTTTGGCCATCAAACCGGCGGGAGGCTTCACGCCTACATTCGATCCGGCGACCACCCAGTACAACGCATGGTTTCCCGCGGGACCGGGTTCCATAGCGTTGTCGGCTGTCGCTTCGCTTCCGACGCAAGTCGTTACGCTGCCCGGGCGCACGCCGGTAGCCGGGAGGGATTCCACCCAATTGACTCCGGGGGACTCGGGTACCTTTACTTACAAAGTGGCCGTGGCGAGTGCCGATGGGTCCAATCCGAAAACCTACTCCATCGTCATTCACAAAGGCGCTTCGAGCATCGCCACTCTCGCCAGAATCGATTTTTCCCCGAACTGGGTTTCCTTCTCGCCTTCCTTCTCCCCATCCAAATCCACTCTCTGGTATGACGTGACCATGGCCAGTACGGATTCAATCGTGAAAATCACTCCCGTCGCGACCGACCCAATGGAAACCGTTTACTACTACAACGCCGCCATTCCCGCGGGAACGGCCATTTCGGCATATGTCATGTCCGGATACGGTTCAACCACGGTCATGTTCCAAACCGTAGCGGGAGATGGCGTAACCAAAGGCAGTTACACGCTGCATATTACCCGCACCGAGCCGGTACCACCAGGTTCGGTGGTCGGGCCCACGATTGGCCTTAAGGACACCGCATACAAATACACCTTGACGCCATCGGCAGGCTGCCCGTCCACCTCATCCACCTCTTACTCCCTGGATTTCGGCGATGGATCCGCCATAATAAAGGGAAAGTTTTCCGATATCACCAAAACCAGCGTCACGCACACTTACGGCCTGGCCGGGACTTACCAAATCCGCATGAAGGACACTTGCGACCGGAAGGTCTCGGACTGGTCCGCTCCGGCTCCGATTCAGATCATCGATGGCGCGGCGAGCGGGGCATTTAGGGAAATTTCCGGTCCCAGGATGGCTTCGGAAACCTGGCACAAGGATACGTTGTATTTGATCACGGGCAGCGCGCTATTCGAGAAATCCACTACCTTGACCATCGAGCCCGGCACGCGGATATCTTTCATCGACACTTCCTATTACCTCAACATTACGGGAAATCTTTCCGCCGTGGGAACGGCCGCGGACTCCATCTATTTCGATCGGGCCAATCTCCGCGTACGCTGGGGCGTGCAGGGCGATCTCACTTATAATCCCGACGGAAGTTACCTAAAGGGCCCCCGTCTCGAATATTGCTCAATGCCTAACGGGTACATCTACATCGATCGGACCGACACGGAAGGCAAATGGGGCGTCTATCTGAAAAACTCGATTGTCCACCATATCACCGGCGAGGAATTCAAGTACGCGAACGGGACCTATATCGATCATTGCCGTATCGGGAACTTGGATGGGCTTAAACTCATGAATTCCTGGATCCGCGATAGTTATATCGAATCCGGAACGGTGACCGCCGATATCGGGACCCCGCTGCGCATGAATCGCTGCAAAATGCCTCTCCTTACCTTCAACTATTACGACTTTACGACTTCGGATATCACCGGCAATACCTTCCAGCGGATTTTCATCAAGGCGGGGACGCCCGGGACGCTGCGCGGAAACAATATCCTGCCCGGCCCGTCCATACCCGGCGGGCCCGTCGCGGTCAACGCCAGCACCGGCCTCTGGGATATGCAGCAGAACTATTGGGGGGACTCCACGACGACGGAAATGAACGCCAAGGGCATCAACCAGAACATCTCCGTCATCCACGATTATTTCGATGACGTGGGACTGGGCAAGATGGACTATTCGAATTGGAAAACGGCCCCGATTACGGACGCCGGGCCGGATTGGTAGGTTAAGCCCCGGATCCGTTTTCACGTCTTCGGCGCGCATAGCGAAAAGATGCGTAATTCTTCCGCTAGCCCTCCCCCGGTTCGCCCTCGTCCGGCTTGCCCAGGTGGAACTTGGCCAGCTTGCTTTTGAGGGTGGGGAGAGGGATTTTAAGCAACGCCGCAGTATCACGCTTGTTACCGCCGCACTTGCCCAACGCGTCCTTGAGCAGGGATTCTTCCATCTGATCCAGATAGTCGTGCAGGGAGCTGCGCCCCCATCCGAAGCCCGGCGCGTGTTCGGCCGAATCGAGGATGCCGGCGGGCAAGGCGGAGCGATCGATGGCGCCGTCCCGGTTGAGCAGAACCAGCCTTTCCACCACCTGTTCCAGTTCACGGACATTCCCTTCCCAGGGGTAGCCTTTGAGGATATCCATGATTTCCGCGGACACGTTCAGCTTGCGCTCGGGGGAATACTTGCGCAGAAAGAAGTCCACCAGCATGGGGACGTCTTCCGGGCGTTCGCGCAAGGGCGGTAGGCGGATCTGTAAAACGTTCAGGCGGTAATACAGGTCCTGGCGGAACAGCCCACGTTCCACCTGCTTCAGGAGATCTTTTTTGGTCGCGGCGATGATACGCACGTCGGCATGCAAGCTGTTTTCCCCGCCCACGCGTTCGAACTTCCCCGTCTGGGTGAAGTTCAGCAACCGCGACTGGGTTTCCATCGGGATGTCGTCCACCTCGTTAAGGAACAGGGTGCCCTTGTGGGCCAATTCGAAACGCCCCTTTTTCTGCCGCGCCGATCCGTTAATGGCCCCCTTCTCGTGGCCGAACAATTCCGATTCCAGTAACTCCCGCGAAAGGGCGGCGCAACTGACCGTAATGAAGGGATGGTTGCGCCGATTACTCTCGTAGTGGATCGCTTCCGCCAGCATGTTCTTGCCCGTGCCGGTTTCCCCGATGATCATCACGGTAGCGTCGGTGCCGGCGACGACTGAGGCGAGTTGGAAGGTTTCGCGTATGGCCCGGGAGCGGCCGAACATATTGCCGAAGCTGCGCGAACCCGGCCACGCCTCTCCGTGCCCGTCCTGTTTGCCGCGAAGACGGATAGTCTCCTTGACCTGGCCGATGATTTTCAGGAGTTCTTCGATCTCGAACGGTTTGCGCAGATAATCCATCGCCCCCCGTTTCAGGATCTCGATGGCCGATTGGATGGTCGCGTGCGCGGTCATCAATACGAAGGCCGTGCCGGGATGGCGGGCCTTCACGTGCTCCAGCACCTCTTTGCCCCCGATCCCGTCCATGATCAGATCGCAGACGACCAGGTCGTACTCCGCGTTCGCGAGCTTGCTGATCGCTTCCTCGCCGCTGGCCGCCACCTCGACTTTGAAGCCGGCTTCGCGCAGCTCATCCTCCAGCGCCAGGCGGAGGCTCTTCTCATCCTCGACTATGAGAATGCGCAAGCGCCCCTCCGGCTCGATGGCCGTCGGGCAATTCGACGGCGAGGAGAGCGCCCCGGCCCGTTTTGCGGGGCCGGAATTCGATGCGCCCATGATGGGCCAGGATGATCCCGAAGGAGACGTACAATCCCAGGCCGGTGCCCTTCTTTCCCTTGGTCGTGAAGAACGGCTCGAAGGCCTTGGCGGCGACGTCGGGCGCGATGCCCGGACCGTCGTCCTCCACCGCGATGCAAAATCCCGACGCATGTTTCCGGAGGCTGACCCAGATGTTCCCGTCGTCGCCGATGGCGTCGATGGAGTTGATGATCCCGTTCACGATCACTTGCACCAGGCGCGATTTGACTCCCGGGAATTCGCAAGGGAAGGACGGCAACCTTAGATGCAAAAGGATTTGATTTCGGTTCAGCCGGGGCTGCACCAACTTGGCGGCGTCCGCGAGCACGGAACGCAAGTCGGTCTCCGTCTTTTCCTGCTCCTTCTCCTGCGCGTAGGAGAGGAGATCCTGCACGACGCATTTGATATGATCGGTAGCCTCGGAAATCAGCAGCAGGTACTCCTCTTGCCTGGGATCGAGGTTGCGCGCCTTCTGGATCCTCCGCAGGCACATCTGGATGCCCGCGATGGGGTTGTTGATTTCGTGGGCCAGGCCCGTGGCCAAGGTCCCCATGCTGGCCAACCTTTCCGTCTCCAGGATTTTGGTCTGGGTGGCCATATGCTTCCGGTCGATTTCGTTGATGCGCTCCATCATCGAATGGAATCCCCGCGCGAGCAAGCGCAGCTCGTCGTTCATGGCGACTTCGATTTCGGGCATGGGGCCGCCCGGGACGAAATCCTCGAAGCCTTTGAGGATCTTATAGATGGGGATCGAAATGAACTTGGAGAAGATCAGGGAACCGGCGATCCCCGCCCCGATCAAAGCCAGGATCATGCAGGCCATGATCCATCTGAATTCTCGCAACCGTTCGTTCGCATCGCCGGCGGCGGCGGCATGCCTCAGAAAGGGACATGTGGCCAGGAAGGCGAGGACCCCGCATAGCAGGATGGCCGCCGCCATGGACAGCGTGAACTTCAGGCGGATGGAAAGGAATTTCCGCCCTAGCATCCGCCGCAGTCTATCCTGCATGGCTCTTCCCTGGATTGGCGCCACGTCTAGGCTCCACGGCGGGATTCCATGGCTAGGTCCCGTCGCTCTTGCGGAGGAACTCCAGGACCGCCCGGGCGTCTTCTTCCTTGAGAGGGCTTGGTAACAGCATCTGGACCTTATACTCTTCGAACAGGGTCTTGGCATCCGCATCCTGTTGGGTCATGACGGCGGAGTTGAGGACCATGTTCATGATCCACTCGGGCGAGCGCCGCTTGGTCACTCCCCCCAGGGCCGGCCCTACTAAGCGTTGATCGAGCTTGTGGCAGGCCGAGCAGGTGGTCGTGAAGATCTGCTGGCCCTTGGCGACCAGGGCCTCATCCACCGTCCCTACGGAAACCGACTGAATGGGCCCGACTCCTTTGGAGAGGGCCGCCGGCACGCTTTGGGGAGCCCCGCCAGAGGGGGCTTCTTTTTTATTGCAAGCCAATAGCGCCAAGCCTGCGGCCACCGCGAGCGTTCCCCAACCCATCCCCCTGCTATGCATAGGCTTATCCATCCTTCCCCGGTTCCCTGATTTTTCCTGATACGGTCCGCGGAATTCCGCAAGGCCGTCCAGGCTTGGAAAGCAACACCGATGCCACTTGATGCCGCTCTATGGCACTGCCCGGAAAGCCCCATATCGATGGATTCGAGCTGGGTTTCCCGGCGGGAGGGGCGTCGGGCTTGTCACTCTGGCAGGGCCCACGGGTCGCTCTGGCAGGCCCTTCGCGTGCACGAGCAGCCGCCCGGCCCCTCTGGAATTCCCTCGGATTCCTGAAACCGGACCGCCGCAAAGCCTACTAATGTGCCCATGAGACTTTATCCCATGCCCGGGCTGGCCCTGGCTTTAATGGCCTTTGCCCAGACCGCATCCGCTTTCGGCCCCACCGTCAGCCAATTGCCCCGCATCGCCGACGCCCGCTTGGATTCCGCGCTGGCCCGCACCCATCGCGGCATGATCAAGCGCAATATCGATCCTTACGCGGACGGCCTGGTCCATCGCCCCAATTCCGAGGAGCCGGGCGATGCCGTGTCCGAGGCCGAGTCCTACGGGATGATCACCTCGCTCTACTCCAACGACCAGGCGACCTTCAACCGGATCTGGGACGCGGCCGAAACCGCCATGTGGAACACGGGCTCCAAGTGCTACGACTGGCGCGTCGGCGCCAAGGGCGGCGTCATCGGCTCGGGCATGGCCACGGACGCGGACGAGGACATCGCCCTCATGCTCCTCTTCGCCGATTCGCTGTCGCGCAAGGGCGTGTGGCAGCCGCATACCGGCCCCAAAGGCGCGGCCTACCGGGCCAGGGCCTTGGACATCATCAATTCCATCTGGGGCTCCGCCGTGGTGGACGGCCGCTATCTGGCCCCCGGCGGCGGCTGGGGCGGAAAGGATTTCGTCAATCCGGGATATTTCTCGCCCGCTAGCTACCGCATTTTCGCCAAGGTCGATCCGGCCCATAACTGGAAGGGCCTGATCGATCAATGTTACCTCACCCTGTTCGCCAGCCCCGGCGCCGACAAGGGCCTGCTCCCGGACTGGATGGTTCCCACTGGCGCCTTCTTCAACGGTTCCCTGGGTTACAACGCCTTCCGCAACGGACAAGCCTGCTACAAGGACGGCATTCGCGTGCAATGGCGGCTGGCCCTGGACTGGTTGTGGTTCGGCGAGGCGCGCGCCAAACGCTGGCTGGATGCCGCCAACGCCTTCATCCAAACCCCGGAGCGATCCAACTTCTATACCATGGACGGCGTGGTCTTGCCCGTCACCGATACCTTCAGCCTGGGGGACGGGCAGAAACGCTCGCGGCGCGAGTACAGCGAGTTGACCGTAGGCATGTGGAGCTGCGCCGCCTTCTCCTCCCTGGGCCCCGAGGCCGCGAAACCCTGGTCCGACGCCTTGCTCTCCTTTCTCCCGGATGGCGCCGATACCTGGGGCCTTCCGGCCGACCTGGCCATCCCCGATCGCACCGGCTCCACGCCCAACGAGGGCTACTTCGAACAATTCCTGGCCTGGTTCGGCGGGGCCGTAATGGCCGGTCGCTTCTCCAACATCTGGGATGATCTGGACGATCCGCTTCCCAATCTTCCCTTGGCCTGGAAGACCCCGCCGACGGTCTCTCCTGAAGTCCTCGATTTCCAGACGGCCCCCTTGCATATCGCGGCCAGCCTGAACAAGCGCGCCAACTGGAAGGTGATCGTCCGCCACTATCCCAGCAACGCGGAATGGTCCTACTCGGATCGCAGTGATAGCATTTCCCTGGACTGGAACGGGATGGACGCGGCCGGCAAGCCCTTCCCGCAGGGCTGGTGCGAGGTGATCGCGAGCCTCCCCGGCATACAAGACGATGTCCACTGGGTCTGGCTCTCCCATCAGCGGGATCTGCGCGTGGACAACACCTGGCTCATGATCGACGATTTTTCCGCGCCCACCTTATCCCCCAATCTCGGCGCCTGGGGTCCGTTCGACAATGCCCATGCCGGCGGGACCGCCAAGGTGGGGCCGCTGGCTCCCTCGGGTCCGGCCAGCGAGCGCGTGCTGACCTGGGATTTCAACCTGGGGACGGGCGGCTATCAGTATTGCGGATTGGAATGGAGCAAGGCCGGATGGCCGGGACTCGCCTTCGTCGACAAGATCCGCTACCGCGCCAAGGCCGCCCAACCCACGGTGATCGATTTCCACCTGGTGCAATCGGATATCACGGACGATAACTACTTCGGCGTCCTCGATACCCTGGGGGCCAGCTGGAAGGTTTACGAACACAGCCTGAAGGATTTCCACGGCCGCCTGGGAACCCGCTCCGGCGCCGCGGACCCGTCCAAGGGCGAGGCCTTCCACTGGCATATCCAATACGACAAGAATCCGAACGCACATACCGGTTCCGTCACCCTGGACGAATTCCTGGTCGGCGGCGACATGGCCAGCATGTATACCGCGCCCGCCCCGGCCGTTCCCCGCACCGGCGATCCGCCCATCGGCGTCCTGCCCCGGACCGGACGCCCCCGGGGCCCGCAGCTGATCCGCCACGGGAGCCGGCTGGAATTCCATACCAACCCGTCGATGCCGGTACTCTGGCTTAGCTTGGATGGAAAGGTATTGGGGCGTTCGCGCGCGGATGCGAACGGCATCGCGGGGTGGACCGCGCCGGCGGCCTATGCGGGAATCGTGTTCGCGGAAGCGGAGGGCGGGAAGAGGGCGGCGGCGGTGTTCCGGTAGGCGGACGCGACCAG
>Ga0265324_10000922_pt1 | contig 18488 bp, 13 predicted proteins | sample 41419metaG_FD_198634 | JGI IMG/M metagenome (GOLD analysis project Ga0265324, IMG submission 198634) | Rhizosphere microbial communities from Carex aquatilis grown in University of Washington, Seatle, WA, United States - 4-14-19 metaG | ecosystem: Host-associated > Plants > Roots > Rhizosphere...
AACGCACCCCCACGCGGCCACATATTTTTCCGCAAAAATATATTTGACGGAGCTGAAACCGGAGGCGGGGAAACCACGAAATACACCAAATACACGAAAGTCAAAGGGCGTTTGCCGATGACTGACCTTGGCGTCTTGGGGTTAATAGTTACCGGTTTCTGAGCAATCGAAATTCAACGCAAGGGCGCAAAAAGGTTTTCCGCGAATTTCGCAAATCAGCGCGAATTGAAAAACTTTTCACAGGTAACCGGCTCGCGGGGACGCTCGCCCCACCAAGGCGAATCAATTTTCAACCACGGATGGACACGGATAAACACGGATTTTTGGCCGCAAAAAGGCGCAGAAAACAAAACGAGGATGGCAAAACCTGGACCAAATGCTGAAGGCTTTTTTAAACCCAGATTCGAGGACGAATGACGAATGACGAGGGGGAGGGGCATGAGTATGATTGGCTGGCATGCAGAACGTCGCGCGAACCCGCTGGCGAGGTGCTGGGAGAGCAGTAAATAAATCTGGACTTAAACAATGAGCGGCGTATAACCACAACAGGTTGATGCGGGTATGACCGGGGTTGGAACAATTGAAGATGGTGAGGCAGCGCTTCCTTGCTTGCGAAGTGACGGGGCGTAGCCTTCCCTGATTCTGGCGGAACATCACGCCACGAGTCGGCGGTGGCTCAGCTTTTTTCGTTAGGCCACTTCGCGTATGTTGCACGCTGTTTAATTATGAAGGCACCGCTACTTTTGATTGTTTTAATTGTCAATGGCTTTTCTGCTTGTGCAGCCATTGAAACCAACGGTTTTCTTGTCTTTAAAGTGGAACGATTAGCTTATTCCGAAGGCAATCATGGTGGTTCAGAGACCACACAGAAATTCAAAGTCCCTGTTACTGACGAATTCCTGGCTAATTTTAAGAATCTTCCCAGTCAACACAGTAGCGGCACCGGCTTCTGCTGCAGTGGCGGCCATAGCGGAACCAGCACCAACGATGCAAGCTACGGATTTATGTGGTGGCTGGACAAGACCTCAGACAACCGTTGGTATGTTCACATGTGGGGCCACGGTTATGAAAACATCAAGGGAGTCATGTTATCTTCCATGAACCCAAGCGTCACCCAAAGTATGATGATCAAGCGCTTGGAAGACCTTGACATGAGTTATCAGCAATCGTATGTCAACAAATACGACGGCGTGAATGTGCAATTCAGCGCCAAGTTCGTGCCCGTCAAAGACATTGAGGCTGACGGGATCATCCCCACGGCACCAGTGCGCAAAGCTGATCGAACGATGCTTTTTAAAGGGGACGATATGGGAAACAAGACCATCCAATTACAGTGTATCTTTCAAGAGGGATGAAAACCAAGCCGCCTAACCAGTCGCCGGAGACAACCGCCGTTGGCGCTGGCAGTGCCGCTGTCGCAGTTCCCGTCGCGAGTCGGCGGTGGCTTTTTTCGTTAGGCCACTCACACATGCCATGAGTATTTTTGGACGCATATTTGGAAAGGATCCAGCGGAGGAAAACAACCCCCAATCCAAAGCAGAAAAGGAATCGGCACTTCCGGCAAAAGGCGGCGGAAATGGTTATAGTTTCAAGTGGTATGACCCCGGCCCAGAAAATCCTTTTGGTATCCGAGTTCTCGATTGTCGTCCACTCACTTGGCATGTCGTTGCCACGACCAAAGACAAGGCTATTGCAGAACGCTACAATTATTTGCGGCGCAGTGACGGCAAGGATTTGGTGAGTGCTCCAATCAATGATTCCATTCGCTGCCGTGTATCTCTAAAGTTTCCTCACAATGGTGCAGCATTGGAAGGCATCGTTTCCAAGGCAGATTCGATGGATGTGAAGTGGGATATTTATATTTACGATTCCATCTTTTTGTTCGCACGCAGTTGGACTGGTGAGTTGTGTTATCGTGCCGTCGCAACGGTAGGACCATCAGAGATACACATTACGGAGATTGAATGCCAGAGTTCTGATGCCAACATTGCAGCGTCTAATGTTTATTTTTTGATGGGTACGCACGCGATGCGCCGCGTCTTGCCGCATCGTCTTCCCGAAGGCACGCCAGAAGATCCAATGATGATTGCGACTTTGTCGTTTAGCCTTTTCGGCAAACTTGGATGTTATGCTTCATTTGAAGACATTACACGTATACCAATCACACCACCGAAAGCATGATGAAGATGCACCAGCACACGTTAGATTCGCGGCCTAACCAGTCGCCGGAGCCAACTATAACGTTCGCTGCGCGAACTGTGATCGCTGTTCCGCCTGCGTTCCTGCCTTCACTGCGTTACGGCGTGGCAAGTCACTTCGGCGCGACAAGCGTGGTTCACATCACGAGTTGGCGGTGGCTCAGCTTTTTTCGTTAGGCAGCATTACGCATTTATGAACACTCGAGCATACATATTGTTGTTGGCCGGTTGTTTTTTGCTTTCAGCCGGATGTTACCGCGAGGCTACGATTCCGAGCGACAGCTTTCGACTGACGGTCGAGCGCGTTATCACTGACCGAGATATTGTTGTTTCACTTCTCAAGATCCACGTCCGGCACAACGCAAGCATTTCGCTGTCTAGTGAGTTCTCCCACTGCATGACTACTTTGGCAGATTCACCCACAGATGCACCCAGAGATGGTCAGGTGGCTTTGACGGCATCGCGGATTACACGGCAGGGAGACGACTTTGCATATATTCAGACATTTGTTGGAGCGAAGCCTAACGGCGGCTCTGGTTTTACCGGCGGCACGGCGGTTAATCCGGTTCCGGTGACTACGACGCTTGGCGCCTATTTTTCAGTTTCTGCGACCAGTGGCGATTACAAATTGGACACGCCGGTTGAGATTGGCAAGCTGAACGGCAAGCCGGTGACATTGGTTGTTGGCAAGCCCATAAAGTGAGGATGACCAAGCAGCCTAACACCTATCAAGCCCGACAGGTCAAGTCGCCGGAGCCGTTGGCGCTGGCCGTTCCGCTATCGCGGTTCACGTCACGAGTTGGCGGTAGCTAAGATTCTTTTCGTTAGGCCACATTCGCACCTGCAAAACATGAAGCTACTAATTTCGACATTTCTGGCACTCGTCATCTACACGATTGCCGCCGATAGTGAGCCATCCCCCAATACGATTGTCACATTCATAGACCACGCTCACGACTCCGTTATCTATTCAAACACAGTGACCGGCTCAAACTGGACACGCAAGATTAACTACCCACCACCACCGATTTCGCTGCCATACACATTCAGAGACGCTGATTCTGGGATTGTATTTTATGTTGAGAGCGATGGTCGTCATGTTTCAGCAATCAGCCCGGAAGGCAAGATTCTCTGGAGCAGAGACCCGTTTTTAGACGCGCATCTTGAGCACTACCGAACGGATGCCCCGCGCATTATTTATCTTAGCGAGGTTGATAAGACTGACGAGCCGCACCAGTGGATCGTAAATGTTATGGCTCACAAAGGCGTCAGCAAGTATGTGTGCATTACTTACAACTCATCACAGTCTGGATGTCTTGACTTTAAGACAGGTGATTTCACATTTTTAGGACAGGATTGACCATGATGCCTAACAAATCGCCGGAGCCAATGCCTTTTGGCGCTGGCCGTTGGCGTTCCCAACGCGGCCACGATATGGATGAGCCAAATATGAAGATTGCTGCGCAAACTGTGATCGCAGTTCCGCCTGCGTTCCCACCTTCACTGCGTTACGGCGCGGCAAGTCTCTTCGGCGCGACAAGCGCGGTTCACGCCGCGAGTCGGGGGCGGCTCAGCTTTTTTCGTTAGGCCGCTATGGAATGGTTCACCGATGACCCACGCCGCGGACAGGTCGCACTGACCGTAGTTGTTCTCGTTGCGGCAGCTGTTGGCATTTGGTTCGGCCGGAGACGGCTACTTGTCGCTGTTCCAGTTGCACTGGTGTTTCTGTTTCTGGCGGCGATTGCTATACCGAGTGCGATACCAGCGCGCCCAGCCGCTCAGCGAAATGCTTGCATCTTTAATCTACGGGTCATTCAAGACGCGAAGATTCAGTGGGCTAAAGCACATGCTAAACTGCCTGGAGATATTCCTGCCGAGGCCGACCTTTACGGCACGAACGGCGTTGGCGGCATTCTCCGCCACCGCCCCGAGTGTCCACGCGGCGGCGTTTACACTATCGGAGCGGTGGGCCAGAATCCGACATGCACCTTTTCAAACCGAGGACATATATTGCCATGAAGCGAATATGGCCTAACAAGACGCGAGGCTGTGTGAAAACTCCCGCGCAGAATTTCGGTAACGATCGAATTTCCGATATGGAAGCCTTTGATAAAATGAACCGGCGGATTCAATGGTTCAAAAATGAGTTTTTGCACAGCCTCTCGCCGGAGCCCCTAACCGCCGTTGGTCATCGCAGTTCCGCTGTCGCGGCTTACGTCGTTAGTCGGCGGTGGCTCAGCTTTTTCGTTAGGCAGCATGACGCCATCACCTCACAATCGAGCTTTGTTTAGTGTTATATCCATGCTGACAGTATCTCCGTTTGTCGCGGTTTTAGTTTTGGTTTGTTGGAATCCAGAGCGTTGGGGGGGTTCGGCCAATCCTTTGGTCATATTTGCGATGTCTGTTTCGATGTCGGTTTTTGCCGTTGCCACAGTTCCGCTTTGGCCGACATACTTTCCTGCAATTGTCGCGACTCCATTTATCATGCGCCGCGTTGCCAGCCTGCATTATTTCAGGAGTTGGCCGCTTTGGATCATTCTTGGCCTTGCTTTTATTCTCGGCACTATTGCTGGCGTTGCTGTTATCAGCATTATCGTGCCTTGGGGTGATTCGTTAGATTTGATTTTGAATTGGATTGCGGCTGGTGCAGTGTCTGGCGGGGTTACCCTTGTTTTGATTTCTTCTATTTACCGTTATGAAAAACCTGCTGCCTAACAAGTAGCGAGGTTGTGTGAAAACTCCCGCGCAGAATTTCGGTAACGATCGAATTTCCGATATGGAAGTCTTTGATAAAATGAGCCGGCGGATTCAATGGTTCCAAAATGAGTTTTCACACAGCCTCTCGCCGGAGCCAACCGACGTCTCGTCAAGCCGTAGCCTTAGGGCGAAGGCAGATGGATCTGTCAGCTCCTCTATCGCAGTTCACGCTGCAGGTCGGCGGTGGCTCAGTTTTTTTCGTTAGGCGACATGCAACAGCCATTGACATACATTTGGAAATCGAGACGGTTATCTGTAATCACTATCGGTATCGGTTTGGCTCCCAATCTTTTTGTGCTACTGACAGGCCTCCAGTTCTTCTTTGTGTCTCCCGGAAGCGCGATCCGCCCGATGGGATGGGTTGCATTGATTTGTATATTGCCTTTTCTGGCTGGCTTTATCGCGATTCCCTTCGCGCTGGTTGCGATTTTTGTCGAGCGGTCGGCGCTACCACTTATTGGAGCCGCTTTGTCATTAATTCCTCGCATGTTTGGTCTTTGGCTGATGCATTTCGCAGCAGATAATATCGGATTTACACTAGCACCATGAAGTCGCCTAACAAGTCGGCGGTGGCTCAGCTTTCTACGTTAGGCGGCAGCGCGATTATGAAACGTTTGTCGAGATTGTTTAGAGCTAGATGGCTGCGAGTGTTCGCCTTTGTGATATTTGTCGCTTATGTGGCGTTGTATTATTATCGCTGGGAGATTGGGTTGATTAGTCCGTCAGTTAATGCCACATATATTTATTATTCGAGTGAGCGATTTGGGTCAGTGTTTCGAGTTGTATATTATCCAGCTTACAAGATTCACCGTTTTTATCAGAAGTTGAGCGGAAGTTCGCCGGAGATCTATTATGAGGACAGAACAGATTGGTGAGTTGTGTTCAACAAGTCGCCGGAGTCAATCGGCGTTGGCGCTTGCCGTTCCGCTGTCGCAGTTCACGCCGCGAGTCGGCGGCGGCTCAGCTTTTGTCGTTAGGCGACATTCGCACCGCCATGTTATGATCGCACGCTTTATATGTTTGGCATTACTCGTCTGCCATGCGGCGAGAGCTAGTGGTATTCCTGATTTGGAGCGTGTTCATACAAGCGAGGATTTAGCCAGATATATTTCCTCGATGACCACAAATGATTTGGCGTTGAGTGTGGTTCTTCGCGGCTTGGATAGCACCAATTCGATCACCGTTACTCCCTACACGGTCGCGATTCCTATTCGCGAGATTTATGGCACCATAGCCGAAGTCCGCTTTTCAGATAAGCTTGGATCTGGATTTTACGAGTCTGGCAAGAAATACGGCGTTCGCGAGATTTGCGCTTATCAAGACACCAAAGGCGAGGTGTATCGCTTTCACATTGGGATTTCTGATGAGCGACAGTATCATTTGATGAAAAGTCTGATAAAGCAGAGGACACACCATGACATCTAACAAGTCGCCGGAGCCAATGCCTGATGGTGCCAGAAGTTCCGCAATCGCGGTTCACGTCACGAGTCGGCGGTGGCTCAGCTTTCTACGTTAGGCCACTTTGTGCGCTATGCAGAAAATTGTAATCATCGTCTGTCTTTTTGCCTTGATAGTGTGTGGCTGTAATAAGCCAGAGCGGGTTACTGGAAGATTGTCTTCAGGCGATGTAGTGCGGATTACGGAGATTGTTCGGCAGGATGTGGCAAAGAGATACGGAGGATTTGAGCGCATCAAAACCATAGACGAGACAAACGGCGCGGTCGAGGTTTGGTATGCAGGCAAGCACGCCAGATGGGGCGAGGCAGGTTATCGTCTTGAGCGAACGACGAATGATTGGAAGATTGCAATAGAGTATTTTAGATAAGATGAAGTCGTGGTTTAACAAGTCGCCGGAGCCAATCGCCGTTGGCGCTTGCAGTTGGCGTTCCCAACGCTGCCACGATATGGATGCCCCAAATATGAAGATCGCTGCGCGAACTGTGATCGCTGACGCGAGTCGGCGGTGGCCCAGATTTTCTCGTTAGGCAGCTCCCATGAGCGAGCATCGGACGTTAAGACTTACTCGGCCTAGATTTAGGAAGCCGCCGCGATTTATCGTTTTGCCGTTTTTAGCGTTGCTTGTTATTTGCTTCGGCGTTCACGTCTTTTTTCTTTTTCGCATTGATGGTGTTTATGAGGACTTACAGATGGGCTGTGACTGTAATTATGAATTCAAGGGTGGACAGATCTACATAGTTGAAGAAGACGGTCTGGATCACATCGGAACATACACGCGAACAGGAGACAGATGGGTTTTCAAAACCTTGAAAGGGCTTGGAGGAGAGTTTTACATGGAGTCATCATTGCTAGGCGTGAAGTGGTCGTATCCACAGTTTTACGGCGGTGCAAAGTTTTTGCCAAGAAGATGCTTTTCTCCGTTTGCAGCTACACTTTATGATTGGCATATCAGATTATGACGTCGCCTAACAAGTCGCGAGGCTGTGTGAAAACTCCGGCGCAGAATTTCGGTAATGATCGAATTTCTGATATGGAAGCCTTTGATAAAATGAGCCGGCGGATTCAATGGTTCAAAAATGAGTTTTTACACAGCCTCTCGCCGGAGCCAACCACCGTTGGCGCTGGCAGTTGGCGTTTCCAACGCTGCCACGAGTTGGTGGCCCCAAAGGAAACGTTCGCTGCGCGAACTGTGATCGCTGTCGCGGTTCACGTTGCGAGTCGGCGGTGGCTCGGTTTTTATTGTTAGCCGTTTTGTAGTTTAATCCAAATGATCTCAATAATACTTTCCGACGCATGGCGACTGTTCCGCGAGCGATTTGCCGTCATCGCCGCAATCGTTGTTGTGGTCTGGCTCCCCTGTGAGTTACTTAGCAGCTACCTTGACGCCTTCGTTTTTGGGCCAGACGACATCCGAAAGTCTATTCGGTTTGCCCAGCTTCTCGATAACTTCGTCGGTATCATTGCCACCGCAGGCGTTACCTTCGTCGCATTGACTTCGCGTTCTGGACAGCCAGCTACCTTTGGCAGCGCCATAGGTGCTGGTTTTGGTGCGTGGGGGCGCATGTGGTGGACACGGTTTCTTTCCGGCATCGCCTTGCTCTTTGCCTTCCTGCTTCTCATCATTCCAGGAGTGTATCTTCTCACGCGCCTCTGTTTTATTGAGAGTATTGTTGTAGCAGAGCGCATTTCTGGCAGTGAGGCCATGCGACGTAGTTTTGAGATCACCAAAGACCGTTTCTGGCCGACATTTAGACTCGGACTTGTCCTTCTCCTTTTTCTTGTTTTGCCCTGTGCGGTCGTGATTCTGCCCACAGCCTTTATCCCAGCACTCGATCACTGGCTCATTGACGCTGCCTCGCAGCTCATTTGCGATGTCATTGGTGCATTTACCACGGTTGCTCTATTCTGCGGTTACCATGCATACTCCAATGAACAAGGAAACGCCTAACCAGTTGCCGGAGCCAACCGCCGTTGGCGCTGGCAGTTGGCGTTGCCAACGCTGCCACGATATGGATGCCCCAAATATAACGTTCGCTGCGCGAACTGTGATCGCTGACGCGGTTCACGTCACGAGTCGGCGGTGGCTCAGCTATTTTCGTTAGGCAGAATCGCGCGTCATGCAAGATTTTACCACAACTTGGCCGGAGTTGATTCCTTTCATCTTTTTATTTGTTCTCGCGGGAATTCTGGTGGCGGCGTTTGTGATTTTTCGAGAGAGACCGAGTGCAGAAGTTGTCACTTTGGACCGATGGCGGCGCTGGGCGCGTCGGACTGCCGTGATTCAGGTAGCTTGTTTTCTGGTTTATCCGATGTTTATTTGCGGTTGTCACTTTCATGCAGAGGCGATTCCTGCGGGTTTGGTTCCAGTGGTTTGGGGTTTTTACACATATTTTTGTTACCGGACGAGAGGCGAGCATTGGGTCGGCTTGGTTGGCGGAGCGCTTTCAGTTTTCTGGTTGTATTTCACATGGGATTCAAACATAAGTTTTGCGTTCACGAGATGATGCCGTCTAGTCGTCGGAGCCAATGCCTGATGGCACTGGCAGTTGGCGTCCCCAACGCCGCCATGATATGGATGCCCAAAATGAATCGTTCGCTGCGCGAACTGTGATCGTTGTTCCGCCTGCGTTCCCGCCTTCACTGCGTTACGGCGCGGCAAGTCACTCCGGCGCGACAAGCGCGGTTCACGCCGCGAGGAAGGCATGGCTCAGTTTTTTTAGTTAGGCTGCTTATGGTCGCGACTTCAACATTTGATGACTTTTGGCGTGCGACGCAGACAAATCAGCATTTGGTGTTTGCATCGGTTGGTTTGGGTGTGTTTGTTGCCTTCTGTTTTTTTAAGCCATTCTTCGGCGATTGGTCAGGATTTTGGGAGTGCATCAGATATTGGTTTACACCAGATTTGATTTCTATGTTTCGAGGTGAGTGGGATGAGGACAGATGGGCGACGATGAAGCTGTTTGTCTGGTTTGCTTTGTCTGTTGGCACGATGCTTTTGGCGTATTACCAGTTGCCAGATAAGTTTCCGCACATTTTTCACAAGACAGCATGACAACGAGCAGTTTAGTTTCACATTTGTAGTGCGACAAAAGGGCGGTTTAATTAAAACGGTGGCCGGGAATTGAAGGTCCGCCCGAAACTTCCGCGAGGTTTTGGACTGCGGCTCTGCCGCTCGGCGTTTATCCGCCGGCGATGGGCAAGCGGCAGGGGGCTGCCGCAGTCCAAGACGCTGGCGCGCATTCCGGTCACGCTATTCTGCGAGCCTCGACATACTGACATACTGAAATGCTGACATGCTGAAACTGGAAAACTTGAAACTTGAGACCTGAAACCTGACAAAAATGATTGGCCGCGAAAAGGCGCAGAAGGCGCAAAAGAAAAAACGAGGATGGCAAAACCTGGACCAAATGCTGAAAAGCTGAAAACTGAAATGCTGAAAGCTTTTTTAAACCCAGATTCGAGGATGAGAACGAGGACGAATGATGAATGGCGAATGACCAAGGGTACTGCGGCAACCGGCGGGCTGGATTCCCATTCTGGAACCCGCCGGCAGGATGCCGGCGCTCCCAGGGACTTGGTTCCGGGGTTCAAGGCGTGAATATTCGGTGGGGAGCCATCATTTTCAATGGCCAATCGCCCATTTTCAAATCCCCGGAAATTCCGAGGACGGGTGACGGGTGACGAGTGACGAGTGGGAGCGCCAAAACTTCTTTTTCAGACCGGATCTAAGCCAGCGCGCGGGCGATGATTATTCCACTCTTCGTTCCGGCCGCAGTTTACGGGGCTTCCAGAAGGCGACCCAGAAGAAAAACGTGCCGCAGCCGTTCAGGCCGAGGATGAAGCCGATCTTGTAGGGGCGACCCTCGTTGTTGGGCGCGTAAATCGGCACGTCCTGGCCGCGCAGCAAGCCCGGCAACGCCGCCGGCATGAGCGCGCCTTCCAGCAATCCCGTGTAAAAGCCGGCGGTATAGTCCGTCCGATAATAGCGCGGCGCGGCCCAGCCCTGCGCAAAAATCAGCACCAGGCTGATCACCGTCATGGCCACGACTTTGATGACGATGACTTTGGTTTTTGAGAGCGGCTCGGCGGACGGATTGGTGGCGGTGGAAACGTCGGACATCCGGCAAATTTTCCGCTGCCGCCACACTTCGGGCAAGCAGATAATGGCGCGGCTTCATTCTTGACGCCCCCAACCGCGCGGCCATACTTGGCAGAATGATTTTTGACGCGAGTCAGCGCTTCAAATCTGGTGTCGTAGCGGATTCAAAAAACTGCCGGTTTTGCCGTCGGGCACGGTTTCCCCAAAGCGATCCACCCAAAAAAATCTGACGCCCAACACGAATGATCCCAGAAACGGACCCGAAAATCATCGCCGCGAAACTGTGCGAGTTTGCGCGCACCAACTTTGTCGCCGAAGGCGTGGAGTTTGACGAAACCAGCCCGCTGTCGGACGCGGGCATTGACTCGTTCGCGCTCGTCGAGCTGGTGCTCTTCTGCGAACGCGGGCTCGGCGTCCGCGTGCCAGACTCGCATTTGACCGGCGACAACCTCGCCTCCATGTCCACGCTCGCCAACTGCATTGCCGGGCTGGCAAAAGCCGGCCAGCCGGCGGCGTAAAAATATTTCGCGCCATGCCTGAACTTCCCCGCCAAATCGCGATGGCCGCCGGGGATTATTTCATGCACGGCCAGGATCTGCGGATGCGCCAGGCCGGCCTGCCCGGCAACGCCTGCTGCGCCGTCCTCAAGCTCGGCGCGGGCTTCGACCTCGAACTGCTCCGCCGCCGCCTCGCCGCCTCGCCGATCATGGACTGGCTGGCGCGGGCGCAGGCGTCGCGGCCATTGCCCGCGATTTTTCCGATGCGCTGGAATCTGGCGAAAAATCCGGAGCCAATCCTTTTTGAACATAAGGCCGAGGCCGGCGACGCGGACAAGCCGTGGTTTCTGCCGCCCATCGTGACGCAGCGCGAACTCCACGCGGAGCGCGCGCCGGGGCTGGTCTTCGATGTTTTTCGCCACGCGGACGGCACCAGCCATGTGTTTCTTTCGTGGAACCACACGCACCTCGACGCGCGCGGCCTGGACCTGCTGCTGAACCACCTTAACGCCGACGACCCGGCGAAAGCGGAAGCGGCGGTAAAAAGCTTCATCCATCCGAAGCAAATCAACTCCACCCTCGGCCAGTGGTGGGCGAGCGTCGGCAAGGCGCGCGGCTCGGTGAAATGGCTCAACGAATCCGGCGCGGACCCGCTCTTCAGCCTCGTGCCGCCCGGCCCGCGCGCCGCCGCGTGCCAGAACCGCTACCGCGTGATTTATTTCACCGACGAGGAGACGGCGCGGATTGACGCGCGCTGCCAGAAATTCAACTGCGGTTTCCGCCGCAGCCATTTTTATCTCGCGGCGTCGCTGCGCGCGCTGCACAACGTTGCCAGCCAGCGCGGCAACAGGGACGGCGCGTATCTGATTCCCGTCCCGCACGACACGCGGAAGCGCGGCGCGAACGGCCCGATTTTTTCCAACCATCTCTCGATTTTGTTTTATCGCATCGCGCCGCAGTTCGCCGGGCGCATCACGGACATCCTCGGTGAATTGAGCCGGCAGATGACCGACCAGATCCGCGACAAGTTTCCCGAAGCCTGCATGGCCGCGCTGGAGATGTTCAAGCCGCTGCCGCTCGGTTTTTACATCAAGCATCTGGGCAAGCCCACGCGCGGCAACTTCGCGGCGTTCAGCTTCTCCGACTCCGGCGAGACGTGCGCCGGCATGAAGGAATTTTGCGGCGGAACAATTTCCGAGGTCACGCACCTCGTGCCCGCGTGGCGTCCGCCCGGCCTGATGCTGGTCTTTTTGAAATTCGGCGGCCGCCTGTCCGTGCAGATTTCGTGGGTGGACGACTGCGTGTCACCCGCCGAGGCGGAAAACCTGGAACGCGATGTCCGCAAGGCATTGCTGGAGGAGGAATCATAATGAACATCCTACTGGTCGCCACCAACCGCGAAAAATCCCCGTATCCCGTGGCGCCGATCGGCGTGCTGTGCGTCGCCGGCGCGGCGCGCGCCGCCGGGCACGACGTGACGTTCCTCGACATGAACACGGCGCGGTTGCCCAAGCTGGCGCTGCGCTCGGCACTTTCCCGAAACCATTTCCAGGCCGTCGCCTTCGGCATCCGCAACCTCGACAACTGCTGGTATTTTCAGCCGCGTTCCTATTTCGACGATGTGCGGGAACTCGCGGAAATCGTCCGCGAAAATTTCCCCGGCCCGTTCATCCTCGGCGGCACGGGTTTTTCGGTCTCGCCGGAAGGCTGGATGAAACGCCTCAACGCCGACGCCGGCGTTCTCGGCGAAGGCGAACACACCTTTGTCGAACTCCTTTCGCGGATCGAAAAAAACCTGCCGTTCAACGACCTCGACGGCGTCATCACCGCGCAAAAGAAATCCGGCCAGCCGTCAACGGCCATCCCGCGGCTCGGCGAACTTCCGCCGCCGGCGCACGACCTCTGCAAATATTCGCGCTACCTGCGCGGCGGCGGCTTTGTGGGCGTGCAGACCAAGCGCGGCTGCCCGTTCAAATGCAACTACTGCATCTACCCGCAGCTCGAGGGCAAGCGCTACCGGCTGCGCCCGCCGGAAGCCGTCGTCGAGGAAGTGGAAAAAGTTTACCGGCAGGCGAATGTCCGGCACTTCTTTTTCGTGGACAGCGTTTTCAACGACCCGCCCAAGCACGCGCTCGCCGTGTGCCGGGAACTCGCCCGCCGGAAACTGCCCGTCCGCTGGAACGCCTTTTGCAATCCGCTTGGTTTTGACGATGAGATGGCGCGCGCAATGGCCGAGGCGGGCTGCAGCGGCGTGGAATTCGGCCTCGACGTCGCCAGCGACAAAATGCTTGAAGCGATGGCCAAGCCCTTCGGTCAAAGGGAAACGCGCATCGCCCTTCAGGCCGCCTACGACGCCAAGCTGCCGTTCGCCAATTTCATGCTTTTCGGCGGCCCGACGGAAACGTGGAAGGATGTCGAGGACTCGCAGAATTTCCTGCGGGACTGCGCGCCGGCCAACGCCGTTTTCGCCGTCGTCGGCATCCGCGTTTTTGAAAACACGCCGCTCGCCGCCACCGCCGTCGCCGACGGGCAGCTCGCGCCGGACCAGGATTTGTTCCCGCCGGCGTATTACCTTTCATCCGCGATGGCCGAGGACACGGAGCCGAAGCTCGACCGCATTGCGCGGCGCGACGAATCGTGGACTTCGCCGGTGGACTGGCGGCGGTTCGTGACGCGCTTCGGGCAGAAAGTCACCGTCGCGCTGAACGTGCGGCCGCAGTGGAAACATCTTCGCAGCTACGGCCGGCACGCGCGGAAACAGGAAAAGTAATCCATGGCCGCCCCGCAACTGAACTGCGACGTGCTCGTCATCGGCGGCGGCGCGGCGGGCATCGCTGCGGCGACGGCGGCTGGACGTGCCGGTGCGAAAACAATCCTGCTGGAGCGCCACGGCTTTCTCGGCGGCCTCGCCACCACCGCACAAGTCGGCACCATCTGCGGTTTGTATCTGCGCGACACCGCCGGTGCGGAAGCTGTGCCGGTCGGCAACGGCTTCGCGCAGGAGTTCGCTTTCCAATTGCAACACGACGGCGGCACCAAACCGCTGTGCGTGGATCGCGGGCTGTGGGTGCTGCCATATTTGCCGCCGGATTTTGCGCGCGTGGCCGATGCAGAGGTCGCCGAAACCAAAAACGTGCAACTGGTTTTGCACGCCACCGTTGCAGACACCCGCGCGGAAAATTCCAAAATCATTTCCGTCCGCGCGCTGGCGTGGAACGAACCGGTTGAAGTTATTCCGAAAGCCGTCGTGGACAGCACCGGCGAAGCCACCGCTGCCGCGCTGGCCGGTGCTAATTCGGAAAATGGCGCGACCGACCAGTCGCCCGCGCTGGTTTTCGTTTTGGAAAATGTTGATCCCGGTTTGGCGCAACGCGGCCTGCTCGAAGTCCGCCGCGAACTGCGCCGCGCGGTGGAAGCCGGCACGCTGCCGGCGATTTGCGAGCGGCTGGCGCTCGTGCCCGGCACCGGCGCGAACGGCCGGCTCGCGCTCAAGTTAAGTTTGCTGCCGGCAAATCCCGACCGCGCACTCTGGCAGCAGGTGACAGATTGGGAACGCGAGTCGCGCGCCCTGCTCGCGCCGCTGCATCGCTTTCTGGTCGAGAACGTCGCCGCGTTTCGCAATGCGCGGCTGGATTCCGTCGCCCCGCAGCTCGGCGTCCGGTCCGGGCGCAGAATTTTGGGCCGCGCGCGACTCGCCGATGAAGCCGTTTTGAAAGTTCAAAAATCGCCGTTGGGAATTGCGCGCGGTTGCTGGCCGATGGAACGCTGGACGGCTTCGCCTCGACCGGAGATGAATTATTTTGCCGAGCGCGATTTTTACGACATCCCGCTGGACTGCCTGCGTCCGGTAGAACTGGAAAATGTGTTTGTCGCCGGCCGCTGCCTCTCGGCCGAGACCGGCGCGATGACTTCTGCGCGCGTCATCGGCACCGCGCTGGCCACCGGCTGGGCAGCGGGCACGGCGGCGGCGTTTCAAGCGGCGGGCAAATCATCCGACGAAGCCGTGACAGCCATTCGGAAACATCTGTCAGGCCAGACGTGACGGCAACGTCATGGACTGCGCTTTCGCGTGGCCGGCCAAGTGAACCGACCTGTTCCGAAAGCGGCGTGGCGCTGCGCTTCCCGCCGCAGTCCAAAATTTTATTCTCCGCGCAACCGAGCCTTGCCCCGCGCGCTTCAGAAATTTAATCTTCGCGCATGAATGTTTTTGCAACCCTCGCCGCTTCCGCCCGCCAATGGCCGGAACGCACGGCTATCATTGACGCCGGCGGCGCGCTGACCTACGAGGCACTCTGGCGCGAGGTCGAGGCGCTGCGCGGCCAGCTTGACCGGCTCGGCGTGAAGCCCGGCCAGGGCGTCGGCGTGCGGGCGCGGAACGGCCGCGCGTTCGTCATCGGCGCGCTGGCGGCGCTCGGCTGCGGTGCGGTCATCATGCCGATTCATCACCAGATGAAGCTGGATGAATTAAACGACATGCTCGCCACCGCGCCGTTGTGCGCGATTCTCGACGAAAGCATCGGCGCGCCGTATCCCGGCCAAACCACCGCGCTTGAAAATCCCGGCGCGAACGGCCTGCGTTTCACGCGCCTCGAAAATTCCCAGCCGCCGCTCGCACCGGGAATTGCGGATGCCGCGTTCGTGCGGTTTACCTCCGGCACCACCGGCGCGGCGAAAGGTGTGGCGCTCACGCACCGCGATATTTTGGAGCGGACGCGCGCGGCCAACGCCGGGTTGAAGCTGACGAGCGATGATAGAATTTTGTGGGTGCTGCCGATGGCGTATCATTTTTACGTCTCCATCATTTTGTATCTGGAAATCGGCTCGACGGTGATTGTCTCCGCCGATTTTCTCGCCGGCAGCCTGATTGATACCGCGACGAAACACGCGGCCACGTTTCTCTACATCACGCCGATGCACGTCCGCATGATGAACGGCGACACGTCGGGCCGCGCGCTGCCGCCGTCGCTCAAGCGCGTGATGTCGGTCTCGGCGAAATTGCATCCGCAAACCGCGCTGGATTTTCTCGCGAAGTACAAAGTGCCGGTGGCGCAAGGCTACGGGATCATCGAAGTCGGTTTGCCGATCCAGAACAACGACGAAGCCGCCGAACATCCCGAAGCCATCGGCCGGCCGGTGGACGGGTTCGAGGCGAAAATCGTGAACGACAAATTGCACACGCTGCCCGACGGCCAGACCGGCCAGCTTGCGCTGCGCGGGCCGGGAATGTTTTCCGGCTACCTGAACCCGCCGCGTTCGCGCGCAGAAATCATGCACGACGGCTGGTTTCTCACCGGCGACCTCGGCCACCGCGACAGCGGCGGGCGCATCGTTTTGGACGGGCGCACGTCGTCCGTGATCCACGTCGCCGGCCACAAGGTTTTCCCCGAGGAAGTCGCCGCCGTTTTGGATCATCATCCGGCGGTGCTGCGCTCGCGCGTTTCGGCGAAACAGCATCCGCAGATGGGCGAGGCGATCCACGCGGAAGTGCAACTACGGCCCGGCCAGCCGGCGACGAGCGAGGAACTCATCGCGGTTTGCCGGAAAAAATTGTCCGCGCAGAAAGTGCCGGCCACATTGGAAATCGTCGCGGAAATCAAGACCACCACGAGCGGTAAAGTGCGGCACGGGTGATGGTTTACGCAGCCACCGTTTGCTTGGCGCGGCTGGCGAGAAAATCACGCCGCCACTGGCTGCGGGTAGGTTTGCCGGTGCCGGTGCCGCCGATGGATTCCACAAACCACCATTCGCGCGGCACCTGCCAGGCGGGCAGCTTCAGCAGCAGAAAATTCTTCAGCTCGTCCTTCGCCAGCGGACGGTCCGCCGCCACGCACGCGACGATGGAATCCAGCCGGTCCACGCTGCCGCTCGGCACGCCGAAGACGACGCACCCGGCGACGGCCGCGTGTTCCTTCAGCGCCTGCTCGATGATGGCCGGCGAGACCTTGCGGCCGGCGACGTTGATATGGTCATCGGTGCGGCCCTGCAGAGAAATATCGCCGCCGCGGATTTCCCCCAAGTCGCACGTTTTGAAAATGCCGCCGCCGAGCGCCGGCTCCGCCGCCGGCCAGTAAGTTTCGCCCACGGCGCGGCTGCGCACGATGATCGCGCCGTTGCCGCCGATTTCCACCTTCACGTTTTTCAGCGGCGGGCCGACACTGGAATCGTCCGTGCGCGGTTCATTCGTCGCGTCGTAGGCGATGCCGCCACATTCGGTGGAGCCGTAAAAATTGTGGAGCTTCACGCCGTGTTCCTCGAAGACGGCGCGTTCCAAAGTCAGCGGCAACGGCGCGCCGGCCGAAATGGCGAGCCGCACGTTGCTCAAAATGGCACCGGCCTTGTGCCACGCGTGCCAGAGCGCGGGCACGGCGGCGACGGTGAGATTCCAGTGCGCGTGTTCCGCGCAGCGCAGGGCGACCGGCAGCGGCGACGGCACGAGAAACAGCGGGATGCCGTGCAGCAGTAGCGGCAAAACGAGGCTGGAAAATCCGTAGGAATACGCGAGCGAAATGACGCCGAGGTTCGGCCAGTCGGGGCGCAGGCCCATCGTGGCGACGATGTTGTCCGCGTCGGCGGCGAGCTGTTCCTGCGTGAAGGCGACGGCACGGGGCACGCCGGTGCTGGCGGGCGTGGTCTTGAGATGGCAGCACGGCCACGGCGGCGGCGCAACGGCGAGCGGCTGGTGATGCGCCTCGAGCGGGCAGACGGCGACGCGGCTGCGCCACGCGCGCAATACTTCAAAGATGAATTCCGGCGAGCTGCCCTGGGGATGAATCATCGCCGGATTTCCGGGCAGCGGCTTTTCGGATTCCTGGTCCAGCTGCAAGAACGTCCAACTCCGCCCAGAAGCCAGATCGCGCAGGGCGATTTCATTTGGTCTTTCGTGGACGATCTTTTGCCAGCGTTCGTAAAGCATCTTGTTTCATTGGTAATAAGCCATCATTTGTTTGAGTTGCAAGTCCGATGTTTGCTGGCGTGCCGGTCGGGCGCAAACTGAAATGAGGCAGCGCAGGCGTCGGCGCCAGCGAGGGGCGGCGGCGTCTCGCCGCCAAGCAAGTCCCTCAAACGTACCGGGACGATGCCTTAACCCGCAGCCGGGACGGGCTGCGCTACATGAAAGGCGGTAACGCCCTAAACCGCCTCATTCACCTTTGTAATTATGCGCGTCAAGATAGGCGGCCAGCACCGCCGCGTTGCCGTCGGGAATTGCCAGAGCCACATAACCGTCTGGCCGCAAAAGATAAAAAGCATTGCGCCGCAGGCCGGCGCGGCCCATTTCCGCGCGCCAAGAAAAAATGTGCAGCGGCAGATTTTTTTCGCCGCACACTGCGCGGATTGCCGGCGCGGCCTCGCCGTAGATGTGAACCTGCCAGTCCAGCGAAGTCAGCGGCGCGAAGTTGTCGGCGCTGCCGTCCGCTTCCGTTTTCACCCACGGCAGCCGGTCGCCGCCGTGAACCGCACCCGCGCGGCCGGCGCTCAAGC
>Ga0265324_10000924_pt1 | contig 18469 bp, 7 predicted proteins | sample 41419metaG_FD_198634 | JGI IMG/M metagenome (GOLD analysis project Ga0265324, IMG submission 198634) | Rhizosphere microbial communities from Carex aquatilis grown in University of Washington, Seatle, WA, United States - 4-14-19 metaG | ecosystem: Host-associated > Plants > Roots > Rhizosphere >...
TGGTTACGCGGGGAAGTGCTCGTAACACTTCCCCGCCCTGAAACCGATGCTAACAAAAACCCCAAAGGGCTTGGAGGGGAGTATCAAGTCGCCGGAGCCAACCGCCGATGGCGCTGTCAGTTGGCGTTCCCAACGCTGCCACGAGTTGGTGGCCCCAAATATAACGATCGCTGCGCGAACTGTGATCGCTGTCGCGGTTCACGTCGCGAGTCGGCGGTGGCTCAGCTTTTTTCGTTAGGCCACTATCCCATTTTTATGAGCAACAGAGCAAAACTATATGTATTCTTGGCAGTGATGACGGTGGCGTTGGTTCCGGCTGCCAATTCCCAATCTAGTTTCATCGGCGATACGGTTTCGGTAAGTCGCCAGTGGACATCGTTGGGCTATACCTTTGGGCCGGTTGTTTATGTTGTCAAACAAGGGCCCCTTGATACGGTGGCACTAACGACTGGAAATAATCTTTACCTGAATGTCGAGGCCAGCAGCCTACAGTTTACCTTTGGGCCTGACGGAGGCTCCGGAGGTTATGGTGATCCGATGGATGTCTTTATTCAGTTCCAAGACTTATCCCCGGCGGCTCCCATTATTACTGGATTGAGTTATGATTCGGATTTAAGTGGGTTTGGAGCAGATCGTATTTTTTTTACCGATCATAGCGTGACCATTGGCATCGGCGGCATTTCGTGGTTCACAACACAGCCTGGGTATTTGACTGTCAACTTGCAAGTGACCCAAGTTCCGGAACCAACCCAATTAGAACTCGTTGGTATTGGCGTTATTCTTTTAGCTGTTTTTAAGCGAGGCACTCTCGTTCCGAGCCGTTTTTGAGTTATGACGAAGCCGTGGCCTAACAATTCGCCGGAGCCAACCGCCGTTGGCGCTGGCAGTTGGCGTTCCCAACGCTGCCACAAATTGGTGGCCCCAAATGAAACGTTCGCTGCGCGAATTGTGATCGCTGTCGCGGTTCACGTCGCGAGTCGGCGGTGGCTCAGCTTTTTTCGTTAGGCATCGCACACACACTTATGAAAACATTCGCCACCATACTCGTTCTGGCCGCAGTATTATCTATCACACACACGGCGCGAGCCGCCGATAGTTCCTTGGAGCTTGTTTTGTGTGATGACCACGTCGTGTTCACCACGGTCACAAACATTTCGATGGAGATGGTTTTTCGGAATATTGGAGAGACAAATATGAACCCATACAGTCTGCTGGTGGGTTTGTCCGTCGTCGTGGATGGCAAGGAGTATCAGCGAGACCCGAAGCAGTTTGTCGCCTATGACGGTGTGCTTATATTTCAGCCCAAGCTCGGGTGGCGCAGCCGTGTTTCTTTTTCGCAGTTTCTCATTCCGCCAGAGACGTTGGCTTTCGGACGGCACACAGTCGCTTTGAGAGACGCTGGTTCAGAATCAAACACACAGACCATATTCATTGAGCTACGAAAATGACGATGCCTAACCAGTCGCCGGAGCATCTAACCGCCGTTGGCGCTGGCAGTTGGCGTTCCCAACGCTGCCACAAGTTGTTGGCTCCAAAGGAAACGTTCACTGCGCGAACTGTGATCGCGGTTCCACCTGCGTTCCCGCCTTCACTGCGTTATGGCGCGGCAAGTCACTTCCGCCTTCGTCCGACTACGGCGGGACAAGTCGGCGCGACAAGCGCGGTTCCCGTCGCGAGGAAGGCATGGCTCAGCTATTTTCGTTAGGCAGCATTTGTCCGTCACACAAACACAAACAAAACAACAAAATTGAAACCTATGAGAAAACTAATCGTTCCCGTATTGGTCGGCCTTTCAGCCATGACACTTTTGACTGGCTGTATCGGTCTGTCTATCGGCGGCGGCACCACAAGCAAACCAGTGACAGCTACGGTCGGACAGCAGTTGATGGATTTGCAGAAGGCCAAGGATACCGGAGCCATCACGGATGCAGAGTATCAGGCGCAGAAGACAAAGATTCTCAACGAGAAGTAATCCAAGTGGGAGTATCAAGTCGCCGGAGCCGCCGTCCTGTCAAGCCGCAGCTTTGGGGCGAAGGCTGATGGCGCTTGCAGTTGGCGTTCCCAACGCTGCCACGATATGGATGCCCAAAATATATAGTTTGCTGCGGGAACTGTATCGCTGACGCGGTTCACATCGCAGGTCGGTGGTGCTCAGCTTTTTTCGTCCAAGGGGTATTTGCGTATATGTCTAAATCGTTCATCTTTGTGCTAGGAGTGATTGCCATACTTGTCATTTTGGCAGTTGGTGTTCCTCGGTATATTGGCAGTCACGCAAAGGGGAGTGTCTCCGCGTGTGTCAATAATTTGAGATGGATTGATGGCTTGAAGGAACAGTGGGCGCTTGAGCACGCGCAGACCTCCAATGCTCCGACTTGGGACGATCTTCGGCCATATACGCATGGCCACACAAATTATCCGATTTGTCCAGCAGGCGGGACTTACACATTCGGACGGAGAGGCGAACTTCCAACATGTTCACTCGGCTCAAACGTAGTTCCAGCCCATATTCTGCAATATTAGCTCGCCCCCATTGGAGCCGCAGGTTTTGACCGGGTCGGACGGATGGATTTTTGCGGCTCGACAGGTTTGGCGGCGCGCAGTATGTCTGTCTTCATGGTGTTGGCTTCTCTTTCATCTGTTGTCTGGGGCGGGAGTCGCACAACCTGTGGCTCGGCACCGTTCTCACGGGGCAACCCACGTTTAACTCGGAGAGCAGACACACTATTTGCTTTCATCACCAGCCATACTGGCTAGGCGGCATTGCGCTTATGGGCACGAAACCAACAAATGAAAATCTCCTGCAAAGACTCACGCGGGAGAATGAGGAGCGTCGTGCAGAGATGGTGCGTGGCCAGCAGAGATATTGGCAGACTTTCAACATCGCAGGACGTTTTATCGGCGGATGTTTTTTCGTTGCCGGTTTTATTGTGTTTGCTTCTTTGTTGACGCATGGCGAGATTCTTGGAGCCGTCATGGGAGCAGTTGTTGCTGTGCTCGGCATTTTGATGATGTGCGCCAAGCCATCGCGTCCAGACATTACCAAAGACCACAAGACGGATTTGTGATTTTGGATTCATTGCCGTCTAACACCTCTCAAGCCCGATAGGTCAACAGGAAAAAAGGAATCCGCCGGAAAAGTTACCTATTCCGTTTTTGCGTCCAACGAACGTGCGTTCAGCTTAAAGCATTTCCATAAATCCTGTAGCGCCAATCCCGCCGCTGGTATTTTCTTTTGGCGACCGCCCTCACCCCCACAACCCCCTCATCCGTCCTGCGGACACCTTCTCCCCCAAGGGGGAGAAGGAATTGACTGCCATGCTTTCGGTGGCACGGATGATTGTTCGACCAATCCAGCGTCGGGGGTTCCGCCGTCCCTTCAGGACGTTTCCTTTTGCCACCACCACCCGGCACCTCGTGCCGGGCTAATTTCCCAAGGTCGCTCCGCGACTTACGCACCCCGGTAAACCTCCCGTCATAAAGTTAATTTTGACGACCGCCCTTATCTATAGCTGTTCATATTGATATAGACACACTCGGCTCACACGGCCAAAGCTCCAGAGGACTGGAGCAGTCCAAGACGCTTCGCGTTGACGCAGCTTGCCCACTTTGCGACAGCGTCTTGAACTGCGAAGGCGCTTCGCCACTTTTCCACTTTTCCCGCGGGCGGCTAAACTGTGCCAAGGTTAACCATAACCGCCTTTTATTGAATTTTTTCACCGAATAAAAAATTCGCGCGCGACGGGTTGTGCGATTTTGACCTTGCCCGGCAACCCTTGCTGCCAGGCGACCACGGTGACCTTGACCGGAAATTTCGCGCGCGGCGGAATTCCCGTGAATTTCAAAACGTCGCCAGCCACTTCCGCCGGGCCTTCGGCCACATAGTAATACACTTTGGTGCCGGCATCGGAGGTGGCGGTGAGTTTGATTTCCTTGGTTCTCACCGGCTGGTCGGGAATCACCGGAAATGTGAGGTGCTGCTCCGCGCCGTCAGAGTATTGCGGCAGGCGAATATCCGCCTGTTGCACGATGCTTTTGTATTTGGCGTCGCCGGGGTGGCTGGCCCAAACCCAGAGGTCGCGGCCGCGTTCGGGATTGCACCAGTTCACGCGATTCAAGCTCAATTGAAATGTGCCGGAGCCGGTCAAAATCACCGGGCCGACAATCTTGTGCCATTGAATCGGCCCGCCGCCGGTCGCGTGGCCGAGCTTTGTCCCGGGCGATGAATACGCCCAGCGCGCGGCGTTGCCGTTGGTGGGAACGAATTCCATAAAGTCCGCCTGCAAATGAAACGTCACGCCGTCGGCATCAGGAATGAATCGCGGCTCGACCGGCTCGCCACAGCCAGCGGCCAGCGACCGGCCGCCGGAGGTAACACTCAAAAGCTGCGGCAATTTGCCCGGCTGATTGGCCAAGTAATTGTATGTGGCCCTGGCCATTTCCCGGTCGAAGCACCAAAAGGCTTCGTTCGGATCGCCCCGGTATTCGGCGGCCGGCGCGGGTTTGAATTGGCGCGGTTGATTCAAGTGCCAGCGCTCGACGAGCCAGCCTTGCGCGGGGTCCACCGGCCGCAACACCGGCGGTTGATCCAACGGCGGGTTGTTCGGCAGGCGCGCGGCCGCCGCCTTGCGAACGAACAGCGCGAGATACTTCACCAAGTCGTCGGAATAATTGAAATGGCCGTTGCCCGGTTCGGCCAGCATGGCAATCGGGGCTTTCGGATGCTGCCGGCGATAGTCCAATGCGGGGGACAAACGGTCAACGCCGTGCTCGCTATCGCCCCATTCGTATTCCCCCATGACCATGAGGCCGGGCACGCCGTCGAGATTGCGTTGGCCCCAATCCGGATTCGGCTGGCCGCAGCCGGTGAATTTGGTCAGGGGCGCGTCGCCGTGAATGGACAGCACCGCGAGCGTGCGCGCGGGATTCCACGCGGCGAAATTCCAAGGGAAACTCGCGCAGGCGGAATGGCCCAGCGGCGCGACCGGCGCAAAATTCAATTCTGAATAGCCCGAAACGTCCGCGAGGCGTTTCATCATATCGTTGAAACGCTCGCCGGCAGCCTGGTCAAAATGGAAGATAAAATCAAACGGCGGCGCAATGAAAACCTCGCCGATACCTTCCTCGGCCAGCGTTTTGCGGAAGGTGGCATGTTCCAGAATCCCCTGTTCGATCATGTTGTTCTGGCCGACGACCACGGCGCGGATTTGCTTGCAGCCGGGCGGAATCCAGAGGAACGCGCGGCCCTGGCCCATCGGCACGGACCATTGCCATTCGGCAGCCGGGAGCGGCAGCACCAAGCCGAACAGCGCCAGCAGCAGCAACCCAGTCACTTGTTGAATCAACTTTTTCATTATTTAGAGCATTTCCATAAATCCTGTAGCGCGGCGGAATCAGATCCGTGGCAGCGGTCTTTTTGGTTATTGGCTTCGTTTCGGCTCAGTTGCAGGGTTTTCAAACCTGCGCCTTCGCCAAAGCCTCGCCAATAACCAAAAATCCTCGCTCCCCCGCGCTACATCATTTCTGTCAATGCTCTAGCAGTGTAATCAACTTATAGCCGATCTGAAAATCCCGTATTCAGAGCGTCTCCCAACCCGGTCGGAGCGACCGGAGAATGTCCGGGCCGCGAGAACGACGCTGGCCTGCTGGATTTTGAATCTTGCAGCGCCCGAGGACGGGCGCACTCCAGCACAAGTGCCCTCGCAACTCATCCCCTTTTTCAGACCGGCTCTTATTTTCCCAGCCGGTAAAATTGCACCCGGTTGGTGCCGGGCAGGCTGACCTGCCATTGGCCGCTGAGAATTTGCGGGACCACGGCAACGGTCGTCCAGTTGCCTTCCGCCAAATTGGTGCTCACTTGGACGGAATAACCGGACGACGCCAGCGGCCAGGCCAGCGTCAGGTGGCCGCCGGAAACCGCGGCGCTAACGGCAGGGCTGGCCACGCTCAACACCTGGCCCGCCCCCAGCGCATCGGTGGCCGCAATGTCGGCGGCGGTCAGCGCGCCGTTGTAGAGGCGCAGCTCATCGAGCGAGAAATTAAAATAGGAATCGCCGCTGTAAAGCGAACGGCCAATCCAACTGTAAAGGTTGGTGACGGAACTCATGGGAACTATCACCGAACTGTTGAGGGCCGCCAGCACGCCGTTGGTGTAGAGCGCCAGATAACCGAGCGGCGGATTGAACACGGCCGTGACATGCAAATTGGTGTGGTAGCTGAAATCAAAGCCGGCATTGGCGTTTTTCTCGCCGTTGTAATCCGAAGCGGTGATCGCAATGCGTCCGTTATTCGGCTGGCAGAAAATGTAGTTGTAGCCGGTGCCGCCGCTAAAGTTGCCAAAGGCAAAGAAAAAACAGGCGGACGGAAGCTGGTTCGGGAACGTCGCCCAGGCCTCGATGGTCACGGCGCTGTAATTGCTCACGATGCCCGGCGGCAACGCGACGTATTGTGACAGCGCTTTCGTCGCATTGGGCGCGAGCGCAAGCTGGCCGGCAAGCCAGGTGCCGCCGTTGGGCAGCGTGCCGTTCCACGCCGCGCCGCCGACGGAATCGGCGATGTTCGTGCCGCTCGTTTCACTGAAGCTGTAGCGGTGGACCAGGGTCACCGGCACGGACACCACCGCCACGGTTTGCGCGGCGGAAAGTCCGAGCGCGGGATAGCTGGCAATGATGTTCGCGGTGCCGGCGGCGACACCGGTGACATTGCCGGCGAGGTCCACCACCGCGACGTTGGGGTTCGAGGAAGACCAGACAATGGCGTGGTTCGGGTTCGCCGTGAGATTGGACCAGCCGCCAGACTGCTGGGCCCAGACGGCGGAAGCGACGGTGATGCCGTTGGTGATGGGCGACGGCACCTGCAACAGCAGATTGGAATAATTGTTGATGCCGCTGACCGTCAGCTTGAGGACGGAAAGCGAATTGGCCGGCAGCGTGAGGGTGAAATTCGTCCCGGCGCCGGCAATGGAATTGGTCACCGGCGAAACATACGTCGGCGCGGCCAGGGAATTTTCATCCGCCGGATTGCCGGACGTGAGTTGCACGAGCGTGGCGTTCGGCGCAATGGCATTGACGCCGGCCAAATTAAAGGTCGTCGTCATCGGTGAATTGTAAGGATTCACGGCCTTGACGATGACCTGGCCGGCGGCCCGGTTGTAGGTCGTCGAGGCAAAAATGCCGCTGGAGGCGTTCGAGGAATAGTTAACCGTCTGCATCAACGTGCCGTTCAGATAGCATTGCATGGTGTAATTGCTCACGACGATGCTGATGTCATACCAGGTATTGTTGGCGATGGTCGCCTGTGAAACCGACGCCAGCGTGGTCTTGGTGCCGCCCACCATCTGCTCGATGCCATCCTTGGTGTTGCCCCAGCCGCCCACGTTCCACCACGTCCAGTTGTTGTCATCCGTCCAGTTGAACAAAATCAGGAAGCCTTCGCTGCCGCTGACTTTGCGGGCGCGCAGCGAGATGGTGTAATTCGCCCAATTGGTGTTGCCGGCGGTGGTGCGGCAATCGGTCGTAGAAGCGGAAGTCTGCTGATACAAGCCGGCGTTGGTGCTCCAGGTGCCGTTGTAAACGCGCCAGCCGTTGGTGCCTGGGCCGGCAAAATCGCTTTGATACAGCGTCACGCCGTTGCTGGTCACGACGATATTGGTGTATTGCACGGAAGTGTTCCACGAGCCGAGGCCGATGGCGCCGCGCGGCGGAGGCGTCGGGGAATTGGTGGAGATGGTGATCGTGGCGGGCAGGATGCTGTCGCCCCGGCTTTCCGAAAACATTTTCTGCACATAATACGACGGCGTGCCAAAGGAACGGTAGCTGTCGTAGTAAATCAGGTCCGGGTGCCATTGGATACCGTTCACGTTCGCAAACAGCGGCGCGTAGGACGCGATCTCGACGATATCGGCATTGCGTTCCATGCCGGTCATGAACGCCGCCTCGCCGAGCGCGGCGGAAAGGTTGCCGTAGGTGCCATAGCCGGACGTGACGGCGTATTCGCCGACGAACACTTTCGGCCCGCTGCGGCTATAGCTGTCGTATTTCGTGGCGTAGGAAATGAACGTGGCCGGGCTGGAATAATAATGTTCGTCGCGGATCTCCACCGGGCGGCTCCAGGGCGTGGTTCCCCAAACCGGCGAAATCAATTTGATGTCCGGATATTTCGCCGTGATGGCGTCGTAAAACAGCGTGTAACGGTCGTTGTAATACGAGCCGCCGTTCTCGTTGCCGATCTCCAGGTATTTCAGGTGATAAGGCGCGGAATGGCCGTTGGCCGCGCGCAGCGCACCCCAAGTGGTGTTGGTATCGCCGTTGGCGTATTCGATGAGATCGAGCGCATCCTGCACCCACGGCCCCATTTGATCGAGCGGCACCGTGTTGTTGGTGCTGCCGTTGTAATTCAACATCAGCCCGGCGTTGATGCCATAAAGCGGCTCCATGCCCAGGTCTTCGCACTGCCGGAAAAACTCGTCCAAGCCGTAACCATCGGTGGACCAGTAGCCCCAGGAATCATTCAGGTGGCCGGGACGTTGCGCCAGGTCGCCGATGGTTTTTTTCCAGCGCACCGCGTTGGTGACATTGAAGCTTTCGATGAAGTTGCCGCCGGGATAGCGCAGAAACGCCGGGTGCAAATCAGACAGCTTGTTGGCCAGATCCAACCGCAGGCCATTGGTGCGGCTGTGAAACGTGGCACGCGGGAACAGGGAAACCTCGTCCAGCCAGACCGTGCCGACATTCGCGAGACGCAAAACCATCCGCGCGCCGGGGTCGCTGCCGCTGGAAACCAGCGACGCCGCGCAATGCTGCCAGTTGGTCGTGAGGCCGCTGAACGAAGCCTGCGCATAAAGCTGGCTGCCATCGGCGCTTTCCAGCCGCGCAGTGATGGGACCGGAAAAACCACTGGCACCGCGGGCATAGAAATTCAGATCGTAGGTCGCGCCGGACTGGAGCGACATTCCCCAGTAACCGGAGTTGGCCGCCTCGAGGCTGCCGGAACCGGAAGTCATCGCCAGTTGCAGCGAGCTGGGGTTGTTCGTATTGAGCGGCAGCGAAGTGTCCACGCTCATCGATCCGGCCGCCGCGCCGTTGGTCACCAGCGTCCAAAAATCCGGGCTGGCCGAGGCGGTAAAAGAACGGTTGCGCACCAGCTCGGCGTAAACCCCGCCATCGCCACCGCAGTTGATTTCCTCGAAGAAAATGCCGAACAGGTTCGAGCTGACCACCGCGCCGGGCTGGTTCACCTGGATGTTCAGCGTCGCCGCCGACTGGCCGCGCGCCATGGCGGCGGCCAACAACATTGCCGTAAAAACCAGCCGGAGGCTTTGGTGTGTGTGCATGCTTCGATTCATTTTCAAATTGATCATCACGGGTAAACCAGCCGGTAAAATTCCTGCGGCCAGGACGGGTTCAGCGGCAAAATCATCTGGTTCGTCTGCGGTGAAGTTGCCACGGTGGCCCAGTCATTAGTGTTCAGGCTGAGGCCGCCAGCCAGATTGTTGGTCTGCACCAACAGCCGCCAGCCGATGCGGTCCGACGGCCACGACAATGTCAGGTTGGTGCCGCTGACCGACCAGACCAGGTTCGTCGGCGTGGCTTGAATCACATTGAGAACGCCGCTGCCCAAGGCGGCGGTGTTCCAGCCGAGGCCGGCGCCCAACGGCGGCAATGAATTCGACGCGAAACTGCCGTTGAACGAACCCGCTTGAAAGAGCACGAACGAATCGCCAACCGCCAGCGGGCCGCCGAGATTGGTGACGACCAGCGTGCCGCCGTAATTCAGCGCGCCGCTGGCGATCAACTGGTCATTGGTTTTCGGCGACTTGCTGATTTCCATGAACGTCGTGCTGCCGGCCGACAACGTGACGCTGCTGTTCACCGACAGTTTACCAATGCCGGTGCCGGGCGAAAGCGTGCCGCCGGATTTCACCGTCAACGCGCCGCCGAGCGTGCCGCTGCCGCCGAGCAACGCACCATTGGTCAACGCGCCGGAACCGAGCGAGCCGTTCACGAACAACGCGCCGCCGTTCACCAACGTCACGCCGCGATAAGTATTCGCGCCGGACAAAAAGTTTGTCGCCCCGCCGTTTTGGACGAAACTGACGGCGTTCGCCGATGACGTGTCGCCGATGCTGCCGCCAAACGTCGCGGTGCCGGTGCTATTGGAAACCGTCAGGGTTGCCGGTCCAGAAGCGGTGTTGGTCACGCTGCCGGAACCGGACAGCGAAGCGAGGGTCGACGACACGCCGCCCAAGTCCAACGTCGCGCCGAACGCCACGCTTACCGGCGTGGTGGCCGGCAGCACATTGCCAGCGTTGGTGGAAAGACTGTTGTTGTTATACAACGCCTGCACCTCGGACTGGCTCAACGCGCGGTTGAACATATAAACTTCATCCATCAAGCCGCCGAGCGCGATTTGACTGTCAGCCCCGGAAGCTGCTCCACCAATGCGCACCTGGCCACCGGTGCCGACATCATTCCACTGGTCAACGCCAGCAACAAACGCATCCAATGCGCCGTCCACATATTGCGCCTTAGTGCCGTTGTTACACGTCATCACCACAAAGTGCCACTGGCCATTGTTGATGGCGGCCGTGCCCGATTCCCAACCCTGGGCATAGCGGACACCGCCCGCGTGGGTTCCGGCACCGTCACCTGCCGTGCCATTTTCCAAATAGAACTCGGTGTTCCCCGAGGCCCAGCCGCCATCGCCTTGATAAAAGTAGGCGGCCCCAGCCGTGGAGGTCTTGAGCCACAACCCCACGCTCCAGTTATTGCCCGCCGTGGCGTTGAGCGGAACCACCGCGTTGGTGACCAGCACATAGGCCGCCGTCGCCGCGCCCGAGGGGATGTTCAAGGCGTTGCCGTAACGTCCGCCGATGACGATGCTGGCGGTGCCGGTGAGCGTGCCGTTGAAGTTCGTTCCGCCCAAGCCGGTGTTGGTGATGATTGTGCCGCTGCCGCTGCCCGCCGCGTTGTTGAACGTCAGATGCAGCACGGAATCATCGGCCACGGGCGAAAGCTTCAGAGTGCCGGCGTTGACGGTGGTGGCGCCATGATAAGTGTTCGCGCCGGCGAAAACCGTCGTCCCGCTGCCGGTCTCGACCAGATTAATCGCATTGGCCGCCGAGGCGTCGCAAATATTGCCGCTAAACAAAGTTGAACCGCTCGCGTTGGAAACTGTGAGGGTGGCCACGCCACCGGAATTGGTCACCACGCCGCCGCCGGAAACCCCGGCGACCGTTTGCGACACGCCCGCCAAATCCAGAACGCCGCCCGCCGCGACGGTCAAGGTCGTGGCCACCGGCAAAGTATTGACCGGGGCATTTGTGATGGCATTATTGGCATACAAAGACTGCACTTCGGTCTGGCTCAACGAACGGTTGAACATCCAGACCTCGTCAATCAATCCATTCATCTTGGTGCAGCCGTCTCCGCCGTCGGGCGAACCGCCGATCCAAATCTGGCCGCCGGTCATGGAACCACTCATCGTCGAAGTCACCGTGTCAAGATGGCCGTCCACATAAATGGATTCTGTGCCCGCAGAATCCACCAGCGTGACGAAATGCCACGCCGCAGGGCTGCTGTTGAGGTTCGTCGTGCCCGTCAGCCAGCCGCCGCCCCAGCGCACCGCCCCGGCCCGCGTGCCTGAACCGGATCCGTTGTTCAAAAAAAATGTCGTGTCGCCACTATTCCACCCGCCATCGCCCTGATACATGATCACAGCGCCCGCTGTGGTGGTTTTGATCCAATAACCTAGTGTCCAACTGCCCGAGGCGCTCGTGTCCAATACCGAACTGGGAATCACGACGATGTTGTTCGAGGCACTGCCGCCGCTGCCATTGAGGCTCAAAGCATTCCCGAATCGGCCACCGCTCACGATGCTGGCACCGCCGCTTGAAACTAGCGTCCCGTTCATCGTCGCGCCGCCGATCCCGGTGTTGGTTATGACTGTGCCGGGGGCGCTCGTAGGCGCGTTGTTAAAGGTGAGATGCAGCACCGGCAAGTTCCCCCAATTGGCCGTCTGCAAGGCCAACGTTCCCTGACTCACCGTCGTGGTGCCGCTGAAGGTGCTGCCCGCGCCAAAATTCAGCGTTCCGGTGCCAGATTTATTCACGCTCATCACGCCGCTGCCGTCGTTGACTAGGCCGATGAGATTTGCTGTGCCAGCACCTTGAATGGTTAGCGTGTTGGTTGCCGCCGTGGTAATCGTTCCGCCCAAATTCAGAATGCCGGCATCCACCTGCACGACATAGTTGCCACTGCCGTAAGTGCTGAGACCGCCAAAGATGGTGTTGGTGCCTGCGAGGTGTTCAATCGCGGGGGTTGCACTGCTCCGGCCATTGATGCTGATGCTTTGCGGCAATGAAATGCTGTTGGCCGTCCCATCCAATTGCAGCGATGAACTCGCGCTGCCGGAATCCCGGATGTAAATCGGCGAATGGGCGTTGGCCATCGCGGGGCCGGCCAACCGCACCACGCCGTCGTTGCCGCTGGAGATCCAGCTGTCCACGTAGAGCATTCCGTTGAAGGCGCTGTTCGTGCTGGTGATGACGAGTGCGCCCGCGCCGCTCTTGTTCAAATTACCGCCGGTCGCACCGCCGGCAATGGTCGGGCTGAACAACTGGCAGCCCAGCGTCAGCGTAGTGCCGGACGTGACGTTGAAGCCGCCACCGTTCACGTCGAGCAAAACGCCGCGGTTGGCATTGGTCAAACTCATCGTCGCCGTCGTGGTCAGCGTGCCGCGGTTCATTGAAAGTTGATTGGTGGTAAACGTCGCCGGGTTGGTGCCGAGGCGCGCTTCGGAATCAATGGTCAAACCGCCGGCCGCGCCCGCGCCCAGACCGATGACCGTCCTGCCGGTGAACCCCGAGTTGTTGCCCGACAGCGTCACTTGGTTCCCCGAATAGGCGGTGGCAAGAGTCCAGATGGTGCCTTGATTGCCGACATACGAGAACGCGCCGTTGCCGCCCAGATTGACGGACAGGTTTATCGCATTGTTCATGGCGTTGACATACGCGACATTGGTCACCGTCATGTTTCCCGCGAGCGTGAACGTGCCGGTGCCACGGTTGTGGATTTGGGCATTGTTCACCATCAGATTATTGACCGTGATGGTGCTACTGGCGGTGCCGCCCCAAAACAAGCCCGCTTCGGGAACGACCGAATACGCGCCAGAGCCGCCGAGACTCAACGAACTTCCGGCGAAGGTGTAACTGCTGCTCGTGGCGGGTGTCAGCATCCGGTAATTAAAGGTCTGATAATTTTTGCCCGAAGCCGGCACCGCACCACCGTTCCACTGGCCTGCGGCGTTGAAGGAGGTCGAGGTCGCACCCCACGTATCGCTGTTGGTCATGGTGACCATATTGGCCGGGAGACTGTAATTCGGGCCTAGTGTGTAGTTCGCCAAAAGCTGCCGCTGCGACATGGCCACATTGCTGATGCGCACTTCGGAATAGTCAATGTTGGCGTTGGAATCACCGCTCCACTGCGAACGTCCCAGCCAGTTGTTCACGTCGTGAATGTTCGAGAGGTGATTGCTTACGTCAATGCCCCCCACCAAAAAGCCGTCGCGATACCATTTCCAACTGCCGCCATTTGTGGTGTAGAGACCCACGCCATCGGTGAAGGTAATCGCGTAGTGATGTTGCACTCCCAGCGTCGTTGCCAAGCCAGAGTTCCAAGAACTGGATGTCCCGTTAATCCCGACCAAAAACAGTTGTCCGTTGATATCCGTGCCGTTTACATCGGTCAGCAGAACGGCGTCATAGCCTGTGGTCGAGCCCGGGGCCGGAGCGCTCGTCGCGCCGGTGTATTCGCCAGCCGCGCCGAGGCCGTCCCCGACTTCCGTGCAGCGGCCAAATTCCATGATGCGCGACCAATTCGGCGCGGATAATGGCGTGGCCCAAATTTCAATGGTGATGTTGGTGCGCGAAGAAATGATGCCATTGGGCAGGTCAATGTAGGCCGACATCGAACTCATGGCGACGTTGCCCGTGGTTCCGCCCGGAATGCGCAACGCGCTGCCCGTATAGATCGCGCTGTTTCCGCGCACGACAGCGGGAGCATTGGATATTTTGTCCAGATTCGTCGTGCTGGCTGGAGCCGAACCGGGCGCATTCGTGAAGCACCAACGCAACACCACGTGGTTCAAGACCGGGCCGATGGCGATGTGATCCGACTGGTTCTGCATCCACTGCGCGCTGTAGCTGGAGTTGTCGCCGCCGTTGGGCAGCCAGCCGTTGCCGCAATCGTTGTCGAGCGTGCTCAACAATTGAGTGCCACCCCACCAAATGTTCGGATTTGAATAAAAATACGGCCACCAAGCGCCACCGCCGCAGTAATTGTGCATCATGATAGTCTTGGGCGTAACCATGCCGTCGTTATGTGAGCGCCCGTAGTTGTGCCCGCCGGTTTCATGCGCCACGATGACCAGCCACCACCAGGTGCTGCTGATGGCGGAATAGGTTCCCGGCTGGCCGGCGTTGCCAGCTGAACCAGTGCTCGCATAAGGCGCATAAACAACCTGATCCGCACCCACGCTCGCGGCATAGTTTCTCACATCGGCATAAGCGGGATCTCCCCCCACCAAGCTGAGAACCGGGGAATTGCCCTCTCCAACCGAGTCCCGGCTGGACATGATATAGCCCACAATGTTAAAGCCCGCGCCGGTGCCGGTTTGGTCATTCAACGCGTTGCTGCCCATCACGCCGTTGGCCATGGTCGCTTCGGCGTTGGCTTGACCACCCCACGCCGAGGCTGTTGACGGCGGATAGGAGCACACGAGGTCGGATGTGATTTGCCCAAAACCTGGCAACGCCGCAGCAAGCAGCAATGCGATAAAAGCATTTTTGAGATAACCAAGGTTGGTGGTTTTCATGTAAAAAAATTTCTATTTGTTGGTTAGCGCGGTGACAACGTGGTCAGCGGCATCTTCAGGCCCCAAGCCGTAGGTGTTCGGATCAATCGCCTTGACGATGACCTGGCCGTCTTCCCTTGGTTCCCCCACCACAAAAACATTATCCTTCGGTGAAAGCACCGTATAAGCGACGCGCCCATCCACGAATGCCAAGGTCACCAGTGAATCAACATTGCCGGCAAGATGCCCACTGAACATTCCCTGCCGGCTCGACCCATTGCCTTCGCTTTTGACGATGTCAAACTGCAATTCCTGTCCATCAACTCCCGGCAGTGTCAACTGGCGAACCGGCGCACCCGTCAGCTTGGCTTGCTCAAAAACTGCCGCCGGGGTTTCCTTAACATAGACCAGTTGCCGCCGGAAAATGCGGGCGTTTTCCTCCACCATACGGTCGTATTCCAAAGGATTGTGCGCGAGCTGCTTGATGATGTTCGTGTCTTTGCCATCCGCCAGCGTCCATTGTGTCTTAGCGCTTTCATACCCAACCGGCAGCGGACGTGTTTGAAAATCCGGGTAGTTTAACAACGCGCCGCGCCGCGCCAGTTCCAGCGCCGATGGCACGGTAGAATTTGAACCGGCAACCGGGCGGGCGGACGCCGCGTTGGTCGCCGGCAAAATCCGCGCCGCCACCGGCACCACGGCTTGGCCGCCGCCGTTCTGGCGGTGCGACAAAAGAAGCAAGACGCCGGACATCAAGGCGAGCGCCAAGACGAGCCAGCAGCAGATTTTGATCAACGGTTTTGAGAACATTCAATAAATCTTCAAGGACATGGCAGCGGCCGCGAAGACGACATGGCTGATACATTAAAACTACACTGGCAACCCCCTTCCCGCCACCCCCCCATTTGAGTGGTGGCAGGCGGCAAGTTCATGGCGCAGTTGCAAAAAAAAAACTGGGCGGCGACCAAGGCCGCCGCCCAGCGTGATCAACCATGTCGCCGGTCAATGGTTGTAATTGGTGTTGCTCAAAATGTAGAACTGCTGCGGATAACCGAACGTCACCACGTTGGTGCCGTTGAAGGTGAAACTTCCGTTGGCGCTCAACACGTTGGTTGCCACGGTCCACCACTGATTCAACGGCAGGGTTAGGTTGGTGCTGGTGAGCAGGTAATATGCGTCGCCGGACTGTCCATTGGTGCCGGTGATCAAGACATTCGCACCGACGAGCGCGAAGCTGGTGATGCCAGGCGTCGAGGTGAATATTCCCGGACCGGTTGAGGGCACAATCAGACTGCCAGCGCCAGTGATGTAAGTCGGCGCGGTGGTGCTGTTATAAACGCCCGGAGGCTGAGTGACGCCATTCAGCACGAGGCTTGCCACCGTGTTGGTCTCCGAGAAACCAAGGTTCAAGATGGCCCCGCTGGCCACCGTGACCGTGGAGTTCGTGGCCAATCTGGCTTGGGTAATTGACAAGATTCCGCCGTTGACCGTCGTATTGCCGGTGTAGGAATTCGCGCCGGAGTTAGTCACGCTGCCAGAACCTGTCTTAATCAGCGCCACCGTGCCGGCCGTATTCTTGATGACGCCGGCAAAGATGCCGCCGCCATTGTTGTTGCCAACCGTCAGCACATAGCTGCCGGCGATAGTATTGTCAATGATGGCATTGGTGTTGCCGGTCAGGCCGTTGATCTGGGCATTATGACCGTTGAGGTTCAGCGTCGCCGTATTGGCATTCGTGGTGGTTCCAAACACCACATTGCCGAAGCCCGTGCCATAGGGCAGCGCGTTGTCTATGCCCAAGGCCAGGGTCGGATTCGCCGCCACGTTGTTCCACCATGTGCCAAAGGCCGAGCCGATGGTAGTGTCACCATGATAATTGTTCACGGCATTCAAGTAAACCGGGGCGGCATCCCAATTGATGCCCAAACCGCCCATCCCGGTAATCAAACCATTGACCACAAAGCTTCGGCCTTGAGGACCCCAGCCCCCCTGTAAATAGCCGCCGCTGGCACCCAGCAAAATGGTCCGGGTGGCGCTCAACACGGGCGTGGAGTTGTTGTTGTAAAGCTCGCCGGCGTTCAAGGTGATGTTGGTCGCGGCCGAGCCAGGGACGGCACCCAACTGCATTTCGTCAGTGATTTGTAGGGTGCCATTATTGACCACCGTCGCCCCGGCATAAGTGTTCGTTCCGGTGAGCGTCAAGACGCCGGTACCGCTGGCGGTCAGGCCGCCGCCGGTGTTGGCCGCCGTGGTCACGGTGCCAAGGGACGCCGCCGAAGCATAGCCACCACCAACCAAAGTGACCGTGGGCGTGGGGGAATAATTGTTGCCGGGGCAGGTCACCACAATGTTGGTCACCGCGCCGCCGCTGATCTGGGCATAGGCCGTCGCGTTGCTGCCGGTGGTGTCGGTGATCATGACCTGCGGGGGAATGACATAACCCGCACCGCTCACACCGCCCAATACCGGAATCGTAGCGATGCCATTGCCGGCGGGTGCCACAATCGGCTGGGTAATGGTGATGGCCTGACCATTGTTATCAACTGTCCCGCCGCCGGCATAGACGCAGGCGGAGGCGCAATTGCCCAAGAAAGCGGCGTTGGCCGAGTTGCCCGCCTTCACCGTGCCGCCGTTGAAGTTGGCCAGGACATTCAGGTTTTGATTATTTTTCAAACCCAGCATTTGCCAAGTTCCACCATTCAAATTAAGAATGCCCACGTTGGTGGCATTATTGGCCCAGTTCAGCTTGACGGATACGGTCAAAGACTGGAAAAGCGCGCTGCCGCTGATGGTGGTCACGTTGGTCTGGCTGCCGGCAGCCCAGTTTGCTCCGTAACCATCGTATTGGCCGTCAATCATTCCATTCAAAATTGCAAGGGTGCCGCCGGAAAGGTTCACCACCGACGATTCGCCCGAATTACCACGGCACGGCAGGAAATAGGAGGCTCCAGTGCCGCTGACGCCAACATTCACGGCACCGCCGCTCATGTCAAACCGTCCAAAAGTGCCAGCGCCGCCGCCGGAGCCAGCGGGATCCAATTCACCGCCATTGGGGATGGTAATGGTGCCGGCTGACAGATTGTAATAGCCGGATGCGCCAGGAACGCTGCCAAGCTGCCAGCCGCCGCCGCCGGAAATAGCCGTAGCCAAGGTGCTGGCTCCCGATTGATAGACCGCCGCCGGGGTTCCGGCCACCGTTCCAATCAAGAAGGGCGAGGTTGTGGAAGAAATCGCTCCATTGCCGGTCAGAGCCAGTGTGCCGCCGCTGACGGTGGTGGCACCGGTGTAACTGTTGGCAACAGTAAGATCCAGCGTGCCGTTGCCGGTCTTGGTCAATCCACCGCTGCCGGAAATGTCACCGCTCACCACGGTGTTGGAAGCCCCGGCGACGGTCAGCAGGTAGCCGCCGTTGTTCACCGTCTGGCTCAACGTCAGGTTGCCGGCCGCCGCGTTCAGCGTCTGCGCCGCTCCCAAAACCACCGGCACACCCAGCGTCTGGGCATTGGTCGAGTTGTTGACCACGCCATTGGTCAAGAGCGTCAGCGTGCTGCCGTTACCAGAAATATTGAAACTGCCGGCATTGTTGCTGAACGTCACGCTGCTCACGCTGTAATTGTTGTCC
>Ga0265324_10000927_pt1 | contig 18418 bp, 18 predicted proteins | sample 41419metaG_FD_198634 | JGI IMG/M metagenome (GOLD analysis project Ga0265324, IMG submission 198634) | Rhizosphere microbial communities from Carex aquatilis grown in University of Washington, Seatle, WA, United States - 4-14-19 metaG | ecosystem: Host-associated > Plants > Roots > Rhizosphere...
ATTCGGCAAGCGCAACGGCGTTCCCGGTGAACTCGTGGTCCGGCTGCGTCCAACCAAGGTCATCGCGGCCTTCGAGATGACCGCCTGATCGCGGGGCCTGCCGAGCCCGCTGGGCCCGCCGGACCGTTAGGTAAGCGGGATCAGCAGCCTGGACAACTCGGCGGCCGCGCGGCGGACCTGGGGCAGCGTGGCCGTGCCGTAGCCGAGGATCAGGCCGCTCATCGTGCGCGGGCCCGCGAAGTAGCGGTCAAGCGGGTAGACCGCCACGCCGCGTTCGGCGGCCGCTTCGATAAGGTGCTCCGCCGGGTAGGCGGCTGGCAGCTCCAGGACCACGTGCATTCCGGCGGTGTCGCCGAGCAGCCGGAACGGCACCCGGCTCGCTCCCGTCGCCGCGGCGTCGCCGTTGCCATGGGTCAGCCCGTCGACGAGGGCCGCGCGGCGGCGCGCGTACTCCAGGCGCATCTTGCGGACGTGGCGCTCCAGGTCACCCGACCGCAGCAGGGCGAGCACGGCGTGCTGTACCGGCTCGGGGATGCGGACGCCGAGGCGCGGCCGCATCGCGGCGAGCTCGTCGACGAGCGCGGGCGGCCCGATCAGCCAGCCGGCGCCGAAGGCGGTCGCCAGGACCTTCGACGCAGTGCCCAGGTAGACGATGACCTCGGGGTCCATGCTGTGCAGCGCGGGCAGCGGGCCGACGTCGTACCGAAACTCGCTGTCGTAGTCGTCCTCGACGACGAGCGCTCCGGTGGCCCGCGCCCACGCGACGAGCGCCTGCCTGCGGTTGACCGGGAGGCGGCCGCCGAGCGGGTACTGGTGGGCGGGCGTGGTGTACAGCAGCCTGAGGTCCCCGGGCAGCTCATCGGGGACGATGCCGTGCGCGTCGACCCGGCAGGGCACCACCCGGCCGCCTGCCCGGCGCAGCACCTCGCGGCCGGTGGGGTAGCCGGGTTCCTCGAAGCCCACCTTGTCGCCCGGTGCGACCAGGGCGTCCGCGAGCAGTGCAAGCCCGCTCGACACCCCCTGGGTGACCAGGACCTGCTCGGGCGTGACGGCGAGGCCGCGGGACCTGCGCAGGTAGGCGGCGATCTCCTCACGTAGCGCGGGCAGCCCGTGCGGGTCCGGCCAGCGGGACGGCAGGTGCGACCCGGCCTGCCGCCACGCGCGCCGCCACGCGGCGGGCTCGATCCCGTCCGCCCATGAGAACCCCGGCTGCAGGTCGATGAGCCCGGAGTGACGGGCGTGGATCGCGGTCCACCAGTCCGGATCATCGGTGGCGGGCGCCGCCGGGTTGGCGGGGGAAACGGGGCGCCCGGGTGGAACTCGCCTACGTTCGGGATCACCGGCGACGTTGGGCGGCGCGGACCTGAGGCCGCGCTCGCGGCCCGGCCGCAGGGCGGGGGCGCTGACTGGGGGCGGGGTGACGTCGGCCACGTAGGTGCCTGAGCCGTGGCGGCCCTCCAGCCAGCCTTCGGCGAACAGGCGGGCGTAGGCATTGGTAACGACAGTTCGGCTGACGCCGAGTGTGGTCGCGAGGTCGCGGCTCGATGGCAGCCGGTCGCCCGCGCGCAGCACGCCCCCGGTGACGGCCGCCTCGAGCTGGCCGGATATCTGGGCGGCGATCGGTATTCCGCCCGCGCGGTCCACGACGACGGGCAAGCCGGTCGGCAAGGTGGTCATTGAAACTTCTCCACGATTGGCTATTTGCGCCAGTCCACTTGCCGCCTAGGCTACGGGATCATGAGCACCGAGACCACGCCTTTGTCGAGCACGCCCCGTACCACCCTGCGCAGGCACCACGAGCGCGGCGCGACCGACCGCACCGCACTCTACGAGGTCCTTGACGCCGGCCTGATCTGCCACTTCGGCGTGGTCGCCGACGGCGACCCGGTGGTGCTGCCCACCGCGTACGGCCGGGAGGGCGACACGCTGTACCTGCACGGGTCCTCGGCCAACGGTGCGTTCTGGGCGGCGGACGGTAAGCGGGTCTGCGTGACCGTGACGCACGTGGACGGGCTGGTCGCCGCCCGGTCGGTGTTCAGCCACTCGGTGAACTACCGCAGCGCGGTCATCTTCGGCACCGCGGCCATCGTCAAGGACGAGGACGAGCGCTGGCAGGCGCTGCGGCTCATCACCGACCACCTCATCCCCGGCCGGTGGGCGGCCGCCCGGCAGCCCACCAAGAAGGAGATGGCGGCCACCTCGGTGCTGTCCCTCCCGCTGGCCGAGGCCTCGGTCAAGATCCGCACCGGCATGCCCGCGGACGAGCCCGAGGACTACGACCTGGACGTCTGGGCCGGCGTGCTCCCGATCTCCGTCACCTTCGGCGCGCCCGTGCCCGATCCCCAGCTGCGCGAGGAGATCCCGCTCCCCGCCCACGTCCGCGACCGCGCCAGCTAGCGCGTCAGCCGTCGGCTTAGGCCCAGCTGATGACGTCCTCGTGGTCGAGGCGCGGCAGCCGGCCGTACCAGGGGTTCTCGCCTGGGTGCCCGATGTTCACCACGAGGATGGACTTGTACCGCTCGCCGGGGAAGAACTCGGCGTCGAGGCCAGCGGCGTCGTAGCCGGTCATCGGCCCGGCGGCCAGCCCGAGGGCGCGCACCGCGAGGATGAAGTACCCGGCCTGCAGCGCGGCGTTGAACCGGCCGCCGGTTAGCCGCAACTCCTCGTTCGCCTCGAACACGTCCTTCATCTGCGGCCGCATGGGGAACACGGCCGGGATGTGCTCGTGGAACCGGGTGTCGACCGCGAGCACGGCGACCGCGGGTGCGGCCTCCGTCTTGGCCTTGTTCCCGTCGGCCATGTACTTGACCAGGCGGTCGCGACCCTCGCCCGGGCGGACGTAAAGCACCCGCAGCGGCTGGGTGTTCGCCGAGGTGGGCGCCCACCTGGCCAGCTCCCAGATGGCGGACAGCTCTTCGTCGGTCACCGGCGTGTCGGCCCAGGTGCTCGCGGTCCTCGCCTCGGTGAACAGCAGTGCTCGCCCCGCCTCGTCGAGCGTCTGCGCGACCGGGCGTTCCAGTGTGTCCGTCATGATGGCTCCTCATTTCCCGCGAATCCGACAGGTACTTGTAACGTCAACTACTTTCGCGCTGTTCCCGTGACCGTGACCACAGCCAGGTGACCCGCCGCGGCCCATGGGCGTGGCGAACCGGAATCGGTATGGTTCGCTCATGACGATCGTGAACGGGGCGGGCGCCGTGGTCACCGGCGGTGGCGGCGGCATCGGCCGGGCGATGGCGCGCAGGCTCGCCGCCGACGGCGCGCGGGTGGTGGTGAACGACCTGGACACGGCGGCGGCCGAGGCGGTGGCCGCGGAGATCGGCGGCCTCGCGGTCCCCGGTGACGCCGGGAGTGAGCAGGGTGTCGCGGAGCTTGTCCAGGCCGCCGCCGGGTTCCTCGGCGAGATCGACATCTACTGCTCGAACGCGGGAACCGGGGGAGGAACGGGCGCGGAGACCCCCGATGACGTGTGGCAGCGCGTGTGGGAGGTCAACACGATGGCGCACGTCCGCGCGGCGCGGGCGCTGCTGCCCGGCTGGCTGGCGCGCGGTTCCGGCACGTTCGTCGTCACCGCGTCGGCGGCGGGCCTGCTGACCATGCTGGGCGCGGCGCCCTACTCGGTGACCAAGCACGCGGCGGTGGGGTTCGCGGAATGGCTCGCCGCGACCTACCAGCACCGCGGGCTGGCCGTGCACTGCGTCTGCCCCCAGGGGGTGCGGACCCAGATGCTCGCCAACTCCGGGCGGGCCGGCGAGGTGGTGCTCGCCGGCGCCGCGATCGAGCCCGAGCAGGTGGCCGACGCGCTGGCGGCCGCGCTGGCCGACGGCCGCTTCTTCGTCCTGCCGCACCCCGAGGTCCATGACTACTACGTGGGGCGGGCCACGGACACCGACCGCTGGCTGCGCGGCATGTCGCGGCTGCAGCAGCGGATCGAAGCGGCCGAAGAGACGCGGAAGGCGGAGGAGGGCAAGTGAAAGCCTGGCAGGTGAGTCGGCTCGGCGAGCCGGAAGACGTCCTTGAGCTGGCCGAGGTGCCGCGCCCGGTGCCCGGTCCCGGCCAGCTCCTGGTGCGGGTGCTCGCGGCCGCCGCGAACTTCTTCGACGTGCTGATGATCCAGGGCAACTACCAGGTCCGCCCGCCACTCCCGTTCACTCCTGGATCGGAGCTGTGCGGCGAGGTTGTCGAGCTGGGGGAGGGCGTGACCGGGTTCGCCCCCGGTGACCGGGTGATCGGCAGTGCGGCGCTGCCGTACGGCGCGTTCGCCGAGTACGCCCTCATGGAGGCGCGGGGCGCGTTTCCCGCGCCCGCGGCGCTTGACGATGCCGAGGCGGCGCCGTTCTTCGTCACCTACCAGACCGGGTGGTTCGGGCTGCACCGGCGGGCGCACCTGGTGGCCGGCGAGACGCTGCTCGTGCACGCGGCGGCGGGCGGCGTCGGCAGCGGCGCGGTCCAGCTCGGCAAGGCCGCGGGCGCCCGGGTGATCGGCGTGGTCGGCGGCCCGGAGAAGGCCGCGCTGGCCAGGGAACTCGGCGCGGACGTGGTGGTCGACCGGTACGCGGAGGACTTCGTGGCGGTGGTCAAGGAGGTCACCGGGGGACGCGGCGCCGACGTGGTCTACGACCCGGTGGGCGGCGATGCCTACGCCAAGTCCACCAAGTGCGTCGCCTTCGAGGGCCGGATCGTGATCGTCGGCTTCACCAGCGGTACCATCCCGACGGCCACGCTGAACCACGCGCTCGTGAAGAACTACTCGATCCTCGGCCTGCACTGGGGCTACTACCAGCGGGTCGACCCGGAGTCCATCGTCGCCTGCCACGCCGAGCTGACCCGGCTGGCCGACGCCGGCTTGATCCGCACGCTGGTCTCCGAGCGGCTGCCGCTGTCCGGCGTTCCCGACGCGCTGCGCCGTCTCGGCGCCGGCTCCACCGCCGGCCGGCTTGTCTTCCAGCCCTGAGCCGGCCGGCGGCGCTGGCCAGCGGCCCGCGGACGGCAGGCGGAACTTGCTGCGACGGCTGCCCGCGCGCCGCCTGCCTGTCCTCGGCGGGCTGCTGCCGTTGCCGCGCTCGCGGGTAGGGCCGGACGTACTGGCCGGAGTCACGCTTGCGGCGCTAGGCATTCCCGAGGTGCTCGGCTACGCGCGGATCGCCGGGATGCCGCTGGCGACCGGCCTGTACACGATGGTGCTGCCGATGGCGGTCTTCGCGGTCCTCGGCTCCTCCCGCCACCTGGTGGTGGCCGCCGACTCGGCGACCGCGGCCATCCTCGCCGCGGCCCTGGTCGGGCTGGCCGTCCCTGGCTCCGCGCGTTACGTGCGGCTGGCCGGGCTGGCCGCGCTGCTCACCGGGGTGCTGCTGCTGCTCGCCCGGCTGGCCCGGCTGAGCTTCCTCGCGAACTTCCTGTCCCGCACGGTGCTCGTCGGGTTCCTGGCCGGCGTCGGTGTCCAGGTGGCGATCGGCCAGCTTCCCGACATGCTCGGCCTCACCGTGCACGGCAGCGAGGCGGTGCCCGTGCTCGTGCACACGCTTGGCGCGGTCGGGGCCACCCACGGCGCCGACGTCGCGGTGTCGGCCGGGGTGATCGTGACGGTGCTCGGGACCAGGGCGCTCACCCGCCGCTTCCCGGGTGCGCTGATCGCCGTCGTGCTCGCGATCGCCGCCAGTCGGCTGTTCGACCTGGCCAGCCATGGCGTGGCCGTCGTCGGGGCGGTGCCGCGCGGCCTGCCGCCGCTCGCGCTGCCCGCGCTCGACGGTGCGGACGCCACCAGGCTGCTCGGCACCGCGGCGGCCTTGCTCGTGGTCATCCTGGCGCAGAGCACGGCGACCTCGCGCGCCTACGCCGCGAAGTACGACGAGACGCTTCATGTGCCCGATGACCTGAGCGCACTCGGCGCGGCGAACGTCGCGGCCGCGTTCTCCGGCACGTTCGTGGTCAACGGCAGTCCCACGAAGGCGCAGATGGTGGACAGCGCGGGCGGGCGGAGCCAGCTCGCCCAGCTCGCCGCCGCCGCCGTGGTGCTCGTCACCGCGGCGCTGCTCACCGGACCGCTCGCCTACCTGCCGCGGGCCGCCCTGGCCGCGGTCGTCTTCCTGATCGCGGTCGAGCTGATCAACCTGAAGGAGCTGCGGCGCATCCTCGCACTGCGGCGGGACGAGTTCGTGGTCGCGCTGCTCGCCGCGGCTGCCGTGGTCGCGTTCGGCGTCGAGTACGGCATCGTGGTCGCCGTCGTCGCCTCGGTCGTCGACCACCTGCGGCACAGCTACAACCCGCTCAACCACGTCCTGGTGAAGTCGCCGGCCGGCTACTGGCAGCCGGTCCCGGTCGCGCCCGGCGCGCGGACGGAGGAGGGGCTGATCATCTACCGCTTCGGCACCAGCCTCTACTACGCCAACGCGGCCAAGCTGGTCGCCGACCTGCGGACCCTCATCGAGGCCGGCGGGCCGCTCCGCTGGTTCGTCCTGGACTGCGCGGCCGTCGAGGACATCGACTACACCGCGTCCACCGTCCTTGCCCGGGCGGTGGCCCTCGCCAAGGAGCGGCACGTGCGGTTCGCGGTGAGTACCGTGCTTTCTCAGGTACAGCGGCAACTGGACAGCTTCGGTATAGCCAAGGCCCTGGACCCCGACGCGCGTTACGAGACCCCCAGGGACGCGCTGGACGCGTTCCACGCCGCGTCCGGCGGCCAGGTACCGGACGGCGGCCAGGCCGGCGCGGCGGGGTTACCGGGGAACCACTACGAACTCTTTCCATCCTGGCGGTCTCGTCCGGACGAATCTCCGAGCTGAGAGCAGGATGGAAAGAGTCCGCTCGTTCAGCATCATCACTCAGAGCTCGATGCGCGAGCCCATGATGACGGTGCTTTCGCGCGGGAGGTTGAAGTACTCGGCGGCGTCCGCCGTCAGCCGGGTGGTGGCGATGAACAAGCGCTTGCGCCACCTGCTCATCCCTGGCGTCGTCCCCTTGCGCACCTCGATGGTGGACAGGAAGTAGGAGATGTCGGCGGCGTCGAGTTTCGCCTCTTGCCCGGCTGTGCGCAGCAGCGGCAGCAGCGAGGGGACGTCGGGCGCGTCCATGTAGCCGAAGCGGGCGGTGACGTGGTAGATCCGGTCGTCCTTGTAGCCGAGGTCGTCGATCTCCAGCCGGCTGCCGTTGGCCACGTGCGGGACCGGGAGCGTCTCGATAGCCAGGATGAGCACGTGCTCGTGCAGCACGTGGTTGTGCTTGACGTTGGAGCGCATGGCGAGCGGCGTGGTGGCCTTGCCCCGGTTGAGGAAGACCGCGATCCCCGGCACCCGGGGCAGCGGCGGCTGCTTCGCGTGCAGCTGGTCGATGAACTCGCGCAGCGATCCCTCGTCTTGCTCACGCTGCCTGCTGACCAGATGCCGGCCCTTCTGCCAGGTGGTCAGGATGGTGAACACCAGCAGGCCGATGACGAGCGGCAGCCAGGCCCCGTGCGGCAGCTTGGTGAGGTTGGCGGTGAAGAACAGCAGGTCGAAGATGATCAGCACGACGGCGCCCGGCAGGACGAGCCACAGCGGCTTCTTCCACTGGCTGCGCACGATGTAGAAGTAGAGCAGCGTGGTGATGGTGATCGTGCCGGTGACCGCCACGCCGTACGCGTAGGCGAGCGCGGTCGAGGTGCGGAACGTGAAGACCAGCGCGAGCACCGCGACGCACAGCGCCCAGTTGATCCACGGCACGTAGATCTGGCCGACCCGTTCCTCCGAGGTGTGGTCGATGCGCAGCCGCGGCAGGTACCCGATCTGGGCGGCCTGCTGAGTCAGCGAGAACGCGCCGGAAATGACCGCCTGCGAGGCGATGACCGTCGCGGCGGCGGCCAGGACCACCATCGGGATCACCGCCCACCCGGGGGCGAGCAGGAAGAAGGGGTTGGCGATCGCGGTGGTCGGATGGGACAGGACGAGCGCCCCCTGCCCCAGGTAGTTGAGCACGCAGGCCGGGAAGACCACGAACAGCCAGGCCCGGGTGATCGGGCCGCGGCCGAAGTGCCCCAGGTCGGCGTAGAGCGCCTCGGCGCCGGTCACCGCGAGCACCACGGCCGCCATCGAGAAGAACGCCGTGCCGAAGTGCCCGAACAGGAAGGTCACCGCGTACGTGGGGGACAGCGCGCGCAGGATGCCGGGGTTGCTGATGACGCCCTTGATGCCCCAGGCCGCGATCACCACGAACCACAGCATCATCACCGGCCCGAACAGCCGCCCGACCGCCCGCGTGCCGAACCGCTGGATCACGAACAGGCCGACCAGGATGACGCCGGTGATCGGCAGCACGATGCTGCCCACGGACGGCGCCGCGACCTGCACGCCCTCGATCGCGGAAAGCACGGAGATGGCCGGGGTGATCATGCTGTCGCCGAAGAACAGCGACGCGCCGAACACGCCGAGCGCGGCCAGGATCAGCCCGGTCCGCCGCCCGCTCGGCGTGCCGTGCCGGCGGATCAGGGTGATCAGCGCCATGATGCCGCCCTCGCCGTCGTTGTCGGCGTGCATCACCAGGATCACGTAGGTGATCATGACGATCAGCATGATCGCCCAGAAGATCAGCGAGACGACGCCGTACACGTTCTGGGTCGACACCTGGACGCGGTGCGGGTCGGACGGGCTGAAGACCGTCTGCACGGTATACAGCGGGCTCGTGCCGAGGTCGCCGAACACGACGCCAAGCGCGCCGATCTCCAGCGCCCCTCGCGCGGATGCGTTCATTGCCCTCCAAGCTGCACCGTCACCGCCACGGCCAACCATAACCGTAGGCTCGCGGCGGCCTTCTGGCGAGTGCCCCCCGTGAGCCGCGAGGCCCTCCGCGGCCGGTGTGCCCGCAGTGTGCCGCCGCGGCCGCGGCGGCCGGGCGGGCCCGCCTATGCTGGCGCGCATGAGCGTCCAAGCGCCCGCCTGGGTGGTGGCCGGGGCGCCGGGCGCCGGGAAGAGCACGGTCGCCCGGCTGCTGCTCGCGCGCCTCGACCCGGTGCCCGCCCTGCTCGACAAGGACACGATGTACGGGCCGTTCGTCGCGGCGGTCCTCGCCGCGGCGGGCCGCCCGCCCGGTGAGCGCGAGGGCCCTTGGTACGACGAGCACGTCAAGGCGCACGAGTACGCCGGGATGACGGCGACCGCCCGCGAGATCCGCGCCCACGGCTGCCCGGTGCTGCTGTCCGGGCCGTTCACCCAGCAGATCCACGACGCCGGCCGCTGGCGGTCCTGGGCCGCCGAACTCGGCGACGGTGACGTGCGGCTCGTGTGGGTGCGGTCGGACGCGGCGACCCTGCGGCAGCGGCTGGCCGGCCGGGGATCAGGCCGGGACACGGGAAAGCTCGCGGACTTCGCCGCGTTCACCGCCCGGATGCGGCTGGACGACCGCCCGGCCGTGCCGCACGCCGAGATCGACAACCGGCTGACCGCCGACCCGCTCGCTGACCAGCTCGGCGCCGTGCTCGCGGGCCTGTCCGGCCGCTGAGCCGACCGGGCTTAGCCGGCCTGGCCGCCCGGCCGCCCGGCCGCCCGGGCCGCCATCGTGGTCACGCCCGCCATGAACATGTCGATGCCGAACCGGTAGTGCACTTCCGGCTCGTCGCACGCGGTCATCGGGATGGCGCACTCCACCAGCCGCGGGTACCTGGACGGTGGCAGGGTCGCCAGGACGACCTGCTTCTTGCGCTGCACCTCCGTGCGCTCCTCGCCGTCGAGCGACTTGAATCCCGGCTCGCTCATCACCAGCATGATGCCGGTCCACAGCGCGTTCCGGGCGATCGCGCTCGCGTCCTGCGGGCTGAACCCGGCCGACCGTAGCAGCTCGAGGGTGACCTCGATCGCGTTGAGCGCGGACTCACTGTTCTTCTCCGACTGCGCGAGCAGCTGGGCCGCGGCCGGGTGCGCGCGCATCACGCTGACCAGCGAGGTCAGCAGCCCGCGCAGCTGGTCCGGCCAGGGGACCGCGGCATCGACGGAGGTATCGAGCTCGCTCCAGATTCGCTCGGTGAGCCCTTCGAGCAGCTCGTCCTTGCCGCGGAAGTGCCAGTAGAGGGCCATCGGGGTGACACCGAGCTCGGTGGCGAGCTTGCGGATGGTCAGTGCATCGAGGCCGGACGCGTCGGCCAGTGCCAGCGCGCGGTCCACGACCGCGCTCCTGGTCAGGCGGGTGCGCTCGACCTCATCGAGAACGTCGGCGCTGTCACCGCCGGCCTGCCGCGAAGAAGTCACTTGACAACTATACGGCGTACAAGGCAGCATAAGCAACGACAGCTTGTACAACGTATAGGTACAACATACAGGTACGGCTTATAGGTACGCCGTACATGGGATCCAGGGAAGGATCAGGGCAATGACGGAACGGGCGCGGTGGTGGGCGCTGACGGCGGTCAGCCTCGCCACGGTGATGACCTACCTCGACAACAACGTGATCAACGTGGCGCTCCCGACCATCCAGCACAGCCTGCACCTGTCGGTCAGCGGCCTGGAGTGGATCGTGAGCAGCTACCTGCTCGTGCTCGGCGGGCTGCTCCTGGTCGGCGGCCGGGTCGCCGACGTCTTCGGCAGGCGCCGCATGTTCCTGGCCGGCCTGGCCATCTTCACGCTCTCCTCGCTCGCGGCCGGCCTCGCAGGCAGCGGCGGTGTGCTGATCGCCGCCCGGGCGGTGCAGGGGCTCGGCGCGGCGCTCGTGCTGCCGGCGTCGCTGGCGATCGTCGTGGCGACGTTCACCAGCGCCAGGGAGCGGACCATGGCGATCGGTATTTCCGGTGCGATCGGCGCGCTCGGCCTCGCGCTCGGCCCGGCGGTCGGCGGGCTCATCAGCCAGCACCTTCACTGGGGCTGGATCTTCCTCATCAACGTGCCGCTCGGGGTCATCACCGCCGCGATCGCGATCCCGTCCATCGCCGAGTCCCACGGGCGGACCGAGTCGGCGACGGCGACCGGCAGCCGGCCCTCCACCGCCGCCCTGCTCGACATCCCCGGCCTCGTTACCTCCGCGCTCGCGCTCTTCGCGCTGACCTTCGCGCTGATCGAGGGGCACGACAAGGGCTGGACCTCAGCGCTGATCGTCGGCTCGTTCGCGGTGGCCGCGGTGGCCGGCGCGGTCTTCCTCGCGATCGAGGCGCGCAGCCCGCACCCCATGGTGCCGCTGCGGCTGTTCCGCTCCGGCGCGTTCAGCGGCGGACTGGGGACGATGATGATCTGGGGGTTCGGCGTGCTCGGCATCTACTTCTTCACCTCGCTCTACCTGCAGGGCAACCTCGCGTTCTCGCCCACCAGGGCGGGCCTGGCGTTCGTGCCGATGGCGCTGTGCCTGGCCCTGGCGGCCACGCTGTCGCCGCGGGTGGTGACGCTGATCGGCCAGCACCGCACGGTGGCGCTCGGCATGGCGGTCATGACCGTCGGACTGGTGCTGTTCGCCAGGCTCGGCGCCGGCGCGACGTTCGACTCGCTGCTGCCCGGGTTCGTGCTGTTCGGCCTCGGCGCCGGCCTGATGAACGTCCCGCTGACCAACGCGGTGATCGACGGCGCGCCCGTCGCGCAGGCGGGCGTCGCGTCCGCGCTGCTCAACGCGTCTCGTGAGGTCGCCGGCCTGCTCGGCGTCACCGTGATCGGCGCGGTGCTGCGGTCAACCGAGGGCAGCGAGCTGCGCTCGGGCGTTACCCAGGCGCAGGCGTTCATCGACGGCTACCACACCGGCCTGTGGCTGACCATCGGCCTGCTCGCCGCCGGCGTCGTGCTCAGCTACCTGTCCCTGCGGCACCGCCCGGGGACGGCGGATGTCGCGCTGGCCAGTGCGACGGCCGCGCTTGGCGCAGCGTCACCGGAGGCCGAGCCGGTGCCGGCCGTCGTTCGTGGCGTGGCCCCCGCCATCGCCACCGCCGCGGAGGGCACCGCCGTTCGGTAACCGCGCCCAGCGGGCCGCGACCACGTGGAGGCCGCGTCTGTTCGGAATCCCGAACGGATGCGGCCTCCTCCGATTCGCCAGCCGGCTGGCAAGAGCTTAGCGAGCCTGCGGTGACGGCTTCTCGGGGTGGATCAGCAGGCAGCTGCTTGTGGCGGTGACGTAAATCTTGCCCGCCTCGTCGGTGATCCGGGCCTCGGCGAGCGCAGTCCGGCGGCCGAGGTGCACGACGGTGCCCTCGGCGGTGATCGGGCCGGTGTCGACCGTGACCGGCCGCAGGAACTTCACCGACAGGTCCAGGCTGGTGTAGAAGACGCCCGCCGGGAGCATGGTGTGCACGGCGCAGCCGCACGCGGAGTCCACCATGGTCGCGAACACGCCGCCGTGCACGCTGCCGAGCGGGTTGTAGTGGAACTCACGCGGCGTCAGCCGGAACGCGGCGCGACCCTCGCCGAAGGCGACGCCGTCGAAGTCCAGGGCCCGCATCACCGGCGGCGGCGGTATCGTGCCCGCGCCGATCGCGGCGAAGAACTCGGCGCCGCTCAGGCCAGCTCCGGCGGCGGCGATCGCGGCCGGGTCGGACCAGGAGAACGTGCGCTCCCGCAGTTGCGTCTCCGGCTGTCCGGCATCCTGTGTTGTCGTCATGACACCTCACTCGCCGCTTCTGGGTTTTAAAATACAACCTAGCATGAGTACGATTCCCGTCATGAGGCCATATAGCGCGTACGACAGCGGCACCTGCTCTATCGCCAGGACGCTCGCCCTCGTCGGTGATCGCTGGACGCTGCTCGTCCTGCGTGACGTCGCGGGCGGCGTCGGCCGCTTCGACGAGCTGGCCGATCACCTGGGCATCGCGCGGAACATCCTGTCCGGCAGGCTCGCCCGCCTGACGCAGGCCGGCCTGGTCGAGCGCACCGCCTACCAGGAGGCCGGCGCGCGCGAGCGGCACGCGTACCGGCTGACCGGGCCCGGCCGCGAGCTTGTCCCGATCCTGCTCGCGTTCATGGCCTGGGGCGACCGGCACCTCGCGGGGCCCGAGGGCCCGCCGGCCGTGGTCCGCCACGCGGACTGCGGCGCGTCCATCAAGGTCTCGCTGACCTGCGAGGACGGCCACGAGCTCGGACCTCGCCCGCGGCTCACCGTCGAGCCGGGCCCGGGCAGCCGGGAGCGGCTGCCTGCCCGCTGAGGGAAAGGTGCCTAGGCTGCTTGCATGGGACGAATCCGGGTGGGCACGGCAGGATGGACCGACAAGACGCTCATCGAATCCGGCTGGTACCCGGACGACGCCAGCAATCCGGAAAAGCGCCTGCGGTACTACGCGAGCCAGTTCCCGCTGGTCGAGGTGGACTCCGCGTACTACGCGCTGCCGTCGGAGCAGACCGCGCAGGCCTGGGCGACACGTACACCCGAGAACTTCACCTTCAACGTCAAGGCGTTCAGCCTGTTCACCCAGCACCCCACCCCGGTAAAAGCATTGCCGAAAGACCTGCGTGAGTCCGCCGGCAAGTCAGGCAAGGACCGCGTCTACCTCAAGGACGTCGGCCAGGAGGTGGCCGGCCAGGCCTGGGACAGGTTCCTCAGCGCGCTGGAACCGCTGCGCCAGGCAGGCAAGCTCGGCGCGATCCTGCTCCAGTTCCCACCCTGGTTTCCGATCGGCCGAGCGAACAAGCAGTACATCATCAGCTGCGCCGAGCGGGTCGCGCCGCGGCGGGTCTGCGTGGAGTTCCGCAATCACACCTGGATGACCGAGGACAACCAGAAGGAGACCCTGGATTTCCTGTCCGCGCACCAGCTCCCGTACGTGTGCGTGGACGAGCCGCAGGGCTACCCGAACTCCATCCCGCCGGTCGTCGCCGCCACCAGCGACCTGGCCGTCGTCCGGCTGCACGGCCACTCGGACAAATGGGAGGCGAAGAGCGTCCAGGAGCGGTTTCGCTACCGGTACAGTGACGAAGAGCTGACGAGGTGGAGTGACAACGTGCGGCGCCTCGCCGAGGACGCCGCGGAGACCCACGTGGTGTTCAACAACTGCTACCGCGACTACGCCCACGTCAACGCCCAGCAGCTCGCCCAGCTCATCAGTGGGCCGGCGCATTTGACTTCAAGCGCTTGAGGTGTGTGACGCTGTCCGCATGACCGCCTTGACGATCCAGGAGGTGTCCAGGCGCAGCGGGCTGAGCGAGCCGACGCTGCGTTACTACGAGGAGGTCGGGCTGGTCGGCCCGGTCGACCGGGACACCAGGAGCGGGCACCGCCGCTACGACGACGCTGACCTCGACGTGCTCCAGGCGCTCGCCTGCCTGCGCGCGCTCGGCCTGGGCATCGAGGACATGCGCACCTACCAGGCCAACCGCGCCCGCAGCGGCCCCGCGGTCGCCGCCGAGCAGCGTGACCTGCTGCTCCGGCACTCGACGCGGATGGCGGCGGAGATCGCCGCGCTGCACACCAGGCTTGACTACCTGCAGGAGAAGGCCGCGCTGTGGGACGCACGGGCGCACGGCGATGCCGCCGCGGAGGCCACGGCGCAGCGGCGGGTGCACGCCGCACTCAGCCGCATGGACATGGAAACGGAGATCAAGCGATGACCATTCTGGTGACCGGAGCATCCGGGTACGTGGGGACGCAGCTGATCGCCGCGCTGCGCGGTGGGTCAGGTAGCGGGGCGCCGCAGCCGGTGCGCGCCCAGGTCCGCTCGGCCGCGCGCGAGGACGGCCTGCGCGCGGCGGTGCGCCGAGGGACTGCTTCACGGGAAAGCACGGGCGACGACGCCGGACTCGAGGTCGTCACCGCCGACCTGATGTCAGACGAGGGCTGGAAGGCCGCCATGGACGGGGTCGACGAGGTATACCACGTCGCCTCGCCCATCCCTCCGGCCCAGCCGGAGGACCCCGACGAGCTGATCGTCCCGGCCCGCGAGGGCACCGTCCGCGTGCTGCGCGCCGCGCGCGACGCGGGCGCCCGCCGGGTCGTGCTCACCTCGTCCTTCGCCGCGATCGGCTACACCCCGAAGCCGGGCGCCGAGTTCACCGAGGACGACTGGACCGATCCCGACATGCCGGGCCTGCCGCCTTACCCGCGCTCCAAGACGATCGCCGAGCGCGCCGCCTGGGACTTCATGCGCGCCGAGGGCGGCGGCACCGAGCTGGTCGTGGTCAATCCGACGTTCATACTCGGCCCGCCGCTGACGGCGGCGACGGGCTCCTCGATGTACCTGGTCAAGGCGATGTTCAACGGGGAGATGAGCGTCGCGCCGCGGCACCGCTTCGGTATCGCCGACGTGCGCGACGTGGCCGACCTGCACATCCGTGCGATGGGCGCGCCCGCGGCGGCGGGTAAGCGCTTCATCTGCGTCTCCGACCACCCGACGATCAGCTACCTCGAGCTCGCCGGGATGCTGCGCCAGCAGTTCGGCTCGCTGGCCGCCCGGGTGCCCACCGAAGAAGCGCCGGGCGACGACCTGCCCCGGCTGGTGATCCGCAACGACCGGGCCAAGGACGAGCTCGGCTGGCGGCCGCGGCCGCTGGAGGCGACGATCGCGGACACGGTTGACGACCTCCGCGAACGCGGTGCGCTGTCAGCAGGCTCCTAAGTCCGCCCCGTTCTCCAGGGCGTAGCGCACCAGTTGTGCCTTGTTGTGCAACTGGAGCTTGGTCAGGGTATTGCGGACGTGGTTTTGCACGGTCCGGGTGGACAGCGTCAGGCGCTGGGCGATCTGCGGGTAGGTCAGGCCCTTGGCGACCAGCCGGAGAATCTCGGTCTCCCGCTCGGTCAGTCGCGGTGTTCCGCCAGTGTCCTCGCGGCCAGTGTTCTGGCCAACCGAGGGGCCCTTGCCGTCCGTGCGGACGAGCCGGCGGTACTCGCCGAGCACCAGGCCGGCGAGGGCCGGGGTGAAGACCGGGTGCCCGGCCGCCGCCGACCGTACCGCGTCGACCAGCTCGGTCAGCTTCGCGGACTTCAGCACGTAGCCCGCCGCGCCGGCCGTGACCGCGTCCAGCACGTCCTGCTGGGCGCCGCTGGCGGACAGCATGAGGACGCGGACCGACGGCTGCGCCGCCAGCAGGCGGCGGGCCACCTCGGCACCGGACTCGTCGGGCAGGTTCAAGTCGAGCAGCACGACATCGGGCCGGGCGGCGGCGATGATGCGCAGGGCCTGCGCCCCGTCGCCCGCCGTCCCGGCGATCGTGTACCCGGCCTCAGCCAGGTAGCGCGCGGTGCCTTCCCGCCAGATCGGATGATCGTCCACCACCAGGACGCGGATCGCCTGATCAGGTCCTGCTGACACGAAGCTCCACCTCCGTTCCGAGGCCAGGGGACGACATCAGGGACGCGGTGCCGCCCACCGCGCGGACCCGGCCCACGATGGAGTGTGAGACACCGAGCCGTCCTTCCGCCGCGGCCAGGGCAAGCCGCCTCTCGCTGAATCCCGCTCCGTCGTCCCGCACGCTCACCGTCACCTGCCGTTCCTCATCCTCCAGGAGCACCCAGGCGCGCGCGTCCGGGCCGGCGTGCCGCGCCACGTTGTCGAGCGCGGCGGCGACGGCGCCGCTCAGCGCGGTCGCCGTCACCGCGGGGAGCAGCACCGGCGTCGCGGGGCAGGACACCGTGATCCGCGCGTCCGCCAGCGGGCCGACCAGGCTCCGCACGTCGACCAGTCCGCCAAGCGGGCGTGGCTGGTCGCCGCCGGAGACAAGAAGCGCCCGTAGCGCGCCTTCCTGCTCGCCGGCGAGCTTGCCGAGCTCGGCCGCCTCCCCGCCCAGGGCATGCCCCCGGCTGCTGATGAGCGCGAGTACCTGCAGGACCGAGTCGTGGATGCCGCGGGCGATGCGCTCGCGCTCGGCCGCCGCCGCGTCGCGCCTGGCGGCGTTCGCGATCTCCGCCTCGGCCCGGCGGCCAAACTGGAGGAGGAAGCCGCCGCTGGTGCCGGCGATCGCCGTCAGCACGATCCCGTTGAACGTGGCGCCCGACGAGATCGCGGGGTGCTCGACGAGGTCGGCGGCGGCGATGAGCAGTGCGGCGCCGAACCCCGCCCACGGGCCGCTCGCCAGCCCGCAGGCGAGGACCGGCGAGGCGGCCCAGGCGGTAGGAATGGTCGGCGCGCCCGCGCTGATCCTGGCCGCCGTGTCGATCCAGCGGGTGCTCAGGATCAGCGCCACCGCGACGCCCAGGTCGAGGGTGACCAGCCAGGCGGTCCGCCCGGTCGGCCGCCGGTAGGCGGCGACGGTTACGCAGGTCCAGCCGGCCATGACCGCGAGCGCCACCAGGCCGGCCGCCGGGTGCGCGTAAGACCGGTGGTCGCGGAGGATAATCACGGCCGCATAGCACAGGGTGATAACACGGTAAAACGAGGCGACCCGCCACAGCTGAGCGGCCATAGCGCAGACGCTACCTGGCCGCGCCGTCGCTGGCGAGTGCCAACGGGCTCCTAGTAGTACCAGGGGAACCGGTCCCAGTCGGGCTTGCGCTTCTCCAGGAACGAGTCCCTGCCCTCGGCGGCCTCGTCGGTCATGTAGGCGAGCCGGGTGGCCTCGCCCGCGAAGAGTTGCTGGCCGACCAGGCCGTCGTCGATGGCGTTGAACGCGTACTTGAGCATCCGCTGGGAGGTCGGGCTCTTGCCGTTGATCTTCGCCGCCCACTCCAGGGCGGTGCTCTCCAGGTCCGCGTGCGGCACCACCGCGTTGACGGTCCCCATCCGGTGCCCCTGCTCGGCGTCATAGGTGTCGCCGAGGAAGAAGATCTCCCTGGCGAACTTCTGGCCCACCTGGCGGGCGAGGTAGGCGGAGCCGAAGCCGCCGTCGAAGCTGGCGACGTCCGCGTCGGTCTGCTTGAACCGGGCGTGCTCCCGGCTGGCGATGGTGAGGTCGCAGACCACGTGCAGGCTGTGCCCGCCGCCCGCGGCCCAGCCGGGCACTACGCAGATGACGACCTTCGGCATGAACCGGATCAGCCGCTGCACCTCGAGGATGTGCAGCCGCCCGCTCCGCGCCGGGTCGATGGTCTCGCTCGTCTCGCCTTCCGCGTACCGGTAGCCGTCCTTGCCGCGGATCCGCTGGTCGCCGCCGGAGCAGAAGGCCCACCCGCCGTCCCTGGGCGACGGGCCGTTGCCGGTAAGCAGCACGCAGCCCACGTTAGAGGACATCCGCGCGTGGTCAAGCGCGGTGTACAGCTCGTCCACCGTCCGCGGGCGGAAGGCGTTGCGTACCTCGGGCCGGTTGAAGGCGACGCGGACGGTGCCAGAATCCACAGCGCGGTGGTACGTGATGTCGGTAAAGGAAAACCCGTCCACCACGCGCCACCGCGCTGCGTCGAAGATCTCAGAAACCATGGCCACCATTGTGGCCGACGCCGCCACTGGCGGCCGCGCCTGGGAGCCCGCTGAATGAGACCGCATCGAGGAGTGCGACTGGCCCGCCCGAGCGTGCCAATTCAGCAGGCTCCTACGACGGCAGGCCTAGGAAGCCGTCGGTGTTGCCCTTGGCGTCGGTGTAGAAGCCCACGATGTCGCCTTCGTCGTTGACGCCGTTGATGGTGGTGG
>Ga0265324_10000928_pt1 | contig 18416 bp, 18 predicted proteins | sample 41419metaG_FD_198634 | JGI IMG/M metagenome (GOLD analysis project Ga0265324, IMG submission 198634) | Rhizosphere microbial communities from Carex aquatilis grown in University of Washington, Seatle, WA, United States - 4-14-19 metaG | ecosystem: Host-associated > Plants > Roots > Rhizosphere...
CGCATTAGCGGGCCATTTTTATTTGCGTCATTCACTATCAAATAAAACATGCACCGCCTCGGCGATGCATGTCCGGTTCTTTCTTATACTCCCGCTTCAGACCTTGAACGGGTGGCGTAAAACGATGGTTTCGTCGCGATCCGGCCCGGTGGAGACCATATCCACGGGAACTTCGCATATCTCGGCGATACGCTCCAGATACTTGCGCGCTTCCACTGGCAGCTCTTCATAACGTTTGATACCAACTGTGCTGGCACTCCAACCCGGCATATCTTCGTAAACCGGTTCGCAACCCTCGAGTGATTCTGCGCCTACCGGCAAAATATCGCTGAACTTGCCGTCGATCTTGTAGCCCACGCCGATACGCACCTGCTCCATGCCGTCCATCACGTCCAGCTTGGTCACACACAGGCCGGAAACTCCATTGATCTGGATGGAACGCTTCAGTGCAGCCGCATCGAACCAGCCGCAACGCCGTGCCCGCCCTGTCGTTGCGCCGAATTCGTGGCCTTTGGTTGCCAGCATCTTGCCGATCGGATCCTGCTTGTCCACCGCATCATACAGTTCGGTCGGAAATGGGCCGGAACCGACGCGTGTGGTATAGGCCTTGGTGATCCCCAATACGTAATGCAGGCTCTGCGGACCGACTCCTGCCCCGGCGCAAGCGGCACCCGAGATGCAGTTGCTGGATGTCACGAACGGGTAGGTGCCGTGATCGATATCCAGCAAAGTGCCTTGTGCGCCTTCGAACAACAGGTTTTGTCCGGCTTTGTTGGCCTGGTACAGCGCGCGAGGAACATCCAGAACCAGCGGCTGGAGACGTTCTGCCAAGGCCAGGGCTTCATCCATGGTCTTCTGAAAATCTACCGTCTCCGCTTTCAGGTAGTTCTTCAAAACGAAATTATGGTAATCCAATACTTCGCCCAGCTTCGCGGCGAAGCGCTTGCGGTGGAACAAGTCCTGCAAACGGATGGCACGTCGCGCCACCTTGTCTTCATAGGCTGGGCCGATGCCGCGACCGGTGGTGCCGATCTTGCCCGCACCCTTTGCGATCTCGCGCGCCTTGTCTAGTGCTTCGTGGTAAGACAGGATAAGCGGGCAGGCTTCGGAGATACGCAGGCGCTCATAGACTTTCACGCCTATCTCCGCCAGCTTGTCCATCTCCTTGAGCAGCGCGGATGGTGAAACAACCACGCCGTTCCCGATGTAGCACATCACGCCATCGCGCAGGATGCCGGACGGGATCAGGTGCAACACCGTTTTCTCTCCGCCGATGACCAGCGTGTGCCCCGCATTGTGACCACCCTGGAAGCGCACCACGCCCTGAGCATGATCGGTCAGCCAATCGACCACCTTGCCCTTGCCTTCATCACCCCACTGGGTCCCGATCACTACAACGTTTTTGGACATCTCTGCTTCCTAAATGATTTTATTAAATTTTCAATTCGACGACGATCCACTTGCCACCGCGCAACACCAACTGTCGATCACAATTCAATTCGGGGTGATGCTTGGTCTCGCCCAATAGATCAACTACGATGATTTCGCCCTGCTCGCGCAAGCTGGCGATGACAGCATCCAATGCCGCATCCTGACGATATGGTGCGAGTATCCCTTGCGACTGCACCTGCTTGGCCAATAAGCCATGCAGTTGACGCAAGTCCATGCTGAAGCCAGTTGCGGGTCGGGCACGCCCGAAGGTCTTGCCCACGTTGTCATAGCGTCCACCCAAGGCGATGGCATCGTGGCTGCCTGCGTGGTATGCCGCGAACACCATGCCGCTGTGATAGTGCCCACCGCGCAGTTCGGCCAGATCGATGCCGATGTTGTGAGCCAAGTCTTTCAGATTTGCCGCCGCTGTTTCCAGCTCATCCAGTGCCGCTGTCACTTCCGGATAAGCGGGCAAGGCCGCGCGAGCGCGGGATATCACTTCCATGCCACCGTATAACTGCGGCAAGGTCAGAAGTGCTGCTTGTGTTTCCTGCGGCAGTCCTTTTACCAATTCTTGCAGCGCAGGCAAATCCTTGCGTTGCAACGCACCGAACAGATCCGTTTGCAACTCATGCGGAATCGAAGCACGAAGGACCACAGCGCTGAATACGCCCACATGACCGAGATCCAAATGCACGCCGTCGATGCCGATCAAAGCTAGCGTCTGCAGCATCATGCGCTGCACTTCCAGGTCGCTCTCGATACCTCTGTGACCGTACAACTCCGCCCCGATTTGCAACGGCTCTCGCGTACGCATCAGTCCGGCTGGCTGGGTATGAAGTACGCTGCCGGCATAACACAAGCGCGCAATCCCTTGGCGGTTGAGCAGATGTGCGTCGATACGCGCCACTTGCGGCGTGGTATCGGCACGCAAGGCCAGGGTACGTCCGCTCAGCTGGTCGACCAGCTTGAAGCTGCGCAGATCCATGTCCTGACTGTCGTTGATGAGCAGCGACTCGGTATATTCAAGCAGGGGAGGAGCTACCAATTGGTAGCCTGAACGACGGAACAGATCCAGCACTTCGCGGCGCATACCTTCGATGCGCCAAGCCTCGTCCGGCAGCATATCCTGAATGTATTCCGGCAACAGCCAATTCATACGGTTTTCCATCATTTAAGCCAGTAGATCAACAGCAGCCCGCTTAACATCAGTGACAGCCCAAGGAATCTGACCTGTCCATCGTGAAACCCGGCAACCTTGCGCAATGTCTCTCGCCATACGGCAGGAAACAGGAACGGCATGATCCCTTCGAGTACCAGCATCAATCCCAACGCCGCCAGCCAATAGTTGCTCATGCGTTCCTATTTGCCGTCCTTGCCGGAACCCTTCAGATATTTGAAGAAAGGCGAACCGGCATCCAGCACCATGATATCGCTCTTGCTCTTGAAGCCTTGCTTGTAAACATCGAGACTGCGGTAGAAGGCGTAGAACTCCGGGTTGCGACCGAAAGCACCAGCGTATAACGCTGTCGCTTTGGCATCGCCATCGCCTTTGATCTTCTGCGCATCGCGGTAGGCCTGAGCCAGGATAACTTCGCGCTGCCTGTCCGCATCGGCCCTGATCTTCTCGCTCTCGGCATTACCTGTCGCGCGCAGTTCGTTCGCTACACGCTTGCGTTCCGCATCCATGCGGCGATACACCGAGTCGCTGATCTCTACCGGAAAATCCACGCGCTTCAGACGCACATCGAGCACTTCGACACCGATCTTGCGCGCATCCACATCGGTCTTTTCCTGTACAACGCGCATCAACTCTTCACGCTTGCCCGACACCACCTCGTGGATGGTGCGCTTGCCAAACTCCTCACGCAGCGTCGAATTCACCGTCTGAGTCAGGCGTGTCTGCGCGCGTGCCTCATCGCCCCCCACGCTGATGTAATACTGCTTCACATCGACGATGCGCCATTTGATGAAGGAATCCACCAGCACGTTTTTCTTCTCGGCCGTGATGAAACGTTCGGGATCGTCGCTGTCCAGGGTCAGGATGCGCGAATCGAAGAAGCGTACATTCTGCACCAGAGGCATCTTGATCTTGATACCCGGCGTCGTCTCCACCCGCATCACTTCACCCAACTGGAACACGATGGCTGTCTGGCGCTGGTCGACGATGAAGATGCTCATGCTGGCCAGGATCAACACGACCACGCAGGCAACCAGGAAATTTGTCGTATTCAGTTTCATCAACGAGCCTCTCTTTCGCGGCTGAGTTGCGATTCACGCACTCGGGGAGCGGGTATGACATCAGGAGCCGCTCCCGGTACCGATGTGAGCTGTTCTGTCGGTTTTGATACCGCCACGTCAGCGCCCGGATTGGTGCTTTGGATGAGTTTATCCAGCGGCAGATACAACAAGTTTCCGCCCCCGCTCTTCTGATCCACCAGTACTTTGCTGGTACTTGTCAGTATCTGCTGCTTCATATCCTGATACATGCGCTCACGCGTCACTTGCGGTGCTTTTTCATATTCAACCAAGATCTGCTTGAAGCGGCTGGCGTCACCCTCGGCATTGGCAACAACACGTTGCTTGTAACCGTCCGCCTCCTGCATCAGACGCGCTGCCGCACCTTTGGCTCTGGGCACGACATCATTGGCATAGGCTTGGCCTTCGTTCTTCTGACGTTCGCGGTCCTGCCCGGCTTTGACAGCATCGTCGAACGCCGCCTGAACCTGCTCCGGCGGTTGCGCGTTCTGCATGGTGACTTTGCTCACCACGATGCCGGATTTGTAGCGATCCAGGATCTCCTGGATCAGCTTGGTGGTCGAAGCAGCGACCTGCTCTCGCCCCTCATACAACACAAAATCCATCTTGCTGCGCCCGACGACCTCGCGAATAGAAGTCTCTGCCGCCTGACGCACGATCTCTTTATCATCGGTCATGCGGTTGTTGAAAAGATATTCGGCGGGATCTTTCAGGAAGTATTGCACCGCGAACTGAATGTCGATGATGTTCTCGTCATCCGTCAGCATCAGCGATTCTTTCAACATCTTGTTCTTCACGTTTTCGCGATACCCTACTTCGACCGTGCGCACCTGGCTCAGATTGACCACTTCCACCGTTTCAACGGGGTACGGCAAGTGCCAACGCGGGCCAGCTTCCGTGATCTCGACCTGCTTGCCAAAGCGCAGCACCACGCCGCGCTGGCTGGCATCAACGATGTAGAAACCGCTACCGATCCAGATCAACGCCACGATGCCGACTATCAAGCCGATACCGCCGCCGATACCGCCGGATGTATTTCCGCCACCACCCCTGGGCGCGCCGCCTCCGGACTTGCCGAACAACGACTCGATCTTGCGGCTGAACTTACGCATCACCTCCTCCAGATCAGGAGGGCCTCCGCTGTTCTTGTTTCCCCATTGCGGGTCGTTCAATCCCATAGTTCAGTACCTTTAGGTCAACTCAATTTTTATTCAGAGGATGCCATTCCTGCACCTGCACATCCGTTTCCGGCGCATCACGCACTTCGACCAGTGCGGCCCGCAAATCTGCCAGACCCGCACCTGTTTTTGCACTCAAGTGAATGCTGGCGATTTTACCATATTCGTCGCGCTTCACGCCTGCTTCCAGGCCCTGCAGATCGATCTTGTTATAGACCACGATTTGCGGGATTTGCTGTGCCCCGATCTCCGCCAGCACCTTGTTCACCTCGGCTACCTGGTCGTGCCGTTCCGGGCTGTTCACATCGACCACATGCAGTAACAGATCGGCCTGCGCCGTTTCTTCCAAAGTGCTGCGAAAAGCAGCTACCAGGCCGTGTGGCAAATGGCGAATAAAGCCAACGGTATCTGAAAGCACCACTTGCCGCCGGCTGTCACCTTCCAGAAATATCTTGCGCGCGGTGGTATCCAGTGTGGCAAACAACTGGTTGGCGACATAGACATTGGCATTGGTCAGGCGGTTAAACAGCGTGGATTTGCCCGCATTGGTATAGCCGACGATGGAAACCGACATCACATCGGAGCGGTTGCGTGCCTTGCGTTGCAGCTCGCGATGGCGCTTGAGCTGCTTCAGGCGTTCGTTGAGCAGATGAACGCGCCGGTCCAGCTTGCGCCGGTCCAGCTCCAGCTGCGTCTCGCCCGGGCCGCGAGCGCCAACGGCGAATTTCTGCTGCCCCATGTCCATGTTCATGCCGACTAAACGCGTGGAAAGATATTTCAATTGTGCCAATTCGACCTGCACTTTGCCCTCATGGCTCTGTGCCCGCAAAGCAAAGATATCCAGGATCAGCATGGTGCGATCAATCACCCGCGTCTGTATCTTGGCGGTGAGGTTGCGCATCTGCGCAGGGGACAGGTCATGATTGAAGATCACCAGCGGTGCTTCCAGCTCCTCGACCAGGGCGGCGATCTCCTCCACCTTGCCGCTGCCGGCAAAGGTGGAAGCATCTGGGCGCTGCCGCTTGCCCTCTACCAGCGCAAGCGTACGCACTCCGGCACTTTCTGCCAGCAAGCGTAATTCTTCCAGACTTTCTGCGTAGTCCGGTGCACCGAGATCAAGACTGACCAATACTGCTGTATTAGCGACAGTCGTTGACTCAGACATCACTCGGCATCAAATGGTATGGTGACTGCGCGCGCGGGGACGATGGTGGAAATGGCGTGTTTATAGACCATTTGAGTGACGGTGTTCTTCAGCAATACCACGTATTGGTCGAACGATTCCACTTGGCCCTGCAACTTGATGCCATTGACCAGATAGATCGCGACCTGCACATGTTCCTTACGCAATGCGTTCAGGAACGGGTCTTGTAATTGTTGCCCTTTTGCACTCATGTTTTCTGCTCTTCTTGTTATTGGGAGCGCCACTTTACTGGAAAACCCGCCGCTACGGAAGCGTACCAAAAAACCGCCGAATGCAACTCAACGCCGGACACCGGATTTTCTTCTGCCAGTCCACACCCGAACTTCGTCATATAGCGCCTTGCTTATCATGATAAACATGAATGTCGACAACACCAGTGTGACCACCAAACCTATTAACAGATATCTCATTTCGACCTCCACTCCATGGATACGACCTGCCATATCCATTGTTACGGCAATATGCGAAGTAACTTGAACTGGAGTGTTGCAGTCGAAGGGGCAAGCCAGACAGACGAACGACTGGCCGCCGGGATCGGTTTGCTATCCGTACAGTCTGCGCCCGCGTATGCGTGCACGGTGGGCTGCACGTTGCTCACTCTCGGTAAGCACGTGCTTTTTATCGGCGAAGGGGTTCTTGCCGGATTTGAATTCGATGCGTAGCGGCGTCCCCTGCAGCTTGAATGCATCGCAGAAGGTCTTTTCCAGATAGCGGCTATAACTATCCGGGACTTTATCCAGCGCACTTCCATGGATGATGATTAGCGGCGGATTACTGCCCCCCTGATGTGCATAACGCATCTTGGGACGGAAACTGCCCACGCGCGGCGGCTGCTGTTTCTGTAACGCCTCTTCCAGCACACGTGTGAGCTGGGGCGTGGGTAATTTTGCCATCGCGGCGGTATAAGCCTGATTCACCGATTTCAGCAGCGCATCCACACCCGTGCCGTTAAGCGCAGAGATGAAATGGTGTTTGGCGAAACTCAGGAAGTGCAGCTTGCGCTCGATGTCGTGCTTGGTCGTATCGCGCTTGTATTCATCCAGACCGTCCCATTTATTCACTGCCAACACCAGTGCACGCCCGGCTTGCAGCACGAAATCGGCCAAATGCGCGTCCTGTTCAGTGATCTGGTCGCGCGCATCCACCACCAGTACCACCACGTTGGCATCTTCGATGGCTTGCAGTGTCTTCACAACCGAGAACTTCTCGATAGCCTCGTCGATCTTGCCACGACGGCGCACACCAGCGGTGTCGATGATGGTGTATTTGCGGCCTGCGCGTTCGAAATCGATATAGATGGAGTCGCGCGTGGTACCCGGCTGATCGAAGGCGATGACGCGTTCCTCGCCAAGAATGGCATTGACCAATGTGGATTTACCTACGTTCGGACGCCCGACGATAGCGAGCTTGGGATGATCTGACTTCTCCTCGGATTCGGGCTCGGCTGGCGGCAATTCGTCCAGTGCGACTTCGACCATCTCGGCGACATTGTCGCCATGCGCTGACGAGATGGGGATGGGGATACCCAGTCCAAGTTCGTGGAAATCTGCCGTGACGCGCGCGCTCTGCATGCCCTCGGCCTTATTCACCAGCAGCAATAACGGGCGTCCGGTCTTGCGCAATTGTGTCGCGATGATTCGATCTTGCGGCGTGACGCCATCACGCCCATCGACAATGAACAGCACCATATCCGCCTCGTCCACCGCCTGCCGCGTCTGTTTGGCCATCTCGTGCAGGATGCCTTCCTTGGCGACCGGTTCCAATCCGCCGGTATCGACCACCAGATAAGGACGTTCGCCGACGCGACCGCGACCGTAATGGCGGTCGCGCGTCAGGCCCGGCTGATCCGCGACAAGCGCATCGCGACTGCGTGTCAACCGGTTGAATAACGTGGATTTACCGACGTTGGGACGGCCGACAAGTACAAGTGTAGGAAGCATCCTTCAGTGGACTGCAACGGAATACAGCGTGCCGTTGCCGGACTGCAGCAGTGCACCGTCGCCCAGCGTCACCGGAGCGATGGCGATGGCATCAGTGGATGAATCATCCTGGGGGTGGCTGGCGACTGCATCGTCATTGAACAGACGCAGGTAGTCACTGGAGCCGCCCTCCTTATGTATCACTTTCGCATCGCGCAGCAAGCTCCTGGCGCTAATGCTTCCATCCGCACTCTTCAGGACATGCAGATAACCTTCGTAATCACCCAGCAGAAGGAACTCATCCAGCGGAAAAACCGTAGTCCCTTTGCGCTGCAGCAACTGTCCATTCTTCCACAATGAAGATCCGCTGTTTTTTTCCAGCGCCAGCACATTGCCTTCTGCATCGGTGACGTACAGGGTCTTTCCGGAAAGTGCCAGCCCCTTGTCGCTGGAAACATCGCGCGTCCACAATGCACTGCCATGCTCGATCTCGAAACAGGCCAGACGTCCCTGATAGGCCACCGCACATACCTGCTCATCATCCGCCACCGGCAGGCTGGTGATGTCGCTGATACGTTCCAGTTCGGTATTGCCGCGCGGCTGCGAGACCGTCGATTCCCACAACACCACACCGTTACTCAAACTGATCGCTGCCAGCTTTCCCGCCGCGAACCCAGCATAGACGAAACCGTTGCGTATGGCGACGCCAGCATGGCTGCGCACGATGAGCGTGGGGGTGGCACGCTCATACAGCCACAAGCGGCTGCCGTCCTTCGCACTCAGCCCGGTGATACGCTGATTGCCGGTGCGCACGACCACGATGCCGTCAGCTACCTGCGGGGCGCTCAACACATCACTCGATACCCTGACCTGCCACAGCCGTTTTCCGCTGTCCTCATCAAAAGCGGCAAGTTCACCTTTTTCCCCGCCGACCATTACCAGACCGTCGCCGGCACCGACCCCGCCGGTGATGCCAAAACCGCTGTCGATGCTCCATTTCTGCTTCCCGCTATCGCGATCGAAGCGATACAAGCGCCCTTTTGCATTCGCCGCATACACCGCCGTGCGGGTCACCGCAGGGAACAGCACACTCATCCCCGCATCTCCGACCACAGCCTTCCAGCGCACCTGGATGCTGGCAGTATGTTTAATGTCGGCCAGTTTAACCGGCTCGACCTTGGGCTTGTCACTACTGCAAGCCACCAGCATCAATAGCGAACAGGCAGCGAGGATGTGCTTTTTCAGTCTCATTTTGCGGCACCCAGACCGTCCAACTTCATCTGGATCAGATTGCGGTAAGTACTTTTGGAATCGGTCTTGTCATAAGCCTGCTGGTAAGCGGCACGCGCCTCCACCACCTTGCCCTGTGCGCTCAACACATCGCCCTTGAGGTCGGCATAAAGTCCGGTAAAGGATTCGGGATGCGCCGCATCGAGCTGTTTGAGCGCTTCGTCGTATTTCTTCTCGTCCAATAGCACACTCGCCAATTTCAGGCGCGCCGTATCCTGCAATCCGGTTTCGCTGGCGTGATCGATCACCCACTGCAACTGCACTTTGGCATGCGCCAGATCGCGTGCTTGCAAACTGGCTTGAGACGCCAACAGTTGTGCCCGCGGTGCGTAGGCGCTGCTGCCATAGCGGCTGACCAGAGCATCAGCCGCATCGCCGATGCGCTTGGCATCGTTGCTGGCTGACTGCTTAACCACTTCCGCATACAGCTTGGCGGCTTCGGCAGCCTGACCGGCCTGATAACTCCTCCAGTATTTTGTACCGGCAAAGCTCAGCAATCCAAGCACTAGCACGCCGATCACCCATTTGCCGTTCTCTTTCCACCATGCCTTGAGTGCTTCCACCTGTTCCTGTTCTTGCAGATCCAAACTCGCCATTTTCATTTCCTCACTTGATCAATTCATGAATCTTCTGCTGCAACTCTTGCACGCATACCCGCAACTGTTCTCCGCCGCCGCGCAGTGGCTTGAGCATGACTTCGTTCGCAGCCACCTCATCGTCACCGATGATGACGGCACACGCTGCCGCGCTGCCGTCCGCCTTCTTCATCTGCGACTTGAAACTGCCGCCACCGCAATGCAGCAGCACACGCAAGCCGCCATCGCGCAGCGCTTCCGCGACATGCCATGCCAGATTTTGTGCCTTTTCGCCCTGATGCACCACATACACGTCCAACCGCGCGGAAGGATTCTGCCTGCCGTCTTCCTGCAACAAGGCCAGCAGCCGCTCCACACCCATCGCAAAACCACAAGCCGGCGCCGGTTTGCCGCCTATCTGCGCGATCAGACCGTCGAAGCGGCCACCGGCGCAGATCGTCCCCTGCGCGCCGAGGCGTGTCGTCACCCACTCGAACACGGTGCGGTTGTAATAATCCAACCCGCGCACCAGACGCGGATTGATCTCGAAAGCGATGTCATGTTGCTTGAGGATCGCCTGCACCGATTCAAAATGCACAATGGCCTCTGGTTCCAACTCGTCCATGAGCTTCGGCGCCGCGCTCACCAGAGCCTGCATCGCAGGATTTTTGGTGTCGAGGATACGCAACGGGTTGCTATACAAACGACGCTGCGCATCGGCATCCAGCTCATCCTTGTGCTGCTCAAAATACGCGACCAGTTTCTCGCGGTGACGCTGGCGCGAAGCCGCATCGCCCAGCGTGTTGATCTGTAGCGCCACATCGCGGATGCCCAATTGCTTCCATAGACGCGCGCACATCACGATCTGTTCGGCATCGATATCCGGCCCGGCAAAACCCATCGCCTCTACGCCAATCTGATGGAATTGGCGGTAGCGTCCCTTCTGCGGACGCTCGTGCCTGAACATCGGCCCGCTGTAATACAGACGCTGCGGCGCGTTATACAGCAAATTATGCTGCAGCACAGCACGCACGCAGGACGCCGTGCCTTCGGGACGCAGGGTCAGTTGGTCGCCGTTGAGACTGTCCTCGAAACTGTACATCTCCTTTTCAACGATATCAGTGACTTCGCCGATAGCGCGCTTGAACAACGAGGTCGGCTCCACCAGCGGCATGCGGATGTTGCGGTAGCCGTAGGCTTCCAGCCAGTCGCGCACCGCGTCTTCCAGCCACAGCCACAACCCTGCCTCGTCAGGCAGGATGTCGTTCATGCCTTTGACGGCTTGCAATGTTTCACTCATCTCTTGTCGAACTTTCTTGCCACATATTCATTGACGATCTGTGTGAACTCTTCGGCGATATGGTCACCGCGCAGGGTCGTCACCTTCTCACCGTCCACATACACCGGCGCTGCCGGGCTCTCGCCCGTACCCGGCAGACTGATACCGATATTGGCCAGCTTGCTTTCACCGGGACCGTTGACGATACAGCCCATCACAGCCACTGTCATGTTCTCCACGCCCGTATACTGGGCACGCCACAACGGCATTTGCGTACGCAAGTGGTTTTGAATGCTCTGCGCCAGTTGCTGGAACACCGTACTGGTGGTGCGTCCGCACCCCGGGCAGGCGGTGACCATCGGCACGAATGCGCGCAGCCCCATGGTCTGCAATATCTCCTGCGCCACCACGACTTCTTCCGTACGCGCCCCGCCGGGGGCTGGCGTCAATGACACGCGGATGGTGTCGCCTATACCCTGCTGCAACAGCACCGCCAGCGCAGCAGTGGAAGCAACGATGCCCTTCGACCCCATACCAGCCTCGGTCAAGCCCAGATGCAACGGGTAATCGCAACGCTTCGCCAGCGTTTGATACACCGCAATCAGATCCTGCACATCGCTAACCTTGCAGGAAAGCACGATGCGGTCATGCCCCAATCCCAGTTCTTCCGCACGTTTGGCCGAATCCAGCGCGGATACGATCAAGGCTTCGCGCGTGACTTCAGCCATGTCCCGTGGCTGCGCCAGCTTCGCATTCTCGTCCATCAACCGCACCACCAGATCCTGGTCCAGGCTGCCCCAGTTGACACCGATACGCACCGGCTTGTCATATTGCTTGGCCACCGCGATCATCATCGCGAACTGGTCTTCACCCTTACGGTTCTTGCCCACATTGCCCGGATTGATGCGGTATTTCGCCAGCGCCTGCGCGCATTCGGGGAATTCTGTGAGCAGACGATGGCCGTTATAATGGAAATCGCCGATCAGCGGCACATAACAGCCCATATCATCCAGCATCCTGCGGATGCACGGCACTTGGACTGCGGCCTCGGAAGTATTCACAGTGATGCGAATCAATTCTGAACCGGCTTGTGCCAGCTCATACACTTGACGCGTCGTGCCTTCCGCATCGACAGTGTCGGTATTGGTCATGGATTGCACCACGACAGGAGCACCACCGCCAATGGAGATATCGCCGACAAGCACGCGCTGCGTCGACTGGCGCGAGATGGAAGATCGACTCATACGCCCTACTCCACCTTCAAGTGCGCAGTTTCCATCGAGGCGTACGCGGACAGATCGATCTCCCTGCCCTTGTAATACAGCCTGACGTTGTCGGGATGCGCGATAGATACCTTGTATGGCGCGCGCCGTGGCCCTCCTATCCATTGCTCACTGCTACCTTGATTGGTCTTGGACAACAGGATCGTTCCGTTGGCATCTATCACTTCTACCCAGGCGTCCTTGTTGAAAACAAAATGTATAGGGCGGCGTTTAAGCACTTCCAGCGGCACAGTCGGCTTGGAAGTGCTGCCAACTGCGGGCACCGTCGCGGGTTTGGGCACAGCTACCGGTCGTTTGGACTCGACCGGTTTGACTGTCTCAGCAACTTTCTTTGTTTCAGCGCTCTTGGCGGGTTCAACCTTCTTCACTTCAGCGATCTTCTTGGGTTCAGCCGCCTTTGCAGGTTCGACAACCGTTTTAGGCTCGATCGCAGGCTTCAGCTCAGGCACTTTAGTCTCATCCGGCAACTTGACGGGGTCGGCCTGTGATGCGGCGACAGGTACTGCAGAAGCCGCAGGTAAAGGCAGAGGCAATGTCACCGGCTCGACAAGGACTTCCGCAGGTTTCACCACCGGTGCGCTTTCATGCATCAGCACAAACATCGCAAGGATGAGAGCGACACCCAGCGCACCCGCCAGCCAAAGCACATTGATGCGTCGCAACGATTGCACGGTCGGAAAAGGAACCTCCGCGATCCGGGCCCCGGCGACAGCCTGCAGCGCAGGGTCGGTCGGCAGGGCGGCAATCAACGCCCTCTCATCCAGTTGCAACGCGCGCGCATAACTACGCACGAATCCGCGCAGGAAGGCTGCCTGCGGCAGATGTTCAAAATCGTTGGCCTCCAGCGCCTCCACCTGTTTGGGGGCGAATTTGATACGGTTGGCGACGTCGGCGATACTCAGCCCCAAACCCTCGCGCGCAAGGCGCAATGCCGCACCGACATCAGTCTGAGCGCTGACCTTTTCTATACCCTCGATGTTGGCGTCCGGCGTTTCCATCACTCACCTTGCGAAAGAAGTTGTGTCTCACGCGCATCCGGGAAACGCTTGCGCAACTGAAGCGCGTAACTGGCTTCTGAATTCCGGTCATGCATCTTGCGCTCGATGCGTACTGCCAACCACAACTGTTCGGCGGTCAGGTCGGGAGCGTCTTGCGAAAAGCGCAGGAAATAGGACTTCGCTCCAGCATAGTCTCCGCTGTCGTAACTCCAGTCTGCCAAGCCAAACAAAGCTGCCGACATTCCCGGACGCAAGATCAGTGCCCGTTGCAGATTGTTTTCCGCTTCCTTCATCAAGCCGGCCTTCTTCGAGCACACACCAAGGTTTGCATAGGCAGTCTCGGGTGTTGGATACAACGGATTCTTCAGCGCTTCCTGGAATTGATTGAGGGAATCTTTGACTCGACCGTGCTGGCACAGGAACCAGCCATAATTGTTGCGCGTCTCGGAGTTAGTGCTGTCGAGATATATACTGCGACGGAAATCCGCGTCAGCCTGCTCGTCCTCGCGCAGCGCCATACGGATCAACGCGCGCACGTTGAAGGCCGGCGCATACTCCGAGTCCACCTGCAGCGCCACGCCGATCTCCTGCAGTGCCACTGAATATTGCGAGCGCTCGTAATACGATGCCGCCAATTCGGTATGTATCTTGGCGATCGCCTGAGCACGCGAAGGGGAAAGCTGCGGCGTACCCGCCGATCCTCCGCCGGAGGAGGCACAGCCCGCCAACATGGCCACGATGAGAACCAGCTTGAAAACCTTCATTGACCAGCCTCCATCAAACGCGTCGTTCGTTTTGACCTATCCTGCACCTGTCCGGCCAACTGGCCGCAGGCTGCCGCAATGTCGTCGCCGCGCACCTTGCGGATGGTGGTGACGATGTCGGCCTGCATCAGCACATCGCGGAAGCGTTTCACCGCCTCCATATCAGAACGCTGATACGGCGCCTGCGGGAACGGGTTGAACGGGATCAGGTTGAATTTGCACGGTACGTCACGCACCAGACTGATCAGCTCGCGTGCATGCTGAACGCTGTCATTGACTCCGGCGAGCATCACATATTCGAAGGTGACGAAATCGCGCGGTGCTTTTTCCAGGTAACGCCGACAGGCCGCCATCAATTCATGCAGCGGGTATTTCTGGTTGATCGGAACCAGCACGTTGCGCAAGGCATCGTTCGGTGCATGCAGCGAGATCGCCAAAGCCACCGGGCATTCGTCGCGCAGCCTGTCCATCGCGGGCACCACGCCCGAGGTGGACACCGTCACGCGCCGACGTGACAAGCCGTAAGCATTGTCGTCCAGCATCAGGCGTAATGCGCTCACCGTGTTGTCGAAGTTCAGCAGCGGCTCGCCCATGCCCATCAGCACCACATTGGTGACTGGCCAGTTACCTGAAGCCTGCCCTGAACCTGTCGAAGGGACATCTTTGCCGAGTTCATGGTTCGCCCACCACACTTGGCCGATGATCTCGGCAGTGGAGAGGTTGCGGTTGAAACCCTGCTTGCCGGTAGAACAGAACGCGCAATCCAGCGCGCAACCGGCCTGAGTCGAGACACACAATGTGCCCCTGCCTTCTTCCGGAATGAACACGGTCTCCACCGCATTGCCTGTACCCACATCCAGCAACCATTTGCGCGTGCCGTCGGAAGCGGTCTCTGCCCGCAACACTTTCGGAGTCAGGATACAGGCTGTCTGCTTCAATTTTTCGCGAAGAGAGATCGCCAGATCGCTCATCGCATCGAAATCGGACTCCCCGGCCTTGTAGATCCAGCGCAACACCTGCTTGGCGCGGAATGGCTTTTCGCCATGCTCCGCAAACCAGGCAGTCAGTTGCTGCGCATCAAAGTCGAGGAGGTTTTGCATCAACGAGAGTGGATGTTCTTCGGGGCGAAGAAATAATCGATCTCGATCTTGGCGTTCTCGGCGGAATCGGAGCCATGCACCGCGTTGGCATCGATGCTGTCGGCGAAGTCGGCACGGATGGTGCCCTTGTCGGCCTTCTTCGGATCGGTCGCCCCCATCAGGTCGCGGTGTTTCAGGACGGCGTTGTCGCCTTCCAGCACCTGGATTACGACCGGACCGGAGATCATGAAATCGACCAGATCCTTGAAGAAAGGACGAGCCTTGTGTACGGCGTAAAAGCCTTCCGCTTCCTTGCGCGACAGGTGGCGCATCTGTGCCGCGACGATCTTCAGTCCCGCGTTCTCGAAACGGGCGTAGATCTGACCGATCACGTTCTTGGCGACTGCATCGGGTTTGATGATGGATAGGGTACGTTCGACAGCCATGCTTCTCTCCAAATATTGTTGTGAATCAGAAAATTCTGAGGGCGCGATTCTAGCAGGGTTTGGCCGCCCTGTCGCAGTCTGAAAGCCTATTCCACGTCGATTCCAGGCTCGGAACCGGACGCCCGAAAACCGGACGCAACCGCCAAGCCGACCACGCAGACAAGCTCATCCCCGCAATACAAAAGCGGCAGGCGTTCACGCTGCCAGGGCGGAATATGCTGCTCCTGCGACAGATTCTTCAGGCTGCGAGTGGCCGCGGCGGGATGCGGGCGCAATCTTTCGCCGCCGCTGCGCAGGCGCAAGGTGACTGGAGCACTCAGCAACCTCGCCTGACTGATGCCCTGCCCGCAAGCAGGCCTGAAGACGATATGCCTGCCCAAGGCTGGCCAATACAGCTCATCTTCGCCTTGCCACGGCACGATCAGCCCCGCCTCAAACTCACCCAACTGTGGAAAGACATATATCCTGTCCTGATAGCGACGCGCTTCCCAACCGCCGAACTCCACGCACACTGCAGCATCATTTCTCGCCACAAGCAGTTGTTGCAGCATTTCTTCAAGCTGCACCGCCTGCGGCATGGGCGCCCCCTGCCGATGCAGAAAGTAACGCAACAGATTCCTGGCACGCGGTGGGGACAGTCCTCGCAACGTTTCGGCCTGCAACATCCCGTCGTTCATTTCCAGTTGACCGTCCAACTGCGCCAGTTCATCGAGCATTTCTCCGGCTTCGGCAAAATGCCGTGCACTACGCGTCAAAGTATTGCGGTATGCAGGAAAACGTTCTTCCAGCCTTGGCAACAGGCGATGCCGCAGAAAATTCCGTGGATAGCTGTCATCGGCATTGCTTTCATCCTCCACCCATTGCAAAGCGTGCCGTTGGGCGTACTCGATCAGCTTACTGCGCTGAACATCCAGCAGTGGCCTGATGACAGCATGTTCACATGTATGTTTGCTGACAGTCCCTTCGACCTTGCTCAGGACAGGCATCGCTGCTGCCCCCTTGATACCTGCTCCGCGCAGCAGTTGCAGCAACAGGGTTTCGACCTGATCATCGGCATGGTGTGCCAGCGCGACGAAGTCGCACGCTTGACTGCAGAACGCCGCATGGCGCAATCTGCGCGCCGCAGCCTCGATGCCGTGCATGTCCCTCAAGGGAGCGATATCGACACGTTCGATGCAGAGTGGGATTGCGTGACGCGTGCAGAGTGCAGTACAGGAATCAGCCCACGCATCGGCGTGCGGACTGATACCGTGGTGGACATGCAATGCTGAAAGCCGCCAGCCAAAGCCAGGCGCAAGAGAATGCAACAGATGCAGCAGCACGACCGAATCCATGCCGCCGCTCAAACCGATGAGGATGTGACTGTGCTTGGGGAGAAGCGGCGCAAGGCGCGCCGCGACGGTGTCAGTTAAGCTCGATTTCCTTGAATTTGCCATAGCTCATCAAGCGGCTGAAACGCGCTTGCAGCATCTCATCAGTGGTTTGAGATTGCACCTGCTTGAGCGTGTCCTGCAAAGCCTTCTTCAGAGACTGCATCATCGCCGGATAGTCGCGATGCGCGCCCCCCAATGGTTCGTTGATGATCTTGTCGACCAGGCCCAGCGTCTTCAAACGCGTCGCGGTGATACCCAGCGTCTCTGCCGCCTCCGATGCCTTGTCGGCACTCTTCCACAAGATGGAAGCACAGCCCTCGGGCGAAATGACGGAGTAAGTCGCGTATTGCAACATCAGCATGGCATCACCCACGGCGATCGCCAAGGCTCCGCCTGAGCCGCCTTCGCCTATAATGGTGCAGATGATGGGGGTGCGCAGTTCGGCCATCACATACAGGTTCTTGCCGATGGCTTCGGACTGACCGCGTTCTTCCGCCCCCACACCGGGATAGGCACCTGGTGTGTCGATGAAGGTCATGATGGGAATACCGAACTTCTCGGCCAGACGCATCAAACGCATCGCCTTGCGATAGCCCTCGGGACGCGGCATGCCGAAGTTGCGGTATTGGCGTTCCTTGGTGTCGCGCCCTTTCTGGTGGCCGATGACCATCACGCTCTGGCCGTTGAAACGCGCCAATCCGCCCACGATAGCTGGGTCGTCGGCGTAGTTACGATCACCGTGTAGTTCTTCGAAATCGGTAAAGAGGTGCTGGATGTAATCCAGCGTATAGGGACGCTGAGGATGGCGCGAAACCTGCGATATCTGCCAGGGCGTGAGCTTGGCATAGATATCCTTGGTCAGCGACTGGCTCTTTTTACTCAGCCTGCCGATTTCGTCGGAGATGTCGAGTGCGGAATCATCCTGCACATAGCGCAACTGCTCGATCTTGTTCTCCAGTTCGGAGACGGGCTGCTCGAAATCCAGAAAGGTAACTTTCATCTGCATGATATCCGGGTTGTCTGGTGGCGCATGATACAGGAATCGGCTCTCTGGATTAAGCCCTCAATTCGGACTTGCAGTTCAACCAAGCGAGAAAAAGCGTTTGATGGTCGCAAGTATCTCGTTGCGCTGCCTGGAAAGATCCGGATGCGCGCCAGTCGCATCCAGATTCTGCAAAGCCGCATCCAGCTCTGCCCGGCGCACAACGAGGATGTGCGATATCTCTTCGGCGATGGCCGGGCGCGCCTGCAACAACCCCTCCACCGCTTCCTTGTCGATGCGATAGCACTCCACATCCGTCCTGGCGATGACCGAGGCCGAACGTGGCGCGCCTGTCA
>Ga0265324_10000930_pt1 | contig 18409 bp, 15 predicted proteins | sample 41419metaG_FD_198634 | JGI IMG/M metagenome (GOLD analysis project Ga0265324, IMG submission 198634) | Rhizosphere microbial communities from Carex aquatilis grown in University of Washington, Seatle, WA, United States - 4-14-19 metaG | ecosystem: Host-associated > Plants > Roots > Rhizosphere...
CAGCGGTCTTTTTGGTTTTTGGCTTCGTTTCGGCTCAGTTGCAGGGTTTTCAAACCTGCGCCTTCGCCAAAGCCTCGCCAATAACCAAAAATCCTCGCTCCGCCGCGCTTCATCATTTCTGTCAATGCTCTAGTCACGGTGCCGGGCGACTTCATGCCGAAGTTCGTGAAAATGGCACCGGGCGGCGAACGTTCGGAGGATTGATCAAATCTCCTTCAGTTTTTCTTCCAACCGTTTTGGTGAAACGGGGAGTGCGGTGCCCAGCTCCTGCGCAAAAACCGATACTTTGTATTCTTCAACCAACCAACGGAACTCTTGCAATCGTCGCTGCCCCCCGGTGTTTTTTGGCGGTTTCTCCGAGAACGCCTTAAGCTTGGCGACATATGGTGCGACGAGTGCGGTTCGCTCCTTATCCTTCACCGGATTGAGCTTCGCCCGCTCCATGCGCGTGGCGAGCGCCTTCAGGTAGCGCGGGATGTGCGCGAGCTGTGCGAATGGGATCACCGCCAGAAAATTTCGCGGCAGCAAGGCCTCCAATTCTTCCGCCCAAAGATTGGACGGCTTGGCGGCATCCTTGGTGGCGAGGTTCAACTGGCTCAAGTCGGAAAGGGTCTTTGGCTTGCTCGTCGGCAACATGGGCGACGCCCCGCAACGCTGCTGGATTTCCTTGCGCGCCCGCAGAATCGCGCCGACCTGATCCACCAGCTTCGGCGCGAGGCCGGGAATCTCCAGTCGCGTCGCCTGCACGGCCTGGACAAAATCCGCCTCCCTCAGCGGCCAGAAAACTTCGGCCGGCAAAACGTGACGCTTCAGATTTTCCAGCGCGTTTTCCTGCAGCTCGTCCAGCGAACACAGGTTCGCCACGAGCGGTTCGCAGCGGTTCAGCTCGCGCAAATCGCGATGCAGCCACGCGAAATCTTTCGCGAGCGCCAGCTCGACCAGTTTCTGGATGCCGCCCAAGCTCGCCTGTCGTGCCAGATCTTCGGCGCGGAACAAACGCAGGGCCACGCCATCCTTTTCCACCACCAGACCGGGCCATGCATAGGTCGGCACCGGTCCGCTCTCGCTGACGGTGATGCGCGCCGGCAGTTCGCCAAAATTCCAAGTGGTGATATTCGTGCGTTCCCATTGCTGCGCCAGCCGCGTCCACGCTGAATTGTCCGGCGCAGGTTTCGCTTTAACCTGCTCCATTTTTTGCCGCAACACGGCGAGATCGCGGCTCGCGCCGATGGTTTTCTGGTCGTTGCCGACGACTTCAATGCGCGGACGCAGATGAGCTGGAATCACGTCCACCGGCCACGCATCCACAGGGATTTCCACGCCGTAATGCCGGCGGATGAACGCGGCCAGATCGTGCTGCAATGATTCACCACTCGCCTGAAGTTCGCTGACAATCTCCGCGACCTTCGGCGGAAACGGCATCAGCTCGCGCCGGATGCTTTTCGGCAACGCGCGCAGGAGCTCATTCACCAATTCCTCGCGCAGGCCAGGCACCGACCACTCGACGCACGATTGCGAAACGGTCTGCGCCAGACTGAAACCGAGCTTCACCGTTGCACCGTCGTTTTCTTCGCCCGGTGAATACGCGTAGGCCACGGCCACCGGCTGGCCGCCGAGCGGTACGGCGTCGGGAAACGCCTCGCTGTCGAAATCCAACTCGGTGCCGCCGGACAGATCGGCTTCGGTGGCGCAAAGAAAATCCGGGCCGCCGCAGTCGCGGATGAGCCGGTTCAGTTCGTGAACCGACGAGACGCTTTGAATCCGCTGCGCGTAAAACGCGAACAGTTTTTCGTCCAAGTCACCCAGGTCGTGGCGGCGAACGCGCGTCTGCCAGATCTCGATTTTCTGCCGCACCTTGCGGTTGTGCTCCAGGAACGCATATTGCGGCGGCAAGGGCGGCGGCTTGTGCGTCGAACGCAGGATGCGCGTCTCATCCTCATCGTCATCCTCGTCTGCATTATTCCGCTGCGACGGCAGCAGATCATCCTCGACGAGCGCGGAGCGGATGAAGATTTCCGCGGCTTCCGCCGGATTGATGTTGCCGTGCGAGACTTTCACCTTGCGCACTTCCAAGCCGTAAAGCGTGGTCCGTTCATCCACCAGCACGTTGCCCGCCGTGACGCTCCACTGCGGATTCTGGTGCGTGACCTGACAGAGATGCGGCGCGAGCTGCACGATCCACAGCGGGTCAATGCCCGCCACCGTGCGCGCAAATAGTTGCGAGGTCTCCACGATTTCGCCGGCGACAATCCATGGCGGTTGTGGGGAGGGCGTGTCGCTCCGTCGCGCGCCGTCCGTCTTGCCACGCGCGGCGGGCAGAGGACTGCCCGCCCTACCTTTCGGCGGCTTTTCATTCCGATCAAACAGCGCCGAGCCGGGAAACATCGCGAGCTGCCGGTTGCCGACGCCTTGATATACATTCCGCTCTTTGCGCGCGGCCACGTGCGCAAGCAAGCCGGTGAGGATGGAGCGGTGGATTGCCGCGTAATCCGCGCTGCTTTCGTTCAATTTGAAGCGGCCCAGATCCTCCAGCGCGCCGTGAAGCTGCGCGTAGAGATCCTGCCATTCGCGCATGCGCTGGTAGGAAAGGAAGTTTGCCTGGCAGAATTTCCGGCGCTGGTTTTGCGTGCGAAACCGCTCCCATTCGTCGTGCACCGCGTCCCAGATTTTCAGCAGCGTCAGAAAATCCGACTGCGGATCGGCAAAGCGCTTGTGCGCAGCGGCGGCGGCCTCCTTTTTGTCCAACGGACGCTCGCGCGGGTCCTGGATGCTCAAGCCGGCGGCGATGATGAGCAGTTCGTGCGTGGCATGCTCGCGCTGCGACTGGAGCAGCATCCGGCCCAGCGTCGGGTCAATCGGCAGCCGCGAAAGGTTGTCGCCCAATTCGGTGAGCTGGCGTTTTTCATCGAGCGCGCCCAGTTCCTGCAACAATTGGTAGCCGCCGTCCATCGCCGAGGGCGGCGGCGGATTCACGAAGGGAAACGTCTCGATGTCGCCGAGCCGAAAGGCCTTCATGCGCAGGATGACTTCAGCCAGGTTGGCACGCTGGATTTCCGGCTGGGTGTGGGCGGTGCGCTCGTTGTAATCCTCCTCGGAATACAGCCGGATGCACACGCCGTCCTGCACGCGGCCCGCGCGGCCCTTGCGCTGATTTGCGCTGCTCTGCGAGATGTTTTCCACCGGCAACCGCTTGGTGCGCGTGCGCGGATTGTAGCGGCTGATGCGCGCCAGGCCGGAATCAATGACGTAGCGGATGCCGGGAATCGTCAGCGACGTTTCCGCGATGTTGGTGGCGATGACAATCTTCCGGCGGTCGCACGGCGTGAAGACGCGCTGCTGCTCGCCCGCGCTCAACATGCCGAACAGCGGGATGATTTCCGCCTCGCGGCCAAAGCGGCCTTCCAGCAGATCGCCCGTCTCGCGGATGTCGCGTTCGCCGGGCATGAAAATCAAGGCGTCGCCGACGGGCGACTCGGCCATGATTTGCCCCATGACGCGCACGGCGGCGTCCACATAGGTCAGATCGCCGCGTTCTTCGGAGGCTTCGTCCAAGGGCGAATAGAATATCTCCACCGGATACAACCGGCCCGACACTTCGATGACCGGCGCGTCGTTGAAGTGGCGCGAGAACGTCGCGGTATCAATCGTGGCCGAGGTGATGATGAGCTTGAGGTCGCTGCGCTGGGCGAGGAGCCCCTTGAGATAGCCGAGGAGAAAATCAATGTTCAAGCTGCGCTCGTGCGCCTCGTCAATGATCAGGCAGTTATATTCGGAGAGCAGGGGATCGCCCTGCGTCTCGGCCAGCAGGATGCCGTCGGTCATCAGCTTGATGTAAGTCTGCGCGCTGCTGCGGTCGTCGAACCGGATTTTGCAGCCGACCTCGCGGCCCCAATTCACGTTCAACTCCTCCGCGATGCGGCGCGAGATGGAGAGCGCGGCCACGCGGCGCGGCTGGGTGCAGCCGATTTTCGCCGCAATGCCCAAGCCGGCCTCAAGGCACATCTTGGGAATCTGCGTCGTCTTGCCGGAACCGGTTTCGCCGGCGATGATCACGACCTGACTCGCGCGGATGGTGGCCACGATGTCGTCTTTGCGCGCGGTGATGGGCAGTTCTGGCGGATAGGAGATCTTGGGCGCGTTCGCCTGCCGTTCCTCGCGGAGCCGGACCGAGGCGAGAATCTGTTCATGGATACGGGCGAGGAGTTTCTCGTGCGTCTGCGGATGATGTTGGTCGCGCAACAGCCGGACCATCCGGCCCCCGAGCCGCACCCAGTCGGGCAACATGGCTTGGGGCAGGAGCTGGCGGATTTCTTCAATGCGCGGATCATTCATGCCGGGCTGCCAAGTGTAATGGACATTTCAGCGATGGGAAACTCTCAAGGATGACGCCATGATTGAGGCTCGCGCCATCCGTCAATCAAGCAACTCGCGCGGCTAGGGAACATTTTAAGGCACCGGCCTCCAGATCAACTGCAGCTGCCAGCTTATGACGTCGAGCACCCATCTAACGATGTGGGTTTTCCTCCAGATGAATTTCGTTTCGTCGAACGCCAATGCGAAGTTTGACGGTGCCATGTCGCCAGCCCGCGAATTATTTTACCGCGTGATTCAACTGCACAGCCCCCGCCATGGTGAAATGTTTTCCGGTCAAATCTTGACCTTGAACTTTTCGCCCTTTTTGAGCGACTGCACAAAAGCCGCCATCAACTGCGGGATTAGCTCCAGGTCTTTCAAACTTACGACCTCGACGGGCGAGTGCATGTAGCGGTTCGGCAGGCTGATGAGCGCGCTCGCGATGCCGCCGCGCGTCCAAAAGATGACGTCGGTGTCCGTGCCGCTCGTGGCGGACATCGCCTCGTGCTGGAGCGGAATCTTTTTCTTCGCCGCGACTTCCTCCAGCCGCTTCACGACTTCGGGATGGTTGCAGCCGCCGTGCGTAAGCGCCGGGCCGCTGCCCACCTTGATGTCGCCGTGCTGCGTCTTGCTGACGGTCGGATAATCCGTCGCGTGCGTCACGTCCACCACCAGCGCGATGTCCGGCTTGAGCGAATACGCAATCTGCCGCGCGCCGAGCAGGCCGACTTCCTCCTGCACGTTGGAAACCGCGCAGATTTCGCAGTTCAATTTCACCTTGGATTCCGCCAGCAGCCGCAGCGCCTCGGCCACGGCGAATGTGCCGATGCGGTTGTCGAACGCTCGCGCCACCGCGAGGTCGCCGCGCAAAATGTCGAATTCATCCGCCAGCGTGATCGGGTCGCCGACGCGGACGATCTTCTCCGCGTCCTTGCGACTGCCCACGCCGATGTCGATGAAGATGTCGTGAATCTTCGGCAGCTTCGGTTCGCCGTCCTGCCTGGTGAGGTGCGGCGCGACGTTGCCGACGACGCCCTTGACCGCGCCATTGCGCGTGTGGATGACGATGCGCTGGGCCTTGGTGATGGCCGCGTCAATGCCGCCCATGCGGCGGACGTAAATGAATCCGTTGTCATCAATGTAGTTCACCACCATCGCGATTTCGTCCGCGTGCGCGGCGAGCATGATGCGCGGGCCGCCGCCCTTGTTCAGCACCGCGACGCAGTTGCCGTAGGCATCGGAAAAGGTTTCATCGGCAAACTTCTTGGCGTAATCCAGCCAGACGCGCTGGCCGCGGGTTTCGTGGCCGGTGGGGCTGGGCGTGTTGACGAGGGTTTTAAGAAAATTCAAGGAGGCTTCGCGCATCGCGGCAGACTAGACGGCGGCGCGGAAAACGAAAAGGGAAATTGCAGCGGCTGACGGACGCGAGGTCCGGCGTCCAACGCAGGGAAGTCACCTAGTCGTGACAATTCCTATATTGAAACCCAGTCGCGGCCTGTTAAGGTCGGCTTCGCTCTAAATAGTCCCGGCGTGCCGCCGATTTGTTTTTTCGATGACCCGCGCAATTTTATCAATTCACGCCCGGTGAGCCTTTGCCTTAACGTGGCAGGATGAAAAGATTCAAAGCACTCGTCGCCGTCGGCCTGTTGTCCGGTCTGTTTTGTGTGGGGCTGCCGGCGCGGCCATTCCGTCCGGTCGAGCCGGTTCCGCCGGGCGTTGTGGACATGCACTGCCACATCGCCGGCATCGGCGCAGGTGGGAGCGGCTGCTGGGTTTCGCCACGGATGCTGAACAACTGGCGGTTCGGTATTTATCTGCGCAGCTTCGGCGTGACGAAAAGGGAAGTACTGGCAAAAGGGGATTTCATCATCGGTGATATAATTTCCGCATCGCTTGCGCAAAGCAAGTATGTCCACCAAGCCGTCATTCTCGCGCTCGACGGCGTGGTGGACGGGCAGGGGAACCTCGACACCAATCGCACCGAAGTTTATGTGGCGGATGAATTCGTGGCTGCTGTTTGCGCGCAGCACACGAACCTTTTGTTTGGGTGCTCGGTGAATCCGCATCGCCCGGACGCGCTGGCGCGGCTGGAGTGGGCCAAGGCGCACGGCGCGGTGCTGGTAAAATGGATTCCGCCCGTCATGGCCATCCAGCCCGACGATCCGAAGCTGATTCCGTTTTACAAAAAAATGGTGGAGCTGAACCTGCCGCTGTTGAGCCATACCGGCGAGGAAAAATCCTTTTCCCGCGCGTCGGCGGATTTGGGCGACCCAGAGAAACTGCGCCTGCCGTTGAGCCTCGGCGTGAAAGTCATCGCCGCGCACATCGCCTCCGGCGGCATTTACAATGGCGAGCGCGGCCCTGACCGGTTGGCGCGGCTGATGCGCGAATATCCCAATCTGTTCACGGACATCTCCGCGCTGACGAACGTGAACAAGCCCGGTTGCTTGAAGGAGGCGCTGACGAAGCGGGAGTTCGCGGGCCGACTGGTTTACGGCACGGATTTCCCGCTCATCAACACCGCGCTGGAATCGCCGTGGTATTCGTGGCACCTGTCGTTGCGGGAGAGATGGAAAATCTCCCGGACAAAAAATCCGTGGGATCGCGACGTGCTGACGAAACATTACCTCGGCGTGCCGGCAGAAACCTTTGCGCGTCCGGCGCAGATGTTCGTAAAGGCGAATTGACACTTTCGCCGTATTTTTCTAGCTTCTTCCGGCAAAGACCCCGCCGCTTTGCCCCGGATTTCCGTCCGGGGATTTTTATTGTTCAGCGTGGCGCGGCTGGTTCGGAAAAAACATTTTATGGCAAACACAATTCTTGTCGGCGCCCAGTGGGGCGACGAAGGCAAAGGCAAAATCATTGACGTCCTCACCGAGCAGGCCGAGGTCGTCGTCCGCTACGCCGGTGGCAACAACGCCGGCCACACGGTCATCGTGAACGGCAAGAAGACGGTGCTGCACCTCATCCCGTCCGGCATCCTGCGCAAAGGCAAGTTGTGCGTCATCGGCAACGGCGTCGTACTCGATCCCATCGGCCTCGTTAGCGAAATGGAAGGCCTCAAGAAAAACGGCGTCGCGGTCACGCCGAAGAATTTTGTATTGAGCGAGACGGCGCACGTCGTGTTTCCGTATCACCGCGAGCTGGACGGCGCGCGCGAAGTGCTCAAGGGCAAGAACAAGATCGGCACCACCAAGCGCGGCATCGGCCCGGCTTACGGCGACAAGGCCGCCCGCGTCGGCCTGCGCGTGAATGATTTGATTGATCCCGTGAAGCTCAAGGTGAAGCTTGAAGCGCGCATCAAGGAAAACAACATCGTCCTCAAATCGCTCGGCGCGAAGCCGCTTTCCTTCAAGACGGTTTTCGCGGAGTACAACAAGGCCGGCCAGTATCTCAAGCCGTTCGTCCAAAACACCGTTGTCTTGCTGCATGACAAGATGCGCTACGGCGCGGATATGTTGTTCGAAGGCGCGCAGGGGACGTTCCTCGATATTGACCACGGCACCTATCCGTTCGTCACCTCGTCAAACACCACGGCGGGCGGCGCCTGCACCGGTTCCGGCGTGCCGCCGCATCGCATGGACCTCGTTGTCGGCGTGATGAAGGCTTACACCACGCGCGTCGGCGAAGGGCCGTTGCCGACGGAGAACCAGGAGATTTCCGATCTGCTGCACGGCATGGGCCGCGAGTTCGGTGCGACTACCGGCCGCGCCCGGCGCTGTGGCTGGTTTGATTCCGTCGCCACCCGCCACGCCACGATGGTTAACGGCATCGATGAAATCGCCGTCACCAACCTCGACGGCCTCGACACGGTGGAGAACATCAAGGTCTGTGTCGCGTATCGCCATGGCAAGAAGCAATACGATTACATGCCGAACGACGCGCAGGTGCTGGCGGAATGCACGCCGGTGTATGTGGAATTTCCCGGCTGGCTCACCCCGACCGACAAGTGCAAGAAGTTTGCGCAGCTCCCGAAAAAGGCGCGTGAATATGTGAAGGCCATTGCCGAATTGAGCAATGCGCGTTTGTTCATCGCCTCGGTCGGACCGGGCCGCGAGCAGACGATATTCGTTTGATGCTGGAGGCTTGTTGCTGGATGCTGGATGGATTCGGCGCGCGGTAGCTGGCTTGAAAGATTGAACACTTTATGAGCTATCGGAATCTGGAGATTTGGAAACTGTCGCGCAATTTGGTGGCGGACATTCACAAGATGTCGCTGGCCAGGTTGCCGAAGTTCGAGATGTTCGAGGAAGGTGCTCAAATCCGGCGTTCGATGAAATCCATCCGCTCAAACATTGTTGAAGGCTATGGTCGCCGCCGCTACAAGGCGGAGTTCATTCATTTCCTGACCTACGCGCAGGCGTCGTGCGACGAAACGATTGACCATCTGGAAATGCTTTTTGAAACCGGCTCGCTGGCGGATGAACCGCTATTTAAGGATTTGTCCAAACGGCTGGATGAACTGGGGCGAAAGATAAACCTGTTCACGCAATCCGTAGAGGCTTCGCATCGCACTGGCCCGGCGGAAAATTTAGAGCATCCAGCATCCAGCATCCAGCATCCAGTCACGCGCCCAATACGCAAATGAGCTCCACCAACGCAACGCTTTCTTCCGAAGCCCAGGCCAACTTGCCGCGCCACGTCGCGGTGATCATGGACGGCAACGGGCGCTGGGCGAAGTCGCGGCACCTGCCGCGCATTGAGGGGCACCGGCGCGGCGCTGATTCGGCGCGCGAAATCATCCGCACGGCGGGCGAACTCGGCATCAAGTATCTCACGCTCTACGCCTTTTCCGCCGAGAACTGGAACCGCCCCAAGGACGAGGTGGACGCGTTGATGAAATATCTCGTCCACTATCTCAAGACCGAGACGAAGGACCTGAACAAGAACAATGTCCGGCTTGAAGTCATCGGGCAAATTCACCGCCTGCCGGACAATGTGCAGGAGCATTTGCGCAAGAGCATCGAGACGCTTTCCAAGAACAACGGCCTGACGCTCATCATGGCCTTGAGCTACGGCAGTCGCATTGAGATTGTCGAGGCTGTCCGGAATATTTCAGAAAAGGTGAAGGTCGGAAAACTCGAACCCGGCGACATCACCGAGGCGGTCATTTCTGACCATCTTTGGACGCGGAACATTCCCGACCCCGATCTGCTTATCCGCACCAGCGGCGAGATGCGCGTGAGCAATTTTCTCCTCTGGCAGATTTCCTATGCGGAACTCGTCATCACGCCGACACTCTGGCCGGATTTCAAGAGGCCGCAGTTCTACGCCGCGTTGGAGGATTACGCCAAGCGTAACCGGCGGTTTGGGGGGATTTAACCGCTAATCTTTGCGGTTTGGAGTCTGTGTTATCGGCGATAATCAGCGTCAATTTGCGGTTCAAAATCAGTCACATCGTTTGGAAAAACTTTTCAACATCATCCACGAGGGCGAGGACCTGCTCGTCGTTCACAAGCCGGCGGATTTGGTCTGCCATCCGACGAAAGGCGACGAGTATTCCAGTCTTATCAGCCGCGCGCGGATTTATTTGAAAGCCGCATCCGAGCCGCACTTGGTCAACCGCCTCGACCGCGAAACGTCCGGCCTTGTCGTCATTGCAAAAAATCCCGTCGCTGCGCGCGAATTGGGAAAAATTTGGGAGTCGCGCGCCGTCCAGAAGGAATATCTCGCCATTGTCCATGGTCACGTCGTGGCGGAGCAGGGGATGATTGACGCGCCGCTCGGCAAGGATGAAACGAGCATTGTCGCCATCAAGGATTGCGTGCGCGCCGACGGCACGCCGGCGCAGACGGAATTTTTCGTGGAGAAAAGATTTGTCCGTGACGGTCGGGAGGGCAGTCCTCTGCCCGCTATCATGACACTAGAGAACGGCGCGCACGGAGTGACGCGCCCTACCGCAACGCCATCCGCTATTCGCCATCTTCCATTCTCGCTTTTGCGTTTGTTGCCGCGGAGCGGACGCAAGCACCAGATCCGCATTCATCTCGCACACCTCGGCCACTCCATCGTCGGCGACAAGATTTACGGCGGCGATTCCGATTTGTATCTCGCGCTGGTCGAAGGGCGTTTGACGGAGGAACAGCGGGCGAGGCTTATTCTGCCGACGCACGCGTTGCACGCGGGACGGCTGCAATTTCACTGGCGCGAACGCGATTGGGATTTTGCCACGCCGCCGGAACCGCTGTTCACGGATTTTCTGAAGGCGTGACCGGAGCGGGAGTTTTCTTAACCGGCGATTTGGGCGGCGTGGGCACATTCGGCGGTTTGTTGAGCCGATGCTCCTTCAGCTCGGCGTAGATGGATTGCGCGAGGCCGGACTTGATGAAGCCAACGGCCTTGGCTCCCTTGACGTTGAAAAACTTTTCCAAGTCCGCGCCGGTGAAATGCTGCACGACGGGATAATGCGTGAAATCCTTCAGCACTTCCTCGCGGCTGGCCTCCGCGATGTCCGTGGTGATGAGAACGAAATGCAGCTTGCCCCGGTTAGCGCGGAGCGTGTCGCGACCGACGAGCAGTCCGCGCGTCTTCAACACGAACGGAAACAGCCGCTCGACCGGCCTGGCAGGCGCGGCGGGCGCGGCGGATTCTTCGGTTGGTAATTCGCTGTCCATCACGCGACCTTCACTTTGACCTTGTGACCTTTGATGCTCGCGCGGTTCAGCTTGGCGATGATGCTGTTGGCGTGCTCTTCCGAGACATCCACGAACAGATGCTTCTCGCGCACATCCACGGTGCCGACGACCTTGCCCGGCAAACCGGTTTCGCCGGCGACAGCATTGACGACATCAATCGGCGTGACGCCCTGCGTTTCACCTAGGCTCATCCATAGCCGCGTCTGGCCGGCGGGCGTGGCGCGGCTGACTTTCGGTTTGGTCGTGGGTGCGGCAGCTGGCTTCGGCTTGATGAATAATTTTGATTCCGGCTTTGGCTCCGGCGTTTTCACCGAGGCCAGAATTTCCTCGTCGGAATAAGTTTTCACCGGTTCGGCTTTCACTTCAATGGGCGGCTTGATTTCCGGCGGTGCCACCACCGTTTTTACCGGGGGCGGCACGGCGGCTTTTGCCGGCGCGGGAACGATTGGTTTCGTGGCGGGCGCGGCGACAGCCTTCCACGGCGCGGCTTTGGAAATTTTCGGGTCGGCGAATTTCACCGGCGGACGCGGCGTGCGCTCTTCAAACCGGCGCGGCCGCTCCTCGCGGCGGTCGTCAAAACGCTGCGGCGGGCGGCGATCATCGCGGCCATAACCACCCCGGTCGCCGCGGTCATCGAAACGACCCGGACGCTCTTCGCGCTGGGGCGGGCGGTCGTAGTCTTCGGTTTTCGGCGCGGTCTTGGCCGCTTCACCGCTTTGCAGCAGATGAATCAGCGCGGAGGCGATGTCGTTGACGGCAAAACCTTCCTCGGCCAGCCGTTCGATCAGGCGATCTTGTTTGATGAATTCGCTGCTGGTGAGCAGTGCTTTCAATTTGTCGGTAAAAACATTTTCGCGCGCCTCGGCCACTTCGTTTTCCGTCGGGATTTTTCCGCGCTGAATGCGGACGTTGGCAAAGCGCTCAATGTTGCGGATCTGAAACAATTCGCGGAACGGCACGAGGGAAATAGCGCGTCCGCTGCGACCGGCGCGACCCGTGCGGCCGATGCGGTGAACGTAATCTTCCGGGTCATACGGCAAATCGTAGTTGAACACCACCTGCACATCGTCCACGTCAATGCCGCGCGCGGCGATGTCCGTGGCGACAAGAAATTCCAGGCCGGACTTGCGGAACTTATTCATCACGCGGTCGCGCTGCGCCTGCGTCATGTCGCCGTGCAGCCGGTCGGCCTGATAGCCGGCGGCTTCCAGATGATCCACCAGATCGTCCACCATGCGCTTGGTGTTGCAGAAAACAATGCCGAGCTTGAGATCGTAAATGTCAATCAGCCGCGTGAGCAGATCCATCTTGTAGCGGCGGTCCACCTCGTAATAAACCTGGTCCACCGTCGGTACCGTCATCGCCTTCTGCTCGATTTTCACGCTCTCCGGCGTGCGCGAATATTTTTCGATGAGGTCGCGGATCGGGCGCGGCATCGTGGCGGAAAAGAACACCGTCTGCCGTTCCTTCGGCGCGTCCTTGAGAATGGTTTCGATGTCTTCGCGGAAACCCATGTTCAGCATCACGTCCGCCTCGTCAAGAATCACCATCTTCACCGTTTCGAGCCGCAACGTGCCGCGCCGCATATGATCCATCAGGCGGCCCGGCGTGCCGATGACGATCTGCGCGCCTTGCTTGAGACCGAAGAATTGCCGCTCGTAAGATTGTCCGCCGTAAATCGGCAGGCAGTTGATGCCGCGCTTGAAAAACGCGAGCTTATGGATCTCCTCGGAAACTTGAATCGCCAGTTCGCGCGTCGGGCAGAGAATCAAAACCTGAACGGCTTTCACGTTCGGATCCACTTTTTCCACCGCCGGCACGCCGAACGCGGCGGTCTTGCCGGAGCCGGTCATGGACTGGCCGACAATGTCCTTGCCGGTCATCAGCACGGGGATGGCCGCCGCCTGAATGGGCGAGGCCTGTTCGTAACCCAGTTTGTCAATGGCCTTGAGCAGTTCCGGCGAAAGTCCGAGTTCGGTGAATAATTTTGGTGTCATGAAATGTCTTTGCGACTGCGGTAATCATAAGCAGAAACGCGCCCTGCGGCGAGTGTTAAATGGGGAACCCGGTCGCCGCCGCCGTTTGCCGCTGGTTTTTTTGCCAAAAGGATTTACCCTTTGCGCCCGATGCTCGAACCACTGACCAACCAGCAGATCCGCAAATTCAAGGCGGCGGCGCAACTCATGGACGCCTCTCTCAAGGTCGGCAAGGCCGGCCTGACCGATGGCTTTATCCGCACCGTTTCGGCGGAGCTGGACCGGCACGAACTGGTGAAGATCAAGTTCGCCGAGTTCAAGGAGGAAAAGAAAACCCTCGCGCCGCTGCTGGCGGAAAAGACCGGCAGCCACCTCGTCATGCGCGTCGGCAACGTCATGGTGCTGCACCGGCCCAAGCCGGCGGCGGTGGAAACGGCTGACTAAATCCGCTTTTATCTTATGCCAAAGAATTTGTTGCCACTGTTGTTTTCCCTCGTGCTCGCGCCGCTGCTTCACGCGGCGGAACCGTATCATTTTCTCAAGGAAATTCCCGTGGGCGGCGACACCGGCTGGGACTGCCTGAATGTGGATTCGTCGGCGCAGCGGCTTTACGTTTCGCACGGCACGAAAGTGGTGGTCGTGGATCTGGCCAAGGATGCCGTGGCCGGTGAAGTCACCAACACGCCCGGCGTTCATGCCCTCGTGCCCGCGCCGGAATTCGGACGCGGTATGGCCACTTGTGGCAAGGAAGATCGCGCCGCCATGGTTGACCTGAAGACGTTGCAAATCGTTTCCAAGCTGCCGACCGGCGGCAATCCCGACGTGGCCATTTATGAACCGGGGCAAAAGGAATTTTATTCATTTAACGGCCGCGGCCAGTCCGCCACGGTGATTGACGCCCAGTCCGCTCAGGTGGTGGCCACCATCCCGCTGGGCGGCAAACCGGAATTTGCGCAGGCCGCTGCCGCTGCCGGTTTGGTTTTCGTCAACCTCGAGGACAAAAATGAAGTGGCCGTCATTGATGTGAAAACGCGCGCGGTCATCCATCGCTGGCCGATTGCGCCCGGCGAAGCGGCGTCCGGCCTCGCCTTGGATGCGGCGCACCACCGTTTGTTTCTCGGTTGCGACAATCATCTGCTGGCCATGCTCGACGCCACCAGCGGCAAAGTGCTTGCCACCGTGCCGTTGGGCGAGGGCGTGGACGGCTGCGCTTTTGATCCGGCGACCCAGCTTGTCTTTGGCTCCTGTGGCGACGGCGCCACCACCATCGCGCGCGAAGACGGCGATACCTTGACGCCCGTGCAATTGTTGAAAACGGAAAAGGGCGCGCGGACGATGGCGATTGATCCGGCCACGCACAAAATTTACCTGCCCTCAGCCAAGTTTGAAGCACCCGCACCCGGCCAGCGGCGCGGAAAGATGATCCCCGGCACGTTCAAGATCATGGTCTTTGGGACTGATAAATAGTCTACCACTCGGCCACCGATTTAACACGCCAGTTCGGCCGAAGATTTCCCGGCCGCAGAAACTATTTAGGCGCGGCCAGTCCGAGCTTGGCCTTGATCAATTCCAGGTCGGCCTTGATGTCGGCGACATCCGCCATGATTAGTTTCTGCCGCGCGACCCCGGCGGGGTCCGTGGCCGACTGGATGATTTGCTTCTGCAATTCCAAGCTCAAGGTGCCGGCCAGCCGGCGCGTTTCGGTGTTCACGTTTTCCACGATCCGGCTTTCCGAATTGGTCACCGCCTCCTGCAGCACAGCGGTGCAGAGATATAGCGTGCCCATCTGGTTCGTGTAATAGCCATAAGTCAGCTTGTTCTCCGCCGTCCGCTCGGTGTTGGCCACCTGCAACAACGATTCGATGTTCTTGTCCACGTTCAAGATCAGATACAGGGTGTTCGTGTGAAAGAAAAACGCCTGGTCGTGGCTCCGCTCGAAATAGAAGTCATTCATCTTGTCCAGCGTGGGGGCCAGCGCCGTCAATTGCGCCTGGAGGTCCGCCAGCTGTTTGGCCTGGCTCTGCTGGAGCTGCGCCACGTTCCGCGTCAGTGTCTCGATCTTCTCGGTGTTGAGCTTGGTTTGTTTGTTGCAGCCGCACAGGAGCAGCCCGGCGGCGAGCAGGGGAAAAAGGATTGTTGTTTTCATATCAGTTGAAACTTCCGTTCACACCGCCAGTTCCTGCCATAAAAAAGCGCTCATCCGCTGGCCGTTCTCGAAGCAGTCCAGGTTGAACTTCTCGTCCGGCGAATGTGCGTTGTCGTCCGGCAGGCCGATGCCCAGCAGCAGCGTGTCCGCGCCGAGGACTTTCTTGAATTCGTTCACGATGGGAATCGAGCCGCCCTCGCGCATCAGAATGGGTTTCGTGCCGAATGCCTTTTCCAGCGCGCGCAACGCCGCCTGCGCCGCTTCGCTCGTGGGCGAAACCATGTAGGCTTCCGCGCCGTGGCCGGCGGCGATTTCCATCCGCACTGTCGGCGGACAATGCTGCTTCAGCCATGCGCAGACGATTTTGCGGACGTGCGCCGGTTTCTGGTTGGGTACGAGCCGGCAGGTGATCTTCGCCCGCGCCCACGCCGGCACAATGGTCTTGCTGCCTTCGCCCTGGTAGCCGCTGGTCAGGCCGTTGATCTCAAACGTCGGCCGCGAACTGCGCTGTTCCGTGGCGGTGAAACCGTGCTCGCCGAAAAGCTGCGTGGCGCCGAGCAGCTTTTTCAATTTCGCGTCGGACAGTGGATAGCGCTTGATCTGGTCGCGTTCGTATTTGGACAGTGCCGCCACGTCCTCGTAAAAGCCGGGAATCTGGATGACGCCGCGATCATCGCGGACTTTGGCGAGCAATTGGCTTAAAGCCATCGCCGGGTTTTCCACCGCGCCGCCGAAAATGCCGGAATGCAGATCCCGCGCCGGGCCGTGCAGCGTGATCTCGAAGGCGATGATGCCTCGCAGCGCGTAGGTGAGCGCCGGATGGTTGGGCGCGGGCATGCCCGTGTCGGAAACCACGATGGCGTCGCACGCGAGTTCCTGGCGATGCGCTTTGAGGAAGGTTGAAAGATTTTTGCTGCCGACCTCCTCCTCGCCTTCCAGCACAAAGGTCAAATCGCAGGGCAGGGGCGTGCCGGTTTTCAGATACGCCTCGACGGCTTTCAGGTGGGCGAAATTCTGGCCCTTGTTGTCCGTGCTGCCGCGCGCGAAAATATTCCGGCCCACGATGCGCGGTTCAAACGGCGGCGTGGTCCAGAGTTCCAAAGGCTCCGGCGGCTGCACATCGTAATGGCCATAGACCAGAAAGTGAGGCTTCTTGGAATTCTTGTCCCGCTTCGTCTTGGCGACGACGATGGGATGTCCGTCCGTCGCGCACACCCGCGCGTCGAGGCCGATGTTCCGGCAATGTGCCACGAGCCATTCCGCGCAGGCGACCAAATCTTTTTTGTGCTGCGGCTGCGCCGAGACGCTGGCGAAGCGCAGGTAATCGCAAAACTCGGCGAGAAACCGGTCTTGGTGTTGTTTCAGATAATCCAGAACCTTTTGCATGGCGATTAGCTAACCGGCTTGTGCCCCGTTTGCCAAGCAGAACGATGAAATAATTCTGCCGGGCAAAACTTCGCCTCAATCGTGCATCCGGAGCGGGAAACCATTGCGACCTGGGAGCCGTTTGAGAACGGGCCGCCAACCTCCTTATCGAAGTGCGACGAACTGCCACATCGGCAGTCCGGAATAATTCATGCCAGTGGGATAGGCAATGACGGTCGTGTTTTGAACCAACCCCGATTCCATTTCCTCCAAACTGGCTTTCAATCTGGAAAGATTATCCCCGGCTTCATCCGCCGCGCGGATCTTTGCGGTGGTCGCCTGACCCTTACCCTTCAAACTTTGCTTCATCGCGCCCCAAACCGCGAGCGGACTGCCGCCGTCACCGAGTGCCGTGTTGGCGGCGCGCACCTTGTTCTCCGCTTGAACCTGGCCATCAGCCACTGTTGCCTTGAGCTGGGCGTCGCGCGCCAGGTATTCGCCCACCGAGGCCGGCAACCCCGTCAGGTAGATTTCTCCAACGCTCGTCTGACATTTCCCCAATGAATCCAGCACGGCGTTGACGCGGATCACCTGATTTGTCCCGCGCAGTGAGGCCAGGTATTTTGCCCGTTCGACTTTGGCTTTGGTCACGTCCGCCTTGTGCTGTTCATCCGCCGCCAGGGCGGCGGCGGCTTTATCCGGGTCATAATGGTATTGCCTCTGCAAGTTGGCGGGCAGGTTGGTCATGGCCACTTTGGCTACGCCGCCGGCGAAATCCACCACCACATAAGCGGGTGTTGCTCGGATGATGGCTGCGTTGGTGTAACTGGCGTTCTGGCAGACCAGCACATCGAAATTGGTTTGCGCGGAAACCGTCAACCCCGCCACCAACAAAATAACGATTATTTTTGAAATCATAAGCCCAAAGCAATTCCAAGAATCATTGTATTTAACCGGCCAGTGGCCAAGCCTCAATATTTCTGACGTGTGCCGTCCCGGCTCCCGGCCGGCCCTAGTTCCGCATCGCTTGGGGGAAACCCGCACCGCCCGGTTGTTGGACGCAACGGGTCATGGGGGGAACACCCCATGGCGTGAAGCTGGGGCCGGTCTTATCGTGGAGACATGTCAACAATCTTATTAATTGTGCTCGTGGTGCTCTTGCTGGGCGGTGGCGGCGGTTTCTACTACTCCCGCCGCCGTTAGGCGGATGCGGCCAGAACCGTCTTCCGTTTTGCCACCGACCGTGAGAGGTTTGGATTGCCCGGCGACAATCCCAAGCAAAATATTTATGAATAACACACATTGGTTGATGGGTGGTTTAATCATGCTGGTACTCACCGCCAGCGCGAATGATTATCTCGCCCCGCCGACCAGCGATTTCCTGGTCCTGTCAAATGCCAACGGCACGGTGCGGGTGCTGGATTCCAAGGGGCTGGTGTTGGAGCGAAATCTCGTCTATCTGCCGCGCATCCCGCTGGCGGATTTGTCCCCGGCTCAACTCCACGCCCTGCTGGAAACCAAGACCGCTTATGCCAGCCTGACGGCCTTCGCCTCCGTCCACGGGACGAATGCGCAGGGCGCGGTCATGGAACATCAGCTGCAACAAACCTGGCATCAGGGGCGGTCCCTCGCGGGAAAAATTCAAACGCGGCTCGAAATCCTGGAGGATCTGCGCGACTACAACAATGAAATCGCCTTGGTGCCTGGCAGCCTGGCGGCGGCCGACCAGTATGCGGCGAATGACGTTCCGATCAACAACCAGTTGACGAGCCGCGCCGCCACCGTGGTCGTGGTGGCCGCGCAAGTGGAGGCGACCGCCGTGAATCAGAACTCCGGGCCGGCCGCCCAGGTGGCGACGCAGCAGGCCCAGGAGAATTATCAGGATATGGCCGTGCGCCTGGTCGAGGCCAAGGACCGGGACGTGATGGCCAACG